>JADMIO010703260.1_pt1 | contig 38922 bp, 29 predicted proteins | sample 8958161 | NCBI WGS metagenome assembly JADMIO01 (sample SAMN16585339, study PRJNA669376) | soil metagenome | isolation source: Crop rotation soil | place: USA: Cullars Rotation, Alabama | collected 2011 | reverse complement strand
GCCGCGACTTCAAGTCACGTGAATTCCAAGCTTCGGATCCCACTGTGCTGGAAAGAGTTCGAGCTGCTCGCTTTTCATGCTTCGCGCCGGGCTCGCGTGGTGAACGTTCCTCACGCGGAGGACGAGCCGCCTTGACCGGAGGAGCGAGGTCGATCTCTTCGCCCGATTCCTCTTCACCCTGTGCCAGCTTGATCGCCGCAGCGGCGATGTCGCGCAGATCGTAGTCGGTGGCGAGGGCATCCACGAGCACACAGTAATTGTCGAAAACATCGGCTTCGAGAACTTCGCGCACCGCCGCTCCCGTCTGCTCCATCCGCTTCGCCCGGACGTCGACGATCGTCGGGACTTTCTCGATCGAGATCTTTCGCTTCGCCTGCTGCTCGATGTTGCGGAGCAAACGCTGCTCGCGCGGCTCGAGGATCGTTATTGCAACGCCTTCCCTGCCGGCACGACCCGTGCGACCCACGCGATGCGTGTACGCTTCGGCGGTCCAGGGGACGTCGTAGTTCACGACATGTGACAGGTGACCGATGTCGAGGCCGCGCGCGGCCACGTCGGTGGCGGTGAGCAACTGCGTGGTCCCTTCGCGGAAACGACGCATGACGCGGTCACGCTGCTCCTGGTTGTGGCCGCCGTGCAGAGATTCAACTTCGTATCCGCGGGCCGAGAGAACTTCGGTGAGCTCATCGACTTCAGTCCGCATGCGGCAGAAGATGATCGCCGAAGTGGGATTCTCCATGTCGAGCACTCTGCCGAGCGCTTCGGGCTTGTGCTGGCGATTCACGACGTAGGCCACTTCGCGAACCTTGGATTTTGTGTCCGACGCCGCTCCTTCGCGCGCGATGGTGATGCGGATCGGATTGGTGAGGTGGGACTTCGCGATCTGCGCGATGCGCGGCGCAATGGTGGCCGAGAAGAGCGCGGTCTGGCGCTCCCTGGGAAGCGCGGCGAGGATCGCTTCGAGATCTTCGGCAAAGCCCATGTCGAGCATCTCATCGGCTTCGTCGAGGACGACGGTTTTCACCCGCGAAAGGTCGATGCTGTTGCGACGGATGTGGTCCAGCACGCGACCCGGCGTGGCGACGATGACGTCGAGGCTCCGCTTGATTGCGCGGAGCTGCTGCTGCATCGATTGCCCGCCATAGATCGGCAGCACGCGCACCCCAAGCGATTTGCCGTAGCGATGGACGGCCTCGGCGACCTGCATCGCGAGCTCGCGCGTCGGCACGAGGATGAATGCGCTCGGTGCACGTCGGTCGTCGGAGCTCAGCGTTGCAACGCGATTGACGATCGGCAGCGCGAATGCGGCGGTCTTGCCCGTGCCCGTCGCGGCCTGGCCGAGAAGGTCTTTGCCTTCGATGAGGACGGGGATCGCTTCGCGCTGGATGGGCGTCGGCTCTTCGTAGCCGAGCCCGGCGAGTGATTCGATGATCGAGGGCGCGAGGCCCAATTCGGCGAACCCGCGTTGTTCTTCAGTTTTACTGGTAGACTTTGCCATCCCGAAGTGTAGCCTTGCCGGGACCCCGATTCGGAGTCGGCTTATGCGATACTGGCTTTTCCTGGCCATCGGTGCGGCAGCGTGCGCCGGAGGTTCAAACTCAGCAACCGGACCGAGCGTTCCGGTTCCGTCTACCAAGGCGACGAGTGAGCTGGGTGCGAGCGATCCCGACTTGCGCGCGATCGCGGTTGCCGCCGCGGGCTACTACAAGCGAACTACATCCACGCCGCGACTCGGCTTTTCGGGCGTGTTCATCGAAGACGTCGAAGTGCCGCGAGTCACGGATGCAGTCGTGCTGCGCCATGACCTGGTGCTCAAGCCGCGAATGAGTTGCACCGGGAAAGTCCTGGTCCCCGCAGGCAGCGGACCACCAAGCACGCTGCCGCCGGGCACGCTGAAGAACTGCAAGATCGAGGACGCCGATGCGAGCCTGGTCCTGAATGCGTTTCGCCGCGTCGCCGATACCGCTTATGTCGGTGGCAACGTCTCGCAGGTCCTGGGAGGCGGTGCACAAACGAAAGACGTCTGTCTCGTCCTGGTGCGGCGCGATACGGCCTGGACCGGCGCCGAGAAGCGCAGTGCAACAGCGAGGAATTGCGGCAAATGATCTCGAAAACGGCGGGCCAATTCATTGGCGCGGCGCTCGTGGTCGCGGCCACCATGGCGTGCGGCGGGAGACCAGTTACGAAGCCGTCACCTGATCCGAGCCGCGAGGTGCGCCTTCTGGAGGCCGATGATCCCGCGTTATCTCCGGTATTGTTCGCTGCTGCAGGGCACATCTTCGACCCGAAGCGGGGCGACGGGAGCTTTGGCGGTGTGTTCGTGAACAACCAGCTCGTGCGCCCGCTCACTCTGGAGATCATCAAGTACGTCAACTGGTCGCACGTGACCGTGCCAGACCCGGACACCAAAGGTGTCAGCTTCACCTCCGTGCGCATTGCCGCGGATACGGCGTATGTCGAAACCCGGATCGGCGGTCGCGCTGGCGTGCCGTGGTGCCTGCCCTTTGTCGTGGATCAGGCGGCAGGAGGGTGGCGTCCCGCCGATGGAACCCGGCCGTTCAATCAGACAAAGCCAAGCAAGGCTGGGCAGTGCGGCAGGTGAATTTCAGTACCGCCAGCTCCTGAGGTCCGCTCCTGACGGCGCATACTTCTCCATGTGCGCCGTCATCTTCGGGATGAGCTCCGTCATGCTCGGCCCCCAGCAATGCGGCGCGAGCTTCTGGAACACGACCTCACCGCCGAACTTCGGATTGTCGGCCGTCTTCAGGAAGTTGTTGAGCTGCTCGACCCCCATGTTGAGGTAGTAGCTGTCGGCGTCGCCCACGTAGACGTTGATCTTGTTCGCGACCTTGGGGCCGAGCGTCGCCCAGTTCGTCTGGAGGATGTTCCGCAGGTCGTAGTTCTGCTTCCAGTGCTCGGCCACCTTCTTGTCGATGACTCCGGTGGTCTTGTCCCAGATGCGCATCGGATATCCATCCGGGCCGACCGGGCTGTAGGTCGCTTCCCAGATGTCCCACTGGCCCCCCGAACGTGACTTGTCGCCGACCGCGAGCTCGAACCAGTTCTCGTCCTTCATCATCGCGAGGATGTTGCCGTCGGGACGACGACGCGTGGGACGATCGACCTTCATCCAGCCGTTGTCATTGAGCCAGTAGGCGTTCGAGTCGGCGTAGATGTTGACGATCTGGTGGTAGCGGAAATCCACGGCATCGGGACAGAGCGACCACACGCCGCCATAGCTCTCAGGATAGAGCACCTGGTGCGCGAGTGAGATCCATCCTCCGGTCGAACCGCCGGTGAGCAGTCGCGACCACGGCTCGCGTTTGGCTCGGAATTGCGTTTCAACCGCGGGCACCAGCTCCTGCATAATCGCGTCGCCATACGGGCCGTTGTTCTGCGAGTTCACGCCGTACGAGTCGTCGTAGTAAGGCGACGGATGCTGGAGTGTGACGAGGATGACGCGTGGCGTTCCGTCGGCAAGCCAGTAATCGGAGAAGCCACTTCCACGCCCGCCCCTGCCACCAGTCGGCGCTGCGCCAGGCATCTGGAATCCTCCGGGCGCGCCGAGTGAGAAATGTCCGTGCGAATAGACGACGGGATACTTCACGTCGGGATGCTTGTCGTAGTCCTTCGGCAGCAGGATCGTCGCGCCGAAGTAGATCGGCTGGCCCCACCACTTCGAGAGGATCTCCGACTTCATCTTGATGCGCTTCACGTACTCGTTGTCGGCGGGCGGCGTGATCGGCGGCAGGACCTTGTTCGCGACGAGCGTGATGGGCTTCGACGCCTTCGGATCGAAGGTGATCTTCACCGGATCGCCGAAGAGATTGCCGGGTGACCGCTTCCAGTTCTGTCCTTCCCACTGGTCCATGTGCAGCCAGACGGTCTTGCCGTCGGCTCGCGCGAACTTCGTGTAGACGTTCACGAACGGCTGGACCCAGTACTCGCCGGCAGGAATGTCGCGCAGACTCTTGATTGGGTAACCGACGGCCGATGCGTCGATCGTGACCGGCTTGCCGGCAGTGAGTGCTTCGACGTTCACCCCGAAGAGCGGAACTCCCGTTTCGCCGGTCTGGCTGATCGGCGTGCTGTTCGGCGTCCGGCTCAATGCAACGTACACGCGGCCTGTGATCGGGCCCACATTGGCGCCGGGCGCGAATGAGACCTGAAACGATTGGGCGCCAACCGATGAAAGGGCGACGAGAGAAAGCGAAGAAATGAGTTTGCGCATGCGTGGAAGCTGTGGCACCTTGGAATCGTTGTCCATTCGGAGGGAGTCGGGAATGCGGTGGATCGCTCTGGGTCTCGTGACAATCGCAGCCTGCGCGGCGCCATCGGCCACGCCGAAGTCAGCGCCCGCTCCAACGCTCCAGGGCGGAGAGGCCGCAACGTACAACCCCACCGACGAGCAGGTCGCATACGGCATCATGGCGGCCAGCGCGATGAAGCAGTCGCGCTACCTGACCCTCGACAAGACCATCGGCATGTACCAGTCGGATGATCCGCGCCATCCGCTGTATCCGATCGTGAAGATCACGCTGGAGGCAAACCCATCGTTTCGCGAGATCCAGAAGGGCCAGATGCAGGTGGCCTGCTCGGTTCCTCTCCGGCCGGGACTTCGCACCGTGCGAGTGGATGACCGCGTGTGCGGGCTCGATCGTGCCGACGTTCTCTATCAGCTGATCGCCGTCCAGGTCATGCGCGATTCAGGCTACGTCGGCGGCTACCTCACGCAGGTCTTCAAGGGCGAAGATCGTCCGCGGACCGCCGTGTTCTGCTTCATCGCCGTGTGGCGTCCCCAGGTCCGGATGTGGGAGGACGTTCACAACAGCCTGGTAAAGGAGCCGCTCGACTGTTCAGCGGGGAAGAAACACTAGGGAGCAGGGAACGGGGAACAGGGACCAGGCACTAGGGGGGAAGGAGACCCAGCGAAACAACGTCGTAATAGGCGGCGATGCGCCTGGCAGCGCGGAGTGAGGCGAACGTATCGACCAGCGCCGTCATCTGCACCGAGTAGTAGCTCTGGACAGCGTTCGGATGTCGCCCGCGACAGAACTGGAAGCAGCTGCGGATGATGACGCTCTTCGAATCGCGCGGCAGCTTGACCAGGTTGGCCGCGAAGGCGTCATAGATGCCATCGCTGTAGAGATACTGCTCCACGTTCGAGGCGTAGAGTGCCGACAGCTTCTCGTTGTTCGCCGTCATCCACTTCGCGACTTCGTCGAAGGCCTTCGGCCCCGCAAAATTTCCTACGGCGGGGATGATGAGATTCCGGTCCTCGAGGCTCTTCACGAACTGGAAGGCGTCTTCGGTAGCGAGAAAACTTCGCTGCCTGCCCTCGAGGTCACGCTCCATTGCGAGCTGCGCGAAATCCGGATAGCCCGCGGACGGCGCGCGCCCATGGCTCGTGAATCGAAGTTCGGGGCCCTCGATGAGGAAGGCATCGTGAAAGCGACGGATAGTCTCGACGTCAGCGTCGCTGAGCGGCACTCCGCTTCGCCGCGCGCCGGAAACGACCGTCGCCCGGATGCGCGTGATCTCGGCGTCCGACGCCTGGGCGCGACGCACGTATGCCAGAATCGAGTCGATGCTCCTGGCGCCCCAGCCGGTGGTGTCCGCCGGACGCTGGCGGCCAAACAGCATCGACAGATAATCCACGCGGTTCCGCGACTGCGCGAAGATCGACTTGAACAGCAGATGCTCGAGGAGGTTGTCGCGCCGGATGTCGATGATCACCGCCGCGTGAGGGCGAATTGCCGCGATGTACGAGAAGTTCTGGTCGGGGCCGACGCCGACGTAGACACCACCTGAAGTGCCCAGGCGGCGGAGCGTCGTCATCGGGTGGAGATACGAGTCCTCGTTCGAGATGAGGTTGTCGGTATCGAAGTAGCCGGACGGCTCGGAGAAACGCGCGACGAGCGACGCGAATTCGCTATCGGAAAGCGAACGCGGCACCTGGGCCGAGGCGTTGGCGGAGAGCGAGGCCAGGGCAACGGTGGCCAATACGCGAGCGTGAGTCCGCATAGGCAACAAAATACTGTCGCGCGCCGGCGGGTCGATGGATAGCTTCGCCAAAACCTCTCCCCCCGGAGTTGAGACGTGAGTACTCGACTGCTCTGTACCCTGGTCCTGATCGCGGCTGGAGCCTGCACGAAAAAGCAGCCCGAGCCCAGGCCGACCCCGATCGATATCGCCATACAGATGGCCGACCAGGCCGAAGCGCGTGCGCAGGCGCAGGGTGGGCAGCTCGCGAGCTTTACGGTCACCTTCGTCGAACCGTCGGAGGACGATATGGTGGGCCTCATCGTCGCCGCCGGTGGGTGGGCGCGAAGGACGGTAGCCCGGTCGCTCGGAGTGCTCCAGCGTCCGGACGAGCAGCCGCTCTGGCGACGTGCCGCAGCGGAGGCCGCGCAGCGCTACGCGCTTCGTCCAATCTCGCAATCCGATTACACGGTGGTATGCGGAGAGACGAGTCAACCCCGCCAGGGCGTGAGAGGAACACCCACGTGCTCGATGAAATACGTCGACGCCGTACTGCAGTTCAATTCGGTCCGCATGAGCCGGGATAGCGGCTACGTGACGGTGGGCGTCACGCGAGTGCCCTCGGGTTCGAACCGCGCCGAGACCGTCTACAACTGCGTGATCCTGGCGAAAAAGGAGGGGAAGTGGGATGCGCGGCGCAGCGAGCGCGTCGTCGACATCCACCTCTGCCCGCGACGCTGAATCATTTCGTGTGGAACAGCCAGTCCCCCGGGACTGGCCGCCATGCCTCTCCATCGCGACGAACGCGGAGGCTGAGCGCCGCTCCACCGGTAGCCTGCGCGTAGCGGAGGACGAACGGATGCAGACCTCGCGCAAGCGCGGTCATGCCCGTTTTCTCCTCGGCGCCGTGATAGCCGTCGTTGTTCACAACGACCTTGCCGGCCACTGACAGGTTCGAGCCGTCGTCCGAGACGAGGGAGAACTCGTAGACCGCATCGGCGGGAACGCGGAGGAATCCCACGAAGCGAATGCCGTATCGCTCCGGCCGTTCGTCGCCGCGCCTTTCGAGCGCTGATACGACGCCGGACCGAACCACTTTCGCCGTATCCAGCATCGCAACCGTGCGGGCGTTGAGCTCGGAGTATTCGTAGGTCAGCCCTGGCGCCAGAGTGATGGGATCGACCTTCGCTGCGGGCGTCAGCGTTGCGCGCGCGAACCAGGCGACCTTCGGTTTGTTCATCGTACCGGACCGAATCTCGAACTTCGTACCTCTCGAGCCAGTGACCTGCCGACTCGCCGTTGTCGCGTCGGGAATGACGACGACTGCCGTCACGCGCGTGGGAATCGACGAAACAGGCACGTCGACGATCCCGCTTCCGCCCTTTATGATTCGCGTCTTCGGCTCGCCCGTCTCGCCGCTCTGAGTCGTCACATGGATTTCACCATTTGGAATCGGCGTCGAAAGGCGCAGTCGTATCGACGTGCCGAGCGTGAGGCGGTCTCCCTCGAGGCCCGCGACATCGGGGAGGCGGTAGTTGACCCCGAGTCGATCCAGATCTGCGAGCGCGAACGGCAGCCGGCCCCAGAAGCTCGGCCATGACCGTGATGACTTCGGCGACCACAGCACCTCGCTCAGCGCGAGGGCGCGCGGCCATGCCATGTACTCGGCATGCCTGGGCGTCGGGATGTATTCCGTCCAGAGATTGGATTGCGCGCCGAGGATGTGGGCGGCCTGCTCGGGAGTGAGGGAATCGGGAACGGGCTCGAACTCGTACACGCGCTCGAGCGGCAGGAATCCGCCGATCGCGAGTGGCTCGAGCTTCGGGTCGCCCTGGTAGGCATCGAAATACATGTGCGAATTCGGCGACATGATGACGTCGTGATTCTCCTTCGCCGCGGCGATGCCACCCGCGGACCCACGCCACGACATCACCGTTGCCTCGGGCGCGAGCCCGCCTTCGAGAATCTCGTCCCAGCCGATGAGCTTCTTGCCGCGCGCGATGACCATTCTCTCGACGCGGCGAATGAACCAGCTCTGCAGCGCGGCAGGGTCGGCGAGATTCTCGCGGCGCATGACTTCCTGCGCGACGGGGCTCGCGCGCCAGCGCGTCTTCGGGACTTCGTCGCCGCCTATGTGGATGTACGGTCCGGGGAAGAGCGCGGCGACTTCGGTCAGCACGTCTTCGAGGAAGTGGAACGTCTCCTCCTTCGGGCAGAAGACGTCTTCGTCGACGCCCCACTTCGTCCACGTCTCGAACGGCCCCGTCGTGCAGGCGAACTCCGGATAGGCCGCGAGCGCCGCCTTCGCGTGACCGGGCATCTCGATCTCTGGAATCACCGTGACATAGCGCTGACGCGCGTAGGCGACCACGTCGCGAATCTGATCCTGCGTATAGAAGCCGCAGTGTGGCGTGCCATCGCCCACGTAGGGATCGAAATTCTTCGCGACCATCGTCTCCTTGCGACAGCCACCGACCTCCGTCAGACGCGGATACTTGTTGATCTGGATCCGCCACCCCTGATCGTCGGTCAGGTGCCAGTGGAAGGTGTTGAGCTTGTAGCGCGACATGAGGTCGATGTACCGCTTCACGAAATCGACGGGCATGAAGTGGCGCGCGACGTCGAGATGCATGCCGCGGTAGCGGAAGCGCGGCGCGTCATCGATATGGATGGCGCGGATGGGCCGACCATTCGCCGCGGCGACGAGCTGCCCCAGCGTCTGTTGAGCGTAGAACACGCCAGCGGCGTCTCCCCCGACGATTTCCGCGCCAGTCGGGGTGATGTCGAGGCGATATGACTCGGGCTTACCCGCCTGGATGCTGGCCGTTACCTGCACGGCAGACGTCCCCTCGGTCAGCGTCCACCCTTCGGGCGTTTTCCAGGCATGACCCGGGACCGAGAAATCAGCCTTCCACGATCCCTTCCCATAGGTGAAGGACGCCGGCAGCGGAATGAGCGGCGGAAGGTCCTGCGGCGCCGCAGTGTCGGCGTGATGGCGACAGGCCGGCAGCGCAAGCAGCAGCACGACGGAGACAGACTTTCGCATGCCAGCCAATATCCGCCGCGGTCGGCCTGGAGGACAGGTCAGATCGGCGGGAGCGCGTCGATAAAAGCCTTCATCTCTCCAAGTACCTGTGCCGCATGCGATCGGAAGATGAAGTGATTCGCGTTCGGGATTCGAACGACGCGCGCTTGCGGTACGCCGCGCTCGAACGCGCGCGACTGTCGTGCGGTCGCCGAGTCCGCGTCGGCGACGATCTCTCGCATGTTGGGGTCCGTGCGCGCGCCCGGCGGCCCCTCGGACGGATCGGCGAAGATGGCGAGCACCGGCCCGCGGATCGATGTGTATTTCCGCTGACCCGCGAAGATCGCGTAGAGGATGGGATCTTCGCGCGGCTGACCGCGCGCATTGCGCGACGGCGCCGGCTGCTCGAGCTCCCACTTCGCGCGCCTGATGAACTCCGGCATCAACGTGTCGGCGAGCAACGCCGTCGCTTGGCGTCGCTCGAAGGGCGTCGCACCTGACCCGTAAACCAGCTTGCCAAGCTGACGGATCATCTCGTCGACGTCGATGGTGTAATGACCGTAGGAAGAATCGTAGAAGGCATAGTCGGCACCTGCGTCGAGATAGATCAGGCCGGACACCTTCTCCGGACGCCTCGAGCCGATCGAGCTGAGCTCTTCTCCCGCCATCGAATGTCCGGCGAGAACCGGTTTGCGAAGTCCGAGAGAATCGATGACGGCCAATACGTCGTCAGCCAGTTCGTCCGCGTCGTAGCCGTGTCGCGGAGCACTCGAACGACCGAACCCTCGACGAGTTATCGCGTAGACGTGATAGCTCGTTGTCAGCTTCGGCGCGAAAGCATCGAAGTCGTGGGCATCGGCGCCCAGTCCGGCCAGCAGCACAACCGGCCTTCCGGTGCCACCCCAATCGAGAACTTCCAGCTGCACGCCGTGCTCCACGACGACGGAGCGAGACTGATGCGGCGACGAATCCTGGGCGTGTGCGATGGTCGCGCCAAGCGATGCCACGAGGCATGCCGCCAAGCCATACGCTTCGGCGCCTAGTCGCGCTACAGCGAGCAGGGTCGCGAGCCCGAGACTACCCATGGGTCGATCTGACATGTTTCTATGTTGTAGTACATATGGCCGATGCGCAAGAGTGTACGTATCTTCGCGCGAATGGACCGCCGATCGTTTCTCCAGCTGGGCGCGGCGTCGCTTGCCGCCTGCGCCGTGCCGCGACGCGTGCCGCTGCCCGCGATCAACAGGCCGACGCCGAGTGCGGCGCAGCTGCAATGGCATCGCGATGAGCTCGCGATGTTCCTGCACTTCGGGGTGAACACGTTCACCAATCGCGAGTGGGGCGACGGGACCGAGTCGCCGTCGATCTTCAATCCGACCGCGCTCGACGCCAGGCAGTGGGCCCGTACGGCCCGCACCGCCGGCTTCCGCGCGATGATCCTGACGGCCAAGCATCACGACGGCTTCTGCCTGTGGCCGACGAAAACGACGAGGCACTCGGTTGCATCGAGTCCGTTTCGCGCCGGGAAGGGTGACGTGGTCCGTGAGTTCGTCGATGCATGTCGCACGGAAGATCTGCGCGTTGGACTCTACCTGTCGCCCTGGGATCGCAATCATCCTGCGTACGGCGACTCCCCGCGGTACAACGACATCTACATCGCGCAGCTGACGGAACTGCTCACGCAATACGGACCGATCGCCGAGGTGTGGTTCGACGGTGCGAACGGGGAAGGCCCGAACGGCAAGAAGCAGGTGTACGACTGGCCGCGCTTCTGGGGACATGTGAAGCAGCTGCAGCCCGATGCGGTGATCTTCTCCGACGCCGGTCCTGGAGTGCGCTGGTGCGGCAATGAGCGTGGTACGGCCGGCGATCCGAACTGGGCCACCGTGAATCCGGCGAAAGTGCCCTTCCCCGGCGCGGACGGTCCGGGGATCATCGACGCGCTGCAGCACGGCGATCGCGATGGAACGGTCTGGCGTCCGGCCGAAGTCGACGTCTCGATTCGCCCGGGCTGGTTCTATCACCCAGCCGAAGACGCGCGGGTGCGCTCGATCGACAATCTCGTGAACCTGTACTTCTCGTCCGTCGGTCGAAACGGGAAGCTGCTGCTCAACGTGCCGCCGACGACGGAGGGATTGATCCACGCCGTCGACGTCGAACGGTTGACCGGTATGCGCCAGGAGCTGGAGCGGCTCTTCGAGAACCGGTTGCGGGTCACGGGCCGAAAGTGGCAGCTCACCGGAGCGCGGACGGCGGAGCTCGAGATCGACTTCGGACGCGCGCAGTCGGTGTCGATCGTACGGCTCGAAGAGGACATCTCGCGCGGCCAGGTCGTCGCGGCCTACCGCGTCGAGGGCGCTACGGGCGGCGGCACATGGAAGCCCTTGTCTCGCGGCACCACGATCGGAAACGCAAAGCTGGATCGGATCACGCCGGCGAGCGTCAGACGGCTTCGCGTGACGATCGAGGATGCCGTCGCGGAACCCGAGCCACTGCTGATTCAGGCATTCTAGGCTTGCAGGGCAGATCGACTGGTCGCAAAGTATGGGCATGACCTCTCCCTCAGACCGCGAGCTTCTGTCGCAGGGCGCAGCGCGTCAGCTGCTCGAGCGCGCCGGTGAGATCGATTCGGAAAGCACCACCATCGACACCCTGCGCGCCGCCGCGCGTGAGGCGGGGATTTCGGACGCTGCATTCGAAGCCGCGCTTGTCGAGATGCGCGGCAGGATGACGCGCCAACCCGACATTCGGCCGCGACAGTTCACGAAGCGGTTCGCGCTGGCTGGGGTTGCGGCTGTTTTGCTCGCGCTGGCGTTAGTGGTGATCCCCGGTCGCGGGAGCGTGTCGCGGTCCAATGTCGCGATGCACGAATTCACCGTGCGCTGCCTGCCGATGCAGATTGCCGGTGACGTTGCGAGAATGACGCTCGGACCGGACGCCGACGTTTCGTGGACCGCAGGATCGCGCGTCATGCGAGCCCGGATTTCCACCGAGGATTTCGCGAAGCTGCAGAGCGCGTTCGATGCTTACGCGAAGAACCTGCCCACCTGCGAGAAGTAAAAAAGGGCCGCCGGTTCGGCGGCCCTTCTTCACTTCGCACGGTGTTTACTTCGGCACGGTCCTCGTAACTGAAGCCGATCCCGGCGGAGGCGCCTTCTTCTCCCACACGTACTCGTGGAAGAACTCGCCCATCCGATCCCAGGTGTCCACCCAGCGCGTGTGGATCATCGACTCGTGCAGGTCGTCGGGGATGATCGTGAGATCGTAGTACACGTTCCGCTGGCGCAGCAGATGCACGAGCCCCATCATCTGCGTGAACGCGACGTTGCGATCGTCGTCGCCCTGCACGAGGAACACGGGTGACTTCCACTTGTCGATCGCGGAGATCGTCGAGCTCTGGAACGAAACGTCCTGCGGGTTCAGCGAGTTGCCCCAGAGGTGCACGCCGGCGAGGTCTGCGCCCGCGACGAACATGTCGGAGTTGCGCGCGAGCGCCTGCGAAGCAAGATCGCCGCCATACGAAAGGCCCCAGATCGCCATGCGGCTCGGATCGACGTCGGGACGGCTCTGCAGATACTTGCCGCCCGCGAGCACGTCGAGGTACTCGGAGTTGCCACGCGCGCCGGAATTCTTCGCTGCGCGGAACGCGTTGCCGTAGCCGATGCCCGTGCGATAGTTGATCGACAACACCACGTAGCCCTGCGTCGCGAGCCATTGATTGATGGCGTAGGACTGGTGGTAGAACTGCATGTAGTGATAGCCCGGCAACATCTGCCGCTGCGAGCCGCCGTGCACGAAGATGATTGCCGGCCGTTTCTCGCCTGCCTTGTAATCGGCCGGGAGGAACAGCTCGTTGCTGATCTTGATGCCGTCTGCCGCCGTCGTGTACACGACCTCCGGCACCACATGGGCATTGATCGGGAACTCCGCCGGCAACTTCTCGATCACGCGCGCCTTGCCGCCGGTGGTCGGAAGAACGGCCACGAGCTCCGGCATCTTCGCATCGGCGTAGAGAACACCCAGATATTTGCCTGATCCCATCGCGACGGGCGAAGTGTGGATACCGTCGCCCTTCGTCAGCTGGGTCGGCTCACCACCCGACGTCGGCACCGACCAGATGTGGCGGTGCTCGATATCCGTGGCGTTGGTGCAGTAGTACATCGTCTTGCCGTCGGCGGAGAACGTCACTGACGTCGCGCCTTCGATCATGCCGTCGGTCTTGATCAGGCCGTAGGGCTTTGCGTTGGGCTCATCGACCTTGATCGCGTAGAACCGATCCCAGTCATCATTCGGCACCGGCTGGCGGAAGACCACGGCGTCGCCTTCCCAGTCGAAGCTCGTCGGATAGAAGAACGGGGCCTTCGGATCAGGCGGCAGCGTGTCGTTCGTCCAGAATTCCTTCACCTGGTTCGTCGCCAGCGTGTAGGTCATGAGCTTGAGCGTGGTTCCGTCAGGGAACTTCTCGTCGAACATGCCTTTCCAGTTGCGCGTCGTCGTGTCGCTGAGCCTGGTCATGACGAGCGACTGAATGTCGGGCGTCCATGCACCGCCGACGCCTTCGACCAGCGCGCCGCGTCCGCCACCGCCGCCGCGGCCGCCGCGACCTCCGCCCGGGAAGCCTGCCTGGGCGACACCGGCGCCGCGACCGCCGCGGCCCGCGCCGTTGGCAGGCGCGTTCATGGCGGCCGAACCGGCTGCGCCTGCTGCTCCGACGACGCCAACGACCGTCGATCCAAAGGGCGAGCCCGGACGACGGGTGAACGCGAAGCGCTTTCCATCCTGCGACCACGTCGGCGCGGCATCACGATCGACACCCGGGAACGGGTAGCTGACGGTGCGCGTCTTCACATCGTAGATACCGAGGAACGAGTGATCGCCGCGGTCGCTGACGAATACGATCTTCGATCCGTCTGGCGACCAGCGCGGAGAGCTCTGCGCGCCCCAGTTGCTGATGAAGGGGACGTCGCCCCGATCCATCGCCGTCGGCGCAGCGGGCATCGGAAAGCGCGCGCGGTAGATCTGACCATCCTTCAGATAGAGGATCTGTTTGCCGTCAGGCGAGACCTGCGGCCCTGTGACCGAATCGGCGATCCTTACCGCGGGTGTTCCGCCAACCGAGCTGACCGCCCAGATCGCGCGCATCGCGCCATCAGGGCTGTGATCCGGATTCGGCACCCACCCGCGATTGTTCGGGTTCGTGCCGCGGACGAAAACGATGGTCGATCCGTCGTCGGACACTTCGACGGCGGTGATGTCCTGGCCGTCGTCCTTGTTGAACTGCGTGAGCTTGACCGGCGTGAATGACGGCGCGGCGGCCGTGTAGATGTTGCGCTTGCCGCGATCGTAGCCGACCCATGCGATGCGATCTGCGCTCTTCGCCGACGCAAAGACGAGCGGGAATGGCGGCGAAAGGAACTGCTCGACGGTGTACTTCGGCTTGTACTGTGCCGCGAGTGGGAGTGGGAGTGCGAGTGCGAGTGCCAGGATGCTTCTGCGGAGCATGGCTGCCAATGATCCGTTGGAGGGATCCAGAGATTACAGCATAGCGCAGCGCCCGGCTACTCGGACCGCCCTTTTACCAGCCGACCGGCATGTCGATCGTGAAGAGTGTTCCGCGTCGTCCCATCGGACCCGAGACGCGCGAGAGGAACCCGACCCGAATTCCCAGCAGCGATTCCCCTGTTCCTCCGACACCGACTTCGACCCCGGCATACGTTCCTCCGGGGTCGCGCCCGTCGCTCATCCAGCGCCGGTAAACCGTTCCACGGATCGAGTAAACGCCGCCCAGTTGACGGGCGTGGTACAGCTGGCCGTAGCCAAGGGAGGCGCGCGCGCCCTTCAATCCCGGCTCGACCATGACGAATACATCGCGGTCCCGGCGAAACGGACGCTGCGGTTTGAGCTTGAAGACGGTGTCACGTGACAACACGACGCCTACCCCGATGCCCGCGCTTACTTTCGCCGGGGATCCGATATGAACCCCGCCAACTGTCGTCACAGTGGGCGCCGTGTTGCAGCCTGCGGTCACAGACACCGTCAGCACGGTGAACCACATGGCTGGACCTGGCATCGGGCACGCTCGAAACCATTTCATCTTCGCGCCTCCGCGCCCAGGTGGATGAGCAAAGAGACAGTCCACGCGCACTCGGCGCCATGGTGCAGAGGCAACGACACTGGCGGCGACCTTCGCCTCGGCGGAGATTCCCGCCTCATGTTGAAGTCGACCCCCCTGCATTCGCGAACTGCCCCGCTCGTCCGCGCGCAGACCTGGCGTCGCTGGGCCGGCTACCAGGTGGCGAGCGCCTACGATCCTTCGCCGGAACGTGAATACGCCGCCATCCGGAATGCGGCTGCGCTCTTCGACGTCTCGCCGCTGCACAAATACCTGATTTCGGGGCGCGACGCGGGGCGGATGCTCGATCGCATGGTTACGCGCGACGTCACAAGGCTCGAGATCGGTCAGGTGTTCTACACGCCGTGGTGCGATGGCAACGGCAAGATGATCGACGACGGCACCGTGAGCCGGCTCGGCGAGCAGCTGTTCCGCCTCACGTGCGCCGAGCCGAACCTGCGCTGGCTGTCGATGAATGCGGTCGGGATGGAAGTGACGATCGAGGATGTGTCGGACTCGATGGCCGCGCTGGCGTTGCAAGGCCCCTCCTCGCGCCGGATCCTCGAGCAGCTCACCGGCGACGTCACATCGCTCAAGTACTTCCGCTTCCGCGAGACGACACTGCGCGGCACGCCGGTCACCATCTCGCGCACAGGGTACACTGGCGACCTCGGCTTCGAGATCTGGATGAGCGCGCAGCACGCGGTAGCCGTATGGGACGCGCTGATCGGCACGGGCACCAATTACGGGATTGTCCCCGCTGGCATCTGGGCGCTCGACATCGCCCGCATCGAAGCGGGACTGGTCATGCTCGACGTCGACTACTACTCGGCCCACCACGCCGTCATTGATGATCAGAAGTCCTCGCCTTTCGAGCTCAACCTCGGGTGGACGGTGGCGAAGGAGAAAGGTCCCTACAACGGTCGCGCCGCGCATCGCCTTGAGCGCGCGAAGGGCTCCTCGTGGAATTTCGTTGGCCTCGAAGTGGAGTGGGACACGCTCGAAGCCATCCATATGGAACGGGGCCTGCCGCCGCGGCTTCCCTCCGTGGCGTGGCGCGTCAGCCAGCCGGTGTACATCGGGTCGATGCAGGTCGGGTATGCGACGAGCGGGTGCTGGTCACCGTTGCTGAAGAAGTATCTGGCGCTGGCCCACATCCAGCAGCCGCATTATCGCGTCGGCAACACTTTGGAGCTCGAGGTCACCGTTGAGCATCGTCGGAAGCGCGCGAATGCCCGTGTCGTGAAGCTTCCGTTCTTTGATCCGCCGAGGAAACGGGCATGACTTGCTCCCGTCATGGTCGGCGGTCTCCCGTGGCCGAGCTACCGCTGTACCACGGAGACGGAGAAACCAACGGAAGAATCACTTTTTCGTTTGTTCTCGACTCGCGCCTGCACGGTGCATCCGTGATGGAAACAAAGAAAGAAATGACGTTTCCGTTCCTTTCAGATCTTGCCGTGGTCCAAAGGCGTCAGCCCCTCCTCGCGAGCGTGCCTTCGATCGTGCACGGCCTCGCATGAAATACGACGCGATCATCGTTGGTGGGGGACACAACGGCCTTGTCGCTGCCGCCTACCTCGCACGCGGTGGGAAGAAGGTCGTCGTGCTCGAGCGACGGCATCTCGTCGGCGGCGCCGCGGTCAGCGAAGAGATCTTTCCGGGCTTCAAGTTCTCGGTCTTTTCATATGTCGTGTCGCTGCTGCGCCCCGAAATCATTCGAGACCTCGATCTTCCCGCTCACGGCCTTCAGATCCTCCCCCTCGAGAGCACCGTCACGCCGATGGAGAACGGCGACTACCTCGGGAGCTGGGCCGATCCCGACGAGTCACGCGAAGATCTGAAGCGCCATTCGAAGAAGGACGCCGAAGCGGTGGTCCTTTTCAGTCAGCTCATGCATCACATGGCGATGGCGGTACGGCCGATCCTCGGGATGGTGCCGCCTGACCCGTCGTCATTGTCCCCGAAGGACCTCCGCGGCTTGTTGAAGCTTGGCAAGCACTTCCAGGGTCTCGGCAACGCGAAGTTCCATCAGCTGCACAAGCTGATGACGATGGCCAGCGCCGATTATCTCGACGAGTGGTACGAGTTCGACACACTGAAGGCGACCAAGTCGGCGAGTGGCATCATCGGCACCATGATGGGGCCACGGTCCCCCGGCTCGGCGTACGTGCTGCTGCATCATTACATGGGCGAGATCGACGGCGCCTTCCGCGCGTGGGGATTCCAGCGCGGCGGCACGGGCCAGATCTCCGAGTCGATCGCGAGCGCCGCGCGCGCGTTCGGCGCGGAAGTTCGCGTAAACGCCGGCGTGGCGAAGGTGATCGTGCGCCACGGACGGACCACCGGCGTTGCGTTGTCGAATGGCGACGAGCTGCACGCGCCGGTCGTCGTTTCGGGCCTCGATCCTCGGCGGACGTTCATCGACCTGCTCGACAGCAAGGAAGTCCCTGACGAGATCGTCCAGGGCATCGAACGCTATCGGTTCCGCGGATCGTCGGGCAAGGTGAACCTGGCTCTGAGCGGACTACCAGAGTTTACGTGTCTCGGCGGCGATCGGGAGAAGATGCTGCGCGCGCTGCGCGGCGCGATCTCGATTTCGCCGTCGATGGAGTATGTCGAACGCGCCTACGACGACGCCAAGTACGGCGAGTTCTCGCGCAACCCCTATATGGATGTGGTCATCCCGTCGCTGATCGATCCAGGGATGGCGCCGCCGGGGCGGCACGTGATGAGCTGCTTCGTGCAGTACGCGCCGTACAACGTGAACGGCGGCTGGACGGACGCAAAGCGCGAAGCGTTTGGCGACGCGGTGGTGAATACGCTCTCGCGCTATGCACCCAATATCAAGAGCCTGATCCTGCATCGACAAGTGCTGACCCCGGCGGATATCGAGCGCACGACGGGTCTTTCGCAGGGGAACATCTTCGCGGGTGAGCTCGCGCTGTCGCAGCTGTTCTTCCTGCGACCGTTCGCCGGAATCGCGAAGTACCGAACGCCGATCAAGGGTTACTGGCAGTGCGGCGCGGGGACGCATCCGGGCGGCGGCATCATGGGTGCGTCCGGTCGCCTAGCCGCGCTCGAAATACTCGGTGCTGCCCGATGAGCACTCAGTTCGATACGATCGTCATCGGCGCGGGCGCGAACGGACTCACCGCGGCGACTGCTTTGGCGAAGGCGGGGCAACGTGTGCTCGTCGTCGAGCGCGAAGCCGCCGTGGGTGGGACGTGGGCGCCGGTGGAGATCGCGACGGGAGTCAGCGTGCCGCTCGAGATGGAAGCCGACTGGATTCCTCCGGCGGTCGCCCTGCTGCTCGGTATCGGCGACGGGGACCTCGGTGAAGCGCCGACGAACGCAGTGCGTCTCGACGACGGCTCGCTGTTGCCGTTGCCGGCGAGCACGAGCGCTGCGGCGGCCGCGATCCAGAAGCATTCGCCACGTGATGCGGCGAAGTGGGCGGCGTTCATGTCGGAAATGCGACAACTCTCCGCTTTCCTGGAAGTCCTGTATCAACTTCCCGCTCCCGACGTCGACACACGTTCGATCGCCGACCTCTCGAGTCTCCTGACGCTCGGTCGATCCTTCCGCTCGCTCGGACGCACGAACATGTCCGAGCTGCTTCGGGTGTTGCCGATGCCGGTACAGGACCTCGCCGACGACTTCGTGACGTTCGAGCCACTCAAGGCGGCGATCGCCGCGGCGGGCGTTCGCGATATCCGGCAAGGTCCACGATCGGGCGGCACGTCGTTCGTGATGTTGCACTACCTCGCTGGAGGAACCGACGGTGCCTTCCGCGGGCGTCGTCCGTTGCGCGCCGGCCCTGGCTCGTTCATTCGCGCTGCCGCGCGGGCTGCGCAGACCACCGGCGTGCAGGTGCGAACGGGCGCCCGGGTGGCGCAGATCGACGTGAAGGACGACGCTGTCCGTGGCGTGATCCTCGATTCGGGGGAGCCGATTACGGCGAGCACCATCGTCTCGACCGCCGATCCGACGGCGACGCTGTGCGGAATGATCGATCCCGTCTGGCTCGATCCAGACTTCATGCGGTCGGTGCTGAACATCCGATATCGCGGCTCCACGGCGTGGGTCGCGTACACGCTGGGCCGACTTCCCGACGTACCGAACGGGGTCATCTCGCTGTCGTCGACGACGGATTCGATCGAGCGTCCGTACGACGCGGCCAAGTACGGAGAAGCGTCCCCCAAGCCTCACATCGAGATTGCCCTGCGGCCCGAGTCGAATGCGTTGCTCGCCCGCGTGCAGTATATCCCGTGCACCCTCCGCGATGGTCCGTGGGATGCGACGCGAAAATCGGCGCTCGCCAACCTCGTGACGTCGGCGATCGCAACGACAATTCCGAAATTCAACGAGATCGTCCGCGGGTGCAAAGTGTTCACGCCTGCCGATCTCGAGTCGATGTTCGGCGTGCGCGACGGCGCGCTCACGCAGGGTGAGATGGGCCTCGATCAGATTCTCTTCATGCGGCCCGTCGCGGGGTGGGGCCGGCATGCGATGCCTGTCGCCGGACTCTACCTCGGCGGCGCCGGAACCCATCCGGGGCCAGGCGTCGCCGGTGGGCCGGGATGGCTCGCCGCCCGTCAGGTGATCGCCGACTCCAGGAAGCGCCGGTAATGACGATGCTCAGGTTCCATCGCACGGTCGAAGCGTACAGGCAGGGCGCGCACACGATGCCCGGTGAGTACTACACGTCCCCAGCGATTCTCGAGGAAGAGCGCACGCGGCTGCTGCCGAAGATGTGGCATTGCGTTGGACGGGCGAGCTCGGTTGCCAACCTCGGTGCCTACATCACCCGCGAAGTCGCTGGCGAATCGATCATGATCGTTCGCGGGAAGGACCAGCTGCTTCGCGCGTTCTTCAACATCTGTCGTCATCGTGGAACGCGCCTTTGCACGCAGGGCGCAGGTCGATTCTCCGAGACGATCCAGTGCCCGTATCACGCATGGACGTACGGCATCGACGGACGCCTGATCGGCGCGCCGCACATGAACGAGGTCGAGGGCTTCGACAAGGCCGATTACCCACTTCACCAGGCCGCGGTCGCCGAGTGGGAGGGCTTCGTATTCGTGAACGTGTCGAAGGACCCGCAGCCATTCGCGGACTGGTTCGCGCCGCTCATCGGACGCCTGGCACGGTATGACATCGGTTCACTGAAGGTCGGGCACAGCGTGAAGTACGACGTGCACGCGAACTGGAAGCTCGTCTTCCAGAACTACTCCGAGTGCCTGCACTGCCCGATGATTCATCCCGAGCTGTCGACGATGATGCCGTACACGAGTGGCGCCAACGACCTGATCGAGGGCGCCTTCCTCGGCGGCTACATGGAGCTGAATCACGAGAGCGCAACAATCAGCGGGAAGGCGTGCGGAGATTTTGTGAGCGCGTCGCTGCCACCGGAGGACCGGAAGCGGGCGTACTACTACACGATCATGCCCAACCTGCTGCTGTCGATTCATCCGGACTATGTGAACTACTACCTGCTCACGCCGGTGGCGGTCGATCGCACGCTCGTCGAGTCGGAATGGATGTTCAACGGCAGTCCGATGAATCCCCAGGATGCCATCGACTTCTGGGACATCACCAACCGGCAGGACTGGGCGATCTGCGAGCAGTCACAGCTCGGGATCCAGTCGTCGCGGTACGAGCCCGGTCCCTATTCGCCGAGAGAGAGCATGCCCGCGGCGTGGGACCGGGAGTATCTGCGCCTGCTCCGGTCATCGCGAGCGTAGGATCCGCTTTCACCGGCAGACCGCAAACCGATCCTTCGGGTGCTCGGATGGCGGGTCAGTCCGCTCGAATCGCCTGGGCCGGATCGACAGCGCTCGAGCGACGCGCCGGAACGATCGTCGCCACCAGTGTGGCCAACGCGAGAACCAACGCCGCCCCAGCGTATATGACCGGATCGCGGGGCGATGTCTCGTACAACATGTCAGTGATCCAGCGCGACGCCAGCAGGGTGATCGGCAGCGCGATGAGTAGTCCGATCACCACGGCTTTCGACGACTGCGCGGCCACCAATCGAATCACGTCTCGTCGTTGAGCGCCAAGCGCCATGCGCACCCCGATTTCGTGAGTGCGTTGCGACACCCAGTACGCGAGCACGCTATACAGCCCGATTGCCGCAATGACGACGGCGATTGTGCCGAAGAGCGTGAACATGGTCGCACCGAGCCGCCACGGCTGCATCTGCGGTTCGAGTAGCTCGCCGACGGACCTGATCTGCACGAACGGCATCGAGGGGGCGAGCGCCTGAATTTCGCGCCGAATCGACGAGACCACAGCCGGACTCCGGGCGCCGAGACGGACAAACATCGTCGACGGGGATCCTCGGTCAACGCCGGGATGGCTGAATGGCGCGTATACAATGGCACGCTCGTCCTTCACGACGGCGAACTGCAACATGGTGTTCACGACGCCGACGATCGTGGAACAGGCTTTCTCTTCTCCGAACGTGGCGCATTTCCCGATGGGGCTTTCGTTCGGCCAGTAGCCGGCGGCAAGGGTCTCGTTGACGATCACCACTCGCGCGCGATTGCGAACCTCCGACTCCGTGAAATCGCGGCCGGCGATCACTCGCGCTCCCATCGTCGCGAAGAATCCCGGCTCGACGAGAGCGTTGTATGGCCCACCCAGCGCGAACTCGGGTCGCGCGACGCCCGGCACCGAGAAACCCCGCGCGCTGGCGCCTCCCATGGGGGACGTCAGTCCGGTAAGGGATACTCCGGCAACGCCAGGTAATGCGCGAACGCGATTCGCACCTGCCTGATAGATCCGGTCGATCTCCCGCTGGTCGAAGCCAAAGCGACTCAATGGCATGGTCACGCGCAATACGCGATCCCGGTCGACGCCGATGTCTCGCGTGGCGACGTTTCTCAGACTCCGCACGAACAGCCCGGCTCCAACCAGCAGGATCATGGAGAGTGCTGCCTGGGTCAGAAGCAGGGCGAACCGAACCCGCCCGCGCCCACCAGCAACCTGCCGAGCCGACGCCTTCAGCCCGCCCGCGACGTCGGTCCGACTGCCCTGGAGCGCCGGGACGATTCCTGCCAGGAGCATGCACAACACCGCGATCGCCATGGTGAATCCAAGGACCCTCAGGTCCAGGATCGAGTCGCTCCAGACGATCTCGGGCAACAGGACACGCTGCACGAAGCGCCCGCCGCTGAAGCCTATGACGAGCGCGAGGATGGCAGAGATCGCCGCGAGCATTCCGGCCTCCGTCAGGAGCATGCGAACCAGCCTCGATCGGCTGACACCGAGAGCCAGCCGGACCGCGATCTCGCGACGACGCTCGAGCGTTCGCGCAATCAGCAGGTTGGCGACGTTCGAACAGGCGATCAGGAGTACGATGGCGGAAACCCCGAGCAGCCAGAGCGACACCTTGCTCTCCCGGCTCAGCCCCATCGGCGCCCGCGTCCCGATGATGGATGAGAGTACCACGGAGGGCAGGCTGTCCTTGCCGAACTCGTTCGGCATTTCCCGGCGCACTCCTCGATATGCGAGCGTGGCTTCCTGTGCTGCCGATTCCAGCGTGCGGCCGCGCTTCATGCGCACGATGATCGACGCCCACCAGTTGTTGGCTGTGTTGTGCCAGCCCGCACCCAGCGCATCGTTACCCACTGCGCTGATCGGAACCCACGCGTCGATGTTCTGCCGATCGATGCCCGCGAACTCCTCCGGGGCGACGCCGACGATCGTGAACGGCTTGTTCTGGAGTATGACCGTACTGCCGATCACGCCGGAGTCACCGGCGAAGCGCGTCCGCCATGCGCCATGAGAGATCACGAGCACCGATTCGCCCTCGGGCACGCGATCATCGGTGTCGAGAAACAACCGGCCTACTTCCGGGCGCACGCCAAGAAGTCGGAAGAAGTTTCCCGAGACCATCAGCACGGTCACGTTCTGCGCGTCAGGTCCCCGGCCCAGCGTGAAGGCGCTCTTGAAGCCAAACGCGGCAATTTCCTCGAACGCCGTCGTATTCCTGCGCAAGGCCGTAACGACTGGGTACGTCGTCACCGGGTGCGCCGAGACTTTACCGTCTTCAATCGCGCTGAAATTGATCCGCTTCACCGCGTCGGGATCCACGACGTGCGCCGGCGGCCGGAGCAGGAGCTGATCGACGACGCCGAACATGACCGCATTCGCGGCGATGCCGAGGCTCAGCGTGACCGTCGTGACGGCCAGAAGGGACGGACGGCGCCAGAGGCTCCGCGCGGCGTAACGAAGGTCTTCCCAGAAGGACATGGCAATCTCCTCTCGGCGCTCGGCCCCGAGCCGCCGGTGATCGATGCGGGCCAGCTCGCGATGACTCGCGACGAGGTCGCCGAATTCGCGCACGGCGCGCCTGCGCGCCTGGGTGGCGACTACTCCTTCACGAGCCAGCTGCGAGGTGCGCTCGTCGATGTGAAAGCGCAACTCTTCATCGATTTCCCAGTCGACGGACCGCTTCCGCGTAATGCGGAGCACGCGCCGGATGCCCGGGATGCGGATATCCCTCAGGCTCATGCGGGCTCGGCGCGCAGAATCTTGAAGACAGCTTCGGCGTAACGCGTGAAGTGCTTTTCGCGGTCGCGGAGGTGTGCGCGGCCGGTTCGCGTCAGTTGATAGAAGCGAGCACGCCGATTGTTCTCGGAGACACCCCACTCGCTCTCGACGAACCGGCGCTCTTCCAATCGATGCAGCGCGAGATACAGTGCGCGGTCTTCGACGAGGATCTCCTCGTCGGAATTGTCGCGCAGCCAGCGCGCGATGGCGAAGCCGTGCCGCGGACCCCAGGCGAGCGTCCGCAGCACGAGCAGATCCAGTGTTCCCGTGACCAGTCCGAGGTCGTCCATTCGCTCACCGGAGAGTCTCCGGGGAGCATACGGTGTACGCCTCGCCGCGGCAACCCCCGATCAGTCCTGCGGACCAGCCTCGTAGGGACGCACTTCACACTCGCCCTCGAACTCCGGCCAATGCTCCAGGTGCAGCTCCATGAAGTCGCGCGCGTGCTGCATCGCCTCGTCGCGAGTCTTGCACTCCATGATCGCAAAGCCGCCGACGACTTCCTTGGTCTCGGTGAATGGCCCGTCGGTCGTGGTGAGCCTGCGCTTCGACTGACGGATCCGGAATCCAGCCTTGGTTGGCTGCAGCCCCGCCGTTTCGATTAGTGCGCCGCTCTTCATGTTCTGCTCGACGAGCTCGCCCATGGCAGGGAACAGGCTGGGCGGTACCTTCGACAGGTCGACGTCGTCCTTATGCTTGATGAACATCATGTAACGCATTGTCATTTCCTCTGTTAGAAGCCGAACGTGGTGGCAGAGTGCCTTCCTCTACCACCACGTCGAACGAGTCGGACGAAACTCGACAAGTGCTGTAGCTACTTCACCGGTCGCGGCTTGGGCGCCGGCAATTCGTCGGCGAATCGCCACGGCGCCGCTCCGTCCCTAGTCAACGGAATGTTGGCGAGACGCGCCCGCACCATCGCGATCGGCATCGGCCCGCCCTGGATGACGGCGTCGTGGAACTGCCGCTCCGTCATCTTGCCCTTGTCCACGAGCTGGGCGTGAAGCGCGCGCAGCTGCAGTCCGCCGAGCATGTAGCCGGCCTGATAGACCGGCGGATACGTCCCGTTGAACGAGCGACGCACTTCCGCGTCGGCATTCGCGCGCTCGAATGCGACCGTATCGACGAGGAACTGAATCGCCTGCTCCGGCGTCATCTGCCCGAGGTGGAACTTCATCGAGAAGATGATTCGCGCGCTGCGATGCATGCGCCAGAACAGCGCGCCCATGCGATCCTCAGGCGTCACGTGGAAGTCGTGATCCCACAGGAACATCTCCCAGTAAAGCGACTGCCCCTCGTTCCAGAACGGCGTTGAGAAGATGCGCCGGTGCTGGTTGTACCGCGCGTTCATGAACTGCTGCAAATGGTGTCCCGGGTTGAGCTCGTGGAACACCGTCGCATGCGAGAAGTGCGGATTGTTTCCGCGGAGGCTCATCAGCTTGTCCTCGTCCGACATCTCCGCCGTCGGGTACGACACGAGGATGTTCGCGCCGCCGAGGAAGAAGGGACTGGTACGCTGGCGCTCGGGTGAAAGCATCTCCATGCCCCAGTCTTCCTTGGCGAGATCGGGGATGGTGATCCAGTCGTGCTTGGCGAAGAATTCCTCCGCCTGGCGGGCGAGCTCGCGAATGAGCTCGGGCTGCTTGCCTGGCTCGACGTAGGTGTTCTTCACCTTCTCCATCGCCGCCTTCCAGTCATCGCCGAGTCCCATTTCGCGGGCGGCTTTCTTCGCCTCGCTCAGCGAGAAGGCGTACTCCTTCTCGGCGATCTGCATCAGCTCCTGCGGCGTGTACGGAATCATCTCGTGCGCGAGATCGGCGGCGAGACCCGACTCCCCAATCGGGTCACCGATGATTGGCGTGGCCGCGGCCGCGGCCGTCGAGCCGCCGCCCCCACCGGCATTACCGCCGCGACCGCCTCCACCGCCGCCGGCACCACCGCCCGCATTTCCGCGACCACCGGCTGGAGCTCCGCCGGCGGCGACTTGCTGGCCGCCAGCCGCAGGGAGTCCGACGAGACGTGTGCGGATCGCGCGCGCATAGTTCGTCATCGCCGCGTCCAGCGCTGTGTACGGCTCCTTTACCCACCAGGTGAAAAGCGGATCGTATCCGTCGTAGTAGCGATACCAGCCGCCCACGGTGTTGCGGATTCGGTCGAGGTCTTCGGCCGCCCGGTTGGCCACGGTCTTGGAAACCGTTGGCAGCCCGGCGCCGCCGCGCCCTCCGGCTTCGAGTTTTGCGCGAAGTGAATCGACCTGCTTCGCGAAGGACGTCAGGGTTCGCGCCGCGGCGACCGGATCGACGGGGGTGAGGTCACGACGCTGGTCCTGCAGGGCGAGCATCTTGTCCGCGAACGGGAGGAGCTCGGCCTGCTCCGTGCGCTCCTTGTCGGCGCGATCGAGCAGCGCGAGCTGATACTTGAGCCGATTGTCGAGCAGGACGTAATCGACTTTGCCTTCCTGCTTCAGCTTGTCGAACGGAATCTCCGTGAGGCGCTTGCGCCAGGACGTGTAAAAGTCGCGCATGCGACGACGCTGGTCCGGCGAATCACTGGCGTCGTAGCGCCGATTCACCGACTGGAGGTCCGCGCTGTAGCGCTCGATCACCGTGGCGAGCTCACTCGTCGTGTTGGAGATGAGCGAGTTGAGATCCGGCACCGAGGCGAGCGCCTCGGCCGCATTGTCGGCCTTTACCGGAGCCTTGGACGCGGCGGGCTGCGATCCATTCGGGATCTGTGCCGTCGCGATCGAGGCGGAAAGAAGAGCGAGAAGCGAGAGTCTGGTCATAGAGGTGGGCTTGGGCGACACCAAGATGCCGCCCGAGCCACCGCTATGTCAGGTCCCGCTCCGTCTTTCTCGCCGCCTGAGCGATCGTCGTCTGTTCGGCCGGAGTGATCCTGCCGGCCGAACGCCATTCTGAAGCGGTTTGGTCGACCGCAGAAACGAACTTCCGGTGATCCGCGAACGGCGCGCCCGCCCAGACGGCGTCGAGGAACGTCATGCCGTCATCGCGCTTCGAGTTGGCGACGCCGGTATCGACTGGACCGAATACGATCGATGGCTCGGTCCGACGCACATACATATGGTATGGCTGCGTTTCCCGACCAGGCTGCGGGTCGGACACGGAGACCGGGGCCAGCGTCTTCCCATCGAGCGTGAAGTGGAGCGGCTTGCCCGCGAGTGGCGTCAGCGCGGCGGCAAAATCTCCGGTGAGCTTGTAGTGCTTGTAGAGCGAGACGCCGATCAGCCCTGTGTCCAGCGTCTCCCCCAGCGCCGGCGCTTGAACAGCCAGCAGCGTGGGGCCGTAATAGATCGAATGCACCGACGGATCATCTATCGTGTGCTCGGCACGAAACGTCATCGGCATAGCGATCTCGATCCGGTTCCCCGACTTCCAGCGACGATCGATCGTGACGTACTCGCCAGGGGTCGCCATGATCTTCTGCTTGTCGCCGTTCACTGACACCGTGTAGCCGCGCCGTACCCATGACGGCACCCGTAGCTGCACCGCCAGCCGGCCATTGCCGCGCACCGTGATCGTGCTGGCGCCCTCGAACGGAAACTTCGTCGCTTGCTCGACGGTGAATCCCTTCTCCTTCCAGTCGAGCACCGACGGGATGTAGAGATTGACGTAGAGCGTGCTGTCGTCGGCGGAACGGAAGTAGATCGAGTCCTGATACTTCGTGTGGTTCTCCATGCCCGTGCCACCACAGCACGTGCCGACGTTGCCGTACTGGCGACGCTCGCCCGGCCGCACCGGGAAGAAGTAGGTGACCTCGGGGCTCGTGACGCTGTCGCTGTCGCGGCGCGAACCGACGATCTGGTTGAAGAGCCCCTGCTCGTAGTAGTTCATGTACTTCGGATCCGGATCGTGGAAGAACAGGTTCCGGCTCAGCTTGAGCATGTTGTACATCACGCACGTCTCGGCGTGATTGTGATTGGCGGGCTCCGAGTAGAGCGAACCCGCGACCGCGTCGCGCTTGCGCAGGATCTCGCCGACGCCGGTTCCGCCGTGCGCATACGTGCGGTGCGGAACGACCATGTCCCAGAAGTTCTGCGCGGCCTTGTGATACTCCGGCTCGTTGTTCTGCTCGTAGACGCGGAGATAGCCGATGAACTGCGGGATGTGCTGGTTCGCGTGACGGCCGTCGAGGATGTCTTCACCACGGACCGTCGGGTCCTTCACGTTGCGATTGTCGAAGTAGCGCGCGAGCGTGAGATACTCGGGCTTGTCCGGCCGCAGCGCGTGCAGCGAGGCGAAAGCGTCATTGGCGCCGCCGTATTCACCGGCGATGTACATGTTCCACATGCGGTCAAACTGCTCGGGCTTCACCTTCGAAAGACGGCTGTAGGCCCAGTCGCCGATCCTGGATGCGACCTCGAGCGCCTGCGTGTTGCCGGTGGCCGTGTTCGCGGCCATGAGGCCGGCGAGGATCTTGTGCAGCGTGTAGTAGGGCGCCCAGATGCCCTGATTCCCGCCGTAGGTCGCGAACTCCTCGAGGCGAATGAACTGCGTTTCCGGATACGCGGAGAGGAAGCCGGGATGACGACGCCCGTCGGTCGGGGCGATGACCGTTCCGTGATTGCCGCGAGGCGATGAATCCACAGCCCGCGGGCCATCGGTCTCGTCGAAGCGATACCACAGGACGTTGCCACCGCTCGTCGTGCCGGCCGCCGACGATTGCAGCGACTGCACTTCGGCAGCCGTCAGGCCGCGGTCGAAAATCTGGAATTCGTCGAGCTGCGCATTGAGATACGAGACGTTGCGCTGCGGGAACTGCTGGCGCCCGAGCCAGTTGCCGCTCGTCGCCCCGAGGTCCGCTGGCATCAATGTCATGTTCGCGTTCGTGGCCACCGGCCGTCCGTTCACGTACAGCGTGGCCGTCGAGCCAGCGCGCGTGATCGCGACATGCGTCCATTCTCCCAGCTGCAGCGGTTCGAGGGCGTCGAGTCCCTGCTCTCCTGCTGTTCCGGTTGTCGTGATCGCGAATCGTGGAACAGGCTTGTTGTTCGCCGCGCGGACCGTGAAGTACATGCGCGACTGCGCGGGCTCTGCGAACTGCGGATTCGGGCTGCCGAAGTCGAAGACGCACGTGCCGTTGGTGAGAGGCCCCTGGTCGAGGCCCGCTCGGGCATCCGAAAGTCTTGCCGGGTCGTACATCGACGGATTGATCCAGAACGCGATCGTGAAGTCGCGCAGGCCCCCCACGACACCACCAGGCATTGAGACGTGTTCGGCCAGGCCGATCGGCGAACCTGACAACGTCAGCGCGCCACCGAACCTGCCCGCCGCGCGAGGGGTTGGCTTCCGCGCCGCCGCGGCCAGCGCATCCTGGCACTCGGCCAGGCCGCGGACGATGTAGTCGAGCTTCTGCTTGTAGATCTCGTCGCCGGTACCGGCATACGCCTGCGCCAGCATGCTCATGAAATGGCCGGCGTAGTGGCCGCGCAGATATCCCGTTCCGTTCTCCCAGCTGCCGACCGGCTGCGCCCCCTTGGTATCAAGGCCGGCGTTGGTGCGGAAAATCGACAGTACTCGATCGGGACCGGCGAACGGGTCCGTGTCCGACCCATAGCCGCGCGCGTAATTGAGCATGCGGTCGCGCTTCTGCGTGAACAGGCTCTCGACGAGCTTCACCTGCGTGAGCGCGAAGGGCTGAACCGTCCAACCCGCGCGTGCTGCCGCCGCGGCTTCTGCGAAACCCGGTGTCTGCGCCAGCAGCTCGAGGTGCGGCAGAACGAAGGCACCGGCCGCGGCAACGCTCGTGGTCCTGAGGAATTCACGCCGGTCGTGGTGACGCGCGTCGTCGTTCTGGGACATGGAGATCTCGGGAGGAAGCCTTGGGAGCGTAACTGCCAGCTCGGGTTCAGTCCAGCACGTCAGCGCCCGGAATACGGCACGAACACGGGACCGTGATCGTTCGGACCGATGCGGGGCCTATAGCGGTACCAGGTTCGATCGGCGTACCGTGCCAGCAACTTCTGATTGGGCAGGCCAAAGTCGCGGACGTAAATTACGCGACCGGCAAGTTTGCCGTCTCTGTCGAATCGAGCGTCGGCGAGAAAGCGGTCGAGTGCGGCCGATTGCTCACGGTCCACCTCGAGCTCAGGCGCACAGTACGGGTGAAGCGGCCGCGCAAACGCGAGCGTCGTTCCCTGATTGGTCCCAGGAAGGATTTTGGCCTGTCCGTACATCAGCCCCATTCGGGCAACGCGCTGCACCGTTTGCGGAGTGACGGGCGCGCCCGATCGCTCTTCGTTGTCGAGCGCGATCTGCAGGGCGCAGGCGTCGAACTCGCGCAGGAAACTTTCCGCGGTCAGCGCCGGTGTTCCGATCGCGCGGAGCCGGGCCGTGAGACGTCCATGCCACGATTCATGAACGATGACCAGCGCATCGTCGATGTCCTGGGCGCGGATTTCGTCGTCGAGGTCGATGTGTCGCTTTTGCAGCAACCCGTGCTCAGCCCCCAGTGCTTCCCACGCACCTTGGAAGCGGGCGACATGAGGCGGAAGGGCCCACGCGATGAACGCAGCGAGCGGCAGGAGGAGTCGCGCCGCCCGGGTCATCGACACCGATCGGGCTCGAGCGGCGAGGGAGCGCGGAAGCGTCGCGACGACCATGACGAAGAACGGAACGGCCGCGTAGAGGAATCTCGGCCCGACGAAAAAGCTCTCGGCCCAGTAGCATGCGTACGCGACACACAACGCGGCGATCAGGGCAACGAGGAGATAGCTCCACTTCGTCGCGCGCTGAACAAGAGCGAGCGCCGCGACGATGAGGATCACCGAAGGAATTGGACCGTCGAAGAGGGATGCGTTCAGCAGCAGCAGGTACGCGGAGATATGGTGCACGCCCTGGACGGGTGTGAAATCGACTCCCGTCGGATCCTGATGAAAGCCCGGACGATGGCCGATGCCGTTCAGCGCGTCGTAGCCGAAGAGGAACGGGTGACCGGTCTGCTGCGCGTTGGCATAAAGGAGAAACGCCACTGGCAACACTCCGCCGAGCAGCTGCCAGAGAAATGAGCGGATGTGGGCCGGTGACCCCCTCGCGTGGATGAGCTGGAAAACGCCGACTACCCCCGCGAAGACCGCCGCTTCATACGGTCGAATGGCGGCGCTGGCGGCGAACCCGAAGCCTGTGCGAAGCGCCGGCAACCAGAGCTTCGTCGAGTCGGTCTCGTTGGTCCAGTCAGCGAGCCCCACGAGTCCATACATGAGGAAGGCGAGCGCGCTGGCGTGGTTCATCTGGCTGCCGGACATCAGCAGGACGAACGGACTCGTTGCGAAGAGAATCGTCGCCAGACGCGCCGTGGTCTCGTCGCTCGTTTTCCTGGCGAAGCGGTACACGCTCGCCGCCGTCCATCCGCCGAGAATCGGATTCACGATCCACGGCATCCCCACGAACAGACCGAGCGCGATCAGGAGCGGGTGGCCGATGGGAAACTGCCCGAACCAGCGCCCGTCGATAGCGACTGTCTGGATGCCGTTGAAGAACTGCTGCGGTTCCGGCGCGACGCCCCACAGACGACCGGCAACGAGCAGGCGTGCCTGGAACCGCTGCGTCATCTCGTCGCCGCCATTCACCTGCCCGCCGAAGCACCACCAGGCAACGCCGAGCGCCGCCAGGAAGGTGAACAACCCAGCGTAGAGCGCGAAGTCGCGCGGTGTTAGGGCGAGGATGATGTCTCGCGCGCGATTCAGCATGAGATCCACGCGAGCGCCGGCGTAACGCGAGAGAGCAAAGCACAGCAGCGCGACGAAGACCATCGACACTGCCCATTCGGCCCCCGCCCGCGGCAGCCACTGCACCACGGGCGCCCACTTGATCACCACGGCGAGCGGGAAGATTCCGAACAGCGTGAGGAGGATTGCGGCGAGTCGCAGGGGGATCGTACTGCGCGACTCTTCGTACTCGATCATTGGTTCGTCAGTCGTCAGGAAGGCGGGCGCTGCCGTGAGGTCTGCGGCGTTGCTTTCGGCGAGCGCGACAATTTGTGGCGGTAGAGGAGGGGTGACAGCGGTCACGCGCTCTCCGGCTCTCCGCTGATTTGGCGGCCCTTTGAAGCTGCGGGACTCCGAACCAGACCACAATCCTGCCAGGTCGAGCACGGTGGCGCACCTGTTGCCTTTAAGGCGGCGGGGGCACCACAACCAGGACCTGAGAGAGAGGGCAGGACAATGACAACTCGCAAGATCATGCTCGTTGCAGCGGCGGTGGCACTGGCCGCGTGCGGGCGCACGAAGGATGGAGATCTGACGGTCGAGCGTCCGGGAGACGTCGACGTCACGATGACGAAGGACACGCTCAAGCTGCCGGAAGTCGGCACGAAGATCGACACGATCAACACACCGACGGTCGGCACCAAGCCGGAGACGCTGGTCGTGAACAAGCCGGTGGTCGGCACCAAGAAGACCGAAGTGAAGGTTCCGGTCATCAAGAAGCCGTAAGGCCAGTTGGAGTGGGGGGTGGGAGTGGGAGTGGAGCGATCCACTCCCACTTTTCGTATTATGGGGCATGAGAACCCTCGCCCTTTCCGCCGCGCTGCTGGCGACCGTCGCCGCGGCCACTCAGTCACCCACCGAAATGGAGCGGTGGCAGCAGCAGGCCCAGAACGTCACGATCACGCGAGACGATTGGGGCATCGCCCACGTCCATGGGAAGACGGACGCTGACGCCGTCTTCGGAATGGTCTACGCGCAGGCCGAGGACGATTTCAATCGCGTCGAAACGAACTTCATCAACTCGCAGGGGCGTCTGGCTGAGGCTGAAGGCGAGAGCGCGATCTGGCGTGACCTGCGGATGAAGATCTTCATCAATCCCGATTCGATGAAGGCGAAGTATCAGACCAGCCCGGAGTGGCTGAAGAAGCTGATGGTGAGCTGGGCGGACGGGCTCAACTTCTACCTCGCGACGCATCCGAACGTGAAGCCGCGGGTGATCACGAAGTTCGAGCCGTGGATGGCGCTGACCTTCAGCGAAGGCTCGATCGGTGGCGACATCGAGGGAATTTCCCTCCAGGGTATCGAACAGTTCTACGGAAAGGAGGCCGCCGTGCCGGCCTCGCGCGACAGCATGCCGCTCGATCTCGAGCCGCGCGGATCGAATGGCGTCGCGATCGCGCCGTCGAATACGTCGAATGGGCGCCCGCTGCTGCTGATCAATCCGCACACGTCGTTCTTCTTCCGCTCCGAGCTGCAGATGATGAGCGACGAAGGCCTGAATGCCTACGGCGCCGCGACCTGGGGACAGTTCTTCCTCTATCAGGGCTTCAATCCGCGACTCGGCTGGATGCACACGACGTCCGGTGCCGACGGTGTCGACGAGTATCTCGAGACCATCTCCGCGAGGGGCAACGGCTTCACGTACAAGTACGGCAACGAAGAGCGCGCCGTGCGCTCGGAGAAGATCACCGTTCCATACAAGACAGCGAACGGCATGTCGTCGAAGACCTTCACCGTTTATCGCACACATCACGGACCGGTCGTGCGCGAAGCAAATGGCAAATGGGTGACGGTGAGCCTCATGCAGCGACCGGTCGAGGCGCTGCAGCAGTCGTTCGGCCGCACGAAAGCGAAGAATCTGGCCGAGTACCGCAAGGTCATGGACCTGCACGGCAATTCGTCGAACAACACGCTCTACGCGGACGCCGACGGCAACATTGCGTTCTTCTACACGAACTTCATGCCGAAGCGCGATCCGAGGTTCGAGTGGAACCGTCCCGTCGACGGCAGCGATCCGGCAACCGACTGGAAGGGCCTGCACACGAACGACGAGGTGCCGAACGCGATCAATCCCGCCAGTGGATTCGTCTACAACTCGAACGACTACCCGTGGGACGCCGCCGGCAAGGGGTCGCTCGACAGCACGAAGTTCCCGTCGTACGTCGAGAAGAGCCGCGTGCAGATGCCGCGCGGGATGCACGCGCTGAAGGTGCTGCCGGGGCGCAAGGATCTCAGCATCGACAAGTTGATCACCGACGTCGCCTTCGATTCGTATCAGCCGGGCTTCGCGAATTCGATTCCACCGCTCGTCGCGGCCTGGGATCAGCTGCCCGACGCAAATCCCCTCAAGCAGAAGACAGCCGAGCAGATCGCGTTGCTTCGCAAATGGGATTACCGCTGGGGCGTGAACTCGATCGAGAATTCGCTCGCGGTTTACTACTCGCAGGCCGGCGGCGGCGGCGGTGGCCGTCGTGGCGGTGGCGGAGGGACGCCGTCCCCGGAGCAGCTCGTGCAGCGTCTCGCAACAGCCTCTGATACGCTCGCTTCCCACTTCGGTACCTGGAAGACGCCGTGGGGCAACATCAACCGGTTCCAGCGCAACGACGCGAACATCGTCCAGGTGTTCGATGACGCGAAGCCGTCTCTTCCGGTCGGATTCTCGTCCGCGACATGGGGATCGCTCGCGTCGTTCGGGGCGCGGACGTACCCGGCGACGAAGAAGATGTACGGCACTTCAGGGAATTCGTTCGTCGCGGTCGTCGAGTTTGGCAAGGACTCGGTGCGTGCGAGGGCGGTGACGGCGGGCGGAGAGTCGGGAGATCCGAAGTCGAAGCACTTCAATGATCAGGCGGAGCGGTACGCGACCGGGAATCTGCGACCGGTGTACTTCTATCCGAATCAGCTCGTGGGTCACACAGAGCGGACGTACAAGCCTGGGCAGTAGGAATTAACCCCGAGACGCAGGGTACGTCTCTGCGGTGAATCCCTCACATCACGCGCTCGCCAGCGTAAACACGGTGATCTCGGGCCGCACATTGAATCGCGCCTGAATCAGATGTCCGAGCCCGCGGTTGATGTACAACGTGCGTCGCTCATTCACCACCACCTCGCCCTTCACATAGCGCTTGTTCTTCACCGGAAGTAGCGGTGGCGGAAGGAACGGCGCCTTGCACTGCCCGCCGTGTGTGTGGCCGGCCAGGACCCAGCCAGAGTAATCGCCCCAGTCGAGCGCATCCTGCGCGTCCGGGTTGTGGCACATCGCTATCGCCGCATTGCTCGTGCGCCGCGCCAGTGCCGACTTCGTGTTCGACTGTGCAGCCCACAGGTCGTCGACGCCGATGAAGTCGAGGCCAGCAACATTCGCCACGTCGTTCGACAGCAGCTGCACGCCCGCCCTCTCCACCTCGGCGGCCACACGTCGCGCCACCGGCATCTCCGACCAGTTCGTCCCGTAATCGTGATTCCCCAGGATGCCGAGTGTGCTTAAACGACCGCGCGGCGACTGACTGAACACGTCGCGTAGCTGCGAGTACGTCGCTTCACCGCGGGCAGGCCGGTAGCTGATGTAGTCACCCGTGTAGACCACGATATCCGGGTTCAGCGCTCTGACTTTCGCAAACGACCCGAGCACGAACTCGTCACTGACCTGCGGACCGATGTGGATGTCACTCAGCTGCGCGAGTGTCTTGCCGACGAGCGCGTCAGGCAGGCCGCCGATCGCTAGAGGACGACGGACGATCTCGAGCCAGTGAGGCTCGATCTCCAGAGTGTAGCCCAGGATCGCGGACGGAATCGCGACCACCGTCGCTCCGATCCCGAGGCTGGTCAGGAATTCCCGCCGGGTAACCGCCGCGTCTCTCATCGGCCTCATGCTCTGAGAGACGCTCGCCCGGCGGCCGGAGTTTCCTTTACTCGCGAAGTGCGGTCAGCGGATCGACCCGCGTGGCCCGTCGCGCGGGCCCAAAGGCGGCCAATGAGGCAACGACCATCAACAGCACCGCGATCGAACCGTAGGTAAGCGGATCAGTCGGCTTCACCTCGAAAAGGAAGCTCGTCAGCGCCCTGGACAGCGCCAGGCTGCCTGCGACGCCGATGACGAGCCCGACCCCGGCAATTGCCAGACTCTCCTTCATGATCAAGCCCCGGACGTCGCCGGGGCGACCACCGAGCGCGACACGAATGCCGATCTCGCGCGTTCGTTGCGCGACGAGATACGCCATCACGCCATAGAGGCCGATGCTCGCCAGTGCGAGCGCGGCGATGGCGAAGAGTGCCGTGAGCACGAGATTGAATCGCTGGCGCGCGATGACATCACGCTGGAGATCGTGCAGGGAGCGCTGCTTGGAAATCGGCAAATCCCGATCGAGTGACTGCACCGCCTGCCGGATCGATCCTGCGAGCGCATAGGGATCGCCATTCGTCTTCACCGTCGCGTACAGCATCCCCTGCGGACGCTGAAGGTACGACATGTAGATCTGCGGCTCGCCAGCCTTGGTCGGTCCATCGCGCCGCACATGGTTCACGACGCCGATCACTGTCATCCACGGCGAGCTTTCCGCATCCTGACTGATGCGCTTGCCGATCGCGTCCTGCCCCGGCCAATACTTTTTCGCCAGCTCCTCGTCCACAATCACCGTCAGCGGGCGACCGATGATGTCGTCGGCGCCGAAATCACGACCGCGGAGCTTCATTCCCATCGTCTTGAAGTATCCCGGCATCGCCGCGGCATATTCGGCGTGCGGCGGCTCGGGCGAATTCTCGGGATAGCCTTCGACGTCGAACGACCCGCTCCATCCGTCGTTGCTCACCGGTAGCGGATAGATCCCGCCCACCGATGTCACGCCCGGCTGGCTTGCGAGCCTGCTCGCGAGTTGCGCATAGAACGCGCTGACTTTCTGGACGCTGTCATATCGCCCACCGAGGCGGCGCGGCAGGCTGATGTACGATGTCATGACGCCATCGGGTACGAAGCCTGGCTCGACGCGCTGCATGGCCGCAAAACTTCGTCCGAGCAGTCCCGCCGTATTGAGAATGACGAGCGCCATCGCGACCTGGGCGACGACGAGTGCCGTCCGGAGCTTTCGCCGCGAGGTTCCTGCGCTCGCGCCGCGCGTGGCTTCACCGAGAACGGACCCTGGGCTCGCCGACGCCTGCTGGAACGCAGGGACGAGGCCGATGAGAACTCCCGCGACGGCGGAGATCAGGAACGAGAACGTGAGCACGGTGAGGTCGAGCTGCGTCCCCTCGAGCTGCGGCATTTCAACCACCGCGTAGGTCCGAAGCCCGCGAACGGCGAGCCAGGCGACGCCGGTCCCGAGCAATCCGCCAAACAGCGCGAGGATGGTGCTCTCGGTGATCAGCTGCCGCAGCAGACGCATGCGATCGGCGCCGAGCGCCAGTCGGACGGCGAGCTCGCGCTGGCGCAAGGTCGTGCGCGCAAGGAGAAGGTTCGCGACGTTTACGCAGGCGATGAGCAGCACGAGCGCGACGGCAGCCGTCAGCATCAGCAACGCGGGACGCACGGTGCCGACCATCTCATCGCGCAGCGACGAAGCCACGGTGTGCCAGTCCTTTCTTCCCGGGCCGTCGTAGCGACTTGGCTCATCGCGCTTGAATCGCGCCGTCACCGCCGCGAGATCGCGATCGAGATCGGCGCGCGTCGCGCCCTCACGCATCCGACCGACGATGACGAGGTTCTGGTTGCCGCGCTGATTCGGCGTCCGCGTCGTTTCCATCGTGGTGGCGGCCCAGAGATCCGCCTTCGCCCTCGCGTGATTGACCGGTGCATCGGGGAAGCGCATCCCCTCGCCCATCACCCCGACGATGGTCCGGGGGAAATCGTTCATGATGATGGTCTTGCCGATGACGTTGCGGTCGCCGCCGAACCGACGCTGCCAGAACGCGTGCGACAGAATCACCACGAGCGCGTCATTCGGACGTCCGTCGGTCGGCAGGAACGAACGTCCGAGCATGGGCTTCACGCCGAGGACGTCGAAGAGATTCGGCGTAACGGCATAGGCATTGATCGGCTCAGGGTCGGCCCCGACTGCGGTCAGCGTCGACGGTGGCCCGGGACGAATGGCGGCGATGGCGTCAACCGACTTCATCGTTTCGCGATAATCGAACAATTCTCCGCCCGAGACCGCGGTGCGGTCGGAGGGCTCGTTCCCGTAACTGTTGAAGATCGAGATGTTGCGCTCCGCATTCGGATAGGGGAGCGGTTGCAGGAGGACGGTGTTGACGACGCTGAAGATCGCCGTGTTGGCGCCGACGCCGATCGCTATGGTCACCAGGGCCACGAGAGTGAACAGCGGCGCGCGACGAAATCCGCGCAAGGCGAAGATGGTATCCTGGCGAAGCTCTTCGCGAAGCTCGGATCGGCGCATGTCGGTCTCCATATCCTGTCGGATGTCGGTGCACTCGGCGCGAACCATCGACGAGTCGCCGAATCGCTCGATCGCTTTCGCGCGCGCGGCCTCGGGGGTCATTCCCTCGCGGATGTACCGCGCCGTCTGTAGCTCGATATGCGCCTCGAGCTCTTCGGCAACTTCCGTCGCGACGGGAACGCGCCAGAAGAAATTCCTCAATCGCGACTTCATCTCAGGCTCCCATCACTTTGGCGACAGCCGCGGAGAACTGGTTCCATTCCGCCGACTCGGTCTTGAGCTCAGCGCGGCCGGCTTTGGTGAGCGAGTAGATCTTGATGCGCTTCCCGATTTCGGACGTGCCCCACGAAGCTTCGATCAGTCCGCGGCGCTCCAGCCGGTACAGCGACGGGTAGAGTGAGCCCTCTTCTATATGTAGGGCATCGTCGGTCGTGTCCTCGAGCCATCGGGCGATGGCGTAGCCATGACGCGGCCCCCATGTGAGGGTCTTGAGGACGAGGAGATCGAGTGTGCCGGAGATGTAGGCCATGGCGCGTACCTAGAGAAACTCAATATGTGTTTCTAGGTAGACACGGCTCAGGGAGAAAGCGTTGGGCGGCAAGGGGGAAGTGGGTGGGGAGTGGGAAGTGGGACGACCGGCCAACCCACTCCCCACTTCCCACTTCCCACTCACTCCCCATTGACGTTCTAGGGGAGGCGCCTCATAATCTCTCCCCAGAGACATCCTAGGGGAGCGCATGGCCGACACGCCGATGGAGCTGGTCCAGGGAACGCTCGACCTCCTCGTGCTGCGAACGCTCGCGTGGGGTCCGACGCACGGGTACGGGGTGGCGCGGTGGATCCAGTACATCACCGGCGACGTGCTGCGTGTCGAGGAGGGCTCTCTCTATCCGGCGCTGCATCGCCTTGAGAAGCGGGCCCTCGTGAAGTCGTCCTGGGGACTCTCCGAGAACAATCGACGCGCCAAGTACTACGAGATTACCGCGCAGGGGCGCGCGACGCTTTCCCGCGAATCATCAACTTGGACGACGTACGCCGCCGCCGTCGCCAAGGTGCTCACGTCGCGCGAACAGCCGGAGTGGGCCAAGTGAGCGATCGCATTCCGGCGTGGCGGCGGTATCTCCGCCTCGTTCGG
>JADMIO011507058.1_pt1 | contig 38924 bp, 40 predicted proteins | sample 8958161 | NCBI WGS metagenome assembly JADMIO01 (sample SAMN16585339, study PRJNA669376) | soil metagenome | isolation source: Crop rotation soil | place: USA: Cullars Rotation, Alabama | collected 2011 | reverse complement strand
ACCGGCAACTCGGCAACCGGCAACTCGGCAACCGGCAACTCGGCAACCGGCAACTGTTACTTCACCTTCTTCTGCGCATCCTTCGCCAGTCTCAGATGCTCCTTCAGCGTCGGGAGCGTCTTGGTGGCCCACGCTTTGAGGTCGGCGTCCTTGGCGCTCTTCGAGGCGTTCTCGAATTCCTTCACGTCGGTCTCGTGGTCTTTGACCATGTCGTCGATGTAGGCCTTGTCGAAGTCCTTGCCGCTCTTCGACGACATCGAGTCCATCGCCTTCTTCTGCTCGTCGTTCACGTCGCCGGGGAGGACGACGCCTTTGGTCGCGGCGAGCTGTTTCAGCTCGTCGTTGGCCTTCGAGTGGTCGGTGACCATGCGGTTGCCGAAGGCCTTCACGTCGGCGTTCGTCGCTTTCGACGCCGCCATGTTGCCCATGTTCACCTCGGCCAGGCCGCCCTGCGCCGCCTTCGTCATGAAGTCGCTGTCGGCCGGGTCCATGCTGCTAGTCGTGCCGGTCGTGCCGGTCGTGCCACTCATGCCGGTGGCCGCGGTGCTGCTCGTGCCGCTCGTGTCGTAGGTCGACGTCGTGCCCGATGTGTCACTCGAGGTCGTGCTCGTGCTCGCTGTGTCGTTGTTGTAGGTCTCGTTCTTTTTGCAGGCGAGCGCTGCCGTGACGAGTAATGCCGCGAATAAGACTAACCAACGTTGTTTCATTGACTCCTCCAAAAATTGTACGGGCCGCGCAAGCAGCGTGCATGAACTGCTCCAGCCCGCCGGGGGGTATTTTTGTGGCGGTCCGTAAGTACTGACGCTGTCACGTCATGCCGAGCGTAGTCGAGGCACCCGGGCGGGCGGCGGCGCGCGGCACGTGCATGGCAGCCCCCGCACGCCCAGGTCCCTCGACTACGCTCGGGATGACGATGGCTATGCGTGCAGACGCTCCCCTCAGCAAAATGGTGCTCGCGGGCACCAGCGGCGAAGCGCGTTGCTCGCCTTCGTCGCATCGATCACGCCGCCTTCTTTCTGCAGCTCGTCGGCCAATGAGGTGAGGGCGGCTTTCGCCTGGTCGGAGGTGTTCTCGGCGCGATGAACCTGCGCGCGCAGCAACTGCGTCGCTGATGGGTCGAGCGAGAGATTGCGGCTCGCCAGCGCGGCGGCAAAGTGCGACCAGAGCTCCCGCTCCGCCGTGGTGAGGACAGGCATCGGCGTCGTGTCGGTCGCTGCCGCGATCGGCGGAACGGACTCCGACATCGTCGCCTGCGGCAGCGCCTCGCCCGGCTGTTGCGGCGCGGCGGCGGGAGGCAACGCAGCGGCAGCAGGCGGCGGACCGGCTTTCGGAGGAGGCGCCGTCACCGCTGGTGCTGGCGGCGGCGTCGCAACGGCAGGGGCGGCCTCCGGTTGCGGCGTCTGCGTCGAACATCCGGCGAGCAGGAGAAGAAGAACGATGGAGGTTTTCATGGTGCGAGTGCCTCTGCCAGTTTCTCGTAATCGTCGATCGTGTTGTAGAGCTGCGCCGAGACGCGCAACAGGCGCTTCGGCGGGTGCGGCCACGGCATGATCGGCACTTCGATGTTCCGCGCGAAGAGCTCGTCCTGCAATGCAATCCAGTCGCCGTCGGGAAGCGGGATCGCGGCCATCGATCCGAGCATGTCGTCGGGCGCCGGCCGGTCGACCTCGAGGCGCGTGCAGAGGAGGTCGCGCGCGCGCAGCGCGAGCTCGTGATTGCGCCGCATGATCTCCGGCCACCCGCCCTCGACGATCGTCGGCATGTAGCGGATCGCCTCGGCCGACGCCAGCCAGGCGCTCGGATCGAACGTGCCGGTCCAGTCGAACTCCAGATGGAAGCGGCTGCGATCGGTGCGCGTGGCGTTCGCGCCGTGGCTGATCGAGATCGGCCGCAGCCCGAGGCGGCGGTTCGGGCGCGCGTAGAGGAAGGCGGCCCCTTTCGGCGCGCAGACCCACTTGTGCAGGTTCGCCGTGTAATACGCGGCGCCGAGCTCGCGCAGGTTCAGCGGCAGCATGCCGGGGGCGTGCGCGCCGTCGACCAGCACGTCGATGTTGTGCGCGCCCAGCTCCGCGATCAGCCGCTGCACGGGAAGAATCAGCGCGGTCTGGCTGACGACGTGATCGATGAGAACGAGCCGCGTGCGTGCGGTGACTTTCTCCAGCACGCGCTCGATCGCGACCTCGGGCGACGCGATGGGGAACGGGATCTCGGCGACGACGACCTTCGCGCCCGCGAGGCCCGCGACGTAATCGAGCACATTGCGCGAGGCGTTGTACTCCTGGTCGGTGACGAGCAGCTCGTCGTGCTGATCGAGATCGAGCGAGCGGAGGACGGCGTTGACGCCGGCCGTGGCATTCGGCACGAAGGCGAGGTTCTCCGGCTCCGCGCCGACGAACCGCGCCAGCTCCGCGCGCGCGGCGTCGAGCAGCGGCTCGAGCTCGCGGTTCATGAAACGAACCGGCTCGCGCTCGAGCTGCGTGCGGAAGTCGTTCTGCTTCGCGAGGACGGCGATCGGCGTCGCGCCAAACGCGCCGTGGTTGAGGTAGGTGATGTCGGGATCGAGCAGCCAGAGATGCTTCACGCGGGGATCATACTCACGACCCGCGCGATCCCTTCCGCGAACACGTCGGGGCGCGTGAGCAGCGACACGACGAAATAGCCGTCGTGGTCGAAATCGAAAAAGTAGCCGGGGTGGACGACTACGCCGATCTGCTCGATGAAGCGAAGGGCCAGCTCTTCGTCGGACTCGAGGCTCGGCACGCGGACGACCGCCGACCACCCGCCCTCCACCGGCAGCAGGCGCGCGCTCGGCGCGAGCTCGATGGCGCGGGTGAGGATGTCGAGGTTCTCGCGCGTGCGGATGCGGATCGCGTCGCGGATGCGCGGCGCGAGCTGCAGCAGCTCGGGAAGTGCGACCTGCACCGGCGTGGCGACGGAGAGGTAGTTGTCTGCGATCAGCTCGAGCGCGGCGATCGCCTCGCGCGCGCCGGGGCCGTTGACGCGGATCCAGCCGAGCTTGAAGTGCGGCAGGCCTGCCGATTTCGAGAGGCCGCCGAAGGTGAAGGTGAGGACGTCGTCGCGAGTGAATGAATGTGGAGCAGACACTCCTGTCTGCTGAAAATCGAAGAACACCTCATCCGAAATGATCGGAATCCCGAACGATGCGAGGTCGTCCTGCTCGTGCGGCGCGACGTACGAGCCGGTCGGATTGTTGGGATTGACGACGACGATCGCCCGCGTGCGCGGCGTGAGCGCCTGCGCGACGCGCGCGCGATCGATCTCCCAGCGGCGGTGGAACTCGAGCGGGAACGAATGCAGCTCGATCAGCTCCAGCGACGCGAGATGCTCGAGCAGCGGATAGGTTGGCGTGGCGGTGAGGAGCGCGTCGCCCGGATCGGTGAGCAGCTTGAAGAGATACGCGTACGCCTCGCTGGTGCTGGCGGTGATGACGACGCTCTCCGGATCGCCGAGGGCTTCGCGGGCGGAGCGGATCCCGAGCGGGTCGGGATCGTACGGGACGCGGGACGCGCGGGCGAAGATCTCGCTCAGCTCCTCCAGCGGATAGGCGATGCCGGCCTTTGTCGGATTCGACTCAGTGAGATCCAGGAGATTGCGGCGGGACCGCCGCGCCAGCGCGAGGCGGTTCTGCGGTGCAGTCCAGTGCGCCCGGCGAGAGAACATGTTGCGCATCGTACTCGCGGGCCTGCTGCATCGTCTTCTCGGCCTCGGCGCAATCGCCTTTCGCCGCCAGCACGCGCGCGAGCGTGTCGAGCACGACGTACGCGTCGGGGCCTTTCTGCGCCACTGCTCTTCGCGCGAACGTCTCCGCTTCGTCGACGCGCTTCTCCTGCAGCAGCAGCCAGGCGATGTTGTTCAGCGCATCGCGCGAGTTCGCATCGAGCGTGAGCGCGCGGCGGAACGCCTCCTCCGATTCCTTGCGATGGCCGAGCTGCATCTCCGCGTTGCCGAGGTTCGTCCAGGCGAGCGAGGAGTCGGGATGGGAGGCGAGGAGCTTGCGGTATTCGTTTGCGGCGGATGCGTAATCGCCCTTGTCCTCGAGCGCGACGGCGGCGCGGATCGAGCCGGCGACCGGATCGGCCGGATGGATGAGGATCGCGGCGTGACCGCCGCCGGCCCAGGCGTTTTCCAGGCGGGCGAATGACGTCCAGCGCGGCGTGCCGTCGCCGAACTGCGTGCGGATCAGGCCGCGGTCGGGATCGATGCCGTCGACGACGATGTAATGGAAGAAGTCGAACGAGCGGCCGAAGGTGTCGACCACCTTCAACATCAGGATGGCGGGATGTCCGTCACGCAGCTCGTTTTCGATCGTGGCGCGGTCGCCGGTGACGAGGCGCGCGTCGAAGCCTTTGCTGCGCGCCGCGATCAGCATGTCGACGGTGAGCACGCCGCCGCGCATCTTCGGCAGCGTCGCGTCCCACGTCTGCATCGACGTCGGATCGCCGTAATGCTGAAGGATGGTGGAGAGCGAGCCGGCGCCGCACGATTCGATGCCCCACTTCTGCAGCGGCATGTCGGGGACGACGGCTGCGGTGGGTCCGGCATGCTGCGAGCGCGGCGTGATGGTCACGCAACCCGACAGCAGACAGCAGGCGGCGGACAGCAGGAAAGCAGAAATGAGTCGGGCGAGCACGTGGCTCGCCCGATTCGTGTACCGCGGATTGTTCACGACAGCGCGATGACGAGGATGAGGGCGGCAAGAGCGCCGATGCCGACCCAGATCCACTCCTGCTTGGTCAGACCGGCGGTCTGCAGCTGGTCGAGGTTCTGGGCGAGCTGGTGAACGTCCTGCGGCGAGAGCTGGGCCAGACGGTCGTTGACCTGTGCCTGGGTGAACCCATGCTCGGCAAGCACCGTCGCCACCTGCTCATTGGCAGCGACGTCACGGATCAGAGCGAGATCCGCGGCCCGCGAGTCCAGGCTCTGATTCGCTGCGGTCTTCGACGGCATCGGACCCGCGAACGCCGGGACCGCCGCGATCGCGACGAGGAGAAACACAACAAACAACGATTTCTTCACGACAACCTCCTTAATTAGCGGCGCTCCCACGCGGACCGCCGATTCGTCAGAACGGATGAGCAAGAGATGGACCAAGGGCTTAGTTGGCAGTTGGCAGTTGGCAGTGGGCAGTGAAGAAACCGCCGCCTCTCCTCGTTCTGCTGCCCACTGCCCACTGCCAACTGCTATCTTCTTCTTCCCATGATCCGCTTCGAAGACATCCTCGACAAGATCGAGAGCTACAAGCCGGATTACGACGAGGAACTGCTTCAGCGCGCGTACATCTTTTCGGCGCGCGAGCATCGGGGGCAGGTGCGCAGCTCGGGCGAGCCGTACCTGGTCCATCCGCTCAACGTCGCGTACATCCTCGCGGACATGCATCTCGACGAGACGTCGATCGCCGTCGGGCTGCTGCACGACGTCCTCGAAGACACGCTGACGACGAAGGAAAAACTGCAGGAGACGTTCGGTCCCGACGTTGCGGAGCTGGTCGATGGCGTCACGAAAATTTCCCGTTACGCCTACGTCTCGAAGGAAGAGCAGCAAGCCGAGACGTTCCGGAAAATGCTGCTGGCGATGGTGGGCGACCTCCGCGTCGTGCTGGTGAAGCTGGCCGACCGCCTCCACAACATGCGCACGCTGCAGTTCCTCGCCGAGGAGCGGCGGCATGCCATCGCCAAAGAAACGCTGGAGATCTACGCGCCGATCGCCAACCGCCTCGGCATGGGCAAAGTGAAGGGTGAGCTCGAGGACCTCTCGCTCCAATACCTTCATCCGCGCGAGTACGACGAGCTGTCGAAGACCGTCGCGGAGAAGCTGGCGGTGTCGGGCGACATCGTCGATCGCATCCGCACCACGCTGATGGAGCGGCTGCGCGAGAACGGCATCGAGACCGACGTCTACGGCCGCGTCAAATCGATGTTCTCGATCTGGGCGAAGCTGCGGCGGCAGGAGACCGACATCGGCCAGGTCTACGACTACCTCGCGTTCCGCATCATCACCAGCTCGGTCAAGGATTGTTACGCGGCCCTCGGCTTCGTGCATCAGATGTGGCGTCCCGTCCCCGGCCGCATCAAGGACTACATCGCCATGCCGAAGCCCAACTTCTACCAGTCGCTGCACACCACCGTGGTGGCGGAGAAGGGGCAGCCGTTCGAGGTGCAGATCCGGACGCGCGAGATGGACCTGATCGCCGAGCAGGGCATCGCCGCGCACTGGAAATACAAGGAAGGACGGGTCGGCGCGCAGGAAGACGACAAGCACTTCCTCTGGCTGCGGCAGCTCGTCGAGCAGCAGCAGGAGATCAAGGACCCGCGGCTCTTTCTCCATTCGCTGAAGATCGATCTCTATCCCGACGAGGTCTACACCTTCACGCCGAAGGGGGACGTCTTCGCCTTCCCGCGCGGCGCGACGCCGCTCGATTTCGCGTATCGCATTCACACCGACGTCGGGCACAAGTGCGTCGGCGCGCGGGTCAACGGCAAGCTCGTGCCGCTGCGGACCATGCTGAGGAACGGCGACATCGTGGAGATCCTCAGCGGCGCGACACAGACGCCGAGCCGCGAGTGGCTGAACATCGCGGTGACGTCGCGCGCCCGGCACAAGATCCGGCACTGGCTCAACACCGAGCAGAAGCATCGCTCCATCGAGGTCGGCCGGAAGCTGATCGAGAAAGAGGCGAAGCGGTACAAGGTGCAGTGGCGGAAGCTGATCGCCGAGAACGCGCTCGACGGCGTGCTCTCGGAGCATGGCCTCGCGCGACTCGACGAGCTGTACGCCGACGTCGGCTACGGCAAGGTCTCGGCGCGGTCGGTGGTGGAGCGCTTCGCCACCGACGAGCAGAAGGAAAAGCCGCCGGCGGAACCGGGCGTGCTGCAGCAGGCGGTGCGGAAGATTTTTCCGTTCACCTCGTCATCGCAGGCGATCAAGGTGCGCGGCTACGACGACCTGCTGACGTACCTCGCCAAGTGCTGCAACCCGCTGCCGGGGGAGCCGATCGTCGGCTTCGTGACGCGCGGCAAAGGGGTCGCGGTGCACAGCGCGAACTGTCCCAACGTCAAGAACCTGATGTTCAACCCCGACCGGGAGATCGAGGTGGAGTGGGCCGACCAGCGGCAGAGCCAGTTCCAGGTCGAGCTGGAGGTTGTGGCGGAGGACCGTCAGGGAATTCTGGCGCGGGTGATCTCGACGATCTCGAACCTGAAGACCAACATCCGGCATCTGGAGACGCGGACGGGGGAGGGGCGGGCGACGATCGAGCTGAGTCTGGAGATCGCCGATCTCAAGCACCTGGAGAAGGTGACGAAGTCGATCGCGGTGGTGGATGGGGTGACCCGGGTGGAACGGCGCTACAACACGGGGCGGCACGCGACGGCGTGAAGTTCGGCGCCGTCATCCCGAGCGTAGTCGAGGGACCCGGGTGTGCGGTGGCGCGTCGATCGTGCCTGCCGCCCGCCCGGCTCCCTCGACTAACGCTCGGGATGACGAGGGCGGCTAACGCGCCGCCTTCTGGATCTTGCCCGTACGGATGCAGCGGGTGCAGACCTGCATGCGGCGGACAGCGCTGCCCAGCTTGACGCGGACGCGCTGGAGGTTCGGCATCCAGCGGCGGCTCGACACGTTGTGGGCGTGGCTGACCCGGTTGCCGAACACCGGGGTCTTACCGCAGACTTCACACATCTTGGCCATCGGAAAACTCCTCAAATAACGGAAAGGCGTGGATTGTAACCGTGCTCTGGTTCCTGTGCAACCACCACGCGGGCCCGCTGCGGGCAAATGTGCGTGATCGCTTCACTTATCTAATTCCGGTAGAGTTGACACCGCCATTTAAACGTTGTAATTTCGGTCCACCTTTCAAAACTCCGGAGCCAGCGAGAAGTGAGTGAGATGGATGGGGTGAGCGGTGTTCTTCTCAAAGAGCAAAAATGTCGTCGGCCTTGATATTGGCTCCTCAGCAATCAAACTTGTCGAGCTGAAGGAGAAAAAAGGCGGACAGTTCTCGCTCGTCAAGCTTGGTATCGAGCGGCTGTCCCCTGAGGCCATCGTCGACGGATCCATCATGGACTCGTCCATGGTGGTCGAGACGATCCAGCGGCTCAACGCCGAGCAGAGCGTCAAGAATTCCAATTACGCCACCTCCCTCTCCGGGCATTCGGTGATCATCAAAAAGATCAGCCTGCCCTCGATGTCGCCGGAGGAACTGGCCGAATCGATCCAGTGGGAAGCCGAGCAGTACATCCCCTTCGACATCAACGACGTCAACCTCGATTACGTGCCGCTGACCCAGCCGGGGACGGGCGACAACGTCGAGGTCATCCTCGTCGCGGTGAAGAAAGAAAAGATCAACGACTACACGTCGGTGATCAGCCAGACGGGGAAGATGCCGGTGCTGGTCGACGTCGACGCGTTCGCCCTCCAGAACGCGTACGAGATGAACAACGACATCGAGGAGGGAAAGGTCCTGGCGCTCTGCAACGTCGGCGCGTCGGTGACGAATGTGAACGTGCTGTCTGGCGGCCAGTCGCTGTTCTGGCGCGACATCACCTTCGGCGGCAACCAGTACACCGACGCGATCCAGCGCGAGCTCTCCCTCTCGTTCGAGCAGGCCGAGGAGCTCAAGCGCGGCAACGCGGTGGCCGACTACACCATCCAGCAGGTCATCCCCATCCTCAACTCGGTCTCGGAAGATTTCGCGGGCGAGCTGCGCAAGACGCTCGACTTCTTCACCGCGACCTCGGGTGCCGACCGCGTGGACGAGATCGTGCTCGCCGGCGGCGGCTCGGGAGTGCTGAACCTCGACGCCATCCTGCGCGACAAGTTCGGCATCCCGGTCTCGATCATGGACCCCTTCCGTCGTATCACCGTTGACGAGAGTCAATTCAACCCCGAGGAGCTGGCCGAGATTGCTCCGAGCATGGCGATCGCTGTGGGCCTCGCCATCCGGAGGGTGGGGGACGCTTGATCAAGATCAACTTAGTGCGGGAAGGGCGGGCGGTTCGCGGCGGTGGCGCCGCGCCGGTCATGGCCCCGTCCATGGCAGCGGCCCAGGCTTCGGCCGCCGCCAACATCAACAACTACATCGTCCTCGCTCTCGTCGTCCTGGGAGCGGTCGGTGCCGGCGCCTGGTGGTTCATCATGAACGGCAAGCTCAAGGACCGGCAGGAACAGGTCGTGAGCAAGCAGGCCGAGGCCCAGAAGCTCGAGGCCATCATCAAGGACGTCGAGGCGTATCAGAAGCGGAAGGACAACCTTCAGAAGCGCATCGATCTGATCAACCAGCTCAAGCAGAACCAGAAGGGACCGGTGCGGGTGATGGACCGCATCAGTCAGGACCTGCCGGACCTCGTCTGGCTCGATCGCATGACGCTGGGCGGCGGGGTCGTCTCGCTGGCCGGCCGCGGACTCAACCCGAACGCGATCGCGAACTTCATCGACAACGTCAAGAACGATCCGATGTTCGAAGAGCCGGAGGTCGGTTCGGTCGCGCTGGTGAGCGCATCGCCGCTCGTCTACTCCTTCGACATGTCGTTCCACTTCACGTATGCGCCGAAGCCGGAAGCGGCCGGAACGCCGGGAGCCACCACCACCGGCGGGGCCACGACGACGGCCGGCGGGGTAACAACCACGGCAGGCGCTGTGCCGGGCGGCAGGAAGCCGTAGGAGGAGTCGATGGCAACGCTCACACTGGATGACAAACCTTGGTGGGTCGGCGTGATCGTCGGCGTCGTCCTCATGGCCGCCATCCTCTACGGCGTGCAGGCGTACCTGATCAAGCCGATCGAAGACGACATCGCGGCGAACGAATCGAGGATCGCCGAGCTGGACAAGAAGATCGAACAGGGACGGGCGGCGGAGCGGAAGCTTCCGCAGTTCCGTGAAGAAGTGAAGCGCCTCGAGCTCGAGCTCGAGAAGCTGCGCCGCATCCTCCCCTCGACGCGCAACACCGAAGAGATCATCAAGAAGATCAAGTCGCTCGTCGATCAGGGCGACTTCAACCTGCGCCGGCTGGCGTTCCCCAGGCTGGGCGGCGCGGCGCAGGGCGAGCCGTACGCCGAGTGGCCGATCAGCATCGCGGTCGACGGCGGATACCACAACCTCGCGCAGCTCTTCAACCGGCTGAGCAACTTCTCGCGCATCATCAATGTGGAGCAGGTGAACATCACCGCGCTGCCGGCGCAGACGGACAAGACGATCGCCGTCGATTTCGTCGCCAAGACCTTCGTCTACGTCGAGCCGGCCGAAGCGCCGAAGACGGCGAAGCCGGGTGGGAAATGAGCGAAATGAACGCAATGATGAAGAGACTCCGCTTCGCTCTTCCGCTCGCGCTGGCGACATTCGCGGCCGTGGCGACGCTCGTCGCGCAGACGAAGCCGGGCGCGCCTCCCGCCACCGGCACCACGGCGACGGCGACGAGCGCCACCTCCGGCACGACCGCGACGAGCGGCACGTCCAACGTGCAGCAGAGCCTGCAGGAAATCCTCGAGGAGCCGGCCACCGGCGAGTCGTATCACTACGATCCGCAGGGCCGCCGCGATCCGTTCCGCTCGCTCGTCGGTCCCGCGCCGAAGCTGCAGCCCGGCTCGCGCCCCCCCGGCCCGGCCGGGTTCCTCATCGACGAGATGAAGCTGCAGGGCGTGATCAAGACCAAGCAGGGGCCCGTCGGCATGATCAACGGGCCGGACAACAAAGGTTATCTCGTTCACGTCGGCGACAAAGTCCTCGATGGGGAAGTGATTCGCGTTACCCCCTCCTCCGTAGTGTTCCGGCAGGAGGTCAATGATCCGACTCGAATCGAGCGCTACCGCGAGGTGGTCAAAGACCTCTCGCCCGAGCCGGCGAAGAAGTAGGCCGGGCGAACGGTCGCAGGGGCTGCGTGGAGGGTGAGATGGTGAAGGTGGGACGTATGAGAAGAGCGAACCGATTCCTGCTGATGGCGGGCATCCTCGCGGTCGTCGCGAGCGGTGCCGATGCCTCGCTGTGGCACCACAAGAAGGATGCGCCTTCGTCCGCGGCGGCTGACGCGAAAGCGGTCAATGCCGATCCGGCGGCGATGTCGTTGACTTCGGTCGACCTCGACGGAACGCACGTCGTGCTGCACACCACCGGCACGCCCGCGTACACCTCGTACAGTCCGTCTCCTGACGTCTTCGTCGTCGATCTCTCCTCGACGGGCAAGGCCGCCGACCTGAAGATGCCGGCGGCGTATCCGAACGGCCTCGCCTCGGTCACGGCCGAGGATGCCGTCGAGATGGGGACCCGCCTGACGCGCGTGACGTTCCGCCTCACCCAGCCGATGAATCCCACCGCCTCGGCCGGCGACAACGCGGTCGTCGTCACGCTCCCCGCCATGGAAGCGGCGAAGATCGAACAGCCCGCACCGGCGTCCGCGCCGATGACCTCCGCCCCGGCGCCGGAACAGATCGCCGCGAAACCGGCCGACGCTCCCGCCGAACCGCCGCATGTCGAACCGATTGCCGAGCCGGCCGTCAAGTCGATGCCGCTCGAGCCGGCGCCCGTCGTCACCAGCGAGGCGCTCCCGCTCCCGAAAGCGAAGAAATTAAAGGATGTGGCCACCCAGGGGTCGGCCATCCGCATCACCGGCGACGGCGAGCTGACGTACAAGGCGTTTCAGCTCACCGGGCCCGATCGCGTGGTTCTCGACATCAGCGGCGTGCGCAACGCCGTGGCGAAGAAGAACATCGCGGTGAACGACTCGGTGGTGAAGCGCGTCCGCATAGGGCAGTTCTCGCCCGACGTCATCCGCGTCGTCATGGACCTCGATTCGAAGACCAGTTACGACGTCGCGCGGCAGGGCGAGAGCCTCGTCGTGACGTTCGGCGGCGCCGTGGCTCCGGCCGCGCCGCAGGTGATCGCGAAGGCGACTCCTCCGCCGCCGCCCGCGGCGAAGATCGAGACTCCCGCGCCGACGCCGGCGCAGGTCCCGGTGATCGCCGAGAACGCGCCGACGTGGAAGATGCCGGAGCGCGCGTCGAAGGGCGCCAAGGCGGTCATCACCGCTCCGGCGCAATCCGCTCCCGCTCCGACGACCACGAAACGGACCACTCGCAACCTCTCCGCTCCGGCAACCGGCAGCGGCACCGCGGCGACGGCGACTTCCGGCACCTCGGAAGATGTCTTCAACGATCAGCAGACCATGCCGAGCGGCGGCCGTGAAGCGGTGCTCAACAGCGCCGCCATCACCACGGCCGGCGGACGGACGCTCAGTGCGGCCGGCCGCGTCTACACCGGCGAGCCGATCTCGCTGAACCTCAAAGATGCCGACATGAAGGACGTGCTGCGGACGTTCGCGCAGCTGACCGGGTTGAACATCGCGGTCGATCCGGGTGTGGGCGGCGTCGTCACCGTCGATTTCGTCGACGTTCCGTGGGATCAGGCGCTCGACCTGATCCTCCGCCAGAACGGGCTGACGTACGTGCTCGAAGGCAACGTGATGCGCGTCGGCACGGTCGACCGTCTCGCGGCGGAGACCGCGGCGACGCGCCGGCTGGCCGAAGAAGAGCGGCTCAACGTGCCGCTGCAGACCGTCAGCTTCCTGCTGTCGTACGCGAAGGCGACGGAAGTCTCGGGCCTCCTGCGCGAGATCGCCTCGCCGCGCGCCCGCATCATCGTCGACGCCCGCACCAACCAGCTGATCATCAGCGAGATCCCGCAGTACCTGCAGCTGATGCGGAACCTGATCGACTCCATCGACGTGCCGACCAAGCAGGTGGTGATCGAAGCGCGCATCGTGGAGACGACGAAGAACTTCCTGCAGCAGTACGGCTTCCGCTGGGGCTTCCGCGGCTCGCTCGATCCGGCCCTCGGCACGGGAACGGGACTCATCTTCCCGAACCGCGTCGACGTCGTCGGCGGTCCGTTCGACTTCGGTCCCGGCAACAGCGTCCTGCAGCTGACCCTCAGCGACGTCCTCGGCACCTTCAACCTCGACTTCGCGCTCAACGCGGCGGAGGCCGAGGGTCTGGTCAAGGTCGTCTCGGCGCCGAAGGTGACGACGCAGAACAACACGGCGGCGGAAATCCAGAGCGGCTTCCAGATCCCGTACCAGACGCGCGTCAACTTCACCACCACGGTCACCTACGTCGATGCGACACTCCGCCTTTCCGTCACTCCGCAGATCACGGAGGCCGGAACGGTGATCATGGACATTCAGGTGCAGAAGAACGAGCCGGCCACCGGTCTCGCGGTCGAGGGAGGCGCCGGAACGCCACTGTCGACGCGCCAGGCCAGGACCAAGCTCATGGTGCGCGACGGCGGGACCTCGGTCATCGCCGGCATCTACCAGACGAAGGAAAATACGGCGCAGAGCCGCCTGCCATTCCTGCATCAGATTCCGGTGATCGGAAATCTGTTCAAAGAGCACAACATCTCGTCGACGCACGACGAGCTTCTGATCTTCATAACGCCGCGCATCGTGCGCTCTTGATGCGGCGTGGGTAAGGGGCTGGAGGACGTATGAAGAGACTTTCGAAATCGTGGATCGCTGCCGCCGTCGCGGCACTTGCCATCGCCGGGTGCAGCGGCGACATCAACCGCAACACCTCGCCGATCGACCTGGTGGTGACGAACACCCAGAGCCTCAACCAGATCGATCTGGAGCCCGGCGCCGCGAACTGCAATCAGACCATCGGTACGATCCTGATGCAGGCGATCGTGAAGAGCGCCAGCGGGGACAACCGCTTCAACGACGTGCGGATCACGCGCTACCGCGTCTCGTACGTCCGCACCGACGGCGGCCACGCGGTTCCGGCGCCCTTCGTCCGCTCGATCGATACGCTGCTCACGGCCAACGGCGGGAGCACCGGGCTGTCGAACTTCCTGGTTTTCGAAGGCGACGCGCTCAATCAGGCGCCTTTCGCCTCGCTGCTGCCGATCAACGGCGGACGCGATCCCGAGACCGGACGCCCGGTCGTCAAGATGGATGTCATCGTCGAAGTCTTCGGACAGACGCTGGCCGGTGAGAACGTCTCCGGCAGCACGCGCTTTCCGATCGACTTCTGTTACCACTGCCAGGGTTGCTTCTAGCGGGAGGCGAACATGAAAACCATGAGACAACAGAAGTACCTGTTCGCACTGCTGATGCTGCTGGCGGTGTTTGCAGCCTGCAAAGGCGAGTCTCCGACCGCGCCTCCGTCGACCTCCACCTCCGGCAACCCGGGCGGAACGCCGGTCACCGGCGCGACGATCACGTTGACGGCATCGCCGGCGACGCCGCTGGTCAGCACGCCGAGCGTGATCACGGCGACGGTGACGCAGAACAACCAGCCGGTGCCGAACGGCACCGCGGTGGAGTTCACCACCGACTTCGGCTCGTTCAGCGAGACCGGCACGACCTCGGCCCTCCGCACGACGACCAACGGTGTCGCCACCGTCACGTTGACCTCCTCCTCCGCGGGCAAGGCGACGATCCAGGCGGTCGTCAACAACGTCGCCAAGACGACGACCGTGACGTTCAACGTGCAGGCGCCGCCGACCTGTCCGCCGGACTGCGTGGTGCCGCCTCCGACCATCACCGGCGTCAACCCCGCGTTCGGCTCGCCGGGCGGCGGTGAGACCGTCATCATCAGCGGCTCGAACCTGAAAGGCCCGGTCCGCGTCTTCTTCGACTTCGGCGCCGGCACGACGCCGAAGGAAGCCTTCGTCGTATCGCAGACGGAGAGCAAGATCGTGGTCACCACGCCGCCGGTCGATCTCGGCACCGGCCAGACCAAGAACGCCACGATCATCGTGGTCACGCAGGCCGGCACGGCCGATGAAAAACGCGTCCCGGCTCCCGCACCGTTCGTCTATCAGGCCGAGGTGCTGACGCCGAGCATTTCGACGGTCAGTCCCGATTCCGGTCCGATCGACGGCGGCACCCGCATCACCATCTTCGGCAGCGGCTTCCAGGCGCCCGTTCAGGTCTCCTTCGCTCCGGGCACCAGCGCCGGCGCGCAGGGCTGGACCGCGATCCAGGTCGTGAGCGTTCGCTTCGACCAGATCGTGGCCATCACCCCCGCCGCCCGCGACGTCAACCCGGCCGGCTCCGGCACGCTGACCGGCCCGGTCGATCTCCGCGTCCGCAACATCAACTCGAACACCGAGATCATCAAAGGCGTCGCCTTCCAGTACAAGCAGAAGATGCAGATCACCAGCGTCTCACCGACCGTCGGCACCTCGCTCGGCGGCACGGAGATCCGGATCGATGGCATCGGCTTCAATGACCCGGTGACCGTTGATCTGGTCAGCGCCGCTCCTCCGACGGTCGTACGCGCGCAGGTGATTCGCGTGAGCGCCACGGAAGTCGTCGCCAGAACGGGAGCGCTTGCGAGTCCCTGCCTCGATCTGGTTACCACGGTGACCGTGACGAACGTCGACAACGGTGACGTCGCCAGCTCGGCACCGCCGCAGATATTCACCTACGTCTCGGTCCCGCCCTCGATCACGTCGATCTCGTTCGGCGGCGCGCCGCCGCTGACCGTCGGCAGTGCGCTGAACGTCTCCGTGCTGAACCCCGGCGTTGGTCTGCTCGGCACCGGCGCGATCTCGTTCACGATCGGCGATAAGACCGCATCGACCAGCCCTTCGATCATCAACACAGGCACCGGTACGCAGACGTTCAGCGTCGTGGTTCCTCCGAATCTCACCTTCCCGACCGTTGCATGTACGGCGAGCGGAGTCGCGGGCACGCAGTTCGGTCCGGCTTCGTTCCCGATCATCTTCACCAACACGACCACCAGCTGTCCCGCCAGCGGAGTCACCCCGCTGATCCAGCCGCCTGGGCCGAATAACTGCGTCGTGCCGCCTCCGGTCGCGACCGTCGTACCTGCCGCCGGATGCGCGGCCGCCGGCAATGTCGTTGCCGCCGGCTCAGTCACCGGAACGACGACGATCACGATCGGCAACAGCGGTGGCGCAGCCCTGAACGTCGGTGCGCCGAGCATCTCCGGCCCGAACTCCGCGGAGTTCACCATTTCGCCCAACACGGCGCAAGCCATCCCGGGCGGTGGCGGAGCGGTCTCCTACACCGTCACCTTCGATCCGGCGTCCACGGGAGCGAAGAGCGCGAACGTGACGTTCTCGACGAACGATCCGGCCAGGCCGACGATCACCGTCTGTCTCACGGGTAACGGAACTTAATGGGCAAGCGTTTCTGACATACCATTCATGACCGCCCCCTGACGAAGGGGGCGGTCGCATCTGAAGCGATTGGGACCATGGCACAACCGGTAAGCAATCCGAAGATCGAGGAGCTCCGGTTTCGGCTCAAGACCGATCCGAAGAGCCGCATCTTCTATCCGCTTGCCGAGGAGCTGCGGAAGGTGTCGCAGTTCGCCGAAGCGGAGCAGGTGCTGCGCACGGGCCTCAACACGCATCCTACTTATCTCTCCGCGTGGGTGAGCCTCGGGCGCGTCCTGCGCGACGTCGGCCGGAACGACCAGGCGGCCGAGGCGCTGAACAAGGCGCTGCAGCTCGATCCCGGCAACGTCGTCGCCGCGCGCATCCTCGCCGACGCCTATCTCGCGCTCGGAGAGAAGGTCGAGGCCATCAAGAAGTACAAGCTCGTCCACGCCCTCCTGCCGTCCGACCAGGAGCTCGAGGCGACCATCGAGCGGCTGGAGCTGGAGCTGCATCCGCCCGCTCCCGCCGCGATCGAGCCGGTGGCCATTCCCGAAGCCGCTCCCGAACAGCCGCCCGTGCTCGATGAGACGCCGTGGGCCACCGAGCCCGAGCCGGACGTCTTCGCGGCAGCGGAAGCGGAAGTCGCGCACGAGCAGGAAATCGAGGAGGCGACGGGCGATGCCGAGCCGATGTCGGCCGCGCACGCGGAGAGCCCGTTCGAAGAGCCGGCCGCGGATGCCGGCTACAGCGCCGACGCGTTCTCCATCGAGCATCCCGACACCATGCACATCGAGGAGGCGCCGCTGGTTGCGGAACTGCCGACGGACGTCGTTCCGGAAGAAGAGCCGGCCGACGTCTTCGCCATCGCGTCCGAGCTGCCGGCGCCGTCGCCCGACGATCTCTCGAAGACCATCACCATGGCCGACCTCTACGCGAAGCAGGGGCTGGTCGACGAAGCGCGCGACATCTACGAAGACATCCTCCTGCGCGACCCGAATAACGACGAAGTCCGCGCCCGCATGGACGCCCTCACTTCGCCCCCCCCTTCGCCCCCGCCGGGGGAGAAGGTGCCGCAGGCGGATGAGGGGGCCGTGTTTGTAAGTCAATCAACCACCACCATCGCCCGTCTCGAAGGTTGGCTGGCCAAGGTAGCGAGGAGAGAGAGTGGCGGCATTTAGGCAAGTGCTTTCCGGCATCCGCGATCGCGTCGAGGGGACGCTGGCCGTCAGCCTGATCGGTCTGGACGGCATCGCCATCGACACCGTCAACCAGGGGGACGTGCCGCTCGACGTCCTCGGCGCCGAGTTCGGCGGCTTCATCAAGTCGGTCCGGCCGAACGCGGAGCTCGACACCGGAGAAGTGCTACAGTTCTCCCTGGTCACGGAGAAATACATCACGTTCCTGTCCGCCGTCACGCCGGAATACTTCATCCTCCTCGTGCTTCAGCCGGACGGCAATTACGGGCGCGCACGTTTCGAGCTTTCGAAGGCGAAGAACCTCCTTCGTGACGAATTGATCTGAGGGGCATCAATTGAATCTGAAGGAAATCCTCGAGCTCATCGACAAGGTCGCCGACCGCGGCATCGCCGGCGTGGAGATCGAACAAGCCGGCACGAAAGTTCGCATCGAAGGGAAGACCACGCAGCCGCAGGTCATCCACTCGTTCGTCGGCAGCGACTCCCGCTCCGACGCGCAGCTGATGCCGTCCATCCCCATGCACGCCCTTCCGCCCGCGCAAGCGCAGCAGGCGGAGAAGCCGGCCGCGGCCGCGGTGCCGTCCAACCTGCACATCCTCACCTCGCCCATCGTCGGCACGTTCTACAGCGCTCCCTCGCCCGATGCCGACCAGTTCGTGCGCATCGGCGATCGCGTGAAGAAAGGGCAGGTCCTCTGCATCATCGAGGCGATGAAGCTGATGAACGAGATCGAGTCGGACGTCGACGGCGTGGTCCGCGAGATCTATCCGCAGAACGCGCAGGCAGTCGAATTCGGCGAGCCGCTCTTCGGCATCGAGGCTTGATCCGGCGATGATCTCGAAAGTCCTGATCGCCAACCGCGGCGAGATCGCCCTCCGCATCATCCTCGCCTGCAAGGAGATGGGCATCAAGACGGTGGCCGTCCATTCGATGGCGGACCGCGACGCGCTGCACGTCCGCTATGCCGACGACGACGTCTGCATCGGTCCCGCCGCGTCGAAGCAGTCGTACCTCAACATGTCGAGCATCATCTCCGCTGCGGAGATCACCGGCGCCGACGCCATTCATCCCGGCTACGGCTTCCTCGCGGAGAACGCCACGTTCGCCGAGATCGTCGGCGAGTGCCGCATCACGTTCATCGGGCCGTCGCCCGATTCGATCCGCCGCATGGGCGACAAGGCGAAGGCGCGCGAGACGGCCAAGGCCGCCGGCGTGCCGATCCTCCCCGGCAGCGACGGTCCGCTCACCTCGCTCGACGAAGCGCGCGAGGTCGCGCAGTCGATCGGCTTCCCCGTCATCCTCAAGGCCTCGGCCGGCGGCGGCGGACGCGGCATGCGCATCTGCGGCGACGAGAACGACCTGCAGTCGGCCTACGAGACGGCGCGCAACGAAGCGGAGCGCGCGTTCGGCGTGGCCGACGTCTATCTCGAGAAATACCTCGAGCATCCGCGGCACATCGAGATCCAGGTCTTCGGCGACCAGTACGGCCGCATCGTCGCGCTGGGCGAGCGCGATTGCTCCATCCAGCGCCGGCATCAGAAGCTGCTCGAAGAGTCGCCGTCGCCCGCCATCGACGACGAGATGCGCGCGCGCATGAGCGAGGCGGCGATCAAGCTCTGCCAGGCCGTCAACTACGTCAACGCCGGCACGATCGAGTTCCTCTTCCAGGACGGCGAGTTCTATTTCATGGAGATGAACACCCGCATCCAGGTGGAGCATCCGGTGACCGAAGAGGTGACTGGCATCGACCTGGTGAAAGAGCAGATCCGCGTCGCCGGCGGCGAGCACCTCACCGTGCCGGAGGGGACCTTCCGCCTGCGCGGCCATGCCATGGAGTTCCGCATCAACGCCGAGGATCCGGTGACGTTCGCGCCGCACCCGGGGAAGATCAAGGAGTTCCACCTGCCGGGCGGCCCCGGCGTGCGCGTCGACACGGCCGCGTATCGCGACTACGTCATCCCGCCGCACTACGACTCGCTGATCGCCAAGCTGATCGTGCGCGGAAAAGACCGCGCCGAGACTCTGGCCCGCGCCCGCCGCGCCCTCGAGCAGTTCGTCATCGAAGGGGTGAAGACCTCCATCCCGCTGCACCGCCAGATCGTCGCCAACGAGAAGTTCATCGCCGGCGACTTCTCGACGAAGTTCATGGAAACGTTCCTGCGGGGCTAGCCGTTGAGCAGTTGAGCGGTTGAGCTGTTAAGCTTAAAGGCTCAATCGCTCAACGGCTCAATAGCTCAGCAATGAAAATCTATCTGGTCGGTTTCATGGGCGCGGGTAAAACCACCGTCGGGCGCGAGCTTGCCTCGCGCGTCGAGGTGCCGTTCTTCGACCTCGATGACCTGATCCAGTCGGCGGAGAAGATGTCGATCAAGGACATCTTCGCGCAGCACGGCGAGCCGTACTTCCGCAAGCGCGAGCGCGACCTCCTCCGCTCCACGCGCAACCTCGAGGTCGCGGTCGTCGCCACCGGCGGTGGCACGTTCACCTTCGACGAGAACATCCAGTTCATCCAGTCCGAGGGGCTGTCGGTGTACCTCTCGGCGCCGTATGCGCTGCTGCGCAGCCGGATCAACGACAAGGCGGGAGAGCGGCCGCTGTTCCGCGACGACCTTTCCACGCACGAGCTCTACGCGAACCGCATCAAGTTCTACCGGATGTCGGACGTGACGATCGAAGTGCGCGAGGACGAGACGCCGGCGGAGATCGTCGAGCGGCTGCTGCTGGAGCTGCCGAAGTCGTTTCACGAATCGACGCGCACGCCCAACCGGAGGCGCGCGTGAGGGCGCTGGTCGTCAGCGATCTGCACTCGAACGCGGAAGCGCTCCGCGCGGTCCTCGCGCGCGTCCGCCGCAAGAAGTTCGATCACATCTTCTGCCTCGGCGATTTCGTCGGCTACGGCGCACAACCGAACCAGGTGCTCGACACGATGCGGATGTTCAAAGGGGCGAAGAAGGTCTACATCCGCGGCAATCACGACCGCGTCGCCGCGGGACTCGACGACGCCGAAGGCTTCAACGCCGCGGCCAGGCACGCGGCCATCTGGACGCGCGAGCATCTCAGCCCGGCGAACCGGCGCTTCCTGCGCGACCTCCCGCTCGGCCCGACCACGCGCGGCGACGTGCAGCTCTGCCACGGCGCGCCGCACGACGAGGACGAATACGTCTTCAACGGACATCACGCCGCCACCGTCTTCGGCAATAGCGATGCGCGCTTCATCCTTTACGGACACACCCACATGCCGGTGATCTTCGCCCTCGACGGCAACGGCTACGTCGAAGGGGCCGCCATCCGCGGCGACGCCACGCTTCGTCTCTCCGCCGGCTATCGCTACCTGATCAACCCCGGCTCGGTCGGCCAGCCGCGCGACCGCAACCCCGAGGCCTCGTTCGCGATCTTCGATTCGAAGGCGCTCACCGTCCAGTTCTTCCGCGTGCCGTACGACGTCAAGAAGACCCAGACCTCGATCCTCGGCGCGGGGCTGCCCCGAATCCTGGCAGACCGCCTCGCCATCGGGACGTAATTGGCCGCTGGCCGTTGGCCGTTGGCCGTAGCGACCGTCCTCCTGCCAACAGCCAACTACTAACTGCCAACTACTAACAACTGTCCCCTGCCCCCTACACCCCTGTCCTCATTCGAGGAACTCCGCAACCGGCCGCCGAAGCTAAGTCATTGAAAACTCAGCGAGGAATACTCATCCGGGAATGGCACGTGGCCCGCTTCAGGTAGGCACAGCTGGCAGGGAGAACCCAATGCGAAAACTGGCTTTCATCTTCACACTCGCGATCGTCGCCGCGATCCCGCTGCAGGCAGCCCAGCAGCAGGGACATGCGCAGTCGTACTTTACGTACGACGACGGCGGTACGGTCATCCATCAGACCGACGACAACCGTGACGTCGAAGCGCGCATCAACATGCCGGTCTTTCCGGGCGATGAAGTGGTCACCGGCCGGCGCGGGCGCTCCGAGATCCGGCTCTCCGACGGCAACGTCCTGGCCCTCGACCGCGCCACCGCGATCCGCTTCAAGTCGATCCTCGACAGCTACGAAGGCGACGGATCGCAGACGACCGTCGAGCTGAAGCTCGGACATGTGATCCTCCACCGCACGGAAGTCGGCCAGGACTACGTCCGGCTCGACACCGACAACGCCAGCTACGTGGCCACCGATGCCGCCGTGTACGCGGTCGATACCGACAACGGCAAGGACCGCGTGACCGTGTTCGACGGCGCGGTCGAAGTGCGTACGCCGACGCGCCGCTCGCGCATCCGCGCGGGCGAAGAGGCGCACGTCGACGATCAGGGCGTCTACGGCCTCGTGGCCAACGACAGGGTCGTGGCCGACGAGTTCGAGCGGTGGTTCCTCCGCCGCACGGAGCGCTACGACCGCGGCAACAGCAAGTACCTCGACAGCTCGCTCGCGTACGCCGATTCAGACCTCGATGCGAACGGCTCCTGGATTTATGTCAGCAATTACGGCGGGTGGGCATGGCGTCCTTATGTCTCCGTCGGCTGGCGTCCGTACTATCACGGCAGCTGGGTCTACGGACCTTCGGGCTGCCTCGTGTGGGTGTCGGACGAAGCGTGGGGGTGGGTGCCGTATCACTATGGCCGCTGGGCGTATGACCCGGCCTACGGCTGGTTCTGGCTCCCCGGCTCCGGCTATGCGCCCGCGTGGGTCTACTGGATGTACGGTGACGGCTACGTCGGCTGGGCGCCCGCCGGCTGGTGGGATTGCTACCGGCCGTACTACAACTGGTGCTATCGCCCGTACTCCCGCGCGGGACTCGACTTCGGCTTCGGCTTCTTCGGCCGCGTGCGCGTCAACGAGCTCGACCTCCGTCCATGGACGTTCATCACGCCCGACGGCCTGGTGTCGAAGCGCGTCGATCGCGCCGCGATGACGATCGACGCCGTGCGCCATCGCCTGACCCGCGACGGCGGCAGCATCGCGACGGTGTCGAACACCGGCGCCCGTTTCACCCGTGATCAGCTCAGGGATCCGGCCAACGCGGTGAACAACGTTCTCCGCCGCGGCACGGTTGGTGGTACCGGCAACGAAGGCTCCGGGTCCTCGGCGGATGTAACTCCGTTCTTCCGCCGAGACCCGGAGGTTTCGACCCCGATCCGCGATCGCATTACGCGCAATCGCCCGACCGAGACGGTCGCCGGCGGCAGCGTGGCGCCCATCGGACGCGGCAACGTCGCGCCGATCGGCGGAGGAAGTGTCGCCCCGATCGGTGGCGGCAGCGTGGCGCCGATTGGCGGCGGGAGCGTCGCCCCCATCGGCGGCCGCGACGTCGCCGGCCGCGACGTCTCCGGCCGGATTGGGCGTGAGCGTCCCGACACCGGTGCGACGACGCCCGCTCCGAGCGGCGGCTCGATCGTGACGCCGCGCGGCAATACCGGCGAGCGCGGAACGGTGCGCCGCAACGGCGATCAGCAGGGCATCGACTGGCGTGAGCGCGGCATCGGCCGCACCACGACTCCCGAGCCCGCGGTGACTCCGGCGCCCGCGGCACCGGCCCCGGCGAACGAGCGTCCCGTGCGCGACGACGGCTCCAGCTGGCGCGGTCGCGCAGTGCGCGGCGGCTCCGGCACGGGGAGCGAACCGCCTCCGGCGGCGGCCGCGCCGCAGCCGCAGTCGTCGACCCCGCGCAGCGGCAGCGACGTGCCGCGCCGCGTGATCGACCGCATCGGCGGCGCCCGCATCTTCTCCGGCGACAGCGGCAAGTCTCGCGACAGCGGCAGCAGCAGCACTCCGCCGCCGCCCCGCACCGAGCACTCCTCGCCGCCGCCGCAGCACAACAGCCCCCCGCCCCCGTCCCACAACGACGGCGGCGGCCGGAGCAGCAGCAACAACGGCAACAGCGAAGGTGGGCACGTGCATCGGGATCATCAGTAGGCCGTTGACAGTTGGCAGTTGGCAGAAGGCGGGCTCGCAACGGCCCGCCTTTTTTTGCTCCTGCCAACGGTCAACTGCCATCTGTTATCTTCTCCCCGTGTCGTTGGCCCTTTTCTTTGCCCTCTACTGCCTCGAGGCGGGGGTGTTCTTCGTGATCGTGCCGTGGACGCGGGTCTGGACCATCAACCCGATCCTCCACCACAACCTGGCGCTGGCGATGTGGGTCGACAACCCCTTCATCCGCGGCTTCATCTCCGGCTTCGGCGTCGTCCACATCCTCATCGGCATCAAGGACATCGTCCGCATCAGCCGCGAGCGGCGTGAAGAGGCGCAGTCGTGAAGCGGGGCGAGGTGCGCACCTCGCGCATCGCCGCGCCGCTGCTGCTCAGCGCCGCGCTCTTCCTGCTCTACTGGGTCGTGGAGCTCGAGCCGGGCATCTTCTTCCGGCATCCCGACTTCCGCTACGTCATCTTCGGACCGCATCTCAACGGGCTGCTCTTCGTCGCCTGGATCCCGCTGATCTTCGTCATCGTCCGGCTGCTCGACCTGCTGATCTTCGACGTGATGATCGCGCGCCGGCGCAATGTGAAGGCGCCGCTCCTGCTGCGGCAGATGGTCAGCATCGCCGGCTACTTCCTGCTCTTCGGCTGGACCATCTCCGCGATCTACCACACCTCGCTCACCGGCTGGCTGACCACGACCACGGTCCTCGCCGCCGTCATCGGTCTGGCCCTGCAGGACACGCTGGGCAACCTTTTCTCCGGCATCGCCATCCACCTCGAGGAGGCGTTCGAAGTCGGCGACGTGCTGCACTCCGGCGACTTCACCGGCGTCGTCGAAGGGGTGACCTGGCGCGCGACCCGCGTCCGCGGCTTCAACAACCAGGTCGTCATCCTCCCGAACTCGCAGCTGTCGAAGGACCGCATCGAGGTCTTCCCCCGCAACAACCTCAACGCGCGCGTGCTGCAGTTCGGCGTCGACTACCACCTCCAGCCGGCGACGGTGATGGACGTCCTGACGCAGGCCGCCGCGCACATCGACGGCATCGCCCGCGATATGCCGGTGATCGCGCGCGTCGGCGGCTTCAGCGACTCGTCGGTGACGTACGAGCTGAAGTACTTCACCCGCGACTACTCGATGCGCGACCGCATCGACGCCGAGATCCGCAAGGCGGTCTGGTACGCGTTCCAGCGCAACGAGATCTCGTTCGCCACGCCGATCCGCGCGTACGCCCCGTACATGCCGCCGAAGGCGCCGGTACACGTCACGCCGGAGCAGGCCTTCGAGCGCTTGAAAGAAGTCCAGATCTTCGCGCCGCTCTCCGATGACGCGCGGATGGCGCTCGCCGGCACGGCCCGCGTGCACTTCTACTCGAAGGGCGAATCGATCCTCCGCCACGGCGCCGCGGGCGATTCGATGTTCGTCGTACACGAGGGGACGGTGTCGGTCCGCATCACCGACGACTCGCCGGTCGGCTGGCACGAGGTGGCGCAGCTCGGCCCCGGTTCAGTGTTCGGCGAGATGGCGCTGCTTACCGGCGAGGCCCGTGCCGCCGACGTCGCCGCGCAGACCGACGTCGTCTCCTTCGAGATCAGCAAAGACGCCCTCGGGCCGATCCTCCGCGACCACCCCGAGCTCGCCGCGGCCATCTCCGCGAAAGTGCTGGAGCGCCGCGACCGCCTCGACGAGCTGCGCAACGCGAACGTCGAGGAGGAGGAGACGACGCTGTTGTCGCGCATCCGCAATTACTTCGGATTATGAGGCGCCTGCTCATCGTCGAGGACAAGGCGTCGCTCGCGCAGATGCTGCGCGAGGCGGTGGAGTCCGACGGCTTCGAGGCCGACCTCGCGGCGAACGGCAACGACGCCATCCGCCGTCTGGCCGAGGGGCACCGGTACGTGGCGGTGTTGACGGACTTGCGGATGCCGGGAGCGGACGGCATTGCGGTGCTCCGGCAGTCGCGCGAGTCCGATCCGGAATGCCCGGTCATCGTGATGACGGCGTTCGGCACGATCGAGAACGCGGTCGAGGCGATGAAGCTCGGCGCGTTCGATTTCATCCAGAAACCGGTCGACGTCGATCACCTCCTCGTGCTGCTCCGCCGCTGCCAGGAGCATCGCGAGCTACGCTTCGAGAACCTGCTGCTGAAGGAAGAGTTCCGCACGCGGCACGGCCTTCCGGCGATCATCGGCGACTCGCCGCGGATCGTCGAAGTCTCGCAAGCCATCCAGCGCGTCGCGCCGACCGATTCGACGGTCCTGCTGCAGGGCGAGTCGGGAACGGGCAAGGAGCTCTTCGCCCGCGCCATCCATCAGCTCTCCGCGCGCCGCGACCGGCCCTTCGTCGCCATCAACTGCGCCGCGATTCCGGAGACGCTGATCGAGAACGAGCTGTTCGGACACGAGAAGGGGTCGTTCACCGGCGCGTCGTCGCGGCAGATCGGCAAGTTCGAGCTGGCCGACGGCGGCACGATTTTCCTCGACGAGATCGGCGAGCTCGCCCTCGGCGTGCAATCGAAAGTGTTGCGCGTGCTGCAGGAGAAACGCTTCGAGCGGATCGGCGGCACGGTCACGATCGACGTCGACGTCCGCATCGTCTGCGCCACGAACCGCAACCTCGCGGACGAAGTGAAGCAGGGCGGCTTCCGCGAGGATCTCTTCTTCCGCATCAATGTCTTCCCGATCACGCTGCCGCCGCTGCGCGCGCGCAAGGACGACCTCGACGCGCTGACGTCGTTCATCCTGCAGCGTCTCGCGCGCGAGCTCGGCAAGGCGTCGCTGCGCGTGAGCGCGGAGGCGCGCGAGCTGCTGCGCGGGCACGACTGGCCGGGAAACATCCGCGAGCTGGAGAACGCGCTGGAGCGTGCCGCGATCTTGTGCGACGGGCAGACCATCGAGCCGCGCGACCTCGCCATCGGCGCGCCGTCCGACGACCTGCTGCGCGACGCGCTCGATCTCAGTGGGACGCTGTCCGAGGCGACGGAGCGCGCCGCGCGGAAGATCGAGCGGTTGAAGCTGATCGATGCGCTGCAGCGGACCGCGTCGCGCGCCGAGGCCGCGGAGATGCTCGGCATCGCTCCGCGCACGCTTGCCGCGAAGTTGAAGGAGCACGGGCTGGAGTGATCCCCACCGCGGCTGACGTCCTCGCCTTCCTCAACGCCGAATTCGAAAAGGCGAAGTTGCCGTATCGCGTTGAAAGCACGGCTCGGATCGTCGTGCTGCCGTATGTCAATCCGATGTGGCTGGCCAACTGGGAAGTGCCGGAGCTCGCCGGAGTGGCCGAGTGCGACGAGATCATCCGCGAGGCGCGCTGGCAGTTCCCGCAGGTGCTGGAGGGGTAGACAGCAGACGGCGGATAGCGGACAGCGGGAGGCCGTCAACGCGATTCTTCTGCTGTCCGCTGTCTGCTGTCCGCTGTCCGCGTCCGATCGCGTAGGCGGCGTCGCCGTCCGCGAATCGCACCAGCTCCATCAACCGCCCGCGCTCGATCCACCCGCGCGCTCGTTCCGCGGCCTCGGGGTGCACGATGACGACCGTGCCGCCGTTCTTCGCGATGAGGTCGAGCATCGCGTCGTCGTACGCATGGTTCGACAGCGCCTCGTGCAGCGGCGGATTGAAGCCGGAAACGCCGTTCATGATCGGGACGCGGTGCGTCGTCGACGCCAGCATGTAACCGGCCTCGGTCTCGTTCCACCCGATCGGCAGCTCGATCGCGCACGCCGGCCGCGTCTGCGCGAGCCACGCGTAGACCGGCGGGAACTGCGCCGGCACGTGCTGCCACGCGAAGCGCGGGATGACCTCGATGATGCTCAGCGCCAGCAGCGCGAGGCGCAGCCGCGGCAGCCGGCTCGCGCCGATCGCCATCCAGATCGCCAGTCCGCAGTAGGCGATGATCGCCCACCGCGCCGGCGTCCGCGTCGCGCGAAACGGCTCGACCACGCGAAACAGAAACGAGTGCAGGAACGAGCGCTCGCCGAACGAGCCGATGAACCCGATCGCGATCCAGATCGACGCCACCCATCGCTCCGCGTGCACGACATGCTCGCGCCACGGCAACGCCATGATGGCGAAGACGACCGCGAGCATGAACGACACATCCGACTTGTGCCATCGCACGAGGACGCATCCAACGATCGCAAACGCAATCGCGATGACCAGAAGAGGGGAGCGGACGTCTCGTCCGCTCATGGACACGAGCGAATCTCGCCGGAACGCAGCGAACGCAAACAACGCAATCGCCAGCACCCCCGGAAACAGATGCCTCTCCTGATGTCCCTCCCTCCACCCATACAGCCAGTTCGACGGCGCCGCCGTCACCCAATCGCCCCACGTCGCCGACCCGCCCATCGACTCGCCCGAAGTGCGGCTCATGCGATACGTGTGCGAGACGATCTGATACGGCACGAGGAACGGCAGCAACAGCAGCGCGGCAACGATCAGCGCGATCGCCAGCCGCCGGTCGAGCACGCGCAGGAAGAGAATCGTCACCACGACCGCGAACCCGGTGAACATCAGCCAGTACACGTTCGTCAGCCCGTTCATCACGAACGCCGCCGCGAAGAGCGCCGCATGCTTCACCGATCTCTCCCGCCAGTACAGCAGCAGAAACGCGAGCGTCAGCGGGATCCACCCGCTGGCGATGATCTGCACGTGCGACAGGTGATCGAACTTGAACGAGACGAAGGCGAAGAACACCCCCGCGATCAGCGACGAGAGCGTGTCGCCCGTGACCACGCGCGCCAGGAAAAATGCGCCGAACCCGGCCAGCGCGAACGACAGCAGGATCGCGATGTTGTAGACCGTCACCGCGCCGAGTCCCGCCAGATGAAACGGCAGCACCAGCAGCGCGACGCCGGTCATGTGCTCGCTGAACGCCAGCGGAAACTTCGCCGGATGAAAGATCGGCGCATCGAACAGATGCAGCGGCGCATGCGTCAGCGCATGGCAGTTCCAGTCGATGATCCACGCGTTGAGCAACGGATCGCCGTGATCGGCGACCGCCGTGTCGAGCTGGAGGGCGAGGGGCCAGGTGAGGGCGATGGCCAAAATCAGATAGCCGGCGAGACAGCAGACAACGGACAGCAGACAGCGGGAGAACGACGCCCTGCTGTCCGCCGTCTGCTGTCCGCTGTCCGGCGTCATCGCACGCCCAGCAGCCGCAGCACGAATCCGGCGATGGCCGTCTGCGGCAGCGACGCGAGCGTCTCACGCGTGACGCCGCGGCCCCACGCGATCAGCACCGTGTCGTACTCGCGGTGCGTGGTCAGGCCGCCGTGCTGCCCCGGCACTTCGGCCGGCGTGAACGGCTCCCCATCCTTCGCCGTGATGGCGAAGCGGGGGAACGCGTAGGCCGTGACGTCGTCGCGCGTCGCGTCGTGCGTCACCTGCTCGAACGCCTTCGTGCCGTCCGGTGCTGTGAGGCCCTGCAGGAACGCGACGAAGGCCGCTGTATCGTCGGGATCGCCGCCGCGCGAGAACATCACCACGTTGCCGCTCGGGTATGCCGTCCACCGTGGCGCGAAGCCGTTGCTCTTCAGGATGCGGTTGATGTGTACGTCCGTCTCCGCATGCGCCACGCCGTGGTCGCCGACGATCAGCAGTGCATCGCGCGCCGGATCGATGGCGTTCGACATCGCGGCGATCGAGCGGTCCGCGTCGTTCATCGCCACCGCGATCGCCGGCTCGTCGACGCCGCGCATGTGGTGCTCCGCCGAGTCGACGATCGGCTGATACGCGAGCAGCAGATCGAACGGCATCCGCTGGATCGACAGCGTCGTCACGCGCGTGAGAAACGACGAGAGGCGGTCGAGCTGCTCGAGGACCGTCTGCCGGTCGGCGTGCTCGTCCGGCATGCCGGGCCAGAAGCCGGCCTGCTCGTCGAGCATCTGCACGTAGCTCGCGGGAAGCCCTTCATTGCGATTCACCGCGCCGAGGTAGAGCGTCGCGTTCTCGAGCGCCGGATCGATCGCGACGAGCTTCGACCACGAGCCGTAAAGCCCGTCCGCGAAACGCGTCGAGACGGAGAACCACCGCTGCGCGTCGAGCGGCGTCTCGCTGCCGGCGTGCTCGATGAAGAATGCGTCGTAGTTGCGCGCGTGGTCGTCCGTCGTGTCGTACGCCACGACGTCGAATTCCTCACGCCCTTCCTTCGGGATCTCCTCCTCGATGCGCGTCCGCATCACCGGACTGAAGGACGTATGGCGCGGCGCCGGCGAGCCCCACGCCGGCGGCAGCCACTCCGGACGGAAGTCGTTCTTCGTCAGGTGCACCGTGCGCGCGGCGACGACCGGCGTCGTCCAGAGCAATCCCCAGTCGGGTGTGCGGCTGGGCGTCTTCGCATCGACGTGCGGAAACGAGATCGCGCCGATCCGCTTGCCGGCGGCGCGCGCGATGTCGATCACCGTCGGCACCTTGATCGGCGCCTCGAGGCCGCGCGTCACCTGTCCCGGCGGCGTCCCCGGCTCGTGGAAGTAGTTCGAGAGGATGCCGGTCTGCTCGCGGTCCGCGCCGGTGAGGATCGTGGCGTGCGTGGTCGACGTCACGCTCGGCACCATCGGCACCACGCGCGCGTAGGTGCCCTCGTTCATGAGATGAGTCATCGCCGGCGGTTTCTGCGTCTCGACGTCGTTCGCGCCGAGGCCGTCGAAGGAGACGAGGACCACGCGCGCGGCCGCGGCGATGGTGCGCGGCTCGGGCGGAGGGGGAGGAGGCGCGGGAACGGGCGACGGCAGCGGCGCCGCCGTGCATCCGCACAGCAGCGCGAGGATCAGAAATCGCTTCATTTTCCGAGGGACTTGAGCACGCGGTCGCGATACTCCTTCGCTTTCGCGGTCGCCGCATCGACGTCGACGGTGCGCACGTGGCGGTCCTTCATCAGCACCTTGCCGTCGCAGATCGTCGCCGTGACCGCGCTCCCCGACGCCGCGTAGACGATCGCCGATTCGACGGCGTACACCGGCTGCGACTTCGGCGCGGAGAGGTCCATCACGATGACGTCGGCGCGTTTGCCGGCTTCCAGCGTGCCGATCTTGTCGGCCAGCCCGAGGACGCGCGCGCCGCCGATGGTCGCCATCTCCAGCACGTCGCGCGCGCTGAGCGCCTTCGGATCCATCTTGCCGATCTTCTGCAGCCGCGCGGCCGATGCCGCCTCTTCGACCATGTCGAGGTTGTTGTTCGAGCCGGCCGGGCCGTCGGTGCCGAGGCCGACGTTCATGCCGCCTTTGCGCATGTCGACCACCGGCGCGATGCCGGAGGCGAGCATCTCGTTGCTCTCCGGACAATGCGCGACGCCCGTCCCGCGCTGCGCGAACGTTTTGATCTCATCGGCCGTGAGCCAGACGCCGTGCGCGGCGACGACGTCCTTGCCGAGGAAGCCGATGGAGTCGAGGTACTGGCCGGGCGTCATGCCGTCGGCTTTTTTCGCGATGTCGGCGAGCTCGTTCTTCGTCTCGCTGACGTGGATCAGGATCGGGATGCCGAGCTCCGTCGCCAGCTTGCGCACTTCGATGAGGTGCTCGCGCGAGACGGTGTACGGCGCGTGTGGCGCGATGGCGGGAGTGATCAGCGGATCGCCTTTCCACTCCTTCGCGTACTTGCGCACGTACGCCATCGCCTCGGGCCACGTCTTGTTGTCGGGGACGGGGAAGTCGATGACCGTCTCGCCGAGGACGCCGCGCAGGCCGGCTTTCTTCGTTTCGCGCGCGATGTCGGACTCGAAGTAGTACATGTCGGCGAACGTCGTCGTCCCCGACTGGATCATCTCCGCCGCCGCGAGCCGCGTCCCCCACTTCACGAAGTCGGCGGTCACGTTCTTCGCCTCGGCGGGGAAGATGTAGTGCTGCAGCCAGTCCATGAGGTCGAGGTCGTCGGCGATGCCGCGGAAGAGCGTCATCGGCACGTGCGTGTGCGCGTTGACGAAGCCGGGGAGGATCGCGCCGGTGGTCTTGATCGTCGACCTGCCGGTGAAGTGCTTCGCGAGGTCGGCGGCCTTGCCGACCGCGACGATCTTCCCGCCGTCGATGGCGACGGCGCCGTGGTCGATGTTCGGTCCGGCCATGGTCAGCACAGTGCCGCCGGTGACGACGATGTCGACCTGTTTCGTAGCCGCGAGGGTGGTGGTGGCGAGAAGGGCGAGAAGGAGCGCGATCAGACCGCGTCGCAAGGATCAGTCCTCCAGAGAAAACGAAAACGGATGGGGGAAGAGCTCGGCGAGAGTGTAGTCAACACGTTGACCTTTGAGCCCGGCCAGGGTGACCTCGATGTCGCCGCAGTACTCCCACATCAGCTGGCGGCAGGGGCCGCACGGCGTCCCCGGCACGTCGCTCTGCGTCACGACGACGATGGCGTCGAACTCCCGTTCGCCCGCCGCCAGCGCGGAGAGGAGCGCCACGCGCTCGGCGCAGACGGTGAGGCCGTACGTGCAGTTCTCCACGTTGCAGCCGTGGAACACGCGGCCGCCCTTGGTGCGCAGCGCCGCGCCGACTTTGAATTTGGAGAAGGGAGCTACCGCATTCTCGCGAGCTTTGATCGCTTCCTGGATCAGTGCATTGTCGATCATGGGAAGCGGTACGTTAACATAAGGCCATGGCTGCGCGGACGCGCGAACGGGCGACGTACGACGATCTGGTCAGAGCGCCGGAAGACAAGATCGCGGAGCTGATCGACGGCGAGCTGCATCTCTCGCCAAGGCCGCGGGTGCGGCACTCGAGGATCGCTTCGCAACTTCACGCTCAGATCGCTTCGCGGTTCAGCAACTCGGCGGGCGGCTGGCTGATCCTCGTCGAGCCCGAGGTGCATTTCGACGCCAATGCGCTCGTCCCCGATCTTGCCGGCTGGCGTCTCGAGCGTCTGGCGCTGACCGACGATGAGCTCTGGATCGACGTCGTCCCCGACTGGGTCTGCGAGATCCTCTCTCCCTGGACCGCCGCATACGACCGCCGCGTGAAGATGCCAAAGTATGCGCAGTACGGCGTGAAGCATGCGTGGATCGTCGATCCGCCGAACCGCAACGTCGAGGTGAAACGGCTGCAGCAGGGCGCGTGGCTCGATGTCGGCGTGTACGCAGCGGATGAGCCGTTCCGCGCGGAACCGTTCGAGGAGCTGGAGATCGTGCTCGACGTGCTGTGGCCGCCGCTCGTGTCATCCTGAGCCGCGCAGACGGCGAAGGACCCGTAACCTGAAACAGCGGCGCCTCGAAGCTACGGGTCCTTCGGCGTCTGCGCGCCTCAGGATGACACCCGATCGTCGTCCGTCAGCTACCGACCGACCTGCAGTAACGCGCTCGTGGTGTAGCGTTAATGCAGCGACCGTGCTGCGGCGAGCATCTGCTCCGGCGTCGCGCGCACGCGGAAGTCCTCGGTCAGGTTGCGCCACCGGACCACGCCGTTGCGGTCGACGAGGAACTCGGCCGGCCGGGCGATGTCGCGGCCGTTCTCGCCCGCCCCTTTGTGCAGCAGGTCGTAGCGGCGGATCACGTCGGCGTCGCGGTCGGAGAGGATGGGGAAGGTGTAGCCCGCTTTGGTCGCGAGATTGCGCGACTCTTCGGGCGTGTCGACGCTGATCGCGACCGGCTGCACGCCCGTGGCCTTGAAGTCATTGAGATGTTGTTCGATACCCCGTAACTCGGAGTTGCAGAACGGTCACCAGTAGCCGCGATAAAAAATCAGCAGCACGCCGCTGTTCGCGCCGGCGAGCTGAGATAGCGCGACGGATTTGTGATTGCTGTCCGGCAGCGTGAAGTCGGGCGCCTTCTGCCCGATCGCCGGAGCGTGCTGCGATTGCGGCAGGTTCTTCGTCAACACGAGCGTGCCGACCGTGAAGAAGCCGATGAGTCCTACGCCGATGGCGAGGACGATCGACGCGGCGATCTTCCGCTGCGCGCGCCGGAATCCGATCACGAGCAGGACGAGGGCGACGGCGAACAGCAGGAAGGTCACCCACGGCACATCGCGCGTGATCGGCCAGCGGACGAAGAGCAGCAGGTAGCTGAAGACCGCGACGAAGATGAGGATCAGGCCGGACCAGAGCGGCGTGTTGAAGCGGCGTTGCATGGGGTAATTATCGCCCGCAATCCGTCTTTCGCTACCGGCGGCGTCTTGCTGCAATCGAGGTCGTAGTTCTGCGGCGGCAGCGTCCACGTGTAGCCGCGCAGCAGGACGATGGCGAAGACCTCCATGAAGTACGTCGCGTAATCGAGGCCGGGGCAGCGATGGCCCATGGCCGGACCGGCGCCCTGCGGCGCGAACGCATGCTCGTGCCGCTTGTCCTCGGCGCGCTCCGTGGAGAAGCGATCGGGATCGAACTGCCGCGGGTTGTCGTACGTGCCGTGCGCGATGTGGCTCGGCGTCAGCGCCCACATCACCATCCATCCCGCCGGCACCGCGACGCCGTCGAGCTCGAGCTCTTTTTTCGTCCGGCCGAACACCGCCGCCACGATCGGCGAGAGGCGCTTGACCTCGTTCACTACCTGCAGCAGGTACGGCATCGACATCAGCGACTCGAGCGTGATCGCCCCCTCCGGCGATTTCGACTTGATCTCCTCGGCGAGCCGCGCGCGCACGTCGGGATGCGCGTCGAGCTGCTGCACGATCCCGCCGAACTCCGCGAAGACGATGAAGCCGGCGATGACGATGTGATGCAGCTCGAGGACGATGTCGCGATCGCTCATCTCACCCGCGGCGGCGAGGATGCGCGAGAGGCCGTCGCCGGTCGCCTGCGCGCGGCGGTCGCGGACGCGCCCGTGGAGCACCTCGAAGATCCGGTCGCGCGCCTGCAACGCCTTGCGATACGTCGTGCCGGGCAGGTTGATCGGCAGCGTGGCGAAGCCGCGCGTCAGCATGTCGTAATCGCTGCGCAGGCGATCCATCTCCGCGCCCGGCTGCATGCCGAGGACGTTCGCGCAGATCACTTCGATCGAGAGGCGCTTCATCTCGTCGAGCCAGCGGATCTCGCCCGACGTCGCCCACGTCTCGAAAGAGCGCTCCACGCTGGCCTGCATCTGCGGCATATACGACGCCAGCGCCGATCGCGTGAAGGCCTGCACCACGACGCTCTTGCGGCTGCGATGCGTGTCGCCGTCGAGCAGCGGCAGGCTGCGGCCGCCGAAGATCTGCTGCACGTGCGGCGGCATCGAGCCCTCGCGCTGCACGATGTCGCTGTCGATGAATTTCCCCGCTGCCTCGGGGCCGGCGACGACGACCGCGTCGCGCCCGAGGACGCGCGAGCGGAAGATGCGGCCATGCCGCGCGAGGCGCTCGTCGATGAAGGCGAACGGGTTTTTGGCGAAGGCGAGGGTCTCGCCGAGGAGCGGCAGACCGGTGCGGCCGGGCGGAAGCGGCTTCGAGCTCATGCTCGAATTACGTTCCGCGCCGGCCGCCGGATGTCCTTATTTTTCCAGAGTCACGCGTCCGGCCAGTCCCATCGCGTCGAGATTCAGCAGGCGCACGTCGAGGAAGACGTCGCTCGCGCGGACGCCGGGGATGTCGATCGCGAGCTGCTTGGCGCCGTGATCGAGCGTCTGCTCCGACTCGCCCCAGGCGATGCCGCGGCGCTCGCCGTTCGCATCCTTGCGCGAAGCGACGATCACGTCGAAGCGATAGCGGCCCGGCTGCAGGACGTCGGCGTCAGCGGTGACGTGCAGCGTGTTGCCGTCGACGGTCATCCGCACGTTGCCGAGGCGCGCGGATCCGCGCTCGTTCATGAACTCGTTCGAGCCGCTGCGGGCGAACTCCACGCCGTGCGCGTTGAAGCCGCCGGCGTCGTAGCGCACCGACCAGAAGCCGTTGGCGCTCGACGGCAGGTCGTCGACCGTCGCTTCGTACTCGCCGTTGCCTTTCGACGCCAGCGCGAGCTCGTCGCCGATCGTTCCGTCAGGCGCGACGAGGTGCGCGACGACACGCGCGCCGTCGATCGCATCGCCGCCGTCGCGGAGCGTCGCGTGCAGCGTGAGCGGATCGCCCGGCATGCGCGAGAGCGGGCCGACGGTCGTCGTCAGCGTCAGGGTGCTGTCCGGCTCCGCGGCGACGACGGTCGTGCCCGAGCCGATGCCGGTGACGTGATAGCGGCCGGCGATCGTCCGGTCGATGTGTACGACCTCGTGTCCCTCGGCATCGACGGCGACGTGCTGCACGCTGCGCGAGGTGCTGTCGCCCGCCGGCGTGCGGAGCTTCGCGGAGGAGGCGTGGCCGTCGCCGACCACGATCAGCATCCCGCCCTGCCCGGTGGCGGGAAGGTCAACACCTTGACCATCGGCGCCGCGGACGAACATCCGCGAGGTCGCCGGCGGCGCGTTGCGCTGCGGCTCGACGTACGACTCGCCCTGCGCGAATTTCCCGGTGACGGTCTGCGCGAGCATCGGAGCGGCGAAGAGAAGCGTGAACAGAATCCGTTTCATGTCGATCTCCGGTCTCAGAAGTCGGTGGCGAGCGCGTCGCCGATCTTCCGGTAGTCGTTGCGGCGGTTGTGATGATGGTTCGCCTCGGTGGTGAACCAGGCGACGCCGACCGATTGCGCGCTGTACTGCGCGACCATGCCGTCGTCTTCGCCCGGCAATCCGGCGATGCCGGAGAGCGTGGCCAGGCCGTAGTCCTCCGAGTGCGCGAAGTCGTTCCACAGTCCATAGCCGGCGATGTTGTAGATCGTCTTCGGCAGCGACGGCCGGCCGCTGGTGCCCTTGAGGTAGTACTGGTTGTAGTAGGCCATCGAGGAGGTGGTGCAGTTCGTCGTCGAGTTGTTCTTCTGCCCGACGAGGTCGACCAGCCAGCCGGTGAGCCACGAGCCGGAGAGCGTGCCGGCGAGGTCGGCGGCTTCGGAGCCTTTGTTCGGCGGCGCGATCGAGTTCACCCAGCGGATGCGGTTGATGATCGGCTGGTAGCGCGAGTCGTAGGTCGGGTTGGAGAGGATCCAGCGGATCACGACGCCGCCGAACGAATGCGTCTCGATCACGATGTCGTCGATGGCGTTCGCGTTCATCCAGTTGTAGATCTGGCCGGCGACCGTGCCGGCGGCGACCCACATGTACTGCGTACCGTCGTAGCTGCAGACGAAGTAGGGGATGGTGTAGCCCTTGGTCGTGGCGCGGATCATGTCGTCGGTCCAGTAGGCGCGGGCGACGCTCGGGTTGGCGAGGTCGGTGCCGCCTTTGCCGTGGATGAAGACCACCCCGGTCTTCGCCTCGGCCGCCGCCGCTGCTAATAGAGTAAGGATGAGGATGAAAAAGAGGACGCCGCGTTTGATCATGACTTCCATTCCTCCTGATATGCGGCGGATCACGACTTCAATGCCGGTGCCACACGTGTTTTCAATGGTTTAGGTGGTGAATGGGTCTGATTTCGTGCCAGAAACGCGACTGAATGAGGGTTCAATGTTGACCGGCGGGTCGGGCGGTGACCAGGGGAGAGGACGTAAAATGAAGGCGATGCTGGATCGCGAACAGATCGTGCACTCGGTTCCCGAGATTCTCGGCGGGACACCGGTCTTCGTCGGCACGCGCGTGCCCGTCCGGACGCTGCTCGTTTACCTTGAAAAGGGCGAGACGATCGAGGAGTTTCTGGACAACTTCCCGACCGTGTCGAGGGAGCAGGCCATCGGATTTCTCGAAGAGGCAGGACGCGCCTTGCTGGCGCAAATGGCGTGAGACGGATCCTCTTCGACGAGAACATGCCGCGAAAGTTGCGGCTCGACCTGGCGGACGCGTTTGTGAGAACCGTGCAGGAAGAGGGTTGGGCAGGATTCGAGAACGGCGCGTTGCTGCAACGCGCGTCGGGCAACTTCGATGTGCTGCTCACCGCCGATCAGCGAATGCGCCACCAGCAGACGGTGTCGAAGTTCGATATCGGTGTCGTCGTCATCGCTACGTTCGACACGACGCTTCCGAATCTTCGCCGGTCAATCGCAGCGATTCGTGCCGCGGTCGACGCGGTCATGCCTGGCACGGTGCTGATCGTCATGGCTCCGTGACGACGTCACTCCCTCCCCGCCTCCACCCTCCGCCGCCCGCGGGGAGCCATCCCTCCGCTCCTAGCTTTGTCGTCACGGTCCGAGGTCCCAACATCCGCGGCGAAGAAGGGGCTGCTGCGAGCCCATGGCTTGCCGAACAGCGCCGTCAACCGGAAGATGCTTGGTTTCATTTTTCTGCGCCAATGGCGTAGCATGGCCGGGAGTGAAGTTTGTCGAAACGAGCGTGTTCACACGGCGCGTATTGGAGATGCTTCCCGATGACGAGTATCGGTTGCTGCAGCAGGCGTTACTTCAGCGGCCCGGGCAGGGGAAACTCATCGAGGGCACTGGTGGCATACGCAAAATGCGTTGGGGAGAAGAGGGAAGCGGAAAGCGCGGTGCTCTTCGAGTCATCTATTTTTGGCACGTGAAGCGGGAGATGCTGTTGATGTTGTTTCTCTATCGTAAGAACGAGCAAAAGGATCTCAATGCTCAACAGAAGCGTGCATTGGCGAGAGCAGTGCGCGAGGAGTTGAAATGAAAGAGAAAGATTTTGACGAGCTGATCGAAAGTGTCAGAGAGGCCGGGCGGATACTTCGCGGAGCAGCCCGGCCTAGTCGCGAATTCACGTTTTCTGCACAAGACGTTCAAGCGATCCGCAAGAAACTCAGAAAGTCGCAGGATGAATTCGCACTAATGATCGGTGTTAGTGTCGCCACTCTGCGAAATTGGGAGCAAGGTCGGCGACAACCGCACGGACCAGCTCGCGCTTTGCTGAAGATTGCATCCGAAAATCCCAAAGCAGTCGAGAAGGCACTTGGCCGCCACTAGTGCTGCGCGCGCGTCGTCATTTGCAGAACACATAGAATCGATGGATCGAATCGCCGGCTAACTCGAGGTAGAACCAGGCGCGGCGCGCGAACGGCGATCGCCTCCTGCGCGATGCCGGGGACATCTTCCCCGCCGTGCGCCGGCGACCGCGGTGGTGGCGCATGGCGTGGCGATTTCAGGGCACGCGATAAACGACCGCGTTGATGTGCATCCCGGCGCCGACCGACGCGAAGAGCACCAGGTCGCCGCTGCCGATCGACTGCCCTTCGAGCTTTTGCTTCAGGATCAGGTCGAGCATCGTCGGGATCGTCGCCACGCTGCTGTTGCCGAGCCACGAGATCGTCATCGGCATCACGCCGGGCGGCGGCGACATCCCCTCGAGCTCGTAAAGCACTTCGAGGATCGCCTCGTCCATCTTGCCGTTCGCCTGATGGATCAGCACCTTGTCGACGTCGCGCAGCGCGACGCCGGCGCGGTCGAGCGCGAGCTTCATCGCCCCGGCTACGTTGTTGAGCGCGTACTTGTACAGCTTGCGCCCCTCCATCTTGAGGAAGAGCGACTCGAGGAAGACGTCCTCGTTGTACGACTTCCCCATGCGCAGCATCGTCGCGTGCTCCAGCGTGTCGGAGCGCACCGCGTGCGCGAGGACGCCGGCGTCGGTGTCGCGCGCCTCGAGGATCGTCGCGCCGGCGCCGTCGGCGTAAATGAGGCTGTCGCGGTCGTGCGGATCGGAGATGCGCGAGAGCGTGTCGCTGCCGATGATCAGCGCCTTTCTGATGTCGCCCGCGCGAATCATCGAGTCGGCGATGATCACCCCCTGCAGCCATCCCGGGCAGCCGAACACCACGTCGAACGCCGCCGAGAACGGGTTGCGGATCTTTCCAGCACAGTGGGATCCGAAGCTTGGAATTCACGTGACTTGAAGTCGC
>JADMIO010787586.1_pt1 | contig 38926 bp, 34 predicted proteins | sample 8958161 | NCBI WGS metagenome assembly JADMIO01 (sample SAMN16585339, study PRJNA669376) | soil metagenome | isolation source: Crop rotation soil | place: USA: Cullars Rotation, Alabama | collected 2011 | reverse complement strand
GCGACAACTTGTCCACGTGGAATTCTAAGCTTAGGATCCCAATGTGCTGGAAAGAAAAAGCGAATCCTGTGACTGCGGGTTGACAATTACAGCAATAGCATCTCTTGCAACAGTTAATTGTGAAGGAATTATCTTCATCGAATCATTCATGAAATTTTCTTCGCTTTGCGTATATCCACGTGTTGCTATAACCACACGGATACTGTCAACCGCAAAATCTTTCAAACATTCAGCTTCCGGTTTATAATGCGCAATGATCTTTGTTCCGGGTTGATTGGCTTCATATACCTGTATCAGTGCATCAACGACCGGTTTAAAAGATTCATCAGCGCTGATATGGATCGTTCCTCTCTTCCATGTATCGGGCCAATTCTTCTGATCTTCTTCATACGATGTACAGCCGTTCAGCAGCAATACAACAAATAAAGAAAGGATGCCCGCATATATCCGGCCATTAACTGATCTCATTGAAAATAATTTTTCTTATACCCTTTGTATATACGCCAGGCCCCATATAGTACAACGATCACCCCAAGAATTTTTACAACCTGCGGCGATAGTCTTTCATTGATCGGTATTTTAAACTTATCATGAAAAAAAAACAGGGCTCCCAGCCCGATCATCACCACTCCCATTACATAGTCCATCATTGACCGCATAAATGATACCTGCTTCTGTCTTTTCTTTTCATATTCTTCGATCATACATTCATTTTGAAGACAGGCAAATTATTAAATTTTTTCCTGTTCTTCATTTATAATATTACAGGCAATTAGATGCGGTGGTGAATGAAAATCCATAACATTTAAATTATAACAAACAGTTCAGAACAATTTTTAAAACTGCTATTTGTTAAATGGAAAATAATGAACACCTCATCACTTCATCCTAATTCCAAATTCCTAATTCCAAATTCCTTATTCCTTGTTCCCTGCTCCTTGTTCCTTCTTCCTTTTACTCTACCTTTGCCCGCATGAAAATTTTAATGGTTTGTCTTGGTAATATCTGCCGCAGTCCTTTGGCAGAAGGCATTCTACAGGATAAGGCTGCAAAGGCCGGCTTTAACTGGACCGTTGAAAGTGCGGGCACCAACAGTTATCATATTGGAGATTGTCCCCATCATCTGTCGCAGAAAGTAGCAAAGATGAATGGCATTGATATATCAAAACAAAGAGCGAGAAGGTTTGTGCCGGAAGATTTTGAACGATATGATAAGATCTATGCGCTGGCTGAAGATGTGATGAATGATATTGGTTATATCTCTAAAAATAAATTTGACGGTGAAAAGATCGACCTGCTGATGAATGAACTGTATCCCGGCAGAAACCTCGATGTGCCGGATCCTTATTATGGTGGAGAACCAGGTTATCATGAAGTATATAAGATGCTGGATAAAGTTTGTGATAAGATAATAGAGAAATATACTTCCTCCCTAAATCCCTCCGGCGTCATTGCGAGCGAAGCGAAGCAAGGAGGGACTTTACAAACCTCGCTAAAATCGAAATAAGTTTATAAATGGCAAAGGTTACAGTTGGTGTACCACAAGGCACAAGAGATTTTGGGCCGGATGTTGTTCGCAAGCGCAATTATATTTTCAATACTATTCGTTCTGTATTTGAATTATATGGATTTGAACCGCTGGAAACACCAGCAATGGAGAATCTTGATACATTGATGGGAAAATATGGAGAGGAAGGCGACAAATTAATATTTAGGGTTCTTGATTCAGGGAATCCATTTCAAATAGATTTTATAAAAGGTCTTTTAAACTATCTCATAAGTTTCCGAAACGATATCGTTCATGCAAACCCCAATATCGAAGGATTTAAAGGTTTCGAATTTTTACAGACTTTAATAGATCATCCAACCGTCATAGTATCTCTTGCAAATCAGTTATCTACTGATGTAAATCTTGCAAAGAAATATTTATCCCCTTTAAAAAATCAAACCTCAGGAAAAGCCTTAAAGTATGATTTGACTATTCCATTTGCACGATACGTTGCAATGAATCACAAAAATCTCACCTTCCCATTTAAACGTTACCAGATACAACCAGTATGGAGAGCCGACCGGCCGCAGAAAGGAAGATACCGCGAGTTTTATCAATGTGACGCGGATGTGGTTGGGAGTAACTCTTTATTGAATGAAGTAGAACTTGCCAATATCTATGCAACAGTTTTTGATAAGTTAAAAGTCAACGCAGAGATCAGGATCAACAGCAGAAAAATATTGACTGCATTGGCAGAATTATGCGGCAGTGCAAACAGGATGATGGACATAACCATTGCTATTGATAAAATAGATAAGATCGGTTTGGATAAAGTGAAACAGGAACTCATCGAAAAACAATTAAATGAGGAGCAGGTTGGCATAATTGAAAAATATCTTTTGATCGCAAGGTATTCCGGCGATAATGATACCATCATTGCTGAATTGAAAAAATTGTTTACCGACAACGTTACCGGTATCGAAGGAGTAAACGACATACAATTTATATTTGATAATACCAGTCACCTCGCATTTACCAGCAAGATCTATGTCGATCCAACATTGGCGAGAGGATTGAACTATTATACCGGCTGTATTTTTGAAGTCAAGGCTTTAAATGTTCAAATGGGAAGCATTGGTGGTGGCGGACGTTATGATGATCTCACCGGTTTATTCGGTGTACCCAACATACCCGGCGTTGGTATTTCATTCGGCGTCGATCGTATCTATGATGTAATGGAAGAATTAAAGCTTTTTCCCAGTGAGGTCCATGTGAGCACCCAAGTGCTCTTTTTTAATCTTGGCGAAGCAGAAGGCAAAGCGGCTTTTACATTAATGCAGCAACTAAGAGATAAAAATATCCGTTGCGAGCTCTATCATGAACCTGTAAAGTTTGACAAACAATTCAAATACGCCGAAAAGAAAAACATTCCTTACGTCATTATCATCGGTAGTAAAGAACTGCAGGAAAAGACGTGTGTCATAAAAGACATCCGCAAAGGTGAACAACAAGCGATCCCGGTCAATAAAATCACCGAGTTTTCGTTTATGTAGAAATCGCTCTTATGAGAACCACCACCTTAGCTCTTTTATTAGGATTTTTACTATTCTTCTGCTGTAAAAAACCCGTGCCCACCCAAAAGATCCTTTTCGAATCGGGATTTGAAGGCAACGGTACCAACTATCTTTCTGGCTGGGATGATGACCAGCATTGCTGCGACTATTCCATGCAGGAATCTTCCGCCTTCGCCCGTGAAGGCAAAACCTCCTTACGATTAGAAGTAAGAAAGACCGACCCGATCGTTTCTTCCAGCATCCGGTCTGAAGTTACTATGCCCAAAGACTATGACTATGGTGAACGCTGGTATGGCTTCAGCATCTATCTCGAAAACTGGAATGATGATCCCGCTGGTGAACATATTTTTCAATGGCATCCTACAAGCAGTTCGGGCTCCGCCGTTCTTGCATTGTTTACAAATGAAGACAAGTTCACCTTGGTGCATCAAAATGGGAATTCGGGCGGTGGACAGGATTTTGCCCGTCCGATATTAGGTACGTTGCTCAAAAATCAATGGGTCGATTTTGTTTTACATGTAAAATGGGCCGGCAATGACAGCGGCCTGATAGAGATATGGGTCAATGGTGAAAAAAAATATACCTACAACGGCCAAACCGACTGGGGCGGTCAATATATTAAACTTGGTATTAATAAATTCTGCTGGGTCGACCAGTGTGTTCCTTCTACAGCCGACACCCGGACGATGTACATCGATGCTTTTCGTGTAGGAAATGAAAAAGCAAATTATAATGATGTAAAACCGGGCCATTAATTAGCTTTGCAGCTTCTTAGCTAATTATAACAAGAACTAAAACACACTTTCAAATGAAACAACGATCACTCCTTATCCTTTCATTTATTGCATTGCTATTTGCTTCATGTAAAAACAATAAGGCAGGCAACTCGGGATTGATGGTCCCAAAAGATGCCGCGATTGTCATTCACATTAATAGTGCTTCCCTTTCTTCCAAGCTTAGCTGGAATGAAATAAAAGCAACCAACTGGTTTAAAAAAATACAGGGCGAAGCCAAATCCGAAGATACACTGGCACAAAAACTTTTGAATGATCCATCCCAATCCGGTATCGATACTAAAAAGGATTTTGTGATGTATATTAAAAAACAGGGAAGAGGTGGTTATATGGTTGTCCAGGGTTCATTGACGAGCCAGGCAACCTATGAACAAATGCTTGCCGAGATGAATAAAAAGAAACCGAAAGAAATAAAAAAACACGGTGAGTTCAGCTATGTAACAGACAATGATGAATCAGTAGTTCTTTGGAACAAAACAATGTTTGCAATGGTGACGAATGTCGACATGCCCAATATGTCCGAAGGATTTATGCGGGGCAAGGGATCCCGGTCAAGAAATTTTGAATTTGATGCGGACAGTTTGCGACTATTCGCTGAGCAGGCCCTTACAATTGAAGGCGGACAAAATCTCGATACAGACAGTCGTTTTGCAGATCTTGTAAAAGATGGAAGTGATGTGCATATGTGGTTTGACATCGGCAAAATAGTGCCACCTGCAATGCTGAATACTTTGATCCCGGGAGTAACCCTCAGTGTACTGGTTGAAGATAATATCAGTACCATGTCTTTGAATTTTGATAATGGAAAGATCAGTGCAAAGTCAAAACAATATTTTAATAAGGACTTGGATAAGATATATGCGAACAATAAACCGGAAAATGTAAAAGCCGACGCGATCAACCGTATCCCTTCTTCGGACCCGGTCGCTGTGATGGCTTTTAATTATAATCCCAACTCATTAAAGGAACTTTTGAAAGTAGTGGGTGTAGACGGAATGGCTGATGCGTTTCTTGCCAAAGTGGATTTCAGTATCGCTGATTTTGTAAAAGCAAATAAAGGCGAGATCATATTAGCAGTAAGTGACCCCGTTGCAAACATGGATACGACGAGAGATTATGATCGTATGAAACCGGATATGAAAGTTTTGTTCGCTACTTCTGTTAATGATAAGGCTGCTTTTGAAAAAATGGTTGGATTGATAGGAGGTATTACAAAACAATACATGAACAGGGATGGAGACGATTCGGAAAAACCAGGAATGCCTAAGATAAACACTAAGCTTGAAAACAATTGGTTTGCTATCAGTAATTCATCCGAGTATGCCGATAAATTTCTTGCCGGTGGTAATAACAAGTTTGCATTTACAGATAAAATTACCGGTCATCCGATGGGTATCTATGTGGACCTGCAAAGAATATTGAAATTTTCAGCAACAATGGCAAAGGATAGCAGCGCTAAAGCAGCAGTGGATGAATCTTTAAAAATGTGGCAGGATATAACAGGCAAAGGCGGAGATTACAAAGACAAAGCTGTTGAATTTGAGTTCGAGGTAAACCTGGTTGACAAAAACACCAATAGCCTTAAACAATTGAACCAATATATAGATAAACTGGCAGGCTTAATGATGATGCGGCATGAGGAGATGAGAAATGCAATGATGAAGGAGATGAAGGAAATGAAGATGGAAGAAATGAAAGAAGCACCACCTGCTCCAAAAGAAAAGTAAAAAAATAGTTTGATTGAATATAAAAAGCCACAGCACTGATCAATGATTAGCTGTGGCTTTTTAAAATGACCGGTCTTATGCAATTAGCCATTCGACACCTGTTACCAACTTATTTTAATGAAACGGTTACACAAACCTCTGAGATATGGGGAAAGGACTTAGTATTTGAAAAAGGCGAGTTCATTAAAATCGTAGCTCCATCAGGAAGCGGCAAATCTTCATTGATCAATTTTTTGTATGGTATAAGAAATGATTACAACGGCACGATCTCCTATGCCGGTAAAGAACTCAACAAATTCTCTATTGAACAATTGGCCGGCTACCGTAAAGATCACATCAGCATTGTTTTCCAGGACATGAAATTATTTGCTGATCAAACAGTGCAACAGAATCTCGAGATCAAAAGACAATTGAATCCTTATCACCCCGCTGAAAAGATCAAAGAAATGGCGCACAGGTTGGGGATCGCCGACCGGCTTCAATATAAATGCGGCACCTGTTCTTATGGCGAACAGCAACGCATAGCCATCATCCGTTCGATGATGCAGCCCTTTGATATTTTATTACTCGATGAACCTTTCAGCCATTTGGATAATAACAATTCAGAAAAAGCAATGCAACTGATGCTGGAAGAAACCCGTGCCCGTAATGCAACTATCCTGTTTGCCGATCTCGAACGTTCTGATATTTTTCCTTTTACCCGATTATATCATTTATAAAAACTGAAGGTGGCTTTATCGTTCAAACCCATTCGTTCCTTACTGCAAACCGGTTCTAACCGCTGGTCAAGGTTATTTGCTTACGCAGGTCTTGCTTTGGGTGTGCTGTTGCTGTTATGCGCCATACAGATGTATATCAATATTCATCAAATGGTGACGCAAGGCAATATCCGCAAAAATGGTTTCGACTATGTGCCTATTACTAAAAACATGACCACTGAAACACTGAGATCCCCTGAAAAAAATTTATTTACACAGCAGAATATTGATGAAATAAAAAAACAACCTTTCATTGAAGATGCCGCGCCGTTAATCGCCAATCAATTCCGGATACAACTCAGCGCAGGAAAATTGTTGCCATTCCAAACCGAATTTTTTATTGAGAGTTTGAAAAATGATTTTATCGATACCATTCCTCCATCATTTACCTGGCAGGAAGGTCAACAACTTGTGCCAATCATTTTCTCTTCTGATTTTTTTGAAATATATACGGTATTCGCAGCCGGCCAGGACCTTCCGAAAATTCCCAAGGAAACTGCTGTCGGTTTTACTTTTTTAGTTACCTGTTATGGCAATGGTCAGCAACAGGAATTTATTGGAAAAATTGTCGCGTTAAGTGACAGGGTTAATTCTGTTTTAGTACCGGAATCATTTTTGGATTGGGCCAATAAAACCTTTGGCCAGGGTACTTCTGCCGGGGCATCACGCATTTTTATTAAAACAAAAGATGCAAACAGCGCCAGTCTCCTTTCCTTTCTTGATTCAAAGGATTATGTGATCAACAAAGAACAAACGCTGCTTGGCCGCAATAAGATGGTATTGCAAAGTATTGTCAGCGGGCTTGGCATTTTTGGATTGGTGGTTGTAATACTTGCATTAATGCTGTTCTCATTTTACCTGCAACTGGTCATAGCAAGAAGCAAGGATAACCTTAGCCTGTTACTTACATTGGGTTACTCACCTTCGTGGTTAAGCTCAAAAGTATCAGGAAGATTTTTACCTGTATATATAATTATTGTTTTGCTTTCTTTAGCATTAACGCAATTGATCCAGTGGAGCTTTTATCATTTTGTAATGCAGGATAAGGCTGAATTGTCGCCCTTTGTTCATTGGTCTTTATTGCTGGCAGCGGCAGCGTTGATCTTGTTATCCCTTTTTACCAACTACAGGATGGTAAGAAAAATGCTTTACCAATTTTATAAACAATAATAAAGCAAGATCTCCCTGCGCTTTCTTATTGCAAAAAATTCCCTCCTGTTAAATGAGGAAAAACCCAGTTGAAGGCCTTCCGTTTTTTCTCCTTCAACGTCCAGGTCATTTATTTGCACATGCAGTTTAACTATCTTTTTTTCATCATTCCTTATAAACGTTGCAACACCTCCGTATGATAAAATATCGAACGTATCTTTTTCCCGACGCCTGAGCTCTGCCGTTCCCGCTACTGAGGAAGCTGATAATACTCCATTTTCAAAAACTACTGTTACTTCAGGAAAAGGTGAACCATCAGGAAATTTATATTTGCCTGCATATTCTTTTAAAGAATCAGTTGGTGAAGGAGCCTGTGCGTTGAGGAAATTCAAACTGCAAAAAGCAATTATAAACAATAGCAGGGTTTTCATCATGTATTTTTTAATTCACTAAACTTATGAAATGTTTTAGTAAGTGCAGTTTAAATTCTATATGCTTTCATAGATCACTGCTGCTCCCTGTCCCACCCCGATACACATTGTAGCCAATCCATACTTTGCATTTCTTCTTTTCATTTCATGGAGTAAAGTCGCAGAAATGCGTGTGCCACTGCATCCTAGTGGATGACCAATAGCGATAGCGCCGCCATTTACATTTACTTTATTGATATCAAGATTCAGATCACGTACACAGGCGATGGATTGAGAAGCAAATGCTTCATTCAATTCAACCAGGTCAAGCTGTTCAACCTTTAACCCCGCTCTTTCCAATGCTTTTTTGGTTGCGGGCACGGGACCTATTCCCATAATTGAAGGATCGACACCCGCGACGGCCATCGAAACAATTTTCGCCATCGGTTTTAAATCATATTTTTTTACCGCTTCATCACTTGCTAATAACATGGCTGCCGCGCCATCGTTGATCCCGGAAGAGTTACCAGCGGTTACCGTTCCATCTTTTGCAAATGCAGGCTTTAACGCGGCTAATTTATCTAAAGAACTTTGTCGTGGATGTTCATCCGCTTCAAATAAAATATCTTTTTCTTTGGTCTGCAAAATTACCGGCGCTATTTCACTTGCCCATTTACCCGCAGCCAATGCTTCAAAATATTTTTGCTGTGATGACATGGCAAACGTATCCTGCTCCTGCCGCGAAATATTCCACTGCTTTGCTACGTTCTCTGCTGTTTCACCCATATTATACGGATGATACATTTCCGAGAGTTTTTTATTTGTAAAACGCCAGCCAAGAGTTGTATCATATATTTCAACATTGCGTTGAAAGGAGTTGGTTGACTTCGCCATTACAAAAGGAGCTCTTGTCATACTTTCAACACCGCCTGCAATGATCAATTCGGCATCGCCACACATTATTTGTCTTGATGCATCCATGATCGCCTGCAAACCCGATGCGCATAAACGGTTCACCGTATTGCCACCAACTGTAACAGGCAAGCCGGCTAATAACGCAGCCATTCTTGCTACATTGCGATTATCTTCTCCTGATTGATTAGCTGCACCGGCGATCACATCTTCTATCGCGTTTACATCCACAGATGAATTTCTTTCCATCAATGCTTTTATTACATGGGCCAGCAGATCATCAGGCCTGATGGAAGATAAAGTTCCTCCATACTTACCAACCGGTGTTCTTACCACATCTATAATATATGCGATCTTCATTGGAATCATTTTACTGCCTCAAGATAACAAGAAGTAGCCCAACGGGGAAAACACCCTTTTAGATAAAGGTGAAAAAACTGGCACAACCTGTCTTTAACTTCAGTAATATTATAAACAGAAAAGCCACCATTATGTTCAACTCACCTTTCTTCGAGACTATCCTAAGTCTTGTATTCATCATCCTGATCTTCTCCGTCCTGGTATCGTGCGTACAGGAAGGAATTGTTTCCATTTTCAAGCACAGGGGTAAGATGTTGCAGTTTGCCATAAAAGAAATGCTGGATGATCGTCTTAATAAGAATTTTGCTTACCTGCTTTACCAGCATCCGCAAATAGACCTGCTGAAAAAAAAGCAGAACGATCTGCCGAGCTATATATCAGCGGAAAGTTTTGCTTCTGCACTCATTGATCTTATAGCCAGCGAGAGTGTGGAAACCATTTATGTAAAAAAAGATGACGGGTTACAGAAAAAAGGTGACACAACGGAACAAGCGGGAAATGCTTTTGAAAAAAAAGAAGTATTGAAAAAAGATTTATTTAAAAACACACCTGCTTTGACCCAATTAGCCGGAAAAATGAAAGTCACGAGTGCTGACGTTTTAGATGTTGTTGATCCGTCTGTCGTACCTATCACAGAAAAATTCAACGCCGGTATAGAAAGTCTTAAACAAAGTGATCTGAAAAAATTATTGCAATCTTTTACGCAGCCAAATGCCGGCAATAGTTCAACAGGAGATATAGTTGGAAATATAGAAGACCTGAAAAAGAATATCGAGAAATGGTACACGCTGTATATGGAAAGAGTGACTGGCTGGTATAAAAGAAAAATAAGAAAAAACATTTTTTTTGCTTCCACGGTAGTGACGCTTGTATTTAACCTGAATTTTATTACACTTAGTAAAACTATTTACGCTGATTCTAATTTACGCGGCCCGCTTGCCAATATGGCTATCGCTGTCGGTAACGATACAACATCATCGTCAACATATATCCAAACTATAAAGAAAAAGATCGGCACCGATTCATCGCTGGGAAATATAAATATGAATGCAGTGATCGGTGTTGAATTACCTATTGGCTGGAAACCTTCGCCCTGTGCCGCTTCCGCAACAGGCAACTGGTTTGAAAGAACAGCAAAACAAATCGGATGTTTTTTCAGGAATGAAGTCAACTTTCCAAGTATCCTGGGCTGGTTATTATTTATTCTCGCATTAAGCCTGGGAGCGCCTTTCTGGTTTGACCTGCTTAAGAAGATAGTTAACATCCGCAACAGCGGCGCTTCACCACTTGAAAGAAAAACCAAATGAGCTTTATCAATAACCATACGCATATCTTCAACGCGAAGTGTGTTCCAAATGCTTTTTTAAGTAATTACCAGGTGCCGGCTGCAGCCGCTTCGGTAATTCGTGCGGCGGTACATAAAAAGTTTTTACGAAAGATCCTGCTTTGGGTGTTGCACAGGGTACCCGGCAGTATCAATGGGTTCCAGATAAAACGGTATGCTGCTTTGATAGATGTAGCAATGAACAATACACAGGATGATGTTTTTAATATCCTTGCCAAAAATTATCCTTCGGATGCAAGTTTCGTCGCATTGACAATGAATTTTGATTTTATGACCGGTGGCGTGCCGGATAATAATTACAATAATTACATCACACAGCTGCATGAAGTGCTGGAGGTAAAAAAAATGTATGGTAAAAAAATACTTCCTTTCTTATTTATCGATCCGCGGATGGGTGCTGAGGAATGTATGAAATTGCTAAAAAAATATCTTGATCCGGAGATGCCAAGAGGTGTAGCCGGTATAAAGATCTATCCTTCGCTGGGATATTATCCTTTCCACCCGGCAATGGAACCTGTGTATGCATATGCTGAAAAGTATGGCATACCGATATTGACCCATTCAAATAAAGATGGCGGCGCTTATTATGCCGGCCGGTTTTTACCTGCAATGTTTACTTATCTTTCTTTTAATGAAACTAAGGATTCCATTAAATACCTGGACTACGCATTACGCGGTTTTTCTTCTTTGCGTAAACCACGGGATTTTGCAAATATCCTGATGCATCCTGTACTTTACACCGATGTGTTGCGCAAATTTCCAAAGCTAAAGCTTTGTATGGCCCATTATGGCGGAAGCGATGAAGTGCTGGAGCAAGATGATCCCAAGGCGGTAGAAAAGTATAACTGGACTGTCTCCATTAAAAACCTGATGAAAGAGTTTGATAATGTATATACTGATATAAGTTTTACGCTTGCCAATAAAAAAGCCAATAACAGAATATTGCAGGACCTTGATGCAGGTCTTTTCAGTGACAGGATATTGTTCGGTACAGATTTTTTTATGACCACACCTCTGGATACAGATGAAACGCTGACAAATAATTTTTTTAAGATCGCAGGTAAATACCAGGTATTATTAACGGAGACCAATCCTGTTACATTCCTGTCTTCACCTTTTTTTGAACAATAAAAATTGTTGAACATGCCATACGCCGATTTTCATGTACACGGAAACATGAAAACTTTTTTTACCGGTTATGAAGTAACAGACAAACAAAGTCCATGGAATGATCTTTCTGTTTGGGTAGATGATCTTTTATTCAGGGAAAACAACAGGATCATACACAGCCAGGCAAGTTTTCGTCAATTGGCGGATGGAGGTCTTGACCTGGCTGTAATGCCATTATACAGTACCGAAAGAGGATTTGTCAAATCGTTTTTGCTTAAGGCCATTGATCTTTTTTCCAGTAAAATAAGCAGTCGTTTATTCAAAGCTATCCGGAAGAATCGGATAACATACTGGCAACAGGTACAGGATTATTACCAGCATCTCCTTCGGGCAGCCACTGATGATGTACAGGGACATGAGACCATTAATTTTACGCGTTGCTTTGAAGATATAGTTCCGGGCAAGATGAACATCATCATTTCAATGGAAGGGGCACATTCTTTTTTAGATACTAATGAAGATGTTGTTACTCCTGCAGGCATCGACAAGATTATTGCCCGCATAAAAAAATTTAAACAAAGAGATCCTGACCCGGAATTTCCACGTGTTTTCATTTTAAATCTTACTCATCTTACGTATGCCCCTTTTAGCAATCACGCATATGGAATGAAGCTGATCAACCACCGTGATTTTATTCCGCAGGGTAAAGGCCTTTCTCCCGCGGGTTTGCGGATCATGGAAAGCATTGTGGGTTATGACAAAGAGCATTATCCCATCATCATTGATATCAAGCATATGAGTCTTGAGGCCCGCAAAGAGTATTACGACATACGACGAAAAAAATTTCCGGATGTGCCTGTCATTGCTTCACATGCCGGTTGTACCGGTATTTCATGGGATGCTATTCCTGATTATGTAACAGAGATCCGCTCGCCATTTTTAAATCATAGAAAATGCAATATCGTTAGTTATAGAAATAAACCCTGTGGTATACTTCCAGGTACGGAATTCAATCCATGGAGCATTAATTTATATGATGAAGACATTGTGGAAATATTCAATTCCGGCGGCATCATCGGTATCTCACTTGACCAGCGGATATTGGGTTGCGGAAAAATCGCGAATGAAAAAATGAGTAAAGAAGAAACGTTTACCGGTGTAACACCATCAAGGCCTCTTGTCTATATTAATCCGCGTGAACCTAAAGCGATACAGGATGCTGATCTTCATTTCAGGCATTTTTGCAATACGATCTTCCAGATTGTAAATACCGCTGGCAGGCTTCAAAACCCTGATGTACCTGTTGACCCATGGAAGCAGATCGTTATCGGCAGTGATTTTGATGGCATGATCGACGCGGTTGATTTTTGTATAAATGCAAAGCAATACAACAACATTAAAGAATATATGACCGGGAAATTCAAATCTCTCGCTGATGAAGCAAGAGTAACACTCCCTGACACCCCGGCTGTTATCATTGAAGATCTTTTATATAACAATGCCAGGGCTTTTCTTCAAAAATATTACGCAAAGGACTTTTTCAAGCCAGCATGAGCACTATCGAACCAATGAGCCGTAAAGTAAAACATTGATTAACCTGTAACATATTCTAAAGGTATCTTTGCAGGATGGCTAGCAAAGGAAACAATATCCGTCATATAGGTTTGGCTGATATTGAACAGTATTTTGATAATCTCGGTGAAAAAAAATTCAGGGCAAAACAGGTGTATGAATGGCTGTGGCAAAAACAAGCTATGAGTTTTGCCGATATGACGAACCTGAGCAAAGAGCTTCGCCAGAAATTAGGGGAAGAATTTACTTTACCTGCTTTACATATTGATGCGATCCAGCATAGCGCCGATGGAACGGTCAAAAGCCGTTTTAAAACATGGGATGGTCATTTGGTGGAAGGTGTGCTGATACCGACTGAATCGAGATATACTGCCTGTGTTTCTTCACAGATCGGTTGCTCGTTGAGTTGCAAGTTTTGTGCAACGGGTTATATGGACAGGAAAAGAAATCTTGATTTTGACGAGATCTATGATGAAGTGGTATTGATAAATCAGCAATGCGAAAAAACGTATAACAAGAAACTCAGCAATATTGTTTTCATGGGCATGGGCGAACCGTTGCTGAATTATAAAAATGTATTAAGAGCTATTGAACGGATCACTTCACCTGATGGATTAGCGATGAGCCCAAGAAGAATAACTGTTTCAACCGCTGGTGTTGCCAAACAAATAAAACAGTTAGGCGATGATAAAGTCAAATTCAAACTCGCTTTATCATTGCATGCGGCTAATGATATCAAACGTCATGAGATCATGCCGATCAATGATACCAATAATATCAAATCGCTTATTGATGCGTTGAATTATTTTTATAAACAAACAAAGAGTGAGATCACTTTTGAATATATTCTATTCAAAAATTTTAATGATTCATTGAAAGATGCCGATGAACTGATAAAAGTGTACCGCCAGGTGCCTGCAGACCTGATCAATATTATAGAATACAATCCCATTGATTTTGCCAAATTTGAAAAACCGGACGAAGAAAAAGTGGAAGCCTTTATTGCATACCTCGGAAAGAATCGTGTGAATGCAAGATTACGTCGAAGCCGCGGTAAAGATATTGATGCGGCTTGTGGTCAGCTAGCCAATAAACAGTAGTTCAGTTGTCAGTGCACAGTTAGCAGTTCCCAGTCTGCAGTCCGCAGTCGCTCTTCAACGGGAAAATACAATTTAAGATCAATGACTTTCGACTGATGACTGTCGACTGCGAACTGATTACCGCCGTTTATCCCTGATTTTTTCCAGCTACGAAAAATTTCTTACCTTCGGATAAACCTTTTATACCTGTGACAGTCTGTGATGCGTTATAAGTAATAAATAAAAAAAATAGTCATGAAAAAATTAATCCTATCAGTAGTGGTCGCTGCAGTTGCGGCGTTATCGGTCCGGTCCCAGGAGATCCCGGAAAGAAAAAGGGAAGAGTCAAAGCCTTTAATAAAAGAAAAAATAATAAACAAAAAAGAACGGGCTAACCTCAACCTGACAGATGAACAAAAAGTGAAAATGAAATCTATGAACACAGACTTCCGTAAAAAAATGGAAGAGCTGCGTAAACAAGGCAATGTTACCGTAAAAGAATACCGGGAAAAAATGGAAACTCTTCGTAAAGATCAGCAAACAAAATTTCAATCTATCCTGACGCCGGAACAAAAGTCAGAAATGCAGAAGTATAAAGAAGCCCGAAGCGCCAAGGTGAAAGAGTTTGGTAAAAAGAAACAGGCGAAGATGAAAGAAAAGTTGGACCTGACGGACGAACAGGTGGCCAAAATAGCCGAGAACAAGAAAGTGATGGGCGAAAGAATAAAAAAGATCCGCGAAGATGATTCATTAAAAGATGACCAAAAGAAAGAGCAGATAAAAGAAGAAATGAAAAAACAAAAAGAAAATATGAAATCGGTGTTGACAGAAGACCAAATAAAGAAAATGAAAGAGAACAGGAAACAACATTCGAAAAGGAAAGTAGTTATTTGATATAATTTTTATCGAGGGAAGCCCTGTCTTTGAAATGAGACAGGGCTTTTTAATTTATGCCCATTCTCTAATATTTAACATATGCTGCCGGAAGTTATCCGGTTCAACCAGCATCTAACTGGAAACTATTTTAACAATGAAAAAAATAATTGTATCCGTATTGGCTATCGCTCTTACCGTGACGGTCTCACAGGCGCAGGAAACCTCCGACCGTAAACACGATAGTCATAGAAAACATCATGGAAGGGAATTAGCTGATCTCAACCTGAGTGAAGAACAAAAAGCAAAGTTCAATGCGCTCAACAGTGAGCATCACAAACAAATAGCTGAATTGAAGAAGCAGGATAATATTACTGTGAAAGAATCTAAAGAAAAGATGGAAGCTCTTCGCAAAGATCATCGTGCAAAGGTGCAGGCGATTCTTACTCCTGAACAAAAAACCCAGCTGGAAAAGAAAAGAGAAGAACGGAAAGCAAAAATGGGAGCAATGAATAAAAGCCGTGGCGAAAGAATGAAAAAGGAATTGAACCTGACAGATGAGCAATCAGCAAAGCTTGACGCGGGCAGAAAAAAAATGGCGGAAAAAATGAAGGCGATCTCTGATGACAAATCATTGACCGCAGAACAAGCGAAAGAAAAAAGGAAAGAAATAAGAAAAGAGCAAATGGAAAGTATGAAATCAATCCTTACTGAAGAACAATTAAAGAAAATGAAAGAAGGCAAAAAGCATCATCGTAGAAAAAAGATGGATGTTTAAATTACTTTATATCTAATTAAAAATGCCCCGGTCTTATCGGGGCATTTTTAATTACCTTCGCCGCTCACTACTGTTGTAAAACAGCAAACTACTACAATGAAAAAGAAGTCAACACAATTCGACAAGTTTACCAAAAAGAAAAGCAACGCCGCGATCAAAGAACAATTCAAACAGGAAAAAAGAAAGATCAAGAAAGAACGGGAAGAGTATTTCGACAGAAAGAGATCAGAAGTAAGAAGTCAGACATCAAACATCAGGGGTCAGAAAGCTGAACCAGGCGCAACAACACCAACTTTCTACCTCCGACCCCAGGCATCCGGCGTCATGCCTCTCAATAAATTTATTGCTCATGCAGGTGTATGCGGACGAAGAGAAGCTGCTGAAATGGTAAAGAAAGGATTGGTAAAGGTCAATGGTGAACTAGTGACTGAACCGGGTCATAAAGTTTCTGCTAAGGATGAAATAAAAGTTAATGGTAAAAAAATATTTCTTGCTAAAAACCTTGTTTATATTTTACTGAATAAACCTAAAGATTATATCACTACCACTGATGATCCGCAAAACAGGAAGACAGTCCTTGACCTTATTCAACGTGCAACCAAAGAAAGAGTGTATCCTGTTGGACGATTAGACAGAAACACCTCCGGTCTTTTACTATTAACCAATGATGGTGAACTGGCACAAAAACTTTCTCATCCCAGCAATGAAATAAAAAAAGTTTACCATGTTACACTGAATAAGCCACTGGATAAAAAAGATTTTGATCAAATATTAAAAGGTGTGATACTGGAAGATGGACCGGCAAGTGTGGATGTGCTGGCTTATGCTGATGCAAAAGACAGAACGCAGATCGGGGTAGAAATTCATAGCGGACGTAACCGTATTGTCCGCCGCATATTCGAACGTTTAGGATATGATGTAAAGAATCTTGACCGGGTAATATTTGCAGGGCTTACGAAAAAAAATATTGAAAGAGGAAAGTGGCGATTCCTTGCTGAGAAAGAAGTAAGGGACTTAAAACATTTCAGTAAAGGAAAGTAGAACGCCAATAAACACTAATTGACACGAATAATTGAATGAAGATTGAAGAGCTTATAGTCTTTGAGAATGACGATCTTATTGCGTTGAACAAACCATCGGGTTTATTATCTATTCCTGACAGGGAAGGAAAAGATGTTTCATTAAAAACTTTATTACAGGAAAAATATCCGCAGGTATTTACGGTTCATCGTTTGGATAAAGACACCAGCGGCATCATTGTGTTTGCAAAAAATGAAGAAACGCATAAGCATCTTTCGAAACAATTTGAAGAAAGACAAACAGAAAAGATATACGTCGGCCTGGTTATTGGTTCACCTGTAAATAAAAAAGGAAGCATTAATAAGCCTATCGCTGAGAATACCGTTACAAGAGGGATGATGATCATTCATCAAAGAGGCAAAGAATCTTTGACGGATTATGAAGTGCTCGAAGATTTTGGTATTTATTCATGGATGCAATTTCGAATTCATACCGGTCGTACTCACCAAATAAGAGTACATATGAAAGATATCGGCCATCCTATTGTGTGCGATGAATTGTATGGGGATGGCAAACCCATTCTTTTGTCTTCTTTTAAATCCAAATTCAAGCTTTCTAAAAATGAAGAAGAAGAGAGACCATTATTAAATCGTTTAGCTCTTCATGCATATATATTGAAGTTTAATGATGTTGATGGAAAGACATTTGAAATGGAAGCACCTTTATCAAAAGATATAAGAGCTACGCTGCAACAGTTGGAAAAAATAAGAAAAAAGAAATAACATTTTTTCAACTCTTCTCCAGCGCCTGCAATATATCTTCCAATATATCATCAGCATGTTCCAACCCAACAGAGATACGAATAAGACCTGCAGTAATACCGACCGCTTTTCTTTCATCTTCTGTCAGCTTTGAATGAGTAGTAGACGCCGGGTGCGAAGCGATAGTGCGGCTATCACCAAGATTACTGGTCATCGAGATCATTTGCAAAGCATTCATAAATTTTCTTCCCGCGTCAATACCACCTTTTATTTCAAAGGTTACCAATCCGCCACCATTACTCATTTGTTTTTTGGCGATCTTGTATTGAGGATGTGTTTCAAGGAAGGGATATTTTACCTGCAGAATTTTTGAGTTACCCTGTAATCCTTTGGCGATCTTCATTGCATTATCCGCATGTTTATCCATACGGACAAACAATGTTTCAATACTTTTTGTCAATACCCATGCATTAAAAGGGCTCATCGATGGACCCGTATTCCTGATAAATAAATATAAAGGTTGAATGAGATCTTTCCTGCCCACCACTACTCCACCCAACACTCTACCCTGCCCGTCAATAAATTTTGTAGCGGAATGTAAAACAAGATCGGCTCCAAACTTTATTGGTTGTTGAACTGCCGGTGTAGCAAAACAATTATCTACTACAAATAAGATCTTATACTTTTTGCAAATAGTTGAAACGAATTCAATATCTATTATATCCAAACCTGGATTGCTTGGTGTTTCCAGGTAAAGGACCTTTGTATTCTTCTTTATCAATCCTTCGATGGCCTCCGGTTTGTTCATATCGAAATAGGAATACTCAATTCCCCATTTCGGTAAATATTTTGTAAGAATAGTATGTGTGGATCCAAATACAGCCGACGCGGAAATAATATGATCGCCTGCATTTAAAAATGTCATGAAGGTGGAAAAGATCGATGCCATACCAGTGGCGGTGGCTATCCCATCTTCGGCTCCTTCCAATGCAGCCATCTTGGCAATGAATTCATCAACGGTTGGATTGGAAAAACGGGAATAGATATTTACATCCAATGAATCATCAGCAAAAGCCGCGGCCATTTCTTCCGCGGAGTTATATGTAAAACTGCTGGTTAAAAATAATGGAGTAGCATGTTCTTTCTGATCGGTCTTTTCTGTTTGAATGCGTATTGCTTTTGTTTCCGGACGTTGCGACATAGCCTGTGTATCTTTTATTGAGCGTCAAAGATACATTGCATTTGCTTCGGCTTGCTTCCAGATGCATTACATTTTCAAAAAACTATTAGCAAGCCTCGCAATGACGATAGTCTGACAATTTATAATAGCTATTGGGAAAAAATATATTGTTTAAACTTCACCAAACACCTGTTCGGTAAGCTTACTCCGTATCGTGATGCCCCATTTTTCCTTTTGAAGCATGATATAATTCATACCAATCCTGTTTGTCAAGATCTATATCAAAGGCGTTGACGATATTCTTTATTCTTTGCTCGCTGGTAGTGCCCACAAGAGGTAATGCACCCAGCTTCACCAGCCAGGCCACAGCTATTGACTCAATATGCGCATTATATTTTTTGGTAAGCTCTTCGAGTTTATAATGAACCCTCACGGCTAATGGATCCGTTCCGTTCTCGATCCGTCCACCGGCAAGTGGCGCGGCAGCCAATGGACGCATGTAGCGCTGCTTGATATAATCCAATTGCCCATTGTCCAATGCTGTTGTATTCAAAATATTTAATTCGATATGATTGGTAACGATCGGCACACGTAAATAAGATGCGAGCAATTGGTGCTGGAATACAGAAAAATTAGCCACTCCAATATTTCTTATTTTACCTGAGCCTCTCAATCTTTCCAATGTTAATGCAGCTTCTTCAAGGTCGGAAAGCGGATCGAGATGATCAAGTAAAAAGATATCGATATAATCCGTTCGCAATCTCTTCAGTGAATTGTCAACGCTTTTAATAATGTGAGCTGCTGATGTATCGTAGTACTTAACTTTTACTTCCGGTTGATCAGCATGAGGAACTTTTACACCGCATTTGCTGAACAGTACAACGTCTTCCCGTTTAAACGATTTTTTATTCAATACGTTTCCAAACAACTCTTCGCATTGATAGCCGCCATAGATATCGGCATGATCAAATGTATTGATGCCCAGCTCAAGGCAAAAGTTGACGATCCTCTCCATGGTTGATTCCGCTGCTGCACTGACATCTTCCCATCTCCAAAAGCCATAGATAGCGGGAGAAACTTTGGGGCCTGAATCGCTGAGATAAAGCTTTTCCATAGTTGAAAGCAATTATTAGGCATGCAAAATACCTATGTTCGTCGGTTAGTTAAATTAATTTTTTCGCCTTAGATCAACGTTGTGAAAATAAAATACCCTTGCTGCGTGTATGCTCCTGTATTGATTGCCTGCAGCCAGCTGCTGAAACAAATTCATGTACCCAAACTGGATATTGTCACTCTTGTTGACATGATAAGCAAAGCCAAGGAAAAATCGGTTCTGGTCAAAATAATTATTGACGATCTGTTTGCCGAAGTTGATATGCACTTCGTCATTGACTACAAACGATAAAGTATGCGGCTGAAATCTTTTTTTATTCAAAGGAAACTGTGAAAAGAAATTATAACGCAACCGAAAATTGAAATTGTAACCATTTGCCAACTGATCATCGTTCAATATTTTTCTTCTGTATCTTTCTTCCAACCGGAACCATTGCATGAGCCTGAGCTTTGGAAAGCGTGAATGCCATTGTATTTGTTGCCAGGGCCGGTGCTCCGGTTGTGAAATATTTTTATGATTATCCGCGGGAAAATGATTGACCCATGCATAACCGGCAGTTAGTTTGGCATCGTCATTTAGATAATACGTCAAGCCCAGCCTGACGATTGATTGAGAGAAGTTGGTAAAAAAATCTTCTTTCGTTCTCAAATGCAGATCGGCCCATGCTCCCCATTTGCTGCTGAAACGGGTTTGATTGAAGTAAGCGGTCCACACTTGCTGAATGTGCGTCGTTTGTTTTGTTTGAGCATTAAGTGGAATTGCAATAAAAAAGACTGACGCGATTAAAATGATACTTCGCATGTACATGCTGAGCAGCGAGCCGAAAGATGAACGGAGCGTCGCAACCGGCGATGATAGTAGTAATGTAGCTGGGATCATAAATAAAATTATGAAAGAAGAACTACTTTAGTAAACCGTCGACAGTAACAGTCGCATAATAAATTGCCCCGATCGTTGGCCCGCCTGCATATTGCAAATAACGATGATTGAACAGATCCGATCCACCCAACTTGATCTGTGATTTTAATTTGGGAAACCGGAATGTAACCTGTGCATCCAAAGTATTATAAGCAGAAATTTTTCCAGTAACCAAAGGGCTCTCCCATAAAAATGCATCCTGCCATCTCCATGTAATATTAAAACCGATATTCTTTAGCACTTCACGATTGCCGAATGAAATATTGGTTGACCATTGCGGTGTATTAAAACCAGTAACAAATATATCATCGCCTTTATTCGATTTCATTTTATTGAAGTTCACATTACCGCTGGCGGTATATTTTTTATAAAAATTATACGTAATGCCCAATGCTGAACCATAATTGTAATACCTGTTCTTCGCGTTTGTATAAACACGATAGCGGTCCTGCCCATTACTTGCAGCTGTTGCAGCAGTTGCAGTAGTCGCATCACGGTTTCTGTCGAGCATTGCAAGCACGGCTGCATTAGAACCTACAACTTCTCCTTTGGGAACATACACTTGTACCTGCCCGAGAAAACCATCATATTGATTGGTGTAAGCATCAATATCGATGACGAGCTTGTTATCAAACAAAACACTCTTATATCCAATTTCAAATGAATTGATCTTTTCCGGTCTTGCTTTGGGAAGATTGGCCCATTGCAATAAACTTCTGTTGGCTAATGCTGCTGAATCAGAATTACCTGCTGCACTTACCACTGCATTAAAATTAATGACGGACGCCTGCGTATAACTATTATCGAGGTAACCCAAGCCTTCATTGATATAAGATAAACTGCCCACACGTTTTACTCTTCCATTGTTTACATATGATAATGCTTCGAACAATGCAGGGAAACGATAACCCAATTGCCAGGTGATACGGAAATTATGATTTTGTTTCAATGTATAAACGGCAGCCAAACGTGGTGTGAACTTCGGATCGAATTCAGGATTATAATCGAATCGCAGTGAACCAAACAATTTTAATTTATCATCAAAAACCGTTTTAGTGACCTGGGTAAAGGCTCCGAATTTTTTATAATAAATATTATCGCCAAAGCTTCCATCCTTTGCCGGTTTATTTCGTTCATCGATGGGCCGTGAAAAGTCCACAAAATTATTTCCATCGGGAATGATCTCGTAGATACGGGCATCAACGCCGGTCAAAAGATTAAAGATTTTTATTTTATTAGATAAATCCCATTGCGCTTCGGTATGATACAGGCGGCTTTTTTGTACCAATGCTGCGCCACCTGTTACAGGTGCATCAGGAATGGAAGAAGATCTAATATCCCAATTATTCAATTTGATGATCGTATTCTTCAACGCCGCAAATTCAGGCGTGCCGGGTTTTACACGACTTGCATCAGCTTGCTCACGGGCATACTGTGTAGCGGCAGCAAGATTGGAAGATGTGAGCCCGCCATTGGACGAACCATAAGCGATCAATGCGTTTTTGAATTTTGTTCCCCAGCTCGTTGGTGTTTTGGTATCAGTAGCGCCGCCGCTATAAAGGTCCATGTTATCTGCTAACGGTTTTACATTGTATGAATCTCCTGTGTTTTCTGTTGAAACATAAGCACGAACAACATAACTGTTTCCTTTCAATTCAACATGATGGTTCTGCACGATCACATTATCCAGTTTTATTTTATTGCCACGTTGAAAAACTCCATCGAGTTTACCAATACGATAAGAATAAGACAACTCAGCCTTATCATTGATACGATAATGAAAGGCCGCATCGAATTTTAAATTATCCAATTTGGGATCAACGAGATCGGTTTCCCAATAACCGGTGCGTGCAACACGTAAAGTTTTATTCGTTGTTCCATCGATCGTTAATCCGCCGATAGAAACAACATTGCTTCCGGCTAATGCATCATCTCCATATTTATTCCATCCGTCAAAAGCAACGTTGTTGGTACCGTTCAATGATGGAAAATTTGGATTAGCACTTTTTAAATTATTATTATTCTGATCGAGTCTTGTATTGGACCGCCAGTCAATTCCCTGCATATAACTAAGATTGATCTTAAACGCAAACTTGTTATTAAACGCTTTCGCGAAACGTATTGCTGATTCAGTTAAAAAGGCAGGATCATGATCAACACCATCTACATGATTGATGCCAGTACGTTGATAGATACTCAATCCCTGGTGAATAAAAGGGCTCTTCGTTAACAGATTGGCCATTCCGTTGATCGCATTCATTCCATATAATGCAGAAGCCGCACCGGGAGTGATCTCTACACTTTGAATATCGAGTTCAGTTGGCCCGATCGCATTGCCCAAAGGAACGCCCAACGTTGCAGCCTGCATATCTACTCCATCTACCAGTTGCATGAATCGAAAATTATTGGGAATATTAAAGCCTCTTGTATTAGGTACTTTGAATGTGAGGCTTGAAGTTGTCATCTGCACACCTTTCACATTTTCCAATGCATCATAAAAACCAGGTGCTGCAGTTTCTTTGATGGCTCTTATATCTAATTTTTCAATAGCAACAGGAGATTTTAAAATGTTTTCAGCAACACGGCTTGCGGTAACGACCACTTCATTTCCCAATACAGTTTGAGTGACCAATGCAACCTGTAAGTCAGAGCCCAATGATTTTATTTCGAGCTCCTGCGGTTTAAATCCCACTGAAGTAAATACCAATACAAAAGGAAGTTTTGTTTTTGTTCTTAATACAAAGTTGCCGGATGAATTGGTAACGGCGCCGGTAACAGTTCCTTTTACCTGTACGCTTACATCTGCTAATGGTTCCTGTTTCTCCTGGTCTGTTACCCGTCCGGATATTTGAATGATGGTATTATCCTGTGCGAATAAAGATGCGCTGAAAAAATTGACGATGATAAAAGTTGTAAGAACGATCTGTTTCATTATTGGTTTTAGTTAGGTTATGACAATAGTTATCCGTTAGCAGTTGTTACCGCTTTTTGAAACTATGGCAAGCTTATATCAGGGTATCAGCAACATCGCTGCATGGAATTCTTTATGCGATGTGTTGGTTGTATGAAATTTTTCTTCATAAATATTTTTTTACCAGCGACATTAACACGGATGAACTTCGTTGCGACGCTCCGTTCATCGTTCTGTTCGCTACTCGTCAGACCTCACCTCCCAACCTCCTCTCCGAAGGAGAGGAGGCGGTACTTCACATCTTTAATGAACTGTATAACTACCACATCAACTTTATATCTCTGCTCACCGATTTCGAAAACTCCAATATAATATTAGAGTCGTCGAAAAGCGAGGGCTGTGTTCAGATGGCCTTCTCCTTTGGAGAAGGTCGGGATGAGGTCTATCCATGCTCAAAAGTAAGAGTATTTTACTACCCTACAAATTTTATAGACTAAATTTTTTTAAGTTTTTCGTTTCATTGATCAATTATTTTTTACAATAGGCCAATGAGGATTTTTATACTCCAGAATATTACCAATATCCCGAGTAATAAGAATGCGGTTTTCTTAGGAAGCTTACCTGCAAGCTTTGCTGCCAACGGTGCGGCAATCAATCCGCCGATGATCAATGCAACGATCGTTTGCCAATGACTGACACCGATCAATGTAAAAAATGTAAAGGCACTTGCAAGGGTGACAAAGAATTCAGTAAGACTAACCGTACCTACTGCATATTTATGACTGCGACCTGTATTGATCAATGTCGAAGTAACGATTGGGCCCCATCCTCCACCAGCAAATGAATCAAAGAAACCACCGACTCCGGCCAATGCACTGTATTGTTTGAACTTCTTATTTCTTTTTACTTGTCTGAATGCATTGAAGATAAATTTTATCCCAAGGAACAAAGTATAACATGCAATAAGAGGACGGATAAAATTTCCGTACTCTTTACCAAGAAACACTAACAATATGGCGCCGCCAATTGCACCCAATACACCGGGTATCACCAATGCTTTGAATAATTTTTTGTTGACATTGCCGAATTTATAATGACTATAACCTGAAGCGCCGCTTGCAAACATTTCGGCCGTATGAATACTACCGCTGATCACCGGCGGAGGTACACCGACAGATAATAATATCGTTGCACTGGTAACGCCATAGCCCATTCCCAATGCACCATCCACCATTTGCGCTAAGAAACCCGCAAGTAACATCCAAACAAAATCTTTATCCAATGTATTATACCAATCCGCCGTGTTGCTTGCCAATTCTTTTATTGGTATATAAGAAAAGATAAAATGACCGATCAGCATCAATGCAAAAGCGATCAGTGAATAGGTAGCGATCTTTCTCCATCGCTTTTCATTGACCGTATTATCTTTCTCAACAAGGATCTTCGTAAGATTATTCAGTTTTTTAACCTTGTATTCAAAATTGCCATTTAATTTATTCCTGACCTTATGTAAATTCTCTATTACATCGTCGAGTTCACCAGGCAAAGCATCGTGCAAAACTTCTTTGATACGTTTGGCGGCTGTTGGTGATTTGCCGTTAGTCGATATAGCGATCTTAAGATTTCCTTTTTGTACAATGCTTCCTAAATAAAAATCGCAAAGCTCAGGAGTATCGGCAACGTTGATCAGGATCTTTTTTTCAATAGAAAGGTCACGGATGTACTCGTGCAATTTTTTATCATCCGTTGCGAGGATCACCAGTTCCTTATCATTCACGTCCGCTTCTTCAAATTGCCGCTGAACGATAGTGCATGACGGATGTTTATAAACCAATCTTCGCACTTCATCTTTTATTTCAGGCGCTACAATGGTAATTCTTGCTTCGGGTGAATTGGAAAGTAAGGAATGCAATTTTTCCAAACCCACATTACCGGCACCTACTAACAAAATGTTCAATTGATCCAGTTTAAGAAAAACAGGATACAACTGGTTTTTCATTTCGCTATTGGTTTGCTTCTGTTCCGTCTTATTCTCTAAATTGCTGTCCATCGTTGATCTCGTTTATATTTCCGCTTTGTTGATCCAATTTTTTGCATGCTTTGCAGCATAAGAAATAATTATATCAGCTCCGCTTCTTTGCAAAGCGGCCCATGTTTCCAGGTGTGCCGCTTCGCGGTTTAATAACCCTTTTTCGGCTAATGCTTCGATCGCCGCATACTCGCCACTTACATGATAGGCCGCGACCGGCTTTAAAGTTTGCTCTTTCAATCGTGTAATGATATCTGTATATAAAATCGCCGGTTTTACCATTAATATATCTGCTCCTTCCTTTTCATCCCGCAAAGCACTTGCGATCGCATCATTAGCATTGAAAGGTGAAATCTGATAGCTCTTCCTGTTCTTCAAACCATTTGTATTCGGAGCAGAATGGCAAGCATCACGAAAAGGTCCATAAAACTGTGAGCTGAACTTAGCCGCATAGCTCATGATACTGACTTCTTCAAAACCCAGTGCATCCAGTTTACTTCTTATTGCTGCAATGCGCCCATCCATCATATCACTTGGAGCAATGCAATCAGCACCGGCATTAGCCAATAAAGACGAGTAATGACTTAACACATCCACCGTTTTACTATTCAGCAACTGAGAATGATCTTCATTTAATATCCCGCAATGACCATGTGAAGTATAACTGCATAAACAAACATCGGAGGCTATCCATACATCTTCTCCAAAATTTTCTTTGATCTTTCTAATTGTATTGGTCGCAAACGTAAAATCAAAATCTTTTTCCTTCTTATGCGCAGGAACGGGGAACAAAAGAAACTTACTGATACCGCTTTTCAAATCCTGTTCAATGTTGTTTAAAACAGAATTTATCGTATCAACCTTCACATCATTCAGCCCGTTCACTTCTCTTGGTGCTGAGATAGCTTCATCAACAAACAAAGGCTGGATAAAACTTTTATGTGAAAGTTTTACAGATGCCGTTAGTTCACGTATATGTGTATCCGCTCTTAAACGACGCTGCGTAAGGGGATAGAAGTTTGTCTCCATTGCTGAAATGCTTTTATATTAGGAAATACAACAGGATTGATGCCCGCTTCTTTGAATTGCTGCGCTGTTTCTCCATGAGGACAAACATGCAACACGTTTTCTCTGAGCACATTTTTATATTGTAAATACTGGCGATAGCTTGTCCAGAAAATTATATCCGCGTCTTTTACCTGTTGTTCTATTTCCGGTAAATGTTTTTCTGTTGTGGAATAAGTGCTGTATGTTTTCCAACCTTTCGATCGCCATATCTCTGCCGCTTCGCTGCTGGTAATAACGGCGATATCATTTTTAGAAATATTGAGTAAAGGCATTTGCCAGGCTGGCTGTAAAAATTCGAGACCAAATGCATCGGCACAACCTTCCACCCAAATTCCTTTTTTCGCCAACTCAAACCATGTCTTTGTTCCGGCTACCCATACTCTCTTTTCTTTTAATTGTTCAATGATCTCCTTTTTCTCTACTGCTTTATAGTTGGCAACATATACAACCGGTTCATTTATTCGTACATTATTATTATTGTATTCGTATTTAAAAAAACTTCCCATGAAATCAGTTGTGCTAAAAAAATTCTTTTGAGCAATTGCTAATTCCGGCAAACCCGTCCATTTTGTAAAAACTGTTCCTTCACTATCCTTTCCTGCTGCATACAATACTGAACCTGGAGAAGCATTATCATAGTTAATAGTAGTAACACCAAATTTTTGTAAACATCCAACACCATACCGCTTAGCCGTTTTCTTTTCTTCAACACATTCGGTCATCAGTTTGGTATCATTTATCCCGTTCAAGACTTCAATAGCTCTTTTATTTGATGAATGAGCTTCGGCAACGATGGCGCCCTGGCAGGGAGCAGGTACACATTCGATGAGCGGGAGGAAGAGGAGTATTTTATCTTTTAATAATTCTTTGGAACCGCCGTCGGGGTCTTCGACCGCCAACGGGGTTTTTAATAAACGATTCAATCCCGCTGTTGCCAGGATGATACCATCGTATTCACCGCTGTCTAATTTTTTTAATCTTGTATCTACATTACCACGAATATCTTTGGTAGCTATTTTAAATTCTTTATTCAGTTGTGGCAATGCCTTTTGTAAAAATCCAATTGCCATTTCTTCTCTGCGTGGTGAACAGGTTCCAATAATTATCGTTTCGCCATTTTGAATTTTTACTTTTGACTTTTGACTTAGAATCACCACATCTCTTGTATCATCCCGGTCAACTACCGCAAACTTATTCGTGCCAAAGAAATGCTCACTGCTCATATCTTTTAATGAATGCACGGCAATATCAGCTTCTCCGTTTGCCAATGCATCGAAAATATCCTGTGTGAAAAAATCACTTCCTTCTACAGTATGCAAAGGCACATCCTGCAATGCATCACCGCGACTGCTGCGGGCAATGATCTGCACTTGTATTCCTCTAACTGCCGTTTCAATCTTCTGCTTCACTATTTCCAGTTGCAGCAACGACAGCCGGGAACTCCGTCCGATGAGTCTTATTGTCTCCACTTATTACCTTATTTAAACTATATGCTAAGTGATTAATATGTTTGGGTTGATGTTTTGCCGTGATGATGATCCTTAAACATTCTTCACCTACAGGCACGGTTGGAAAGTTGATCGGTTGCAGGTAAACTCCCTGTTTATCCAACAACTCATTCGCTAATTGCCTGCACCGGCTCGCATCTCTTACCGGCACGATCGTAATATGCGAGTCATTGTTTTTAAAACCGACATTATTTTCACGCAATGCATTACGAAGCAATAAAACATTTTTATGAAAATCATTTCTTTCAACAACATTTTGTTGGATCAACCGGATACTCTTATTAGCAGCACTGCAAATAGCAGGCGGTAATGAAGTCGTGAAAATGAATCCGCTGCCATAGCTGCGTATGAAATCAACAATAGTGGCTGATGCTGCAATGTAACCGCCAAATACTCCAACCGATTTGGATAAAGTGCCATTGACAATATCAATTTCATTCTGCAGATCTTCCTGTTCAAGAATACCGGCGCCGGTATTACCATACAATCCCACACCGTGCACTTCATCTATATACGTTAGCGCATTGAATTTTTTAGCAAGCGAAGCAATTTCCTTTACAGGAGATATATTACCTGACATCGAATACACCGATTCAAATACGACAAGTTTTGGCTGATCAACGGGAATGGCTTTTAGTATTTCTTCGAGATGAGTAACATCATTATGCCTGAATATCTTTTTTTCATTTTTGCAGCCACGCATGCCTTCAATGATCGAAGCATGATTTCTTTCATCAGAAATAAAGACAAGGCCGGGAATATTTTTTCCAAGCGTTTGTAACGTAGTAACGTTGGCTGCATAAGCTCCATTAAAAAGTAAGGCTGCTTCTTTCTGATGCCATTCGGCTAATGTCTTTTCCAATTCACGATGATGAATAGTTGTACCGGAAATATTTCTTGTACCGCCGCTTCCGGTTCCGCTTCTATAAGCTGTGTGACTTAGTTTGCCAATTACTTCTTCATGCGTACTCATGCATAAATAATCATTGCTGCACCAATTGACTGCTGAACGCTGAACACCTTTATCATCCTGGTAATAAAAATGCGGAAAGTGCTGAGCACTCTTATTTACTTCTAAAAAATAACGATAGGATCCAGACTCTTTTAATTGCCGGATCTTATTCTTTAAAAATGACTCATAACTGAATAGCATCTGCCTCTGTTTAATTGACGAATTACAAACATACCGATTTTCCTACTAATTTAGTGGACTAATGCATTATTATTTTTCTTCACACTAACGCATGTTTATTTATCAATAAACTTTCGCTTCATTTTCCTTGATCATTAATTACGACCTTTAGCCTGTTATAAATTAATTGCATGAAACCAACTATCATTATTGAATACTGTCCCAAATGTCACTGGCTGCTAAGGGCTGCTTATATGGCCCAGGAATTTCTCACCACTTTCGAAGATGACTTAGGCGGTGTTACCTTAAAACCAGGTGAAGTGAATGGCGATTTTCATATCAGCGTTGACGGAAAAAAAATTTTTGACCGCAAAGAATTTGGTGGCTTCCCCGAGATCAAAGAATTGAAACAACTGGTTCGTGATATCGTAGCACCTGGAAAAAGTTTGGGACATACTGATAGTAAAACTCATCATACTAATTAATAATTATTGATTAGTACCTCATGTAAGAAATTATTTGGTAACAATGATTGGCGTGATCCTCTGCGGCGGTCAAAGCACAAGAATGGGCAGCGACAAAGGTCTTCTGAAACTCCATGCCAATACATGGGCACAGACTTCAATTGATAAAATAACCACGTTACAATTGCCAGTGGTATTATCTGTTAATAAAGATCAGTTGGAGGGATATGCCTCTATCTTTTCCCCGCAGCAATTGATTACCGATAATGATTCATTAAAAATGAAAGGCCCTCTTTGCGGATTACTGAGTGTACATATACAACACCCGCAAGAAGATCTGCTGATATTAGCCTGCGATATGCCATTAATGGAAACAGCATTACTCAAAGAACTTATTTTACGTTACCAACAAATCATCGCCGACGCTTATGTTTTTACCAATGATGGCGAACCTGAACCTCTCTGCGGAATTTATATAGCAACGGGTCTTGCACATATTCTTCAATTATACCAATCGGGTCAATTGCCGAAACACAGTATGAAGTACATGCTTGAACATATTACAACCAATACCATTCCTATAGCCGATGATAAAAAGAAATGCTTTCGGAATTTTAATGCGCATGCCGAACTAAACGGTCTTTAATTCCAGCGATGACTTTTCAATCTTTACAAAATCTTCAGCCGGCGCTTCACACAAAAAACAATTGTAGTCTCCTGGTAATTTTTCAAACGCAGTTCCATTTGCGATCCCATTTGCGGAACCATCCGCATTTACATCATATACACTTAAACAATGCTTACATTGATAAACATATTCTTTCTTTTCAGTTTTAACAATGGCATCTTTCCGGGGCTTACCTTTCCCCGCTTTTGCAAAAGTTTTTGACTGATGCGTATAAAAATCCAGGATCACTCTCCGCAATTGTTCCGGTAACCATACCCGGAAATTATACCGGCTATAAACTGATCCTGTTCTTTCATTGGGATTAAAATCTTTTGCGCAAAGAACATCATAGAAATGAAAAAATCCCCACTTGCCAATCCGGAATAAAGGAGATTTTCTTATCAGTATACTGCTGAATATTTCACTCTTGCTTCTCATCTTTATTCCAAAGCAAATACCAAATGTCCTTACGTCATCGCGGCTTAAATATTTTACCAAATAATTTTTAAGAGCTAATCCTTCTTTGCAATTATCTTCTACCTGGAAGTTGAGTTCATTGGCGGCATGACGAACATTGACCTGGTATTTAGCCAGCAGATGATTCCAGTGAGTCCTGTCTTTTTCTTCAATGCCTTTAATAATGATCGTCTTCCAGGGTGTAGAACATAACTGCCCGATCTTTGTTTGAAGACATAGTGAACAAGCCTCTTTTAAAAATTCTATATCAAACAATTCATCACGCCGGTAAATTCCCAGCCAGCTTTTATCATGATACCTGTTCAATCCTTCATAGTAAGGCAAATTAAAAGATGGCAGCTCCAGTTTTTTTTCTGCCGGCTTTGTTATATAATTCCCCGAAGAGATCATTGAGTACAGTTCGTCACCAGATGCGCCAGGATTGTCGTAAAATTTTTCCTTATGCTCATACACCATCGATTCAATCTCCTTTGACATTCTCGCTATATCATTGGTGTAAACAATGTCTTTCCATTCATAAATAATATTTGTTCTTGGAAAGCGTATGAATAAATGCCAGAATTGCTGTGATACCGGTGAAGCCACCCAATTGATATTCCCTGTAAGCATAGGCGTAAAACTCTGGTTGCTGTCGCTTACATTAATTTTTAATAATGGCTGGTAATCCACAAGGTCAAAAATATCTTTATATACACCTTCACCTAACCATGTATTGGTAATAAAAATCTCTTCAGCGGGATAAGAGCTTACAATATTGGGCATTTCATCACGGTCAACTTCAAAATGATGTCCGAGCAATAGCAGTTCGGTGGTAATTCTTTTTATCTCTTCGGCCGCTACATCAAATAATAACTGCTGGCGCAAACCAAACCTCGCATACAGCACACCCGACTTACCTGCCGCAATAAGTATATTGTACAGATCGCCGGGAGAAATGATCCCTCCTTTGAAATTTATTTTTATAGTATGCCCGTTCCTCAACTTTGATTGATGAGTTTAAATTCTTTCATAGCCTTTGGAAAATTTTTATTCTCATGTCGTTCTTTGCATAGTTTCACTAAAACAAACCGCTGCAGATCGCTTAAACTCTTCCATTGCTGGTTTGATAAATTCCAGCCAAACCCTTTCAGTTTTTCATTTAATATTCCGGGAACAACGTCTGTATTTGCCCAGGCCGGATTTTTTTCGATCATTAATTCTGTTGCTTCTTCGGCCGTATATTTTTTTACCAGGTCAGCCAGGTAATATTTGTATAGCCTTGCTTCCTTATCATTATTGCAAGCCTTTTTCGCCAGCATAATCCTTTCGTCTGCATTAAACCTGCTCCATTCAGCCAGTTTCAATTTTATTCCTGCCGCATCCAACTTAAATCGAACGATCATGGGGATGCATCGTATATTTTTTTCTATAAAGTCTTCTTCAAAGTCAAAGTATTCGACATCACGCAGGTTTTTAAATTCTGAAGAAACAGGTTTTTCCAATTTCTTTCTCATGCAAACACTTTCCTCCAGGCCTTTGTATTGAGCGTAGTTTTCAATGATCTCATAACCTGCATTAGCATATAAAGTTCGTGCAGCCGTAAAATGAATACTTGTTTCTAAAACAGCATACTGATATTCTTGTTCCATTGCCCATTTTTCCAATTCATCCAATATCAATTTGGACAAACCCTGTCCACGGAATTTTTTTTCGACAAACATTCTCTTTATTTCAACGGTGTCGTCATTGAATTTTTTAAAACAACCAATGGCAGCGGGATTTTCGTTTATATACATCACCAACGCGGTTTGAATATCGGGCACCTTGTTATACTGATCATAGGTTGCCTGGTCTTCTTTCAACTCATTCCACAATTCATTGTCGAGATGTGAGATCAACAATCCAAAATCAGGATCGCTGCCATTCGTTCTTTTTATAGTTATTCCTTCAGTCATTTATTAAAGTTAAGCACTTGCCTTTTGTATAAATCCGATAGGCATTGGATCTTCTACTTCTGTTTTTTGCAGGGAAGGCCTTAACTCTTTTTCCAGGATCGTTTTTACCTCAGGCCGGCAACTTCCACATCCCATTCCCGCGCCGGTTAGCTGGCATAACTGCACAAGATCTTTGCAGCCTTCTCTTATTTTGTTTATTATGTTGCCATCACCAACGTTATTACAACTGCAAACAAGGCTCCCGATCAAAGGCACAGGTGTTTTACCACTTCGCAACAACTGCAATCTTTTTTCACTCAACTCCATTTTATCCGCTATCAGATCACGGTACTCGAGGAATTCATTTTTATCACCAATTAATATCGCTCCTATTAATCTATCGTTATGAACAATACATTTCTTGTAATAACGTTTGGCCTTGTCAATAAAAACGATCTCTTCGTATGCCGGATCATTCGCCGGTGTTTCAACATCACCCAAAGAACAAAGATCGGTCCCATGCATTTTAAGAATGTTCATCAGTAATGATCCTTCGTAGTATTTTGAAATATCTCCACATAAATATCTCGCTACAATTTCAGCCTGTTGTTCCGCTGCCGCAGTAATACCATATAAAAAACCTTTGAACTCAGCTATCTCACCTATTGCAAATACAGAAGGATCGCTTGTTTGTAAATATTCATTCACCACAACACCCCGCTTGCATTCAACGCCGCATTCTTTTGCAATTTCTATGTTCGGTACAGTACCAATCGCAATTACAACGGCCTGCGATTCTATGACCAAACCACTTTTTAACCGGATACCTTTTACTTCCTGTTCACCCAAAAATCTTTCGATCTCATCGTTATAATAAATATCAACTCCTTTGCTGACCAATTCCTCATGCAACAATTGACTGCCGAGTGGATCAAGTTGCCGGTCCATCAATCTCGAAATACGCTGCACGATCGTTACTTCTATATTTACTTCACGCAATGAAGCGGCCAGTTCAATTCCAAGCAGACCACCACCAACAATAACTACCTTATTCTTTGTAATATCAACATGTTCTTTGAATTTATCAGCGTCCATACGACTGCGCATAGTAAAAATTCCTTTCATCGAAGGCACATCTCTTAACATAGCAGCACGACTGCCCGTAGCAATTAATAATATATCATAACTATGACTGGTCCCGGCACTATCAGTTACTATTTTGTTTTTCCTGTCAATTGTTTCAATGCTGATGCCGCGATGCAATTTTATCCCATATTCTTTTTCTTCTTCATCAGTGATCTTTACAAGGTTATTCCATCCAAGCGTACCCGTAATGTAATCCGGTAACAATACACGATTATAAAAAGGATAGTTCTCTTTGCTGAACACTTCGATCTCATCTTCCGTATTTATAACACGATAATGTTTTATAAAACCACAAGCCCCGGCACCAGCACCGATCACGATGATCTTTTGTTTTGGTTTTTTATATAACCTTACCTCGACAGCGCTGAATTTAAAATCAGGCTCCTTACTTTTCGGATCAACTAAATTATTGGTTAGATTATTGGTCCGGTTCAGATCACTGTTCAATATTTTACCCCAATGCATAGGTAAAAAGCAAACACCTTTTTTAATACCCGGAGCAAACTTTGCCTTTACTCTTACATTGCCTCTTGCATTGAATGCTTCCACTACATCGTTATCCTTTATGCAACGGGTCGCTGCATCGTCAGGATGAATTTCGAGAAATGATTCTTTGATATGCTTTTTTAACTTATTAACCTTGCCCGTCTTACTCATCGTATGCCATTGATCACGGATACGTCCTGTCGTAAGTATCAATGGATGAATCTCATTGACCTGTTCACTCTGGTTATTATCATCAAAAGAATGAATGATCGCTTTCTGCGACGGTGTATAAAATTTTTTGTCGGTAAATAATCTTGGAGTACCACGTCCGTTTATTTCTTTTGTGTATGGCCACTGCACTGATCTTTTTTCATTTAATATTTCATAATCCAGGTCGCTGATATCAATTGTTGTTCCTTTTGTCAATGTCGCATGTTCTTTATAAATGGCCGCGGCATTTTCAAAATCAAATCCATGATAGCCCATCTTTCTTGCGAAGCGGCAAATGATCTCCGCATCAGGCAATGCTTCGCCAGGAGCATCCATTATTTTTGATAAATGAGAAATATATCTGCCTGCATTGGTCATTGTTCCTTCTTTTTCCGTCCATGCAGCCGCGGGCAATACAACATCGGCATACTTTAATGTTTCTAATTTATGGGTCACATCCTGGACTACGACAAACTTTGCTTTCTTCAAACCTTCTTCCGCTATTCTTACATCAGGCAAACTGATAAGCGGATTAGTGCAAAGGATCCATATAGCTTTTAGTTTACCATCATTCAATGCATCAAACATTTCAGTTGCTGTTAATCCTGCAGTGGGTTGAATAGTTCCCAACGGTATTTGCCAAAACTTTTCTACTTCATTCCGATGTTTTTCATTTGACAGATCACGATGAGCCGGCAGCAAGTTTGACAAACCACCCACTTCTCTTCCACCCATTGCATTCGGCTGGCCGGTTAAGGAGAATGGCCCTGATCCCGGTTTACCAATATGACCTGTTATTAAATTAAGATTGATGAGCGAAAGATTTTTATTAACGCCGATCACACTTTGATTCAATCCCATCGTCCACATGCTGATGAAACCTTTTGCCTTGCCTATGTAAGAAGCGGCCAGGCGAATATCCTGTTCATTAATTCCACAAATAGCAGCAGCTTCCTTTATCGTTCTTTTAAAAACTGTTTGACGATATTTTTCAAACCCTTCTGTATGCTCATTTACAAATTCTGAATCAATGTCGCCGTTTTCAATCAAACATCTCCCGATAGCGTGATGAAGCGTAACATCAGTTCCGGGATTGAGTTGCAGATGCACATTCGCTAAAGAGCAGGTTTGTGTTTTTCTCGGATCGCTGACAATGATTTTTAAAGCAGGATTCTTTTCTCTTGCCGCTTCCACTCTTCTCCATAAAATGGGATGGCACCAGGCAGGATTGGCCCCCGCTACAAAGATCACATCACACAATTCAAGATCATCATAGCTGACTGGCACGCTATCTTCACCGAGGCTCATTTTATAACCCACCACGGCACTGCTCATACACAATCTTGAATTCGTATCGATATTATTACTTCCAATAAAACCTTTGATCAGCTTGTTGACAACATAATATTCTTCTGTTAAACATTGACCAGACGCATAAAACGCAACCGAGTCGGGTCCGTATTTATTAATTAATGTTTTAAAAACTGCAGCTGTTCTTTCCAATGCCATGTCCCATGAAACTCTTTGTCTCGGTTGATTCTTGTTATATCGCATTTCAGGATACAGCAACCGGTCGCTTCTATCATTCACTGTATAATGCAAATTCATTCCCTTGCTGCAAAGCATCCCTTTATTAACGGGATGATCTTTATCTCCTTCCACTGCAATTCTTCCCTGTGCATCTTTTTTTACGGTGATACCACAGCCAACCCCGCAATAGCAACAAGTAGTAGCAACTCCCTCGTTTTTAAAAGGATGCTTTGCAGAATCGTTTATTGAATTTGAATTGCTCAATTAATTGATCTTTTAATTTATGCTGCAGCCGCTTCAGCCATTTCTTCTGAATTCACCAGTTTCGATTCCGAAGCTTTTTTACTCATTAGTCTTACAGTCAACACCACGAATCCAACTGCCAACACTACAACACCGAGATACTGAAATGCCGAAGCATACGACATTGACTTGAATAAAAAACCAATCAGCATAGCGCCAACATTACCACCGGCGCCAACAATGCCCGCTACACTTCCCATTGCTTTGGGATTTACAAAAGGCACTATGCTATACGTTGCACCATTGGCCATTTTCAAACACAGTCCGAAGAAAAACATCATCACAATAGCTAATAGCAAACCGCTTGCATTGGCAAACAACATAATTCCTATTCCTTCCAGTAATAAAAGAATAGCCAGCAAACTTATTTTTCCATTGAATCCAAAACGTTTTCCGATCTTATCCGATACAATTCCGCCTAATGCCCTCGCAAAAATGTTGATCCATCCAAAAATACTGGCGAGCAAACCGGCGAATATCAACGTTGCTTTATAATCATCATGAAAATAAGAAGCGGCAAAATTGTCAATAGTGATCTCCACTCCAAAACAAGCGGCATAAGCAATGGTCAATACCCATGTACGATAATCTTTCGCCGCTAATAAAAACGTGTTTTCTTTTTTTGCGTCTTTTTTTTCAGGCAGCTCATCAAAGTTTCCGGCCGGCGTATCTTTTGTGTATTTCCAATACAACCTTGCCATCACTAATAATAAGATACCGGGAATGATCATTGCATATCGCCAGCTATCGCCTTTGCTCACCCATCCCACTCCAACTAACGCTGCAGCTATCAACGGCATGATAATTTGTGTCGCACCACCACCCGTATTACCCCAGCCACCGGCAACAGCATTGGCCGTACCTTTTATGTTAGGTGCAAACATTACCGATGTATGGAATTGTGTTAATACAAATGATGCGCCGATCACTCCAATACCTAAGCGGAATAAAAGAAAGCTTGAATAACTATTTGCCAAACCAATAAACATGACCGGAAAAGCGCAAAGTATCAACAACCATGTATAAACTTTACGCGGTCCGTATTTATCAGTTAATCGTCCAACGATCAATCGTGCAATGATGGTAGCGCTGACAGCAGCAATGGCTGCATTGGCTTTCTGTCCTTTCGTAAGATGCAATGATTCACTTACCAATGGCATTAACGGTGCAATGCCAAACCATGCAAAAAAACAAAAGAAGAAAGTAAGCCAGGTAATGTGAAAGGTTTTCATCTGCACACCTTTCAGTGAAAATATTTTAAGCTTTGAAAGCGGTTGATTAGTTATAGTTGACATATACTGCAGGTTTAATTAAAAAATGTTGTTGCTCTTTCATCAAAATTTATAACCTAAACCGATCCCTGGGTTCCACTTGCCACTACTGGCAGCCGTTTTAGCGTTATAATAAAAAGGCACCTGCAACACCAGGTGTTTGAAAAGAAATGTAAAACCGAAACCTGCTGTCGGCGTTACAATAGAATTCCTTGGTGATCCTTTCGCTACATTATCTTTCTTAATACGCATGGTAGGAAGAATACCAAAACCGATAGCGAATGGTTTTCTTACCAGCTTTACCGTAGGCCCGCCAAAGTTTACAAACCCTCCGTCATTAACGTAGCCGGCCACCGCCATACCATCCCAGGCAACAATTGTCGTTTTCGTTGTAACAGTGTTCTGGGCATTCGACGTATTGAATGAAAAGATCATCATTGCAATACAAACTGTTTTGATAGTAAGTTTCTTCATAATTTTGTTTTTGGTTTTAGATTGTTTGTCAATTTAGAATCATACGACCCCGGCCGAGCTTCCATTTCGAACCGGGGTTTTTTATTACCCGCTATTGGGTGAATTTGTTTTTTGATTTTATCATTGGCATTTATTTGTTTTTTATTTTGTTACCAGCTTTAATACTACTATCGTCGTCCCTTGCGTCGCATGCTGACGCTTTAGGTCAGCATCCCGACATTTATCGTCGGGACTCTTCGGGGTTCTGTCCTTTACTCATCAGGTTGCGCCCCTACGGGGCGCCGAAACAATCTTTTCGTTTTCTTCTACCAACATTATGTCCCTACGGGACAACATCCATACCTTGCAGCGCCTAATGATTGTACACGACTCACGACTCACGACTCACGACTCACGACTCACGACTCACGACTC
>JADMIO011403875.1_pt1 | contig 38934 bp, 35 predicted proteins | sample 8958161 | NCBI WGS metagenome assembly JADMIO01 (sample SAMN16585339, study PRJNA669376) | soil metagenome | isolation source: Crop rotation soil | place: USA: Cullars Rotation, Alabama | collected 2011 | reverse complement strand
GCCGCGACTTCAAGTCACGTGAATTCCAAGCTTCGGATCCCACTGTGCTGGAAAGAAGGGAGCGCATCAGCAGCATGCCGTCGTCTGATCCGAGCACTGACTCGCTCGCTCGTTCCGGGTGCGGCATCAGGCCGCCCACTCGTCCGCCGGCGTCGACGACGCCCGCGATGTCGCGCGCCGATCCGTTCGGGTTGCCCTCCGGAGCGGCGTAGCGGAACAGCACACGGCCGGTCCGCTCAAGATCGTCAAGCTCCTCGTCAGGAAGCCAGTAGCTGCCCTCACCGTGAGCGATCGGCATGCGCAGACGAGCGTCACGCGGAACCTGCCAGGTGAACGGCGTGTCGTGGTTCTCCACGCTCAGCGTCACCCACCGATGCTCGAAGCGAAGCGTCGCATTGCGGCGCAGCACGCCCGGCAGCAGCCCCGCCTCGGTGAGCACCTGGAAGCCGTTGCAGATGCCCAGCACCAGGCCGCCGCGCGCCGCGTGATCGCGCACAGCAGCCATGATCGGGCTGAAGCGGGCGATTGCTCCCGCGCGCAGGTAGTCCCCGTGCGCGAAACCTCCGGGCAGGATCACGGCGTCCGCGCCTCGGAGATCGGGCGTCTCGTGCCACAGCAGCTCTGCATCCGCGCCGGCCAGCTGCGCGGCATGGAGCGCATCGCGGTCGCAGTTCGAGCCGGGGAAGACTACGACGCCGACTTTCACGCAGGTACAGGCTCCAGCGCGTCGATGTGCCAGCGCTCGATCAACGGATTCGCCAGGAACTCCGACGCGAGCGAGTCAACGCTCGCTCGCGCCTCCTCCGCCGATCCAGCCTCGACCGTCAACTCCACCCGCCGGCCCACGCGCACCTCATGCACGTTGTCGGCGTGGAGTTGCGGCAACGCGGCCTCGACGGCCTTGCCGGCCGGGTCCAGGATGCCGTCGCGCGGCATGATCTCGACCGCGAAACGAAACGCGCTCATGAGCCGATGACGTCTTCGCTCAAGTAGCGGTCGAACGAACCGCCGGTGATGCGCTCGAAAGCCTCGACGTAGCGCTGCCGCGTGCCGGCGACGACCTCCTCCGGCAGCTCGGGCCCGGGATAGGTCTTGCCCCAGTCGAGCGTCTCGAGGTAGTCGCGCACGTACTGCTTGTCGAACGAGTCCTGCGCGCGGCCCGGCTCGTACGTCGTGGCGTCCCAGAAGCGCGACGAATCGGGCGTCAGAACCTCGTCGATGAGGATCATCGAACCGTCGTCGACGATGCCGAACTCGAACTTCGTATCGGCCAGGATGATGCCCGCAGGCTCGGCACGCGAGGCCGCGAACTTGTACAGCGCGAGGGCCTTGTCGCGTGCCTCCTCGGCGCGCTCCTGCCCTACTAGCGCCACCATCTGATCGAAGGAGATGTTCTCGTCGTGTCCCACGTCGGCCTTCGTCGATGGCGTGAAAAGGGGCTCCGGCAGGCGCTCGCTTTCGCGCAGCCCCTCCGGCAGCGGGATACCGCACACCGCGCCGGTCCGGCCGTAGTCCTTCCAGCCACTGCCGGCCAGATAGCCGCGGACGATCAGCTCGACGGGCAGCACGTCCGCGCGCCGGCAGATCATCGACCGGCCGCGCAGCTCGGCGGCCTGCGCGCTGTACTCGCCCGGCAGCGTGGCGACATCAGTCGAGAGAAGGTGGTTGGGCATGATGCCCTGCTTCTCGGCCTCGGTGAACCAGAAGCGCGAGATGCCTGTCAGCACCCGGCCCTTATCCGGTATCTCGGTGGGCAGCACGACATCGAATGCACTGATGCGGTCGCTCGCGACAAGCAACAGGCGCGCGTCGTCGAGCGCGAAGATGTCGCGCACCTTGCCTGAACGAACGAAACCGGGAACGAGCTCAGCGAGCGACATTTGCGCGGACCTCCAGCTGCTGCAGACGATCGATCAACCTTTGGACATGGGCGAGTAACCGGGACTCATCGAAGCAGTACGCGATCTGGTCGGGCGTCAGCACGCCCGCTACGGCCGGGTCGGTGGAAACGAGATCGCTCAGCTGACGGCGCTCGTCGGCAGCGCGCAGCGCGTTGCGTTGCACGATCGCGTACGCGTCCTCACGCGACAGACCTCCGTCCTCGACGAGCATGGTCAACAGACGGCTCGAGCCGAACAGGCCCAGCCCGCGCTCGATGTTCTCGCGCATCCGCTCCGGCCTGACGACGAGGCCGTCGACGATGCGCCGGAAGCGGACGAGCATGTAGTGGAGCAGCGTCGTCGCGCCGGGCAGCGCCACGCGCTCTGCGGACGAATGCGAGATGTCGCGCTCGTGCCACAGCGCCTGGTCCTCCATGCCGGCCAGCGCGAAGCCGCGCAGCAACCGCGCCAGGCCGGCGATCCGCTCCGACGTGATCGGGTTGCGCTTGTGAGGCATCGCGCTCGAGCCCTTCTGGCCTGCTCGGAACGGTTCCTGAAGCTCCGCGATCTCCGTGTGCTGGAGGTTGCGGATCTCCGTGCCGAAGCGCTCGAGCGAGCCGCCCGTAACCGCGAGCGCGTTCAGGAATGCGGCATGCCGGTCGCGCTGGACGATCTGCGTGCTGATCGGGTCCACGCCCAAGTCGAGCTCGGCCATGACCTCCGCCTCGACGTCAGGCGAGAGCTGGCTGTAGGTCCCCACTGCGCCGGACAGCTTTCCGACCGACAGATCGCGGGTTGCCGACTCGACGCGGTCGCGATCGCGCCGGAGCTCGAAGGCCCACGTCGCGAGCTTGAGACCGAATGTGATCGGTTCCGCATGCACCGAATGGGTGCGGCCCATCATCACCGTCTCGGCGTGTTCGCGCGCCTTGGCCACGAGCGTGGCGATGAGCGCGTCCATCTCGCTCAGCAGAAGATCGCCGGCCGTCCGGCACTGCAGCGCCAGCGCCGTGTCCACGACGTCGCTCGAGGTAAGGCCGAAGTGGATGAACCGGCCGCCATCGCCGACCGCCTCGGCGACCTGGCTGACGAACGCAATCACGTCGTGGTCGGTCGTCTGCTCGATCTCGGAGATGCGGGCGACATCGACGTGCGCATTCGCCTCCACGTCGTGGGTCACGCCGGACGGGACGAGGCCACGCGACTCCACGGCGCGCAACGCGGCAATCTCGACGCGCAGCATGGCGCGGAAGCGCGCCTCGTCCGTCCACACGGCGCCCATCTCGGGCAGCGTGTAGCGCGGGATCATGCCGCGGCTCCGGCGGGCGCGAGCGGCCGGCCGATGTCGCGCCGGAGCCACTTGCCTTCGTAATCAATTAGCGCGGCAGCGGCATAGGCATGCTCGGCCGCAGCCTCGACCGTCGCGCCACGGCCAACGACTGTCAGCACGCGCCCACCGGCAGTGACGAGGTCTCCATTCGCATCGCGCGCAACGCCTGCGCCGAAGACCATCGCCCCGGCCGTGCGAGCTGCATCGACTCCCCTGATGACGTCGCCCGTGCGCGGAGTGTCCGGATAACCGTCCGCGGCGAGGAAGAGTGCGACGGTCGCCCCAGGCTCGGCGGGTAGAACGTCAGCAGCTGTGAGTCGGCCGTCCGCACACTTGCGCAGCAGCGGCGCCAGCGGAGCGGTCAACCGCGGAAGGATCGCCTGTGCCTCCGGGTCACCAAAGCGGACGTTGAACTCCAGGACGCGTGGTCCGTCGGCGGTGAGCATCAGCCCGCAGAACAATGCACCGCGAAAAGGCGTTCCGCGGCGAGCCATTTCGTCGAGCACCGGCGCCACGATCGCGCGGCCCAGCTGGGCAAGTGCCGCGTCGTCAAGCTCAAGCACGGGCGAGATGGCGCCCATGCCACCCGTGTTCGGTCCGGCATCACCCTCGAACGCACGCTTGTGGTCGCGCGCAGGCGGCAGCAGGACGTAGCGCGATCCGTCGCACAACGCGATGACGCTCGCCTCCACACCGTCGAGCCATTCCTCGACGACGACTCGGCTGCCGGCGTCGCCAAAACGCTCGTCCACCAGCGCGTCGTAGATCGCTCGCTCGGCGTCGTCCAGGCTGGCGCACATCGCGACGCCCTTGCCGCCCGCCAGGCCGTCGGCCTTGACCACCACGCGGCCGCCAAGGTCTTCTGCGAATGCGATCGCCATACCCGCCTCGTCGAATACGCGACCGCGCGCCATGGGCACGCCCGCCGCATCGCAGATGTGGCGCGCAAATGCCTTGCTGCCCTCGAGTCGAGCCGCGGCCGCGCTCGGACCGAAGCATGGGATCCCTGCATCGGCCAATCGATCTGCCAGGCCGGCCACGAGCGGGTCTTCCGGGCCCACGACGACGAGGTCGACGCGTTGCTTCGCTGCGAGCTCGACGAGAGCGTCGATATCGTTCCCTGCCACATCCGCGCGGAGCTCCGCGACGTCGCTCATCAATGTGTTTCCGGGCGCCGCAATGACGCGCTCGACGCCTGGCTCCGCGGCAAGCTTCCAGGCCAGGGCGTGTTGTCGGGCACCGGCGCCAACTACCAGGATGTTCACGGCGTGCTTGCCGTCCCAAGCAGCGCGCCGGAAACCTCGATCGTCTGCGTCCGCTCGGGGCCCACGCTGATGTGCGAGACGGGCACGCCGGCGCGTTCCTCGATCGCGGCCACGTAGCGCCGCGCCGCTGGAGGCAGCTCGTCGACGGACCTGCACTCCCGGATGTCCTGCGACCAGCCCTCGAACGATTCGTACAGCGGCGCGGCGCGCTCCAGCACGGACGCCGACAGCGGCCACTCCTCGACGATCTCGTTGTCGACGCGGTAGCCCACGCAGACCTTGACCTCGTCGAGGCCCGACAGGATGTCGAGCTTGTTCAGGACGATGCTGCTGACACTGTTGATCTGGACGGCGTGGCGCAGTGGCACGAAATCCAGCCAGCCGCAGCGTCGGCGCCGGCCGGTCGTCGTCCCGTATTCGCGGCCCACCTCGACCATGTGCGCGCCGACCTCGTCGTCCAGCTCCGTGACCATGGGGCCGGCGCCGACGCGCGTCGAGTACGCCTTGAGCACGCCGATGACCTGGGTGATCTGGCGTGGCCCAATCCCGCCACCGGTGCACGCACCGCCGGCGATTGGGTTGGACGAAGTCACATACGGATACGTGCCGTGATCAAGGTCGAGGAGCGTCCCCTGAGCGCCTTCGAAGAGCAGGTGCTCGTCGCGCGCCAGCGCGTCCTGGACGATGCGCGTCGTGTCCGTGACGTACGCGTTCAGCCGCTGCCCCCATGACAGCGCGTCGCTGAAGAGCGAGTCGAACTCGAACGGCCGTGATCCGTAGGCGCGCTCCAGGAGAGCGTTCTTCTCCGTCAAGGCGGTGCCCAGACGCGACCGCAATAGGTCCGGATCAAGGAGGTCGCCCATACGGATGCCCGTGCGCCACGCGCGGTCGCCGTACGCCGGCCCGATCCCGCGCTTGGTCGTGCCGATCATCTCCTCGCCCGCCGCCGATTCGCGTGCCCCGTCGAGGGCCACGTGGTACGGCATGATCACGTGCGCTGCTGCGCTCACCCGGAGCTTCGACATCTCGATCCCGCGCGACTCGAGCATCTCGATCTCTTCGATCAGCGTGCGCGGGTTGACCACGACTCCGGGGCCGATGATCGGCTGGATGTGCGGGTGCAGCGCGCCGGACGGCACGAGGTGGAGCTTGAACGTCTCGTCGCCGATGACGACCGTGTGGCCTGCGTTGTCGCCGCCCTGGTAACGCACGACGATCGATACGTCCGCAGCCAGGAGGTCGGTGACCTTGCCCTTGCCTTCGTCGCCCCATTGGAGGCCGCAGATCACGCTCGCGGGCATATCAGTTCGGCCCGGGTTCTGCGTTGGATAGAGTCCGGCCCTGATCGCTGCTCCCGGCGTCCGGGAGCCCTCGCTGAGTGCGGGTCGGCCTCACTGGACCGCCCGCGCCTCGTCGGGCAACAGCTCCTCCCAAGCCATCCATCGCAGTGGTACGGCACTCACCCGCGTCGGAAGTCGGCAGTGTAGCAGCGGGTCCGCAGCCAAACTGACCCCTGCGGCGCAACCGCTCGGGCTATTCGCACGTCGTGCTCGAGCGCGGTAAAGTCCGGGCAGGTCTCAAGCCCAGCTGAGGGGTCAGGCATTGAGGGCGCAGCGCTCATCCCCAACTTCAGATCGACTTCGGCGTGCCGCCGCGCTCGTCGCGGCGCTGGCCGGCGTCTTCGCGCTGCTCTTCACAACGAACAACGAAACGCTCGCGAATCACGTGCCGTGCACGCCGCTGGTCGTCGCGGATCCGTTTGGCGCTGACTACAACTTCGGAACTCAGACCGGGACCTACACCAGCAAGGACGGCAAGTTCACGGTCACGGTCCAGTACCGCTCGTTCGCGTACATCACAAGCTTCGTCGCCACCTTGCCTGTTGCCCACTTGAATGTCTGGGACAACGGATCCACGACGACTTCGAAGGGGTACAAGTTCGATCCGCCGCGTCTGAATTACGGCATCGGGGCGGCCGGGGAGCCGCCACTGACCGGGCCGGTTGGCGGCAGCGTTGATTTCCCCCTGACCCGCGAACGCTGGTGCTACGTCGCGCCGGCGACCCCTACGCCGACGCCAACGCCGACCCCGACTCCCACGAAGACGCCGAAACCGACCGCCACACCGACTCCAACGCCGACGCCGACGCCGACGCCGACGAAGACGCCCAAACCCACCGTGACACCAACGGCGTCACCAACAGCAATACCCTCTCCGACGCCGACGCCGACGCCGACGCCGACGCCGACGCTGACGCCGACTCCGACCTCCACGCCCGCACCTACGCCGACGCCGACTTTGGCGCCATCTCTGTCTCCGACGTTCGCGCCGTCGCTGCCGCCGACTGCGTCACCGTCACTGAGCGTGACACCATCGCCATCGCCGACGGCGAGTCCCGCCCCAGTCGTGACGCCCGCACCCACGGAGCCACCGACGCCCAGCCCAACTCCCGAGATCACGGCGAGCCCGTCGCCGACGTCAACTCCGCCGGTGGTCGTTGTCGTCGTCGGCGGTGGCCTGCCACCGGGGTCGTTCCCGGCCGGCGTACCGACCGTCGGCCAGATCAGCTTTGACGGCATTTCTGCGGCCGAGAGCGCGTTGCTCGCGCTGCTGTTCCTCATCCTCGCCGCATTTCCCGGTCAGCTGTTCAACAAGACCTATGAAGAGAACGAAGAAGAGATCCATGGCTGGTTCGCGCGCGGCGGCGCCGCATTTGCCGGCGTGGCCGCCGTGTTCGCAGGGTTCTGGAACAGACGCGTCGGCATCTTCACCTTCGTTGTCCTGAGCGCGCTGCTGTACGGCTTCCTCAGCCCGTCCTTTGGGCTCGACGCCGCATCGATTGCGTCGCTGCTGGGCATCATCGCCGGACTGTTCATCGTCATCCTTGCGTTCGAGCTCCCTGAGGCTCGTGCTCAGCGTCGTCTTCTCCAGGACCCGGGCAAGGTCCGTGTCCTTCCGCTGACGATCGTTGTCGGCATCTTCTGCGTTCTGGCGTCGCGACTGACCAACTTCCAGCCCGGGTACCTCTACGGGCTCATAGCCGGGTACGTCTTCGCACGCGAGTTGAGCCTCCGTGACGAAGCGCGTGCGCACGCCTGGACGGCCGTGTGGATGCTCGGCGTGTCGCTCGCGGCGTGGCTCGCGCTGCCGATCGTCGATCAGAACCTCAGCGCGCAGCCGCTGCTCGACGTGCTGCTTTCCTCTGCGTTGGCCACGATCTTCGTCGCCGGTCTGGAAGGATTGCTATTCGAGCTTGTGCCGGTGCGTTTCCTGCGCGGCGAGGTCCTCTACAAGTGGCGGCGCAGCGTCTGGGCGCTGCTGTTCCTCGTCGCAGCTTTCTTCTTTGCCTGGATCATGCTCGAGCCCAGCGTCGGGTACCTGGGTTCGACCAGAACCTCACCGTTGCTTCCCGCGATCGCACTGTTCGTGGGCTTTGCCCTCTTCTCGCTCGCGTTCTGGGCGTACTTCCGCTTCCGGCCCGACCGAAAGGAGCCAGTCGGCGCCGCATAGAAGATGGTCCGGGTTGCGTTACAGGTGTGTTTCACGCTAGTCTCCGCGACGAACAAGTCGTTCGGGACGGTGCCCCAGCACCGAACCGAGCTGTCATGACCGCCTCGCGACGTGCCCCAGCACCGACCGAGGTTTTCGTTTGGTAAGAGTCCGTGCAGATGCACGGCAACCGCGCCCCAGCGCGGAATATTGGGAGGGAAAGCCGTGGCCCTTGCGCGAGCCGTTGCGCGCATCACGCTGCCGATCGCAATTATTACTGGCGTTCTCCTTGCGAACGTCGCACCTGCGGCAGCCGAGTCATCACCGACTGAATTCAGCCAGCTCTACAGCCTGGCCAAGACGAAGCTTGGCGATCCGTGGGTTCACTACGCCAAGGGCCCGAACAAGTTCGACTGCGTCGGCTACGTCTGGTACGTCTTCCACGAGAAGGGCATGCAGGACCGCATCGGCGGTTACCGCGGCGTCAAGGCTTACTACAACTGGTTCAAGGAGCGCGGCAGAGTCTCAAAGGACAACCCGCAGCCCGGTGACCTCGTGATCTGGGGCAACTTCCAGCACGTGGGCATGTACGTGGGCAATGGCCAGGCCATCAGCGCGCTGGTCAATCCGTGGGGCGTCAAGGTCCACCCCGTCAAGGGCTGGCTGAACGAGCCGTTCCGCTTTTACCTGCACACGAGCCTGAGCCGCTAACCAGCGGCTCAACACTTTCAGGTCTCGAAGATGTCCATGACTTCAGTTCGACGCGCCTTCGTCATCGCGGGGCTGCTGATCACCGCCGCGCTGTCCGTGCCCACTCCGGCGTCCGCCGCCGCTGAGCCCAGGACGGAAGCGCAGAAGATCGTGTCGATCGCCGAGAACCAGCTCGGCCACCGCTATTCGTTCTCGTCTACGGGTCCCAGCACGTTCGACTGCTCAGGGCTCGTGTTCTACATCTACAAGCAGGCCGGGCTGCTCGACCGCATCGGCGGTAGCCGCAAGACTGTCGCCGGCTATCACCGCTGGTTCAGCCAGCACGGCACAGTCACCAAGGGCGCGGCAACCGCGCAGGTCGGCGATCTGCTGGTGTGGGGCAAGAACCACCACACGGGCATCTACATCGGCAACGGCAAGGCGATCAGCGCGCTCGTCAACCCATGGGGCGTGACCGAGCACAAGGTCGTGGGCTACATCAACATGAAGCTGACCGCCGTCCTGCACGTCAAGCTCGAGCGCTGATCTTCTAACTCGCACTCCACCGCGCGAATTGACGCTGCGAGCGGACTGAGGAGGGTTCCGCTCGCAGCGCCGAATCGGCGGCTTGGGTGGAGGAATGCGCTGCGCTATGCGGCGACGAGTTCCTCTTCGGTGCTGATGTCCGACTCGTCGTCGTCTTCGTCGAGCTCGGCGTCGAACGACGTCGTGCTGAAGCCAGACTCCTCGGGCGTCATGCCCATCTTGGCCGCCTGCGTTTCGAGGGCATTCGCGGCCGATTCGGCGGCGTAGTCCTTCTTCTTCTTGCCCGACAGCATCTCGACCGTGTTGGCGACGATCTCGGTCTTCCAGTGGCGCTTCTTCTCGTCATCTTCCCACTGGCGCGTCTGGATCCGGCCGCTGATCGAGACCAGCTGACCCTTGCCCAGGTACTGGGCGCAGATCTCCGCGAGCCGCTCCCACGTGACGATGGTGTGGTACTCGGAATGCTCCGAGCCGCCGCGGTAGTCGTTCGTCGCGATGCCGAACTGGGTGACGGTCTTGCCGCTCGCAAGCTTGCGCACCTCCGGGTCGCGCGTCAGGCGGCCCGTGAGCAGGACCTGGTTCATGGAGTGATACCTCCGCAAATCGACGGACGGCGGGAACTGAACGCGCTCGACAGTAGCGACGGGTACTCAACAAACCCTTACTACCGACTTATCAGCGGGTTGGGGGAAATCCGTACGATGGGCTTCGGATGAATCGGTCTCGCGCCACGCTGGTCACGCTATGTCTCGCAGTGCCGATCCTCGCCGCCGCATGCGTGACGATCACGCCGATTAAGGTCGCGTCGCTGCCCAGCAGCGCGCCGACCACAGACGTAGGCGCAACCCCGTTCACGCCCGTAGCCACGCCCATATCCACGCCCAGCGCGACCCCGGAACCGACTGACAGTCCGCGTCCAATCGGCAAGCCGGGCAAGACGCCCAGACCAAACAAATCGGATGCGCCAACCGCCGACCCAACCGACGTGACTCCCACGCAGACGCCGACGAGCGACGATCCTGCCTGCACCGATGACGCGTACACGCTCGAGGGGTTCTCGTGGGACGAGCCATTCAAGTGGCGCTACAACAGCCTTTCGACGCCGGCCGGTTACGACCGGGACACAGTCATCGCCATCCTCCAGAAAGGCTTCGACAACGTCGTCAACGAGAACAACAACTGTGGCCGGCCGGACTCGATTGGCCAAGTCGCGACGTACATGGGCACGACGCCGCTGATGCCGTGCACGAGCATCGGCGATGCGACCAATGTGGTTGGCTGGGGCAAGATGCCCGACGACCTATCGCCCGACACGATCGCTTACACGTGTCCGTACCACTTCACGGGATCCGGCGAGATCGCCGAGGCTGACATCGTCCTGAGCATCGACATCGACTGGTCGCTGAACGCCGATGACTGTCTATTCCAGGAGCTCCTCGAGCCCACGATCACGCACGAGGTGGGCCACGCCCTGGGCCTGGGCCACGTCACCGAACGCGGCCATCCAGACCTGACCATGAGCACTCGCAGCAACGGCGCGTGCAGCAACGAGGAGTCAACCCTGGGTCTGGGCGACATGCTCGGGCTGGAGAGCCTCTACCCGAGCGAATAGTCGCGGGCTATCGGCCCTTGTCTGCTTTGTTGGCGACGTAGACGCCGGCTGCGTTTTCAGCAGGTCCGTCGCCAGGCGTCGAGCTCGAGGTGCTTGCGCATCGCGAAGAAGCCGAGTCGGACGGCCTTTGAACAGAAGTTCGCCGGCTTGACGCCGTACTCGATGTCGAGCATCGGCTTGTTCGCATCGAGGAACGGCCTGAACGCGCCGCACTCGCTGTATTGGACGCACTGCTCGACGACGACAAAGTCGAAATTTGGCTCGAGCTCCTCGGCGAGCGACGGGGTGTTCTTGAGCCCGACTGCCAGCCCGTGGGAGTGCGCGGTATCTGCCAGCCATCGATCGAACGCCAGCTGGTCGGCGGCAGTCAGTGGAAAGCCGGTCTGGTTCGAATAGCCGTCGACGTTGTCGAATTCCACGCCGTCGAAGCCCTTCGCGGCGCACATCGACACGCGGTCGTCGATGATCGGCCCGATGAGGTCGATGCGGCGAATGTCGAGCCAGCGCTCGTCAGGCCAGCCGTCCATCGTCCTGCCTTTGACCGACGCCGGGTACCGGTCGGCGTCAGGCCGCCAGTTCTCCCACGACCCAGCGTCGATGTAGCACACGACATGGCGGCCCCGGGCGTGCAGCTTGCTGACGAGCGAGGCCGACGATTCAAACGCGTCGATGTCGTACGCGTCGGCGACGACAGACCGATCTATGGCGCCTGAGAACTGCATCTGCCAGGTGAGCTTGCCACTCGGCTGCCACCAGCTCCATGCGTTGGCCGTGCCAATGTTCCCGACAGCGAGCGCGATTAGCGCGAGACCAAGGACGATCCTTCTCACGTTCAGAATTTGACTGTGTCGACAAGCCGCCGCGCTACTCCGAAAAAGGTTTCAAGGACCGGGACTGGTGTGTCAGGCCCGGCACCGCTCTTGGCCACGAACGAAACATTCGAGTCGCCGACGTCAAGCGAGTAGATGCGGAACAGCTCACCGGGCGTGACGCTGAAATTCGACCCGCCAATGGGGAACACGAAGACGTCCGGGCCGCTGCACGCGGCGAGCACTCCGGGGTCGATGTTGACGTCGATGATCAGGCCCTTGAGGTCGCCCACGAAGAACGGATCCGGGTCGGACAGACGAATGAAGTCCGGCTGCGCGCGCAGGGCGTCGAGCAGGTCTTCGGACGTATTGACCTGCTCGAGCGACTCACCGCCTCCGGCACACAGGTCGGTGTAGACCGTGTTGATGTAGCCCGCCGTGAGCGTGCCGCCTGGAGCGGGCTCATACAACAGCGCAGCACGAGTGTCTGACTCGTCCGTGAACGACCAGCCGTTATCGACGATCGAGAAATCGAAGCGCGGCTGGAACTGAGTGAGCACGTACTGCCCGATCTCGAGCGGACCGACGCGCGCCGCAACGGGCGCGGGCGGCGCGGGCGTCGGCGTGATCGTCGGTGTGGCCGGCCGCGAGAGAAGGGCCGCGCCCACGGCAAGCAAAGCCAGTACGACGACGCCCGCAGTGGCGAGCGTCAGGATGCCGCGCCGGCCGCGTGCGCCACGAAACCGCCGAATGGCCGCGCCGTGGCGCACGACGACGTACAGGTCGACTGGCTCGGCGATGCCCTTGAGCTTGCGCTTGCCGCGCGAGACAAACGTGACCGGGATGCTCGCCTGCGCGATGCCGCGCACCGTGCCGGTGACCAGCAGCTCGCCTGGACCCGCGGCGGCGCATACGCGCGCGGCCAGGTTGACGGCAGTGCCAATGTAGCCGCCTTCGGGCACGGCCACGGCCTCGCCCGCATGGACGCCCACGCCGATGTGCATCGGCATCTCCGGCTCCGACGCGGCGATCTCTTCGGCCTTGTCGATGATGGCCAGCCCGCACATCACCGCGGTAGATGCGGACGGGAACACGACATAGATCGCGTCGCCCTCCGTCTTCACCTCGGCGCCGTCGTGCTGGCTGACCTCGTCGCGCACGAGTTGCCTGAAGCGACGCACAAGCTCGGCGCCTGCGGCATTGCCCGCGCGTTCCGTGTAAGCCGTCGAGCCACGCAGATCCGCGAACAGGTGACCGCGGAAATGCGAGACGGCGTTGGCCATCAGGCGGGCAGCTCGTGGATCTCGCGGGCCGCGCGGATGCCGCTCTCGAGCGCACCCTGGATCCAGGCGTGGTAGAGCGAGCAGTGCTCGCCCGCGAAGTAGATGCGGCCCTCTGTCTTGAGGATGGCCTCCTGGAGATTCGTCTGCTGCTCGGGTGCGAATAGCGCAAACGCTCCGCGTGCCCACCGGTCGCTGTACCAGGCGTGCGAGGCGCCAACCTCGAACTCGCGACGAATACGCGGATGGATTCGAGCGACGTCGTCGAGCGCTTCGTCGATGCGCGTGTCCTCGTCCATGGCGGCCCACTGGAGCGCGTCCTGGCCCCACGTGTATGAGGCGAGCAGAACGCCGCGGTCCGTCGACGGATCCGTTGGTGGGTAGTTCATCCGCCGGATCGGGAGGTCGGTGACGGTTGCACCTCCCACGATGCCGTCCTCCTTCTCCCAGAATCGATCGCGCACCTGGAGCAGGATCTTGGTCGACGCGTGGTAGTTGAGCTGCCGGATGGCGCGCTCCTTCTCACGCGAGAAAGTCGCCTCGATCGGGCGCAGCACAGAGAAAGGGATCGTGCAGATCGCATAGTCGCCCTCGAACGTGACCCGGTTCGAGCCGCGTCGGCAGCGGACCTTGACGCCGTCGCCGTCCTGCTCGATGGCCCGCACCTCAGTGCCGAAGCGAACGCAGTCCTCGAGCTCGCGGTAGAACGCATTGGGCAGCGCGTCCATGCCGCCGGCGATTGTCTGCATGTCGACGTAGGCACCGCCCAGCTCCTCGCGCAGGACCTCGATAAACGAGTTGTGCAGGTCGCTCTCGACGAAGTTCATGACGGCGTAGAACTCGATCGCACCCTGGCTAAAACCCTTCAGGCGGAGGAACTCGTACAGCGAGTATTCGTCGTAGCGCTTGACGATCTCCGGCCACGCCGCTTCGCCCTCGTGCTCGACCATCTGCTTGAGCTCGGCGATCGCCGTCTGCCACAGATCGTCCGCGGAACGGCCGTGCTCCGACGGCGACAGGTTGAAGGGCAGCAGTTCCGGATGCTCGTTGGCCTCGGCCGCTGTCATGCGCTGTCCGGCGACATAGACGAGTCCCTTGGGGTTGCCCATGACAAACGGCCGCATGGGCAGGTTGAACAGCTCGCAGTACTCGAGCGTCAGATTGTGCGAGCGCGGGATGCGCATCGCGCCCGCCTCGGCATACAGACCCGGCGCGAACGGCTCGCGAAGCGTGTAGACGCGCCCACCGACCCTTCCCTGCGCCTCGAGCACGAGCGGTTCGTGACCCTGACGCTTGAGCTCGTAAGCAGCCACGAGGCCGGCCATGCCTGCGCCGATGATGAGCACCTTCTTGCGCTCGCCAGCCCGCTGTTCCAATCCTTCGCGCGGTACAGCCAGCACGTCGGCGGGCACCGGCGGCGCGTCGTCAGGTGCCGGCTGACCGCTCGGATCGGCCTTGCCCTGCTCGGCGGCGTGAGATTCGATGCGATCGGTCGACGTCCAGCGTTTCTCGTCGGACACGAGAACCCCTCCTCTTCTTAATGAGAGGTTATGCGTTCGGCGCTTACGCTGACGACCATGCGCGCTTCGGGTGCGGCCGGGATCCTGGTGGTGCTGCTCGCCGGCTGCGGTGCCACGGCGCCACAGACGTCGGCGCCCTCGCCAACGTCGCCGCAACTGGCTACTGCGCGCGCCACGTCTCTGCCGACAGACAGCCTGACACCCAGCTCCAGCATCGCTCCGACTCCAACCGTCCAGTCGACCACGACCTCCCTACCGAGCGCGACCTCTACGCCGACGGCTGCTGCAACGACGTCTCGAACGTTGCCGCCGGACGGCCTTTCGATTGCCGCCGAGGACATCGGCCGCCATCTCGACGCGCTCGTGCAGATCGCCAGCGAGCACGGTGGCATACGCGCGTCCGGCACCGACGGCTATGACGCCTCCGCCGATTACGTCGCCGAGCAACTCGTCGAGATGGGGTACACCGTCGAGCGAGAGCCGTTCCACTTCACGTTCTTCGACGAGACGGCGCCAGTCGAGCTCTCGGTCGGCGACGCGTCGTGGTCCGGTTCTGAGTGGCTCCATTCGATGATCTACGCAGGCTCAGGCGACATCTCGGGCACGCTTCAGGCAGTGCAGGTGACGCCGAATGGCACGCTGACTGGTACCGGCGGCTGCGATCCCGCCGAGTGGTCCAGCTTCACAGCGGGCAACATCGCCGTCATCGAGTCGGGGCCGTGTTTCCGCCACGACCAGGTCATGAACGCACAGAACGCCGGTGCTGCCGGCCTGATCTCGCTCTATCCCAACAGCCCAGCGAACGCGACTCGTCGGCCGACGCTCGTTTTCCCGGGCGACGTGCTCATCCCGGCGATCGTCGCCGGCAGCGAGCCCAGTGCCGCGATCCTGGCCGCGCTCGCTGCCGGAGGCACCGCGCACATGAACGTTCAGGTAGAGCAGACGCCCGCCTCGGACGACAACATCGTCGCGGAGTGGCCGGGCGCATCAACCGAGACAGTGATGCTTGGCGGCCACCTTGATTCTGTGCTGGACGGACCCGGGATAAACGACAACGGATCGGGCGTCGCGACGTTGCTCGCTCTTGCCAAGGCGGTCTCGCTATCCGCGCAGCCACAGATGAGCGTCCGCTTCGGCTTCTGGGGCGCGGAGGAGTTCGGCGAGCTCGGCTCGTCGTCGTACGTGTCGAATCTCGGCGCATCGGAACAATCACGCATCAAGGCGTACCTGAACCTCGACATGGTCGCGTCGCCTGGCGCCGCGCGCTTCGTCTACGGCGATGCGGATGCGCCGCCCGGCTCGCAAGCGCTCGTCCAGGCACTGCTGGATGCGCTCGCCGACTCGGGTAAGCCGGGCCTGACGACTGACATCGGCGGCAGCTCCGATCACTTCATGTTCGAGCGCGTCGGCATCCCGAGCGCGGGCCTTTTCTCCGGCCTGAACCCGCTCACCCCCGAAGAGGCAGCCGCCTTCGGTGGCCAGACGGGCGCGCCCGCCGACCCGTGCTATCACCTCGCGTGCGACGCGCGCGACAACGCCAACCTGGACTCGGCGCTGACGCTGGGCGGGGCGGTCGCCGCGGTGCTGGAGCAGCTGGCCTATTGACCTGGCGCGGCTCTGAAACACCGACGCCGTCGGGCTGCGGACCGCGCGTCTTGCGCGCCGCGCCTAGTCGGCGACTGCGGCGCCCTCTTCCATGGCGCTGAACACCTGCGGTGCCTCGTGAATTTCGCGGGCCGCTCTGATGCCCGACTCCAGGGCTCCCTGAATCCACGCGTGGTACAGCGACGTGTGCTCACCGGCGAAGTGAATGCGCCCCTCAGGCTGGACGATAGAGGCCTGCAGTCGGGTCTGCTGCTCGGGCTCGAACAGCGCAAAGGCTCCTCGAGCGTAGGGATCGCCGTACCAGTCCTGCGTGGCGCCCAGCTCGAACTCGGTTGTCACCTCGGGGTGTATCTGGGCGACATCCTCGAGCGCCTGCTCGACCATCGACTCGGCGTCCATCGCACCCCAGCGCAGAGCGTCCTGGCCCCACGTGTACGACGCCAGGAGAGTGCCGCGCTCCTCATCAGGATCTGAAAACGACGGATACACGACGCGCCGGACGCTGAGGTCAGTAACGGTCGTGCCGCCGACGATGCCGTCGGTCTCCTCCCAGAAGCGGTGGCGCGTCTGGAACAGGATCTTGGTCGACGCGTTGTAGTTGAGCTCGCGTATCGCCTTCTGCTTCTCGCGCGAGAACGGCGTGTTCAGGATCTCGATGTCGCGCAGCACGCTGAACGGGATGGCGCAGATCGCGTAGTCGCCGCGGACGCTGAAGCGACCGCTCGCCGTCTTGTAGTGCACCGTGACCGAGTCGGGATCCTGTGAGATCGCGGTCACCTCCGCCCCAAAACGCACGTACGGCCTGAGCTGCTCGTAGAACGCGACCGGGAGCTGGTCCATGCCGCCGGCGATCTCCTGCATGTCCTCGAATGAGCGGCCAACAATCTCGCGCAGCTGCTCGACGACGGCGGCATTCATGTTCGACTCGCGGAAGCTCATCACGCCGTACAGCTCGAGCGCGCCCTCGCTGAAGCCACGCATCTGGAGGAACTCGCGGATCGAGTACTGGTCGTACGAGCGCAGCAGGTCGTCGAGCGAGTCCTGGCCGCCCTGCTCGTATTGCTCGCGGAACTCGGATGTCGCTTCGTTCCAGAGCTGCGTCCAGGTCTTGCCCTTCTCGTGGTCGGCGAGATTGAACGGCAGCTGCTCAGGGTTCTCGTCGGCCTGTGCGACGGTCATCCGCTTCCCATCGATGAACACCAGCGTGTTCGGGTTGCCCATCACGAACGGCCGCATGGCCAGGCCAAACAGCTCGCAATAGGCGAGCGTCAGGTCGTGGACGCGCGGGATGCGCATCGCACCTGCCTCGGCGTAGAGCCCCGGGGCGAAGTCGCGGATCGTCTTGACGCGACCGCCCACGCGATGCTGGGCTTCGAGCACGAGTGGCTCGTGACCCTGGCGGCGCAGCTCAAACGCCGCGACCAGCCCGGCGATCCCGCCACCGATGATGACGACACGTTTCGCTGACTGCGGCCGCGGCTCCAGCCCTTCCTCCGGTACCGCGAGCGTCTCGTCCGGCACCGGCTCGGTCACGAGGGGGTGGTTCGGAGTCGGGTCGGCGGGCGTGCCTTCGATGGCGGCCGCTGTCGATTTGTCGTCGGTCACGAGTCCTCCCTGGTGACGCCGTCGTCGATTACCGGGCGAGTCTACCGGCGTCACCGGTACCATCCCGGACTCGTGAAAGTGACACGGCTCGAGTTCGACACGCCGCTCGGATCCACTCGCGCGTTCCTGATCAACGCGCCCGGCGACGGAGCCAAACCCGTCGTGCTCTTCGGACATCCGACCGGGGCGGACGCGGAGTATTTCCTGGATGAGGCGCAGCTCTTCGCCGAGCGCGGCCTAGCTGCGCTGACCGTGGACCTGCCATACAGGCCGCCATTTCCCGGGCCGCTCTACTCCGACGAGCGCGACCGTCAAGCTCTGCTCGATGCAGTGCACGTCATGGTCAGTGCCGTTGATTTCGTCGTGTCGCAGCCGCAGATTGATCCACGGCGGATCGGCTATGTCGGTTCAAGCCTGGGCGGCACTGTGGGCGTCCAGTTGGCCGCAACGGACAAGCGCGTGTCTGCGCTGGCGCTGATGTCGGCCGTCGCGCGCATCGCTGATTACGCGAGCTTCCCCAACCAGCCTCGGACGCAAGAGCTGGTTGAGACGGGTCGGCTCGACGACTACCTGGCGCTGATGGGCGACGTCGATCCAATCACTCACGCTGCACAGACGGCGCCGGCAGCGGTGCTGCTGCAGTTCGGCGAGCAGGACTGGCTTGTCCCGCGCGACAGCGCCAATGAGCTCGCAGCCGCGACCGCAGACCCGAGCGAAGCGCGCTGGTACGCGGGGGGACACGACCTGGATGACGCGGCACAGGCAGACCGCCTGGACTGGTTGTCGCAGAAGCTGACTGGCTGATCAGCCGCGGTCGAACAGGTCGCGCCGCGGCAATCGCGTCCGCTGCGCCACTTCCTTTGCGGCCGACGACCGGCTCCAGCCCTCCCCCACCAGACGATCGACCTCCGCCCGACCTTCGCCCAAGCCGACTGTCGCTCCACGCTTCGCCTGCGCCGAATCCACACCCGCGACGACGATCGTCACCTCACCTCTGGGCGGCGCATCCTGCGCACGAATCGCCAGCTCGGCCAGAGACCCGCGCCAGATGTCCTCGTGGAGCTTCGTCAGCTCGCGGCAGAGTGCCGCACGACGATCGTCGCCACACGCCGCGGCAAGGTCGGCGAGCGTGGCTGCGGCGCGGCCGGGCGCTTCGAACAGCACCGTCGTGCGCTCGTCGCCCGTGATGCGCTCGATCAACTCGCGCCGCTCCCGTCCGCGCCGCGGCAGGAAGCCCTCGAAGCTCCAGCGCACGGCGGGCAGCCCGGACGCGACGAGTGCGGCCAGGACAGCGGACGCACCCGGAATGGGGACGACATGCCCGCCGCGCGCCGCCCACCGGGCGACGAGGCCTTCGCCGGGGTCGCTGACGAGAGGCGTGCCGGCGTCGGTGACGAGAGCGAGGTCGCTTCCACTTTCGAGATGCGCGACCAGCTCATCCTCGCGCGCAGGTGCGCTCTGGGCGTGATAGGACACGAGCTTCGTGTCGATGTCGAAGCGCGCCCATAGCCGGCGCGTCATTCGGGTGTCTTCAGCGGCGACGAGCGGCACGGCGCGGAGCGTCTCGATCGCGCGCTGGGTCATGTCGCCCAGGTTGCCGATCGGCGTGGCAACCACGTAAAGCGACCCGCCGGCCGGCGCAGGTCCCGTCGCGTCAGTCACGTGACTCGGGCAGCGGCCTCCGGCGCGGATAGAGGTAGTCGACGCCCGGTGTGCGCGTGGTCAGCTTCGCGACGGGCGGCACCTGCCGCTTGAACTCCGATTTGGCAATCATCGTCTGCACGCGTTCGATTGCCTTCGCCTCGAAGCCCATCTCGACCAACTGTTCGGTCGTCCGCCGGCGATCGATCATCCAGTACAGAAGGCGGTCCATCTCCTCGTAGCCCAGCCCTATTTCCTTCTCGTCGGTCTGGCCGGGCCACAGGTCTGCACTGGGAGGCTTGTTGAGGATCGAGTCCGGCACCCCCATCGCCTCTGACAGCTGGCGCACCTGGCTCTTGTACAGGTCGCCGATCGGATCGAACGCGAAAGCGTTGTCGCCATAGTGAGTGGCGTAGCCGAGCAGCGCCTCCGTCTTGTTGCCGGTTCCGATGACGAGGCCACCCCACGGCACCGACTGGTCGTAGATGACCATCATCCGCGAGCGAGCGGCGAGGTTGCCACGACGCAGGTTGGTCACGGGTTCGCCGGCAATGGACGTTTCGAGGTAGCCGTCGACGAGAGGCGTGATGTCGATCGTCCTGCTCGAGCAGCCGAGCGCGCCGACGACCGCCTGTGCGTCCCCGAGCGACTCCGGTGACGACGTCTTGTAGGGCATCATCACGCACAGCAGGTTCGGGGCGCCGATGGCCTCGACCGCCAGATAGGCCACGAGCGCCGAGTCGATGCCGCCCGACAGGCCAATGATCAGCTTCTCGAAACCGGTCTGCTCGAGTTGACCACGGATGAACTCACCGATGAGCCGGCGCGCAACGTCAGTGTCGATGAGCAGCTCTTCGGGCAGGTAATACGGTCTTTCCTCAGTCATGGTCGCCCCCCTGGATGCCGGCGCGCTCGCGCATGATCCGCTCGAGTTGGCGCGCCACGAAGTCCGGACGCTCGTCGCGCAGCAGCGGCAGTGCCGTCCGTTCGCGTCGCACGTCGTCGGTATTGATGTCGGTCACAAACAGACCCTCGTCGATGATCGGCGCGGCGCACACAACTTCACCGGCCGGATCGATCACCTGCGAGCCGCCCCAGAAAGTGACCGTCTCCTCGACGCCGACGCGATTGACGAAGACGACGAAGCTCGTAGTCAGCTGTGCGTAAGCGCGCATCAGCGTCCGCCACGACGTCGCCGTGCCCAGTTCCCCGTCCGCTGTTGCGGCGACGTCGCGCCCCGGCGAGGACGAGATGTTGATCAGGATCTGAGCGCCGTCGAGCGCCAGCACATACGGCACGGGCAAGTGCCAGAAGTCCTCGCAGATGCACAGGCCGAGGCGCACCCCGAGGCGCGAGTCGATGGCTCGTAGCTGCGCGCCGGTGCCAAAGAACCGCCGCTCATCGAAGAGCCCGTAGTTGGGCAGATAGGACTTGCGGTAGACGTACGTGACGCGGCCGTCCTCGAGCAGCGCGGCGGAAATGAACAGCTGCTCGTCGTCCGCACGCTCGACGAAGCCGACGATCGTCGACATCTCGCTCGCTTCGTGCGCCAGGGCCGCCAGGCGCTCGTCGTCGCGGCGCATCGCGACCTCGGCGTTCAGGTCCTGCAGCAGATACCCCGTCAAGCCCAGCTCCGGGAAGACCAGCAGCCTGACGTCACGCTCACGCGCCTGGGCGATCACCTGTCGGTGCTTGTCGAAATTGGCCTCGACGACACCCAGGCGTGGCGCGATCTGGCCGAGTCCCACACGCAGGTTGCTCACGACTGGCGATGTTACCCGCGATCCGACGCTCGTCCGCGCTGTCAAAGACTGGGTTAAGCCCCGTAAACGAACACGCCAAGTTCACGCTCCGGTGCTAGCCTTCCGCGAACTGTCGGAGGTGGTCGGTCGTGCACGACCGATTGGCGGTGACGAGCGAGCAATTGCTCGCCGGGAGGACCGCTCAGGACAGCACAAGAGGAGGAGGACTGAATGGCTCATCGTCCGAGATGGCAGAGCCTGTCGGGTGCGGCCGTGGTGGCCGTGCTTTTGATCTCGGCCTGTACCACCGGATCACCGGCCACAACCGCGCCAAGCGCCAGGCCGTCAACCGGCACAGCGAGTGCGCCGGCAAGTGCGCCGGCAAGTGCGGCCGCGACTTCTACCGCAGCGGCGCCTTCGGCGACCGCGGCACAGCCCACGGGCACGGCCGCCGCGCCAAGCGGATCGGCTGCTGCTCCGAGCAGCACGGCCGGTGCGCCAACCGGCGAGGTTTACCCCGCGAACGGCGAAGTCACGTGCGCCAACGGCGACACGGCCGGTTCGTTCGACGGCGAGGATTACAGCGGCAAGGTCAAGTCGATCTCAGCGCCAGACCCCATGACGGTGGTCTTCACGCTGTGCTCGGGCGACGGCGCCTTCCTGCCGAAGATGGCGTTCTCGGTTTTCTCGATCTACGACGCCGATTGGCTCGCCACGCACGTTGCTGATGGCAGCGCGCTGAACGAGATGAACGGCACCGGCCCGCTCCAGATGAGTGAGTGGCGCAAGGGTTCCGAGATCGACTACACCGCCTTTGCCAATTACTGGGGCGATGCGTCGACCACGGCCAAGGCCGTACTGAAGTGGCAGGCCGATCCGGCCCAGCGCCTGACGGACCTCAAGTCCGGAACCGTCACGGGCTATGCGCTCGTCGGCCCGACGGACTTCGACACGATCTCGGGTGACTCGACCCTCCTGCTGGCTAAGCCACCGGAAGGCCAGAACCTGAACACGCTTTACCTCGGCATGAACCACAACGACGCACCGTGGGACAACGAGAACGTCCGCAAGGCGCTTGCCATCGGCATCGACAAGCAGCGTCTCGTTGACAACTTCTACCCCGCGGGCTCGCAGGTTGCCGACTACTTCACCCCGTGCGCTCTGCAGTTCGGCTGCGAGGGCGACCCGTGGCCGGCCTTCAACAAGGAGACGGCCAAGGAGATGATCCTGGCCGAGTTCCCGGATGGGATCACGACCAAGATCCAGTACCGCACCGCCAGCCGCCCGTACATCCCCGTTCCGGTGGATGTTGCGACGGACCTGCAGGCCCAGCTCGCCGAGATCGGCATCACCGCCGAGCTCGAGGAGCAGGAGTCCTCGACCTTCATCGGCAACTCGAACCAGGGACTCCTTGACGGACTGTTCCTGCTCGGGTGGGGCGCCGACTATCCGGAAGTCACGAACTTCCTCGACTATCACTTCGGCCCAGGCTGCACCAGCGCGTTCGGTGACTGCTACCCCGACATCGCCGAGGCTCTGTCACGAGGCAACTCGACGTCAGACGAGACGATTCGACAGCAGGCATACACGGACGCGAACAACGCGATCCTGGCCAACGTACCCATGGTTCCTCTCGTTCACGGCGCAATCGGCAACGGCTATCTGGCCGGCACTGAAGGCGCTCAGTCATCGTCGATCTCGACGGAGTCCCTGTATCGGATGACCGCGCCGGAAGGCGACACGGTCGTGTTCGAGCAGACCGCAGAGCCCGGAACGGTCTTCTGTGCCGACGAGACAGACGGTGAGGCGCTGCGCGCCTGCGAGCAGTCGCTGGAGGGTCTGTACGGGTTCGATCCCAACAGCACCGATCCGGCGCCGCGCCTGGCGACCAGCTGCGATCCGAACGAGGACGGTTCGGTCTGGACGTGCCACCTCCGCGAGGGCGTCACGTTCCACGATGGAGCCACCTTCGATGCGCACGATGTCATCACGTCGTTCGCGATGCAGTGGGACGCAGCGAATGAGCTCCACAAGGGCAGCACCAGTCAGTTCGAGTACTGGACTGGCCTGTGGGGTGACTTCCTCCACCGATCCGCCCAGCCGGCTCCACCGGAGTCCTAGGCGATCCAAGGATGACCTCGAAAGGGGCGCCGGTTCGCGCCGGCGCCCCTTTCCGTTAATCGGGTAGTCGGGTTATTCGATGATCCGCTTCATCATTCGCCGCCTGCTCCTCAGTATCCCCGTGTTGTTCGGTGTCGTGGCGATCGTCTTCGTCCTGGCCCGCATCATCCCGGGTGACCCGTGCGTGGCCGCGCTTGGGGAGCACGCCAACAAGCAGAGCTGCGCAGAGTTCATTCACCGCTTCGGGCTCGACCAGCCACTGCCGGTTCAATTCGCGATCTATCTGCGCGATCTGTTCCAGTTCGACCTCGGCGACTCGATCAAGTTCGGACGCCCGGTCACGGCGCTGCTCGTCGAGCGCATGCCGACTACGATCGAGCTGACGATCTACGCACTGATCTTCGCAATCACGTTCGGCATCATCCTCGGCACCATCTCCGCCTACCGCCGGAACTCCAGGTCGGACGTGAGCACGATGATGGTCGCCAATCTCGGCGTGTCGGTGCCAGTCTTCGTCCTGGGCCTGGCCCTGGCGTACACGTTCGGCGTGATATTCAAGGGAACCCCGATCGCGCTGCCGCCCACCGGCCGGCTGAGCCCGGGCTTTCAATTCGACACTATCCCTGAAGCCTGGGGGCTGACGACCCTGAGCGGTCCGCCGCGCTCAATCCTCGACTTTCTGTCGAACATGTACACGCTCAACGGCATCGTCACGCTCCAGATAGGCCTGTTCGTCGACTCCTTCCGCCATCTGATCCTGCCGGCCATCGCGCTGGGCACCATCCCGATGGCCATCATCGCGCGCATCACGCGCTCGAGCCTGCTCGACGTGCTGGGCCAGGACTACGTCCGCACGGCGCGGGCGAAGGGACTTCGCCCGCGCCTGGTACTGCTCCGCCACGGCCTGCGTAATGCGCTCTTACCCGTGGTCACCGTCATCGGGCTGTCGGTCGGCGGACTCCTCAGCGGAGCGGTCCTGACGGAGACGATCTTCGGGCTGACCGGGGTGGGCCTGACGGTGTTCGAGGCTCTGACCGCGCGGGACTATGTCGTCATTCAGAGCTTCGCGCTGATCATTGCCTTGATCTACGTGATCGTGAACCTGATCACCGACATCAGCTATGGCTTCCTCGATCCGCGGGTCCGCCTCTCGTGACGACCAACCAGGTAGCCGAGGCGATCGAGACACCGCCGGCAGCCCTCGCCATGGAAGCGCCAGCGGCTCGCCGGCGCGGCCTGCTGCGCAGGCTCCTGTCAGAACGGTCGGCTGTTGTCGGCATCTGCATCCTTGTGTTCCTGTTCGCCGTTGCGTTGTTCGCGGACGTGATCGCCCCGTACCCGCCAAATCTCACGTTGATCAATGTCGAACCAGGCGTCCAGACACGCGCGGCGCCGTGCATTCACATCCTGGGCTGCGCCGCCAGCCAGCCGGAGCACTTCTTCGGGCTTGATGGCAACGCACGCGACGAGTTCAGTCGCGTCGTCTACGGCGCTCGGACGTCGCTGTTCGTCGGTTTCATCACGGTCTCCATCGCGATCGTCATCGGGACGGCCGTCGGGGCCGCGGCCGGATTCTTCGGCGGTCGCACTGACAACGGGTTGATGCGGGTGATGGACATCTTGCTCGCCTTCCCGGCCCTGCTTCTCGCATTGGTCATCGTCACGACGCTCGAACAGGTCACGGTCATCGGCCGGCTCGAGAAAGCGATGATCGCCGTGTCGTTCGTGTCGATCCCCATCTATGCGCGCGTCACGCGATCGTCCGTCATCACCGTGCGCGAGCAGGACTACGTGACGGCATCCAAAGCCCTCGGCGCAAGCCAGATGCACATCCTGCGGCACAGGGTCATGCCCAATGCCATTACGCCACTCATCGTGCAGGCGACGCTCGGTATCGGCACAGCCGTTCTCGAAGTCGCTGCCCTGTCGTTCCTGGGTCTTGCGGCGCAGCCGCCGCTCGCCGAGTGGGGGACGATGATCGGCCAGGAGCGCAACCAGATCTTCTCGTCACCGTGGCTGATCGTTGCGCCGGGCGTCGCGCTGACCCTCGTGGTTCTCGGTTTCAACCTGCTCGGTGATGGCCTGCGCGACGCGCTCGACCCGAGGCTCTCGAAGTGACCCAGGAGACGCGCCAGACGATCGCCTCCGATGACATTCCGGATCAGCCGGTGCTGACCGAGACGATCGTTGAGGACATGGCACCGGTCACGCAGCACGCCCCGCAAGGCGAAGTGGTGCTCGAGGTCCGCGACCTGAGGACCTCATTCAAGTTGCGCGAAGGCACTGTCAAGGCCGTCACGGGCATCAACTTCTTCGTCCGCAAGGGCGAGATCCTGGGCCTGGTCGGTGAATCGGGCTGCGGTAAGAGCGTCTCGTCGCTCTCGATCATGGGTCTGGTGGCGCCGCCGGGGGTCGTCGAGTCGGGCGAGGTCATGTTCGACGGCCAGGACCTGCTCAAGCTGACAGATGAGCAGATGCGCGACATCCGCGGCAACCGGATCTCGATGATCTTCCAGCAGCCCACGTCGTCGCTGAACCCGGTGCTCAACGTTGGCTTCCAGATTGGCGAGGTGCTCGAGATCCATAAGCGCATGAAGCGCAAGGTCGCCAAGGAACGCGCAATGGAGCTCATGCGCATGGTCGGTATTCCCGATCCCAAGCGACGCATCGACGGTTTCCCGTTCGAGATGTCGGGCGGCATGGCGCAGCGCGTGATGATCGCCATGGCACTCGCTTGCGAACCCGAGCTGCTGATCGCCGACGAGCCAACCACAGCCCTCGACGTCACCATCCAGGCACAGATCCTTGACCTGATGCGCCGGCTTCAGCGCGAGACGGGCACGGCGATCGTGCTCATCACCCACGATCTTGGCGTCGTCGCCGAGATGTGCGACCGCGTCGCAGTCATGTACGCCGGCGAGATCATCGAGGAGTCCAGCACGCGGTCGCTGTTCCGCGATCCGCTGCACCCGTACACCAAGGGTCTAATCGGCGCCGTGCCCATCCTGGGTCAGCCGGTCGACGCGCTGTCTGTCATCCCGGGCATGGTGCCGAACCTGATCAATCTGCCCGACGGTTGCCGGTTTGCCCCGCGCTGTGGGGCACGCATCGAGCACAACGTCGAACCGGCCACCGCGTCGCACCCAGAGCTGCGATCCGTTTCCGAGGACCACACTGTGCGCTGTTGGCTGTACCACTCGTCCGAAGAGACGCCAGGTTGGATGCCACCGCTTGCCAGAACGCCAGAACTGAACGGTGACCGACCATGAGCCTCGCCAGCCTGCGCGCCAACGTCGCCTCGATTGAGCCACGGTCACCGGATTCACCGCTCGTCGAGATCCGCGGCCTGCGCAAGGAATTCCCGATCAAGGGCGGCGTGCTCCAGCGGACGGTGGCTCAACTGCGCGCTGTTGATGGAGTAGATCTCGACATCCGGCGCGGCGAGACGCTCGGGTTGGTCGGCGAGTCCGGCTGCGGCAAGACGACGGTCGGTCGGCTGATCCTGCGGCTCATCGACGCGACGTCTGGAACCATCTCGTTCGACGGCACTGACATCACGAACCTGCGCGGGAGCGCGCTTCTGCCCTTCCGCCGACGGATGCAGATCATCTTCCAGGACCCGTTCGCGTCACTCGATCCGCGCGCGCCAATCGGTGACAGCATCGAGGAAGGGCTGCGCATCCAGAAGATCGGCACATCTGCCGAGCGCCAGGCACGCGTCAAGAAAATGATGGACCTCGTCGGCCTTGCCTCATACCAGGCACGACGCTTTCCACATGAGTTCTCAGGCGGCCAGCGGCAGCGCATCGGTATTGCCCGCGCGCTGATCCTCGAGCCGGACCTGGTCGTCTGCGACGAGCCCGTCAGCGCGCTCGATGTCTCCATCCAGGCTCAAGTGCTCAACCTGCTCAAGGAGTTGCAGCGCGAGCTGGGTCTGACACTGGTGTTCATTGCCCACAACATGGCCGTGGTCGAGCACATCAGCGATCGCGTCGCGGTCATGTACCTGGGGCGCGTCGTGGAACAGGCGAAGCGCGAGAGCGTCTACCGCGACCCGCGCCATCCGTATACGAAAGCGCTCATGTCTGCGATCCCGCGCCCGGATCCCGACGCGCGCCGGCAGCGCATCATCCTTGGCGGCGACGTGCCAAGCCCGGTCGCAATTCCTACCGGCTGCCGCTTCCATCCACGCTGCTGGCTGTACGAGCAGCTGGGCCAGCCTGAGAACTGCCGAACTGCCGATCCGGAGCTGCGCCAGGCGACGCCCTCATTCGACCAGCGAGTGGCGTGTCACTACGCCGAGCGGTCGAGCGAGGTGCTCGATGCAATGCCCAAGGAGAAGGTCAACTAGCCGTTCGGGAGATGCCCGGCCGGGGCGGTGCTCGCGGCGCTTACACGCCGCCTCGATCAGTGCGGCGTGTCGATTCCGGTAGTGCCAGTGGTCGGAACTTCGACCGGCAGATCGACGACTGCCTCGCCGGCCGACTGAGGACCAACATCCGGTCGCACCTGCGCCTCCTGGAGCGCCTTCGGCAGCTCGCCGACGGTGACCGGGAAGTGGCAAGCGACCTGATGGCCGGGTGACAGCTCGACGAGCGGCGGGACTTCCTCGGCGCACTTCTCTCGCGCCTGGAAGCAGCGCGTCCTGAAGACGCAGCCGCTGGGCGGATCGATGGGGCTTGGGATATCGCCGCGGAGGACGATGCGCGTGCGGTGGCGCTGCTCCTCAGGGTTTGGGATAGGTACTGCCGACAGCAGCGAGTGCGTGTACGGGTGCAACGGCGAGGAATACAACACCTGACGGGGCGCCGACTCCATGATCTTGCCCAGGTACATCACCGAAACGCGATGTGAGATCTGCCGTACGACCGCGAGGTCGTGCGCGACGAACAGGTAGGCGATGCCGTAGTCCTGCTGCAGATCGCGCAGCAGGTTGAGGATCTGGGCCTGGATCGAGACGTCGAGTGCGCTGACGGGCTCGTCACAGACGATCAACTTGGGCCGCAGCGCGATGGCGCGCGCGATGCCGATGCGCTGTCGCTGGCCGCCGGAGAACTCATTCGGGTAGCGGTTGTAGTGCTCCGGGTTGAGGCCGACGCGCTTCATGATGTCCTGAACCGCGCGCCTCACGCCACCCTCTGGAGTGACGTTCTGGACGCGGAACGGCGCGGCGATGATCGTTCCGACCGTGTGTCGCGGGTTGAGCGCGTTGTACGGGTCCTGAAAGATCATCTGCGCCTTGCGGCGTACCGGCAGCAGCTCCTTCGGCTTGAGCTTCGTCACGTCCTCGCCGTCGATGAGGATCGAGCCATCCGTTGGCTTGACGAGCATCAGGATCGAGCGCGCGGCGGTCGTCTTGCCGGAGCCGGACTCGCCCACGAGACCGAGCGTCTCGCCCGGGTTGATCGTCAGATCGACGCCATCAACGGCTTTGACGTAGCCGATCGTCCGCGGCAGGAAGCCGCGCGAACGGACCGGGAAGTGCGTCTTGAGATTGATAGCGTTGACGATCGGCCCGCTGGAGCCCGTCTTGGGCGCCTCTGGCAGCGGCACGGCCTTGTCGTCCGGCGCCTCGTTGACCATGGTCATTCAGGGACTCCCACGACTCCCGCTGCGAGCGACTCCAGGACTTCGCCAGCGATGCGCCGTCGCGTTTCCGGCGGCAGGTGACAACGTACGAGGTGGTCGGGCGATGCGGTCGGCAACAGGTCTGGACGCACGGTTTCAGCGAGGCCGTTGGTCATCGCCGCGTAACGGCAGCGAGGCTCGAAGACGCAGCCCTTGGGTAGTCGAATTGGTGACGGCGGGTTGCCCGGAATGGGCAGAAGACGGCCGCCAGCTTCCACGTCCATGCGCGGGATGGAGGCCAGGAGCCCGAGCGTGTAGGGCATTTCTGGCTCCTCGAAGATCGCCCGTGTCGGGCCGCTTTCGACGATGCGCGCGCCGTACATGACAGCGACCTCGTCGGCGACGTCGGCGACGATGCCCAGGTCGTGGGTGATGATGATGACCGTCGTCCCGAACTCACGCTGCAGATCCTGGATGAGCTCGAGGATCTGGGCCTGGACAGTCACGTCGAGGGCCGTGGTTGGCTCGTCGGCGATAAGGAGCTCCGGACCGTTGATGAGCGCCATGGCAATCATCACGCGCTGGCGCATGCCGCCCGACAGCTGGTGCGGGTACGCGTCGACGCGTCGTTCCGCGGCCGGGATGCCGACGCGCTTGAACATGTCGACGACTTCGCGCTTCGCCTCGCGGGGGTTGACGCGCCGATGGGCGCGCATCGCCTCGACGATCTGATCGCCCACGCGGTAGAACGGGTGCAGGCTGGACATGGGGTCCTGGAAGATCATCGCGATCGCCTTGCCGCGCATCGCCTGCATCTCTGGCGCGGACAGGCTGAGCAAGTCGACGTTGTTCAGCCAGATCTCGCCGGTCATCTTCGCCGTCTTACGGTCGATGAGTCCCATCACGGCCTGTGCCGTGACGCTCTTGCCCGACCCGGATTCGCCGACGATGGCGAGCGTGCGGCCCTTCTCCAGATTGAAGGAGATGTGGTCGACGGCCTGGACGAGGCCGTCCTCCGTAGGGAACGCGACGGAGACGTCGTTTACTGAGAGGAAGGGCCTCTCTGTTGTGCTTTCTGTTGAGATCCGGTCGACTGTCCGGTTCAGCCGACCTATCACCCGACCCTCACGCGCGGATCTACGACTGCGTACAGGAGGTCGACGACCAGGTTGGCGATGATGATGAACGCCGCGCTAACGAGCGTGATGCCGGCGATGACCGGAAGGTCAGACTCTATCACAGATCGGACGGCCAGGACGCCCAGGCCGGGCAGCGAGAAGATCGCCTCGGTGATGATCGCGCCGCCGAGCAGATAGGCAAGGTCAAGGCCAGCTGCGGTCACGATCGGCGTCAGGCCGGCGCGCAGCGCGTGCTTGACGACTACGACGCGCTCTCGGAGACCCTTTGCACGGGCGGTGCGGACGTAGTCCTCACTGAGCGTCTCGAGCACCTGGTTGCGCGTCAACCTGACGTAGAACGCGGCGTTCAGGACAGCGATGACGATCCACGGAAGGATCATCGTTTGGAGGAACTTGACGGGGTCCTGAGTCGGCGGCACGAACTGCGGGAAAGGCAGCAGGCGCAACTGCAGGATGACCACAAAGATGAGTACGAGTCCGATGAAGAACGACGGCAGCGAGTACCCGATGAGGGCCGCGCCCATAATCGTTCGGTCCTGCCACTTGCCGCGATGAAGGGCGGCGTAGATGCCGGCGACGAGGCCGGTGATGATCCAGATGATGAAGCCGCCGATGGCCAGCCAGAAGGTGACCGGGAAGGCGCGCGTGATCATTGTCAGCACCTGGTCGTGGCGCAGGTACGAGTAGCCAAGGCACGGAGCCGCGCAGATGATCGGCTGGGGGCCGGTCGCGGCGAAGGTGCGGCCGAAGATGAGGCCCTTGAGATAGATGATGTATTGGTCAAGCGGCGGTAGGTCCAGACCCAGCCGATGACGGTTCGCCTCGAGCAGCGCCGGCGTGCAGATCTTGCCGCACGTCAGCCGCGCCGGGTCGAAGGGCAGCATGTTGAACAGCACGAAAGTCGCGGCAGTCAGCAGGAACAGCAGCAGGACCATGCCTAAGACCCTGCGAACGATGTATCCGTACATCGGGCTGTCCTCCTGGGTGTCTCAGTAAGTGAGAGTGAGTGCTGCCGGGGGAGCGCTCGCGCGCTCCCCCGGTGACAGCTCAGGTTCCCTTTGTGGGGGAGACCTTTACTGGATCGCGTACAGCTGAGCGTACGGCCATGAGCCGTAGGCAGCCCAGCGATACAGATTGCCAACGTGGTCGCCGGCGATGTTCTGCGCGAGGCCGAAGAACGTCGGGATCACATAGGCGTTTTCGACGGCTTCCTTGTTCAGATCCTGCCAGGCGGTTGCCTGGGCGGTCCGATCAGTCATCTTCATCGCGTCCTGGATGGCCGCGTAGAAGTCAGGCGTCGTGTCCTTGTTCGTGCGGGAGAGGTCGAAACCGCCTTCAGGGGTGAACAGCGGCGGGATGACGGTCGAAGCGTTCGGCCAGTCAGCACCCCAACCGGAGCCACCGAATTCGTTAGCGGTGTCGTCGTTGAACACGTACGCGTAGTAGCCCGACGACACACCGAACAGGTTGACCTTGAAGAGCGAGGCACCGTTCGCATCCTTGACGTTGATCAGGGAGTTCTGAACGATGGCCGCGACCTGCTGTCCAACCGGGCTGGTCGAGACGTAGTCGTACGTGATCGTGGTCGGCGTCGTGATGCCCGCGTCCGTGAGGACCTGGGCAGCAACAGCAGGATCGCCGCTCGCCGGGAAGGCATGGCCCCACAGGCTGTCGGCCGAAGCCTCACCCGTGGTGACATCCCACAAACCGGTAGGAGCGTAGTCCTGGCCGATGTTCGGCTTGATGACGCCGTCGGCATAGTCGCCGACGAAGTCGCCGCCGTTGGCAGTCTTGATCGCAGCGCGATCGAGCGCGATACCCATCGCCTGGCGAACCGCCTTATCAGTGACCTTGTCGGTCCTGATCCAGATGTAGTTCGCATACGGGTCGTAGTCGCTGAAAGCGCGACCCGCGAACTGCGGCGCAGCAGTGTGGGGATCAGTGAAGATCGTTGCGAGGTTCTCGGGCTGGACAGCACCGTACATGACTGCGTACTGGTCGTTGCCAGTCGGAGTCATGAGGCGCGGGTCGGCAACCTTCGGATCGATACCGAAGTCGATTTCCCACTTGTCCGGATAGGCGCCGCGATACTCATCAACCGCTGCACTCCAATTGGGGTTGCGATCGAGGATGAGGCTGCCGCCTACGCCCGCGGTGAAGCTGGTGATCTGGTACGGGCCGTCCGACCAAGGAGCGGTGTCGTAACCCTCACCGGTATCGACGCCGGGGTGGTCCACAGGATTCGGGACTGCCGCGAAGCCGAGGGTCACCGTGAAGTTGAAGTCAGCAACAGGCTGCTTCAGCTTGTAGGTGATGGTGTTGCCGTCGCAGGTGACGGCCTGATCGAACAGCTCCTGGCCGGTGCCGTCGTACGGGCCCTTGTACTTCGAGGAGCCGTCGTCGTCCGTCGGGATGTCGAGGTACGGGATCGCGTACGTGGGGCCGCCGACGATGATGTCAGTCGCGAACGTGCGCGACGCACCGTAGGCAAAGTCCTCGCACTTGACGTCCGAGCCATCCTGCCACTTCAGCCCATCGCGAAGCGTGAAGCTCCACTGGGTGAAGTCGTCATTCGGCGTGCCCGTATCGGTCGCCGCGTCGGGGACGATCGTTGTCGCCTCAGACGGGTCGGTCGAGTACTTGTACGCCGTCAGCGAGCGCATGATCGTCGCGCTGAAGAACGCAATGTCTTCACCGGTGTAGATGCGCTGCGGGTCCATGTCCTGGAACGAGACGCCGCCGTTGGCCGCGTCACCAGTCATGAGCATGTAAATGGTGCCGCCCGGTGCCGGGGAACCGCCCGGGGCTTGCGTGGCTGGGTTGCTCGACGGCTCCACCGAAGCGGGCGTCGAGGGCTCCGTTGACTGACCTGGGGTTTCCGCCGCGGGGCTACCGGACGCGCCTGGGGTTGCCGCGGCGGGCGTGCCCGTAGCGGTTGCCGTAGTCGCGCCTGGCGTATTCGCCGCCGGCGTGCCTGCAGCCGGCGTTGCCGGCGCGGGCGTTGCTGTGCCACTGCTACATGCTGCGATCAGCACGAGCGTTGTGACACTGAAAGCCAGGGCGCGCTTGAATCGCCCCTGGGTTTCCGTCATGCTCGGTCCTCCTCCAACGACCTGTGCCGGGAAGCCCCCGGCCCAAATTGCCGCTTGATCATACACAAGGGTCACTCAGAAGCTGAGCGCACTCCTCGTCCGAATCAGGGCCTAAAAGAAGTGGTTGGGAACACGTCCCAGCTAGTGGATGACTCGTGGATCGAGTGCATCACGAAGCGCGTCTCCAAGCAGGTTGAAGGAGACGACGATGATGACCAGGACCGTCCCTGGAATGAACAGGTAGGACGGCACCTGGACGAAGTAGTTGACTGAGTTCGCGAGCATCGCACCGAACGTCACGTCCGGCGGGACGATGCCCACGCCCAGATATGAAAGCGCTGCCTCAAGCCCGATGTAGGCCGGCAGAGTCAGCGTGGTGTAAACGAGGATTGGCGCCCACAGGTTGGGCAGGATTTCAGTGAACAGGATGCGGCGCTTGCTGGACCCCATGGCCACTGCCGCTTCCACGAATTCCCGCTCTCGAAGGCTGAGCACCTGGCCGCGCACGATGCGCGCCAGATAAGGCCACCCGAAAATCGAGATGACGAGGATCAGATAGGTGATGCGCGACGGGTTGCCTTCCGGCACGCCCAGCTCTTCCAGCCGCTGCGTCATCACGCCCGAGAGGGCGAGGATGATGAGGAGGAAGGGGAATGCGAGCACAAGGTCCATCAGCCGACCAATGATCATGTCCGTACGGCCACCCGCGTAGCCGGCAACGATGCCGATCACGGTGCCCAGGAAGACGGTCAGGATCGTTGCGGTCGTGGCGACGATGAGCGAGATGCGCAGTCCCCAGATGAGCTGCGAGAAGATGTCGCGGCCGGTGCCCCACTCAACTCCGAGCGGGTGGGTGGCGCTGATGCCACCCCACGGGCCGGCCGGAGCGCCGCCGAGGTTGCTCAAAGACGTGCGATCGAACGTGTAGGGGCTGAAGCCCAGGAACGGAAGGACAAACGGTCCAATGACGGCGATGCTGTACATCGCCACGAGGATGATGAAACAGATCATCGCGACCCTGTCGCGCCTGACTCTGGACCAGACGATCTGGCGGAGACTCTTTCCGGCCGCTTCCTGTTGTTCTAGGGCTGGCTCTTCCGCAGAGTCTTCGGCGCGCGCGCGCCTGATCGCAACCATCGACGCAGAGTAGCACGATCAATGGACCGCGCTAGTGCATTGTTTAGACGACTTATCCGTGCCGCGGTGTTACGGAATCGTGCCTAAACGCCGACGTTTATTGCGGGCAGACCGGTTCCGCGCCGGTCATTGGCTTCCAGCGCAGCTCGGGCTGACGAGCGGCAGTAGCTTCATCGAGGCGGCGTACCGGCGAGTCGTGGGGAGCGTCGTGAAGCAGCTGCGGATCCGTCCCTGCCTCGTGGGCGATCGCGATCAGTGCGTCGGCGAAGGCGTCGAGCGTCTCGATCGATTCCGTCTCGGTCGGCTCGACGAGCATGCATTCGTCGACCGTCAGCGGGAAGTAGATCGTTGGCGGATGGAAGCCGTGGTCGATGAGGCGCTTCGCGATGTCTAGCATCCGAATGCCGGTGCGCTTCTTGATCTGGGTGGCACTGGCTACGAACTCGTGCTTGCTGACCTGGTCGAACGGCATCTCAAAGGTGTCCGCCAAGCGCGACCGCAGGTAATTCGCGTTGAGCACCGCATCTTCGCTGACCTCGACGAGGCCCGGCCCGCCGTGTGCCAATAGATATGTATAGGCACGGACGAGCACGCCGACGCTGCCGGTGTAGGAGCGTACGCGTCCGATCGATGTCCGACGCTCGCTGGCACGCTCCAGGCGATAGCCCGCTCCATCGCGAAGAACACGCGGCCACGGCAGGAACGGCACGAGCTTTTCGCTGACGGCCACGGGTCCCGCCCCCGGCCCTCCCCCGCCGTGCGGCGTCGAGAAGGTCTTGTGCGTGTTGAAGTGCATGACGTCGAAGCCGGCCTGGCCGGGCTTGAATTTGCCCAGGATGGCGTTCATGTTCGCGCCATCCATGTACGCGAGCGCGCCAGCGGCGTGAACGGCCTCGAGGACCTGCTCGATCTGCTTCTCGAAGAGACCGAGCGTCGACGGGTTGGTCAGCATCACGGCGGCGGTGCGCGCTCCGAGGGCGGCGCGCAGCGCGTCGAGGTCGATTTGTCCCTCTGCCGTTGAGCGGACGGTGACGGTCTTGAAGCCGGCCATCGACGCGGTCGCGGGATTGGTGCCATGGGAGGAGTCCGGGACGATGACCTCGACGCGGTCCGAGTCGCCGCGCGACAGGTGATACGCGCGGATCATCAGGATGCCCGTCAGCTCGCCCTGCGCCCCGGCGGCCGGCTGCAGCGTCACAGCCTTCATGCCGCTGATCTCGATCAGCCACTGCTCCAGCTCCCACAAGAGCTCGAGCGTGCCCTGGCTGATCGCTTCGGGCGCCAGCGGGTGGAGGGCGGCGAAGCCGGGTAGTCGGGCCGACCACTCGTTGATCTTGGGGTTGTACTTCATCGTGCACGAGCCGAGCGGATAGAAGCCCGTGTCAACGGAATAGTTGAGCTGCGACAGGTTCACGAAGTGACGTATGACCTCGGGCTCGTTGAGCTCGGGCAGACCGACCGGGTTCGCGCGGCGATGCTGGGCCGGAAGTCGGTCGAGGGCGTCGGCGGGAGGATGCGGAACCTTGGTCGTCGCCCGCCCAGCACGCGATAGCTCGTTCAGTGTCGGCTGTAGGCCCGCACCCACCACCCGACGCTGGCCGATGCCAAGCGTCTCAGTGCCCGGGCCCTCGCTTGTTTCGATTTCGAGCCGAGTTCCAGGCTCGCCGACGGCGGTCACCGGGCAGCCTCGGCCAGGGAGCTCACGAAGCCCTCGATGTCCGCGTCAGTCGTGACCTCTGTTGCGCACACGAGCAGGGCGTCCGTCAGCGCGTCGTCATCGGGGTACCAGTCGACGAGTGGCAGACCCGCGACGTAGCCGCGGTCGAGCAGCTCAGAGTGCACGGTCGCCGCCTGCGGAACCGCGACCGCGAACTCGTTCAGATACGGGCCATCATGGACGCGCCTGAAACCAGCCGCGGACAGCGCGTCCTCCAGCTGCTTGGCGCGCGCGGCGCCGCCGGCGGCGACATCGTGCAGTCCATGGGGGCCGAGCGTGGCGACATACGTCGTTGCCGCGAGTGCGCACAGAGCCTGATTCGTGCAGATATTGCTAGCTGCCTTGTCGCGACGTATGTCCTGTTCGCGCGCGCGAAGCGTCATCACGTACGCGCGCCGGCCGTCGACGTCCGTGGTCTTGCCAACGAGCCTGCCCGGAACCTGTCGGACGAGGTCTGTGCGTGCGGCGAGGAGGCCCAGGTAAGGGCCGCCGTACTGGAGTGGAATGCCCAGCGGCTGACCCTCGCCGACGGCCACGTCCGCACCGTACTCTCCTGGCGGGGCGAGAACGGCGAGCGAGACCGGCTCGACCACGGCGACAAAAAGCGCGCGAGCAGCGTGAGCCAGCCGCGCCGCCTCGGCCATGGGCTCGAGGATGCCGAATGCGTTTGGCTGGCCAAGGATGACGCCTGCCACCGGTCGTGCAGCGTCGCCAAGCTCGCGCTCGAGTGCGGCGAGATCGGTCGTGCCATCGGGCAGCGTCGGCAGTTCGTCCAGCTCGAGGCGGCCGCCTTCGAAATACGTCCGTATGGTGTCGACGAAATGCCGGTGCACGGCGCGCGAGACGAGGACTCGGTCACGACGCGTCGCGCGGACCGTCATCAGAGCTGCCTCGGCTGTCGCCGCGGCCCCGTCGTAGTGCGACGCCGACACGATGTCGAGCCCGGTCAGCTCAGCCAGGAGAGACTGATACTCGTAAATGGTCTGGAGCGTGCCCTGGCTGATTTCGGGCTGGTATGGCGTGTACGCGGTGTAGAACTCACCGCGGCTCAGGATCTGGTCGACGGTCGCCGGTATGTGGTGGCGATACGCGCCTGCGCCAAGGAAGCTGACCAGATCCACGCGGTTGCGGCGCGCCAGTTCCTCGAGCCGGCGCGCGAGCGATAGCTCGTCGAGGCCGGGCGGCAGATCGAGTCCGTCGGCACGTACCGCCGTCGGGATGTCGGCGAACAGTGCGTCGACCGAGTCGATGCCCAGGGCAGCGAGCATGCGCTCGCGGTCGGTGGCGGTGTGAGGTCCGTAGCCGTAGGTCATGACGGGAAGTAAGTGCGCGTCAGCCGGCCTCTACCAGCTGGCGGTAGGCATCCGCACCCATCAGTCGGTCGCTGTCTTCCATCGCCGCTGAGGCGTCCGCCAGTCGAAGTCGGACCATCCAGCCATCGCCGTACGGATCGTCGTTGACGAGCTCTGGTTTTTCGCCGAGTGCATCGTTAATAGCGACCACCTCGCCGGCGGCCGGCGCGTACAGATCTGACGCCGTCTTGACCGACTCGATCACGCCGAACGCCTGCGCCGCGTCAAGCGACATGCCCGCGGATGGGAGCTCGACGAACACGACGTCGCCCAGCTGGTCTGCCGCATACGCCGTGATGCCTATCACCGCCTCGTCGCCCTCCACGCGCAGCCATTCGTGGTCGGGGGTATAGCGGAGGTCCTGGGGTACGTCCAAGTCTGGGCTCCTAAGACGGGCGCTTGTAGAAAGGCAGCGGGACGATCTGCGCTTCCGCGCGAGCGGTGCGGATCGAGACCTCGACCATGGTACCGACAGCCGCGTCGGCGGGCGGGACATACGCCATGGCGATCGGCACGCCGAGCGTTGGTGACGGCGCGCCGCTGGTCACGACGCCGACTTCCGGCTCCTTGCCCGCCTCGAAGACGGGGTACCCGTGACGCGCGATGGCTCGACCGTCAAGCGTCATTCCCACGAGTTGCTTTGCCGGTCCTTCCTGGGCGACGCGCTCGAGAGCCGATCGACCAACGAAGTCGCCTGCCTTGTCCAGCTTGACCACGCGGCCCAGGCCGGCCTCGAATGGATTTGTGTCGCGGCCAAGCTCATTGCCGTAGAGCGGCATGCCAGCCTCGAGACGCAGCGTGTCGCGCGCGCCGAGGCCGCAGGGGACGATCTCGAACTGCCGGCCGGCGTCGAGTAGCGTGTCCCAGACCTGGAGCGCGTCGTCCCAGGCGACGAACAGCTCGAAGCCGTCCTCGCCGGTGTAGCCGGTGCGTGCGATGTGCGCGGGCTTGCCGCACGCGTGGCCCTCCGCAATCGCGTAGTACTTCAACGACGCAAGATCGATGTCCGTCATGGGCTGCAGCAGCTCCGCGGCTCTGGGTCCCTGCACCGCAACGAGCGACGTCCGCAGCGATGCATCGTCGATGGCCGCGTCGAAACCCTCCAGGCGTTGGCGCAGCTCCGCGACGACAGTCTCCCGGTTTGAGGCGTTTGGCACGACCATGAACCGGTCCCCGGCAACGCGGTAGACGATCAGGTCGTCGATGATCCCGCCATCTGGCGCGCAGATCATGGAGTAATGGGCGCGACCTTCGGCGAGCCGCGGCGGGTCAGTCACGAGGGCGGTTGCAAGGCCTTCACCGGCGCCGGGCCCAGACACCCATACCTCGCCCATGTGGGACAGGTCGAACAGGCCGACGCGCTGCCTGACCGCGCGATGCTCTTCGAGAATGCCCGAGTACTGGACCGGCATCTCCCAGCCGGCGAAGTCGATCAGTCGGCCGCCCAGCGCCCGATGGCGCTCGACGAGGGCTGTCTGAAGCAAACCCGTCATTGCCCGCTCGAGCCTCTCAGAGCCCGGCCACGCCGAGCGCCTGCTCGACCAGCTGGCGCTCGGTTGGGAACGTCAGCATCGCCAGCGCCTCGGCGACCGGGAAGAAGCGAACGTCCTCGAATTCATGGTCGTGGTTCTCGAGGCTGCCGCCGACAGGCTCCATGAGAAAGAAATGCACTGTCTTGTGGATGCGTTCGCCGCTCATGGTGAAGAAGTAATCGATGGCGCCGACCGGCGCAACGATGCGGCTTTCCAGCACATTGGGATCCTAAGCTTAGAATTCCACGTGGACAAGTTGTCG
>JADMIO011409310.1_pt1 | contig 38936 bp, 39 predicted proteins | sample 8958161 | NCBI WGS metagenome assembly JADMIO01 (sample SAMN16585339, study PRJNA669376) | soil metagenome | isolation source: Crop rotation soil | place: USA: Cullars Rotation, Alabama | collected 2011 | reverse complement strand
TGGTCTTCGCGATTCTTCAGACCATTGCTCTACCGACTGAGCTACCTCGGCGGGACCTTGATTCTATTAGGTATTCGGCGAGCGAATCACATGGTGTAGCGCGACATGGTGTAAGCAACCATGTGCCGCGTAGCGCCATGGTCTCGACGCGCTGAGCACGAGGGCCGCTAAACCATTGCTCTCCGAGCCGGTATCAAAGGACCGAAACCATTGCTCTACCGATCTACAGCACTGTGTCGCACGATCTGAACTAGCGGACGCAGAACGACTCTCCTTGTGACTGTCCGGACCGCGGCGGCCCGACATAGATCCCTTGGTTCTCCGCACGCAGCGTGAAGTCGCCGTAAGAGATTCCCTCGAATACCGCGTTGTCGATCGTGTGCAGCCGGCCAAACCCGGCTTTCGTAACCGTGACGCTCATCCAGCGGCAGCGTCCCGGCGGCACAGCGAGATGATCTAGGACAGCCCGCCCATCAGCGTCGGTCGTGCGCTCGATTCCCTGAGGGTCGACTCGCACGAGCGCACCTACGATCACCTGACCATTGCTATCGCGGACGCGCACGTCTAGCGCGGCGAGGCCGGGTCCGGGAGTTGGCGGCAAGGAGGGCGCGTCGGTTGGTGTTGGCGGTGCGATCGACGCCGGCGGTTGGGACACGACTGGCAGGCGGCTGCCACAACCTTGTCCGAGTGCGGCAGCGGCCAGCGTGAGTGCGACCGCGCTAGGACGCGCCAGATGTGCTCGTGTCATAGATGAGGCCTGAGGTGGGCACGGTCAATCTGAATAGTGCCCGCAGACTAGAGATACGCCACAATCGCAGCGAGCTGTGGTTGGTCGAACCCAACGTCCGGTAGCCCGTGTCGCCAAACCAGATGCCATAGAGATCCCACCATGAGCTCGTGACAGATGAGACGACCCAAAACGCTGCTAGTTTTCGCCCTAGCGCTCATCGTCTTCATCGTTGTGTTCACTCTTGGCGCGATGGCGCGTCCTGTGCTCCCGGGTTAATCCGCATCGTCAGCGAAGATAAGCGGCGTGCGGCCTGCCCGCCGCACTCAAGACTATCGGCGACCTACACCATGTTGTTTGGACGCTGAATTCGGGTATCAGCCGAGAGTTCCTGAGCAATTTCGCGAATCATGGTCTTCGCGATTCTTCAGACCATTGCTCTACCGACTGAGCTACCTCGGCGGGAAGTCCATTTTACTCAGAAACGCGAGTCTGAACCGGAGGACATTTAGCGTGTCACCTCTTCGGCGTGTCGATCATGTCGGCATCACCGTCACCGATCTCGACGCGGCAACCGACTTCTTCGTTCGCCTGGGCTTCGAGGTCGAGGGTCGGACCATGCTCGAAGGCGAGTTTCTCGACGCGGTGATCGGCATGCCGAACGCGCGGACCGAGCTCGTCTCGCTGCGCCCGCCCGGCGGAGGGACCGGAGTCGAGCTGGCGCGATTCATCCGGCCGGACGCGCGAGCTGGATCACCGACCCCGATGGCGAACGAGCTCGGGCTGCGGAGCGTCGCGCTCGAAGTGGAAGGCCTCGACGCGATGCTCGAGCGGATCTCGGCCGCGGGGTACCGGCTCGTCGGGAGCGTCGGCGAGTACGAGGGCATCTGGCGCATGGCCTCGGTGCGCGGACCGGACCGCATCATCGTGTCGTTGGCGCAGCGAACGGACGTAACGACCCGCCACGATTGAGTGGCGGCTCCGACCTGAGCCGCGACGCGGCAGGACGGAACGCGTCGACGAAAGGAGCCGGAGATGGCGAAAGTCGTCGCATTCATGTCGATGTCTCTTGACGGCTACGTCGCGGACGAGAGCGACGGCGTCAACCAAGTCTTCGACTGGTACTTCTCAGGTGACGTCGAGATACCCACCGGCAGTGAGGACTTCACGTTCCGCGTCTCCAGGCCGAGCGCGGATCACCTGCGGTCGTTGATGCGCGACGCGGGCGCGTTCCTCACCGGCCGGCGGACGTTCGATGCCGCGAACGGCTGGGGCGGGCAGCATCCGTGGAACGTGCCAGCGTTCGTCGTCACCCACCGCGTGCCGGACGGATGGCCGCGTCCAGGATCGAGCGTGCAGTTCGTCACCGACGGGATCCAGGCCGCGGTGGCGCGCGCGTCGGAGGCGGCCGGGGCGAAGTCAGTGTACGTGCACGGCGCCGAGACGATCACGCAGCTGTTGAACGCCGCGTTGATCGACGGGATCCAACTGGATGTCGCAGCGGTGTTGCTCGGCCGCGGCGTGCGGCTCTTCGAGCACCTCGCGAAGACGCCGATCATCCTCGGCAACCCGACGGTCGTCGCGGGCGTTGGCGTGACGCACCTGCGTTATCGCGTGCGCTGAGTCGCGTCGTGACGACGATGATCGTCGACGAGCTGGACGCTGAACGACCGCAGCGACGGAAGCGACCGCGAATGCCCTCGCGTCGTTCGCTCACGGCGCTCGGCCTCGGCATCGTCGTGCTGGCAGTTCTCGTCGTCGCGAGCGGCGTCGTGCCGACGGTCAGGGCGTGCGCGGCGGTCACGTCGCTCTCGAAGCATCCGACCGATCCCGTCTTCGCAGGTGCGCCGCTCGGCCCGTTGCTCGCGAGCGACTTTTCGGGTGGAGCGAAGCAAGCCGTCATCACGACCTATCAGGAGGGCTTTGCCACTCCGATGCTGATCGTCGCGGCGCGACCCTACGAGCAGATGCTCACGCTGCGCGGTTGGCACTGCATAGATCACCGGACTCTGCGAGTGGACTGGCAGTATCCCTTCACGACGGGCTCGCGTCCGGCCCCGCGCGAAGCGTTCGCGACCGCCGGGTTCGACAGCATGGAGCTCCCGGCATTCACGACGCTTCCGGATGCCGGCATCGTTGGTCCGGGAACGTACTGGTTCCTCTTCGACAGCCCGGGGCGCTGGGTGTTGGAAGTGCGTGACGGCGCGCGGGTCGTTGGCGAGGCGACGCTCGACGTCCGCGCGGGCGCGCCATAGCCGACGCGGCGTGTTACTTCGTCGGGTACTCCACATGGCGGCCGATGAACGGCAAATGCTCGCCGAGCGACAGCAGCGTCGGCGCGATCGCGCTCGATAGGAGCTGCGGCCGCACGCTCGTCTCGTAGTAGCCGAGCGTCTGATTGATCTTCGCGACCTGCTCGGTCGGGATGGCGGACGTCGCGACCTGCGCGGCCATCGCGTCGAGTGTCCCGGGATCGATCATCACGGAGAACTGCGGATTCGCGGCGACGGCCGCGCGCATCGCGGCGACCGCGGCTTGATCGACGCTCGCCTTGCCGTGCATCGGACCGACGATCGAATCAAAGCTCACGACCGCGACGAGCGCGAGGTAGACCGTGATGAGCGCTGTCGCGACGCCGAGCGGGACCCCGAGCACGTTGTCGGCGGCCTTCAGCACGCGTACGCGGTGCAGGAGGCCGACGAGGACTGAGCCGATGCGGAACACGATGCTCGCGACGAACCCGACGACGATGACACCGAGGCCGATGCCGGCAGCGCCCGTCGGCACCACGCCCTGCCCCGGTCCGGCGTAGATGCTGTACAGCCCAACGAGCGACATCGCGACGGCGAGCGCCGGAGCGATGAACCCACGCCGCCAGCCGGCGAACGCGGCGAGCGCGATGACGAGTACGACGGCAAGATCGAACACGGCCGCAGTCTACCGAGGGGCCGAGCGACCTTTGGGTCCGTCGGGGATCGACCGCGTGAGCGTGCTCGTGTGGGCGACCTCGGGCTCGAACCGAGGACCTTCTCCTTGTAAGGGAGACGCTCTGACCAGCTGAGCTAGTCGCCCGCGTTCAGTATGACGTCGCGGGATGCTCCGAGGCGACCCACGCGAGCGGCGGCAGCGGGAAGAGACGCACGTTCCGCCCGGCGATGATGAGCGCGTCGGCAAGACCCTCCAGGCGACCGAGCTGCGTCGCGAAGTAGTCGAACCGTTCCGCGCCGCGCTCATCGAGCGGCCACTCGTCGCCGCTGTGACGCGCGATCAGCTGCCACAGCTGGAAGTAATCGCGAGTGAGATCGTCGGCACGCTCGTCGAGCTGGACCTGATAGCGGCAGCGCATGATGCGGAGGCTCGCGGTCTCGAACGCCGTCAGCCGACCGAGCGCCGCAAGGAAGTCGCCGCGCAGGCGCCGTCCCTCTGGGCTGGCCACGTCCGTGCGGGAACGCCGGTACGTGCGGCTGCGAAGCTTCGCTTGCACGGTGAGCTCGCGATGGCGCTCGTCGAGCCGCTTGCGGAAGCGCTCGGCGCCAACTCCGGTCGTCGCCCAGATCACGGGTGCGCGTGGCGGCATCTCGTCGCGATTATCCTGCCCGCCACATGCCCGACAAGACCTTTTCAGCGCGATGATGTCGTCGTAAAATGAACGACCGCGGGCTCATTGACGACCTCCTCTCCTCCGCCCGCACCATCGCCGTCGTCGGCTACTCCGCCGATCCCTCACGGCCGAGCAACTCGGTGTCGCGATACCTGCGGGGTCAGGGCTACCGCATCATCCCGGTGAATCCACAGCTGCGCGGAGCCACGATCGAGGGCGAACGCGCGTACGACTCGCTCACGCAGATCCCCAAAGACATCCGCGTCGACTTCGTCGACGTGTTCCGGCGTGGGGACTTCCTCGACGCCGTCGTCGACGACGCGCACGCCGCGGGGATCGACACGATGTGGTTCCAGCTCGGTCTCGGGAACGTCGCCGCGGCCGAGCGAGCGGAGTCTCTGGGGATGCGTGTCGTGTGGGATCACTGCACCGCGATCGAGCATCGACGTTTCCGGCGAGAGCACGCGAGTGAGCGCGGCGCCGGGACGGAGCGCGAGCGCGAGAGCCGCGACGGAGCGCGAGGCGCTTAGAGGCGACTCCGCGGCGTGAGCGCGATCTCCTTCGAGACGTCCTCGCCCGCGACGACGCGCGACCAGAACGGGTCGAGCTCGATGCGCGTGTTCGCGTTGCGCACCATCGCGATGAGCGGGGCGAACGCGTGCAGACGGTACGGTTTCGTGTTCACCTTGACCGTCGTCGTGCGGCCGCGAGCGACGAAGAACGGCGCGGACACGCCAGAGTGGGCGCCGGGATAACGCTTCGCGTCGATGCGCTGGATCGATCCGATCGGCACGCGCTCTTCCTTCGTGCCGAAGTTCGTCCGGAATACGAGGGCATCGCCTTCCACAGCGAGCGTTGTGAAGTACGCCTGATTCACGACCACGAGGGCGTTGATCGCCAGGAGAAGGAGGCCGATCGCGACCATCACGCGATCCCCGCCGGCAGCGCCGAACACGAGCACGCCGACCGCCGCGAGCGGGAAGAACGTGTACGACGGCCAGAGGAGCGCGAGGTCCGGACGCACGGTGGCCACGGATCGAGTCTAGGTCGGGGGTTCGCTGTCGCACGAACATGCGACGACGCGCGTCTGTTCACGGAGCCCTCGATATGAGTAGATGGCGCGCGTGGGGAAGACTGGGCGAAGGGCCTCACCGCGGCGACGGACGCGCGTGTCGCGCGCGCAGCGGCGGCGCATCGAGGAGCGAGCTATGCCAGTCGTCAGCCAGAGTCGGATCTGCGCAAGCTGTCCCGGACTCTCCGCAGCGGACGCGCGCCGGAAACTACGTATGGCGCCTCGTCTTTTTGAAACGCGCGTCAATCGTCCTGTTGTCTCTGATGTATCGCGACCCGGGGGCGCCGTGTCTCGAGCGCAAACGCGAGATCTGGCTCGACTATGCGCGACGCCATCAGCTTGACCTGAGATAGAATTGGTCGATCAGCCCAGGTGATGTAATGGCAGCCATGCAAGTCTGAGGGGCTTGTGCCCGTAAGGGCGTGAGGGTTCGACTCCCTCCCTGGGCACCGACGGCACAGATCACACGCGGACTCTCTCCCACGCGCCGCTGCGGAATCTCCACGCGAGCAGCGCCGCGCGCACGAAGTAATCGACGGTCACGCCGATCCAGATCCCGGTGAGCCCGAGGCCGAACGGGAACGCGAGTACGTAAGACAACGGCAACCGCACGACAAACCAGTTCACGAACGACGCGATCAGCGGAAAGCGCGTGTCGCCGGCGCCGCGCAGCGCACCGCCGAGCGCGAAGATGACGCCCTGCGCGGGCTGGCCCAGACCGACGACGGCGAGCGCGCCGATCCCCGCGACCACGACGTCGCTCGAATTCGTGAAGAGGCCGAGCAACGCGGCCGGCACCAATGCGAACGCCGCGCCGGCGAGGATCGACCACACGAGCGCCATGCGTGCCGCCGCCCAGCCCGCGCTTCGCGCACGCGCGACCTCATGCATGCCGAGCGATTGACCGACGAGCGCGCTCGCGGCGATCGAGAAGCCGATGCACGGGAAGAACGAGAACGTCTCGATCTGCCCGACGATCTGGTGCGCCGCGACCTGATCGGTCCCGAGACGGAACACGAGACCGGAGAGGGCGAGGATCCCGAAGCTGAACGTCGCGCTCTCGGCCGCCGACGGAAGGCTGATCTCGTAGATCCGCTTGATCGTGGCCCGGCTCAGGCGCCACGGACCGCCCGCGACTGAGAGGCCCGCGACGCCGCGCCGTAACAGGACGAGCGACGCGATCATGCCGATCACCCACGTCGACGTCTGCGCGTACGCGGAGCCCATCGGCCCGATCCGCGCGACGTCGATGAACAGGTACGCAAGCACGACGCTCAGGACGATGTTCGCGGCCGACAGGAACATCGGCGTGCGCGTATCGCCAGCGGCGCGCATCGCCGACGTGCCGATGAGCCAGATCGTCGCGGCGGTGTTGGCCATGCCGAGGACCTGCAGGAACGGCACGGCGATCGCGAGGACCTCGCCGTCCGCGCCGAGCAGACGCAAGAGCGGCTCGGATGCGAACGCGAAGAACACGCCGAACGCGAGACCCGCGATCGCGCCGAGGATCAGCGACTGCCGCGTCGCGTCAGCCGCATCCGCCGGCCTCCCCTCGCCCATGCGCCGGCTCACGATCGCGATCGTCCCGATCGCGAGAGACCGCCAGACCGGGAACATGAGGAAGAGGAAGTTCCCGGCCGCGCCCACGCCGGCAGTCGCCGTCGCGCCGAGATGACCAACGAACGCGAAGATGATGGCCGTGCCCGCAGCCGTGAGCGACTGCTCGATGATGCTCGGCCACGCGAGCTCGATCGCGGCGCGCGCCGGCGAAAGGCGCGCGAGCTCGGCGGCGCGGCCGCTCGGCGCCGGCGCTTCTTCGAGTTCGACTTCGTCCGCGGTCTGGATCGTCACCCGACGATCGTGACCCCGGTGCCCTCGCTCGCGTCGCCGATGCGCACGGCGGCGACGTTGTGTTCTTCGCACGCGCGGCGCCACGCGTCGGCATGCTGGCGCGGCACGCCGACGAGGAGGCCGCCGGAGGTCTGCGGATCGAGCGCAAGCGCGCGCAGCGCTGGATCGGCGACGTCGAGACGCACGCGGTCGTCCGCGAGGTAATGCGCCTGGTTGCGCTCGAGGCCACCGAAGCTGACGCCGCTCGCGGCGTGCTCACGCGCCGACGGGAGGAGCGGCACGGCGCGCATGTCGATGCGGAGCGCGACGCCCGAGCGTTCCGCCATCTCGTGGGCGTGACCCGCGAGGCCGAAACCGGTCACGTCCGTCGCGGCGTGGACGCCCGCGGCGACCGCGGCGCGAGCCGCGCCGCGATTGGACGCGACCATTGACGCGATCGTCGCCGCGAGATCCTCCGCGTTGAGCGCACCGCGCTTGTGCGCGGTCGTCAGCACGCCCGTACCGATCGGCTTCGTGAGCCACAGCGAATCGCCGGGTCGGAGCGCGTCCTTGCGCAGGATGCGCTTCGGGTCGACGCGGCCCGTGACGGCGAGCCCGAACTTCGGCTCGCGATCGATGACCGTGTGGCCGCCCGCGATGACCCCACCGGCGTCGCGCACCGTGTCGACCGCGCCGGCGAAGATGCGCTCGAGCTGCGCGAGCGGCGCGTCCTCCGGCCACGCGGCGATCTGCAGGGCGAACAGCACCTCACCGCCCATCGCGTAGACGTCGGACATCGCGTTCGCGGCGGCGATCGCGCCCGACGCGTATGCGTCGTCGACGATCGGCGGGAAAAAGTCGAGCGTTTCGACGATCGCGGTGTCGGGCGCGACGAGATACACCGCGGCGTCGTCGGCGCGCTCGAGTCCGACGAGCAGCTCCGACGGCGCGGGTTGCGATGCGAGTGGACGCAGGACCTGCGTCAGTGGGCCGGGGCCCAGCTTCGCGCCTCAGCCGGCGCAGGTCGAAAGCGTCGTGAGGCGGACCTCATCACGCGTGAACATGACGGCCAGTCTAGGTTCGCGCGCATCGTCGGCGTCGCGCTGGTTGCGCTACGGAAGTGCGGGCGGGGTGCGGATCGCCGTGTACCAGACGCCCAGCGCGAGCAGGATCAGCAGACCCGCGAGCGCGAGGTACTGCGGCGAGCGCCCGCGCTGCACGAGCACGACGAGCAGCAGCACGATGGCGCCCGCAACGAGCGCGAAATCGAGGACGAGCAGGAGCGTGAGCGCGTTCATATGACGTTGTGCTCGCGGATGAGCTCGCCGCGCGCGAAGCGCTCGAACGCGAGCGCACTGATGTCGAGCGTCGTCTTCCCGTCGCAGATCAGCTCCGCGATGGCCTCGCCTGCGGCCGGCGCGTGCATCAGCCCGTGCCCGGAGAACCCGGCGGCCGCGATGAACCCGGGCACGTCCGCGATGCGACCGATGATCGGATGCTTGTCGGGCGTGTCCTCGTAGAAGCCCGCCCACGCCGTCTTCACCTTCGCGTTCTGCAGCGCAGGCACGCGGTCCAGCGCGCGCTCGACGAGCGTCGGCAGGAAGTCCCAGTTCACCGAGTCGTCGAGGCCGGGCTTGTCGGCGGGGTCGGCCATCCCCATGAGGACGCCGCCGGACTCGCGATGGAAATAGAAGGATGTGGCCATCTCGATCGTGAGGGGGAGGTCGCGCTCCAGCCCATCGATCGGGTTGGTGACGAAGATCTGCCGACGGAGCGGCGAGATCGGCAGGTCGACGTCGACCATCCGCGCCACCTCGCCTGCCCACGGGCCGGCCGCATCGATCACCAGCTCGGTCGCGATCGGTCCGCTCGACGTGCGCACCGTCGCGACGCGCGCGCCGTCGCGATCGATCGCCGTCGCGGCGCGTCCCTCGACGAAGCTGACGCCGCGGTCACGTGCGCGCGCGACGTATCCGTTCAGCAGCGACGACGGATCGAGGTAGCCGTCTCTCTCGCAGAACGTCGCGAACCGCATGTCGTCGGAGCGCACCTCAGGGAACATGTCGGCGACGTCTGCGCGCTCGAGCCTGCGCGCGGGGACTCCGAGCCGCGACCACAGCGCGAGCGATCGCTCGAAGGCCTCGACGTCGCGGTCGGTCGTGATGAGGAAGAGGTAGCCGACCTGATGAAATTCGGGATCCACGCCCATCTCGTCTGCGAAGCGCTCGAGCCGCGGCATCGAGCGCTGCGACAGACGCACGTTGATCTCCGTCGAGAACTGCAGACGCACGCCGCCGGCGTTGCGCGACGTCGACCCGGCACCGAGGCGGTCGCGCTCGAGGACGACGATGTCGCGCATGCCCTTCGACGCGAGGTGGTAGGCGATGGATGCCCCGAGCACGCCGCCGCCGATGATGACGACCTCGGCGCGCTCCACGGTCGCGGCTACTCCACGCTCGCCGTTACGACTGCTCGGGCGGGACCGCGGATGGCGCGATTCGCACCATCGCGAGCATCGTCTTGTAGACGTCGAGGTAGTCGCGCGCCGCGTACGCGACGCCCCGCGCACCCGAGCGACGTGTGCCGGGGATGAGCTCGGCCATGTCGGCCATCGCGGATGTGAGGAACACGAGCTCGACCTCGCTTCGCGCCACGGGCTTGAGCGGCGCGCGCCCGGACATGACCGCGCGCTCGGCGCCGTCGCGCAGCATCTCCGCGACGCGCGACGGGTGAATGACCTTCGCCGCGAATCGTCCCGCGGCCTGCTTGGTCGCGACGGTCACGACATCGCGGCCCAGGAGCTGACGCGCCTCGACGCACGTCGCGACGTCGCCGGCGACGAGCGACACGCTCGCGCCGAAGTATCCGGCGAGGTACGCGTTCAGGGTCGTCTCGCCGACGGACTTCCCGTTGAGACGCAGCTCATAGATGGCACGGCTCGCGTACGTGTGATCGAGCACGCCCTTCGAATGACCGGCGCGCGCGTGATAGCCGATGAAGAAGCACGTGTCGTAACCGCCGTCGATCCCCTGCCCCATGCTCCACGGCTTCGCCGTGCCGACGATGAGGTCGGCGCGCGGGTCGATGTCGTCCGCGAAGATGTTGTGCATCGAGCCGTGCGAGTCGTTGATCGTGAACGTGGTGGAGCCGGCGCTCGCGGCTCCTTCGATGCAGGCGTTCGCCTCGTCGGCCATCCACTTGCGCGCGCGCTCGTACTCGACGCCCTGCATCATCACGTGGCTGTACGCGGCGACGCCGCCGAGGCCTTCCATGTCGACGGAGATCCACACGCGTTTCGCGATGCGCCGTGGCACCGCTGGCGATGTTAAGAGGTCTGATCACGCGCCGCCGCGCGCGATACAATTGTGTTTTCCGCCGAAGTGGTGAAACGGTAAACACAGCAGCTTCAGGGGCTGCCGCCCGCAAGGGTTTGGGGGTTCAAATCCCCCCTTCGGCACAGTTGAGGTTGCGGCGCTCGTAACCGTTCCAGATCTTCCACTTTCGGAGCAGCCTGGGTACCTCGTCGTCCGGATACATCGCGCGCAGTAAAGCGATCGACCCGTGTTTGCCGTACTTGAGCCGAAAGAAATCACGTTTTCCGTTCTGGACTTGATTACTCAGATAGCCGCGAATGCCAAGTCGCGCCTCGACGCGCGCACCGAGCCACTCGAGATGCGCGCGACTCGCGGAATTGAAATAGACCCACAGCCGCTCGTACACGTAGTCGGGTCGCGTGGTCGGTGTCGGGCGGTGCGTGAAGTTCTGGATCGAGCCGTCGCCGTCGCAGAGACGCGTACCAGCGACATCAGATGCGCGTCGGGTACGTCGATGGCGCCGAGCGTCAGGCTCTTCCGTGGAGAAAGACCGATCTTGATGAACCAGCGGTAGAGCCGCGCGTCGCCGAATTCGGTGAAATACGTGACGTTGCCGATGCGCGTCCTCTGTTCCTTGATCCGATTCGCGCGGCCCAGGAGCCTGAGATACAGCTCGACGAGCTCGCGGTCGTTCGACTTGAAGTTGATCTTGCGCCGTCCGGTGAAGAGACAGCCATCAGTGGCTGTCAGCCCGACCACGTACGCCATGTCATCTGACCACGCCAGCGCGAGCTGCGTCGAAGTCGAGATCGGCCACCGGCATTCCTCAACAGGCGTGCGTCGCTGGTACGCCATGCCTCGGTGCGCGGCGGCGGCACGAGCGACTCGCGGATCAGTAGCCGCGGTGAGGCCTTTCGCCCAGTTCTTCCCGATCCGCGCATCTACTCACATCCGAGACTCCGTCAACAGATGCGCGCCGTCGCACGTTCGTGCGACAAGACTCAGCGGCGGATCGCGGTCTTCACGTACCAGTCGTACGCGTTCCAGAAGCGATCGCTCGGCGACGTGATCGGCATGATCCGCAGACCCTGCACCTGCTTGCTCTGCGCGTAGAGGTAGTCCTGGAAGTAGAGGAAAATGACGGGCGACTCTGTCGCGACCGCCTGGAACACCTGGGTGATGAGCTCGACGCGCTTCGCCTGATCCGACGTCCGGCGCGAGTTCTCGAGCGCGCGGTCGAGTGGCAGCGTGAAGTAGCCCGAGAAGTTGTGGCCCGGATCGGCGATCTCGCTCGAGTGGAAGAGCGAATAGGGATCGGGATCGCCGCCGCCGCTGATACCGATGAGCAGCGCGTCGTACGAACGCTCCGCGACCACGGTGTCGATGAGCGTCGCGAACGGCACCGCCTTGAGCTGCACCGCGATGCCGACGCGCCGCAGGTCTTCGACGACCTGCACCGCCGCGGAGATCCGCGAGGGCTCATCCGACGTGCTGATCGAGAACGCGAGCTTCACGCCGTCCTTGTCGCGCACCGTGTCGCCGTCGTGATCGGTCCAACCCGCTCCGTCGAGCAACGCCTGGGCGGCCTCGATCGAGTGGTCGTACCGCTTGATGTCGCGCACGTATGCCCACGACGTCGGCGGCACGAGCTCGTCGGCGACGCTCCCACGGCCGTCCACTGCGACATCCAGCACCTTGCCCTTGTCGATCGCGCTCGCGATCGCCTGGCGGACCGCGCGGTCGCGGAACGTCGGTCGGTCCGGACGCACGTTCAGGAACAGCGCGGTGTAGTCGGGCGTCGGGAAGCTGAAGAGCGACACGTTCTTGTAGGTGCGTGCGCGCACGGCGTCCTCTGAGGACAGCCCGCCGGCGCCGTCGATCTCCCCGCGGGAAAGAGCAGTGAGCGCCTGCGACGCGGTCGGATAGGCGCGCAGCACGATGCGATCGAGCCACGGGCGCACGCGCTCTGGCCGCACCTTGTAGTAGTCGTCATTGCGCGCGAGCACGACCTGACGCGCGTCCGCCTCGACGACGCGGAACGGCCCCGCGCCGATGGGACGCAGATTGAAGGAGCTGCGCGGCAGCTCGTTGTACCCGACGCCGGTCAGCTTGTGCGCGGGCATGAGCGGCAATGTCGTGTTCGACGCGAAGGGGCCGAACGCCTCGGGCAGCGTGAAGCGCACGACCCTGTCGCTCACGGCCTCGACCTTCACGCCGCGGAACGCGTCGCTGAAGACGCCGACGTACGCCTTGTCCTGCACGAGCGACACCGTGTACACGACGTCGGCGGCCGTCACCGGCGCGCCGTCGTGCCACTTCGCGTCGTCGCGAATGGTGAACGTCCAGATCTTGCCATCGCCTTCGGTCGTGAACGTCGCGAGGTCGGGGATCACCGACCCATTGCGGTCGAACTGCGTGAGCCCGGCGAACACGAGGCGAACGACATCCTCGTCGACATCGCTGGAGGCGAGGATCGGCTCGAGGTACTGCGCGGAGCTCTGCACGCCTTCGATGTACGTGCCGCCCTCAGCGGGAACGACGCCGGTCCGCTCGGCCTGGTCGAGGAACACCGCGCCGACGCTCACGACGGCGAAGAGCGCGATGAGCGCGACGACGATGAACTTGTCGCGCGCGGTCACCTAGACGGTGCTCGCGCTCCGCGCTCCGACGAGCGAGATCACGACGTACACGGCGATCAGCACGATCGTGAGGCGGAAGAGCGTGCGCTCGAGGCCACGGCGGCTGCGGTAGGCCGTCGATTCGCCACCGAACGTGGACGACAGCCCCGTCCCGCGTGCCTGAAGGAGGATCGACGAGCCGACCGCGACGGCAATGACGATCTGGGCGATCTCAAGAAGGTCCATGGATGCGATGAATTGTACGGCTATTTCCGCGAGTACACGAAGAGATCGCCGGGATGCCGATCGGGCGACTGGCGCAGCGCGTATCGCTCGAGGATCGCGCTGACGAGATCCGGATGCCACCGCTGTCGCTCGAAGCCTCCGACCGACTCGAGCGACGCGAGATCGACCTCGGTGATCACGGCGTCGAAGCGTCCGCTGCGTACGTCATCGAGGAGCGCCTGTCCCGCCGCGAACGCGAACCCATCGGCGCGCTCACGCGCGTGAAGGCGCGACCAGAGGAACACGTCGTCGACGGCGGGCTGACGACCGTCGGCGACGAGGAGCCCGGCGTCTTCGACGAGCAGATCCCCGCGCTCGCGCGCGACGACATCGAGCCGCGCGGGATCGCCCCACGCGCCGGTCGTGACCGCCCGGCCCGGAATGATCGCGAGCGGATTGAGCAGCAGCACGGCGACCGCGGCCTGCACGAGCGCGGCGACCGGGTAGGCCGCCGATGCGGCGAGTCGCGGCGCGCGGCCCGCGATCGCGAGCGCGAGGGCGGCGGAGAGATCGAGCAGGTAGTTGATCGTCGCGCCCTCGCGTCCACCGAGGATCGCGATGCCGAGCGCGCCGACGACGTACGCGGTCACGATCGTCGTGCTCGGACGCGTGAGCGCGAGCGTGGCCAGCGGGACGGCGAACAGCGCGAGCGCGAGGAGGAGAAGCGACGCCGCGAGGTCGAGCCGCCACGGCAGCGCATTCCAGGTGATGACGTGTTCGACGAGCGCACTTGGGCCCGATCCGGTGATGACCATCGCCATCGCGCCCGCGGCCACCGCGGCCGCGGCGCCGCGCAGCGCCGCGATGGGGTCGCGTCGCGCGACGAACACGAGCATGGCGATCGCCGGAAGGAGCGCGGTCGGCTTCGTCATCACGGCGATGCCGAGGAGCACGCCGGCGAGCGCATGGTGGGGCCGAGCGCGGTCGAGCGCCATGACCGCCGCCACGGTGAGCGCGAGCGCGACGAGGTCGGGCTTCACGGCGCTCCCCCACTGAAGGACCGGCACCGAGCCGAGCCACGCGAGCGCGAGCGTGCCGGCGGCGAGCGCGCCCGCGGGACGCGCGCGCCAGACGATCGCCGCGGCGACGAAGAGCGTCGCGGCGATGCTGGCGATGCGGCCGGAGACGAATGGGTCAGCGTCGATCGCCGCGAGCTGGAAGAAGACCGGCGGGTAGTTCGCCGCGGTGAAGATCGCGGTGCCGTCCTGCCAGCGCGCGAGCGCGTCGTACTGAAGGTGGTCGCGCGCGAGGATCGCCGCGTTCGCGACCGCTCCCTCGCCGTACAGGACCGGCCCGCGCAGCGTCACCGACCACAGCCAGTGCCACAGCCCGAAGGCCGCGAGGGCCGCCGCGACGGCGGCGAACGCGAGCCACGCGCTGCGCGTCGCGCGCCGCGTAGCGAGTCTGTCGCCGGTCACGCCTTCGAGAGCAGCGACGTCCCCGTCATGCGCTCCGGCTTCGGCAGTCCGAGCAGCTTGAGAAGCGTCGGCGCGACGTCACGCAGGCCGCCATCGCGCAGCCGATAACGGCTCGCGTCCTCCGCGACGAGCGCGACCGGCACCGGGTTCGTCGAGTGCTGCGTGTTGCGGCTGCCGTCGGGAAAGAGCATCTCCTCGGCGTTGCCGTGGTCCGCGGTGACGAGCGCGGCGCCATTTCGAGCGAGCACCGCGTCGAGACAGCGGCCGACCGCGAGGTCGGTCGCCACCATCGCGCGCTCGGCCGCGGCGATGTCGCCGGTGTGGCCGACCATGTCGGGATTCGCGAAGTTCACGATCGCGAAGTCGTGATCGCCGCCATCGATCGCGCGCACGAACACGTCCGCCACCCCGGCCGCGCTCATCTCGGGCTGCAGGTCGTACGTCGCCACCTTGGGCGACGGCACGAGCTCGCGGTCCTCGCCCGGGTACGGCGGCTCGTGTCCTCCATTGAAGAAGTAGGTGACGTGCGCGTACTTCTCCGTCTCGGCCGTGTGGAACTGCCGCAGGCCCGCCTTGGCGAGGTCCTGCGCGAGGGGCGTCACATCCTGCTGCGGGAACGCGATGCGCACGCCCGGCAGCTCGACCTTGTAGTCCGTCATCGTGACGAACGTGAGGCCGTGTGGCACGCGCGGCCGAGCGAACTCGTCGAAGCCCGGCTTCATGAACGCCCAGGTCAGCTGCCGCGCGCGATCCGGGCGGAAGTTGATGAACACCACCGCGTCGCCGTCCTCGACGCGCGCGCCAGTGCCGACGATCCGCGGCTCCATGAGCTCATCGCCGCAGTCCGGCTTCGCGTAGCACCCGCGAATCGCGTCCTCGGCGCTCTTCGCGGACGGCGCGCTCGCGTCGACGATCGCATCCCACGCTCGCTTGGTGCGGTCCCATCGCTTGTCGCGGTCCATCGCCCAGTAGCGGCCCTGGATCGTCGCGATGCGTCCCTTCACCTTCGGCAGCAGCTCGAGCGCGCTGCGCGGCGGCATGTCTCGGCCATCGAGAAAGACATGAACGGCCGCGGCCTTCGCTCGCTCGCGCGCCGCGAGCTCGAGGACCGCGTTCAGGTGCGCGAGGTCCGCGTGCACCCCGCCGGTCGAGAGCAGCCCGAGAACGTGAAGCGTCCCGCGATCACGGACGGCGCGCGCGGCCGCGCAGAGCGCCTCATTGCGGAAGATCGAGCCGTCCTTGATCGCGTCGTTGATCCGCACGAGCTCCTGGTACTGGATCTGGCCGGCCCCCATCGTGAGGTGACCGACCTCGCTGTTCCCCATCACGCCATCGGGCAGTCCGACCGCGCGGCCGCTCGCGTCCAGACGCGCGTGCGGATACTTCGTGCGCAGCTCGGCGAGTCGCGGCGTCTTCGCGCGCGTCACCGCGTTGCCCGGACCGTCGGGCGCGATGCCCCATCCGTCGAGCACGACGAGCGCGACCGGCCGGTACGCCATTACGCGAACGCTCTGACGATGTTCGCGAACTCGTCGGCCCGCAGCGACGCGCCGCCGACCAGCGCGCCGTCGATGCCCTGCGCGCCCGCGAACTCCGCGGCGTTCGCGGCGGTGACGCTCCCGCCGTACAAGATGAGCGTCGCACCAGGCAATCCGGCCCTCTCGAGCGCGCGCCGGATCACCGACGCCGCCATGGTCGCGTGCTGTGCGGTCGCCGGGCGACCCGTGCCGATCGCCCAGATCGGCTCGTAGGCGACGACGAGCCCGCCGGCCTTGTCACGGGCGGCCGTGAGCGGCGACGTATCCGCGGCGATCTGCTTCGCGAGGACGGACTCGGCCTGGCCCGCGAGGAACTGCGTCTCGCTCTCGCCGACGCACAGGACGACGCGCAACCCAGCGCCGATGGCACGCGCGAGCTTCTTCGACACGCGGACGTCGTCGTCCCCGAGATCGCGTCGCACCTCGGAGTGCCCGACGATCGACCCGACTGCGTTGCCCTTCAGCATCGCGACGCTCGTCCCGGCGGTGTAGGCGCCCTTCTCCTCCCAGTGCACGTCCTGCGCGAACACGGCGACGTGCGACCCCGCGAGCGCCGCGCCGACCGCGGCCAGCGCGATCGTCGGCGGGGCGACGCCGATGTCCACGCCGCTCACGCGCGGCGCGGCGGCAACGATGTTCGCGAGCGTGACCGCGTCCTCGACGCTCTCGGGATTCATCTTCCAATTCCCGATCACGAGCTTGCTCACCGCGCCGCCTCGTCGGTGACCCGCCGCAAGCGCTGGCGGACCGACCACTTCGTCGCATTGAGACGCTCGGCGAGCTCCGCGAGCGTCGCCTCGGGCGCGCGCAGGCGCGCGGCCGCGGCATCGCGCACGCTGGCCGGCAGCCGCGCGAGGCGCCCGGCCTTCGCGAGCGCGCGGATCGCATCGGCCTGCGCGCGCGCCGCGAGGACGGTACGTCCGAGGTTCGCGGCCTCCGCGTTGACGGCGGCGTTCGTACGGCCGCGCATCTCGCGCGCCACGCGACGCGACTCGAACCGCAGGAGCGTCTCAGTCGCGCCGGCGAGACGCAGGTACGCCGTGATCGCATCGGCGGAGCGAACGGTATGCACGGCTCGACCGCGTCGCGACCGCGTCACCGGAACGACGCGCGCGGCGATGAGCTGCGCGCGCGAGCGCGCGGACTCGCCGCGCGGCGGGCGCAGCTCGAGCAGATAGCCGGACGGTCCGGCCGAGAGCGACCCGCCCGCGAGGAACAGGCCGCGCAGGTACGCGCGCCGGCAACACGCCTTGCGGAGCGAGAACGGGACGGCGGTCTCGGTCGAGTGCGCGAGCCGGCGTGCCGGCGCGCCGAGATGCTTCGCGCGCGGCAGAAGGCTCGCGAGGACGCGCGCGTCGCATGTGCTGGGATGGATCCGCGCGAGCTCGGACTTGACCTCCTCCGAGAGCGGCGAGCGCTCGGAGCGCACGACGCCGCGGCTCACGCGGCGGGCTCGCGCCGCGACGCGATCACGTGCGGACCTCCACGCGATCGACGTCGCGGTGGTCGACGGTGATGTCGCCCGGCCACAGCGCGCGCACGCGCCGCGCCACTTCGTCCGCGATGACCACCGAGCGGTGCCGGCCGCCGGTGCAGCCGAACGCGATGGACAGCCGGGCTTTCTTCTCCTCCTCGTACCGCGGCAGCGCGAAGCGCAGGAACGGCACGAGATGCGCGAGGAACTCCTTCGTCGCCGGATGCCCGAGCACGAAGTCGCGCACCTTGTCGTCGCGGCCGTCGCGGTCGCGCAGCTCCGCGATGTAGAAGGGGTTCTCCATGAAGCGGACGTCGAAGACGACGTCGGCGCCGGGCGGGAGCCCGAACTTGTAGCCGAAGCTCGTGAGCTCGACGAGCATGCCCGTCGTGCCGGAGCCGTACAGGGAGTGCAGCGTGTCGCGCAGGTCCTTCACCGAGAGGTGCGTCGTGTCGATCACCTTGTCCGCGCGCGCGCGCAGCTCGACGAGCATTCGGCGCTCCTCGTCGATCGACGGCTGCACGCCCCCGGTCTGCTCGAGCGGGTGGCGATGGCGCGTCTCGCTGTAGCGGCGTCGCAGGACGTCGTCGGAGGCATCGAAGAAGAGGAGGTGCGGGCGGTCGCCCGCGGCCGCGAGCGAGTCGAGCGAACGCGTGGCGTCGCGGAAGAGCGAGCCGCTGCGCGCGTCGATCACGAACGCGACCTTGTCGTGGCCGCCGCGCCGGCACTCGGCGAGCGCCGACGGCATCAGCGCGGGCGGGAGGTTATCCAGGATGTAGTAGCCGAGGTCCTCGAACACTTTGACCGCCTGCGTCTTCCCCGCTCCGGACATCCCTGTGACGACGACGAAGCGCGGCGCGCCCTCCCGCTGCGGGGCGTCTGTCAGTGGATCACCCGCGAGATGAGGAAGCTGACGATCGAGATGACGATCGAGCCGAGCAGCGCCGGGATGAAGCCATCGACCGCGAACCCGAGCTGCTGGGTGAACTGGCCGAGCAACCAGACCATGATCGCGTTGATGACGAACATGAACAGGCCGAGCGTCGCGCACGTGAGCGGCATCGAGACCATCACCAGGATCGGCTTGATGAACGCGTTGAGGATCCCGAGCACGATGGCGGTCACGAACAAGGACAGGTACCGGCCGGGCTCGCCGAGCCCGTAATCGACGAGGCCCCAGTGCAGGCCCGGGATGAAGAAGGCCGCCACCGCGATGGCGATCGCGGTGACGATCGCATGGATGATCAGGCCCATCGGCTACAGCCTATCGAAATGCCGCCGGCGCGCGTCAGTACTGGCCGATCGTCCCGCGCACGCGCATCCGCCGCTCCGCGCGCGCGAACGCCCACTGGCCGAGCGGGAAGGTCACCACCGTAGTGGCGATGAGGCCGACGTACTCGAGGACCGGGTCGATGAGCGGCCGCGTGCCGAGCGCGTACTGGCGGAGGATGTCCATCGCGTAGGTCGTCGGCAGCATGAAGGCGATCGGCTGGAGCACGCCCGGGAGCAGGCTCACCGGGAACGCCACGCCCGACGCGATCCCGTACAGGAAGTTCGTGCAGTCGATGAAGAGGTTCGCCTCGCGCATCGTCAGCACGACGCCGGCGAGCAGGTGCGCGAGCCCCACGAGTCCGATCGTGGCGATGATCAGCGCGGGTATCGCGTACACGATCTCGAACCGAAGGTGCAGGCCGAAGAACAGGATGCCGACCGCGAAGATCACGATGTTGCTGAAGAGGAACCAGAACAGTCCCCCGAGCGCGCGGCCGATGACGAGCGTGCTCCGCGAGACCGGCGTGAGCCACGTCGGCTCGAGCGTGCCGGTCTCCTGCTCGTTGCGGAAGCTCATGCCCATCGCCCAGAAGGCGGTGCCGACGAGTCCGCCGACGACGCCGCCCATGAAGATGAACCCGGCGAGGTCGTCGGTGCCGATCGTCTTCTCAAGGCCGACGACGCGGCCGGCGACCGCGAACGACGCGCCGAACAACATCGCCGGCAGCACGCTCTGATAGAGCGGCGTGAAGATCTGCGACGCGACGACGAATCGGTAGCGCGAGACGTGACGGATGTCCTTGCGGGCGATCGCCAGCGCCGCGCGGATCTCGTCCATCAGAACCGTCCCAACATCCCGGTGCGGCGCGCGCTGCGCTCAAGCACGCCGAACACGAAGATCGCGAGCACGCCGATGACGAGCGCGAGCCCGAAGAGCGTCGCCGCGGCGGGCAAGAGGTCGATCGGCCCGGCGTTCTGAAGGAGCGCCGCGCGCATCGCCGCGACGATGTAGGTCGGCGGCATCGCGTTCGACGTCGCCTGCGCCCACGCCGGGAGCATCACGACGGGGAACGTGATGCCGCACAACAGCGAGAGCGCGCCGCGCGTGAACTGCACCGCAGGGCCGATCTCGCCGAAACGCAGGACGCCGGCGCCGAACAGCGCGCCCATCGCGTACATCGCCGGCATCCCGGCGAGGACGACGAGGAGCGTGAGCAGCATGCCGCCGACCGGCAGGGCCACGCCGAACAGCAGCCACACGGCGAGCCCCATGAAGAACAGCTGGAACACCGTCCAGCACACGTTCGTCAGCGTCGGCCCGAACAGTGGGACCACGCGGCTCACCGGTGACAGGAACACGGCCTCGAGCGTGCCGGTCATCTGATCGCGGCGGAGCGACGTGCCGGGTCCCCACAGCAGTGTCGAGAGCCACATGTACATCGCGTAGCCAACGAACACGAAGAGCGTGATGCCGGTCGTGCCGGAGCGCGACGCGAACGCATCCAGCGCCTGCGCGTCACCGTTGCCTGAGTACGCGCGTCCCATGAGCACCCAGACCGCCGGAAGCATCACCGGCCAGAAGATCTGTCCGATCGCAGCCGCGGGATAGCGGAAGAGGATGCGCCACTGGGCGCGCGCGGCGGCGGCGAGCGCGCGCGCGTCCGCGCCGATCGAGAACTCCCCGGTCATTCGCGCAGCGCGCGGCCGGTGAGCGAGATGAAGACATCCTCGAGCGAGACCGGCACGATCTCGACGTGCTCGATCGTCGCGCCCGTGCTCTGCGCCGCGTCGAACGCAGCCGGGACGAAGTCGCGCGCGGACGCGCAGTGCGCCGTCACCGCGAGCGTGCCGTTGTGGCGCTCGCTGCGCGCGATCGAGCCGGCGCGGCCGAGGCGCGCGAGCAGATCCGCGTCATCCTGCGCGTGGCCGATCTCGAGACGGACGACGTCCTCCGCGCGGATGCGCCGCTTCAGCGCCGACGGCGTGTCCAGCGCGACGATCTGGCCGTGGTCGATGATCGCGATGCGATCGCAGAGCTGGTCGGCCTCCTCCATGTAGTGCGTCGTGAGAAGAACGGTGCGGCCCTGCCGCTTCAGCTCGCGCACGCGCTCTCGCAGGTCGCGTGCGGACTGTGGATCGAGCCCGACGGTGGGCTCGTCGAGGATGACGAGCGGCGGGTCAGGCAGCAGCGCGCGCGCGAGCGCCAGACGCTGCCGCATGCCGGTCGAGTAGCGCTCGACGTAGTCCTCGGCGCGATCGAACAGCTTGACGGCCTCGAGGCTCCGATCGACGCGCGCACGCGTCTCGGCCGGCGGCACGTGATACAGCGCCGCGAAGTACTCGAGGTTCTCGCGCGCGGTGAGCTTCCAGTAGAGGCTGCGCTCGCCCGAGAGCATCGCGCCGAGCCGCGCGCGCACACGGCGCGGCTCCTTCGCGACGTCGATGCCGAGGACCTGGATGGTGCCGGCGGTCGGCTCGAGCAGCGTCGCGAGCATCTTCATCGTCGTCGTCTTCCCGGCGCCGTTGGGCCCGAGCAGGCCGAAGATCTCGCCCTGCTCGACGGTCAGGTCGATGCCGCTCACCGCGCGGAAGGTGGTGCGCGTGTCGGGCGCGCGGCGCAGTCGCTGCCAGAGCGTCCGACGTCCCTTTTCGAATTCCTTGACAAGGCCGCGCGCCTCGACGGCCGCGGTCATTCGACGAAGATCTCGACCCGATCCTCATCGTCGGCGATGTCGACGATCCGGCCCGGGAAGTCGATCGAGCGGAGCAGCTCATCCAGGTCGATCCCGAACTTCGAGAGATGCCCGCGAACGAGACCGCTCGAGCCGAGCTTCATCTTTCCGATGCGCGCGATCGCGAGCGGGATGGCCACGTTGACCTTCTGCTCGCTCCCCTCGGTCACGCGGATGCGCAGGATGCGGCCGCGCGTGCCACCCGGCGGCTGCGGGCCGCGCGGCGGCGGCGGTGGAGGCGGGGTCTTCGCGTTGTCGTCGATGTCCCCGAGCGCGCGCAACAGGCGGTACGCCTGCTCGCTGTCGATCTTGCCCTCCGCGAGGAGGCGGAGGACCTGCCGGCCCTCTTCGGTCGGCATCTAGCGGTCCTTCCGGGCGGCGTCGAGCGCCGCGGCAGCGTCGTCGATGTTGAGCTCGCCCTTCGCGAGCTTGTCCAGCACGCTCTTGATCTCTTCGCGCGTCTTCGTGTCCACCTGCGGCTGCGGCGGCGTGGGCGGGATCGGCGGGATCGGAGGCACCGCCGACTCGCCCGGGTACGCCTCCATCGGCGAGTCCGGTTCCGACACGTCGATCCACTCGGTCCCGCGCGCCGCGGCGGGCTCCTCGGTGGAGGCCACGCCCGGGACGTCGACCACAGTGCTCGTGATGGTGAGATCACCGCTGACCGTCTTCACGACGGCGTGCCCGCGCGCCGCGCCGAGCGCGATGTTGAACTCCTTGCGGCTGTGGCGCGTGACGCGCGCCGGCATCTCGCACTCGAGGTCACCGCTCGCGGTGCGGTACTCGAGCGTCAGGTCCGGATCCGCGAGGCTCAGCTCGACGTCGCCGCTGATCGTGCGCAGCCGGTGCTCGCGCGCCGGCTCGAGCACGCCCTTCAGCTCGACGTCGCCGCTCACGGTGTGCAGCTGCAGCGAGCGGACGCGCACCGCATCGAACACGACATCGCCGCTGACGGTGTTCCCCTCGATGTGGCCGACGTACCGCCGGCACGCGACGTCGCCGCTCACGCTCTTCAGGCGGAGCGGGCCCTCGATGTCGGCGAGGGCGATCTCGCCCGAGACGCTCTGCGTCTCGACCGGTCCGCGCACTCCGGACACGCTGAGCTCGCCGCTGACGGTCTGCGCATCGACCGCGCATTCCTGCGGCACGGTGATCTCGAAGTCGACGCGGAAGCGCTTGCCGCGGAACAGATCGACCCAGCCGCGCTCTTGCTCGTAGAGATGCGGCTCGACGCGCAGCTCGTCGCCGTGCTGCTCCATACGGATGTCGAGGTTCTGAAGAAGCCGCTTCGCGCGGTCCTCGCTGCTCGCGTACACGAGCTTCTTCGCCGTCACCGAGATCTTGCCCGCCTCGCCCGTGCGCACGACGGTCGCGCCCGAGATGTTGCGCACGCGCAGACGCGGCATGCGCTCGAACGTGAATTCGCGCGACACGGTCTCGTCGAACGACTCACCCGTGGCGTCGCTCACGAACCCCTTGAGGAACCGCGACGCGAAGCCTTCGGAGTCGATCTCGATGCGCATGTTCGGACCCTGCGGACCGACGCCGTGGATGCGCCACTGTTCGCGCTCGCGCGCGCGCTCGCGATGGCGCTCCTCGCGCTCGTGTTCCCGCGCCTGACGCTCGTGCTCGCGCGCTTCGCGCTCGCGGTCCCGCGCCTGGCGGAAGGAGTCGCGCTGCGCGTCACGCGCCGCGCGCTCAGCCTCGCGCTGGGCCTCGCGGACCTTGCGCTCGGCCTCGCGGGCAGCTTCGCGAGCCGCATCGCGGGCGCTTCGGGCCGCCTCGCGCGCGGCGTCGACCGCATCGCGCTGCTGACGGCGTGCTTCGCGCTCGCCGCCGAACGGATCGAACTTCGACCAGTCCTGTGGCTCCGTCTTGTCCTGACCCATCGGCTCGGTGCGCTCGGGATCGCCGGGATTCGGACCGCGGTTCGGATCGCGATCCGCGTCGTCATTGCGCGCGTCGTCGCGCGGTTCGTCGCTCACTTCAGGTGCTCCGTCTCTAGAAGGTTTGCCGCGTCATCCGCGGCGATGCGCCCCTCGGCGAGCTCGCGGAGGATCTCCTTGCGACGCTCGGCGTCCCGGTCCGGCTCGGCCTGCGACGGGAACCCGAGCGCGCGGATCGTCGCATCGAGCCGCGAGCGCACCGTCGGGTACGAGATCCCGAGCTCGCGCTCGACGTCCTTGAAGTTTCCGCGTGCGCGGATGAAGACCTCGAGGAACTCGAGCTGCTCCGGCGCGAGCGCGTGAAACCGTCCGAGCGAGAACGAGCCCTCCAGCCGCGTGCCGCAGGCCTCGCACTCGAGGCGCACCACGCGCAGCTGTTCCGCGCAGATCGGGCACCGCGCGATCACCGGATTCGCCATAGACCGAAGATGCGCGCCGACCTAAAGGAAAGTCAAGGCGAAATGACCGTTATGTAGTGAGGTTTGCGAAATCGTAAGGTTCGGCGCCGGCTAGGTCTCGAGCGCGTCCTTGATGCGCTTCGCGAGGGCGGGCCCGACGCCGGCGACGGCCGCGAGATCGGCCTCGGCCGCTTCCTTCATGCCGCGGACCGAGCCGAACTTCTTGAGCAGCGCCCGCTTCTTCGCCGGTCCGACGCCGCTGACGTCGTCGAGGATCGAGCGCACCGCCCGCTTGGACCGCAGCTTCTGGTGGTAGGTGACGGCGAACCGGTGGGCCTCGTCGCGGATCCGCTGCACGAGATACAGCCCCTGCGACGTGCGCGGCAGGACGATCGGCTCGGCGCGCCCCGGAAGGAAGATCTCCTCACGCTCCTTCGCGAGCGCGGCGACCGGGATCTGCAGACGTCCTGAATCGGCGAGGGCGTCGAGCCCGGCCGACAGCTGGCCCTTCCCTCCGTCGAGGATGAGCAGGTCCGGAAGCGCCCAGCCCTGCGCGGCACCGTTCGCGCGCGCGGCGTCGCCGTCACCAGCGTCGCGCGGACCGGAACGCGCGAAGCGACGGCGGAGCGTCTCGCGCATGTTCGCGAAGTCGTCGTTGCGGTCCTGCACCTTCGCGCGGAAGCGGCGGTACTGCGATCTCGCCGGGCGGCCGTCCTCGAACACCACCATCGACGCGACGACGTTCGTGCCCTGCACGTGGCTCACGTCGTAGCACTCGATGCGCTTGGGCGGTCCCTCGAGGCCGAGCGCCTCCTGCAGCTCCTTCAACGCCGTGTCGGTCTTGCCGCGATCCGCGAGCCAGCGCACGCGCTCCTGCTCCAACGCGTCGGCGGCGTTGCGCGCGGCGAGCTCCGCGAGCCGGCGCTTCCGACCGCGCTGCGGGACGTGGATCGTCACCGGCCCGTCGCGACGCGATGCAAGGAACGCCGCGAGCGCGTCGCTGTCCGGGAGCGGCGCGGGCGTCGTGATCTCCGGCGGCAGCGTGCCCGCACTCGCGTAGTGCTGACGTAGGAACGACGCGATGACCTCAGCGGTGGTCGCGCCCTCGGAGCCCTCGAGCGCGAAGTGATCGCGTCCGACGACCGTGCCGTCACGCACGCGGAAGACCTGCACGACGGCGTCGCCCTCGGAGATCGCGGCGGCGAAGACGTCGAAGTCGTCGCCCTGGTACGCATGGACCTCCTGTCGATCCAGCGTCCGCTCGATCGCGCGGATGCGGTCGCGGTGCAGCGCCGCGCGCTCGAAGTCGAGCGCGGCGGACGCCGCCTCCATGTCCGTCTTCGCGTCGCGCGCGAGCGTCTCGTAGCGGCCTTCGAGGAAGAGCACGCTCTTGTCGATCGTCGCGCGGTACTCGTCGCGCGTCGTGTTGCCCACACACGGCGCGGTGCAGCGCTTCAGGTGATAGAGGAGACACGGGCGTCCGCCGGGAAGCGCGCTCGGTGGGACCGTCTTGCCGCGTCCGTCGGCATCCGCGTCGATGCGCAGCTTGCACGTGCGATACGGGAAGAGCTTCTGCAGGAGATCGAGCGACTCGTCGACGGACTTCGCGTTCGCGAACGGACCGAAGTAGCGCGCCGAGCGATCTCCGAGGATTCGCGTGCGGAGGATGCGCGGGAACGCCTCACCCAGCGTCACCTTCACGTACGGGTACGACTTCGCGTCCTTGAGCCGGATGTTGTAGCGAGGCTGGTGCTGCTTGATGAGGTTGTTCTCGAGGAGGTAGGCCTCGGAGATCGAGCCGGTGACGACGTACTCGACGCGCTCGGCGCGCTCGACCATGCGCACGTGGCGCACCTCGAGGCTCGGCCCGAAGTACGAGCGCACGCGGTCGCGCAGCACGTCTGCCTTGCCGACGTACAGCACGCGGCCCTTGGCGTCCTTGAACAGGTAGACGCCCGGCGAGGTCGGAAAGGAGGCCACCTGCGCCTCGAGCGAGGCACGGCGGTCGGCACGGTCCATCCTTCGAGTATCCGGGGCGAAAGGCGGGTATGCTTTCGCCTCTCAAAGGTCAGATCGCACATCGTGAAAGAAGCGGTCATCCCTCAGAAGCGCGCGCGGCGATCCGTACAGTCGGTCGACCGCGCTCTCGACCTGCTCGAAGCGCTCTCGGCGGCCGATGGCGAGACGAGCATCACGGCCCTCGCGGCGCAGACCGGCCTTCACGTCTCGACCGTGCACCGCCTGCTTTCGACGCTGCTGCGGCGCGGGTACGTGCGCCAGAACCTCGAGACGAGCCGCTACTACGCCGGCGCGAAGCTCGCGACACTCGCTGAGGGGCGCTCGCGCTTCGGCGAGATGCGGCAGCGCGCGCGGCCGATCCTGCGATCGATCACCGAGACGACGCGCGAGACGACGAACCTCGTGGTGATGGACGATCTTGCGGCGGTGTACATCGACACGATCCCGAGCCCGCAGGTCGTGCGTCTGTTCACGGCGATCGGGAATCGCGTGCCGCTGCACGCGACCGGCGCCGGGAAGGCGCTGCTCGCGTCGCTTCCGCAGGCGAAGCGCGACGCGCTCCTCGACCGGCTCGACCTCCGTCAGTACACGCCGCGCACGCTCATCGACGGCCCGTCGCTGCGCCGCGCGCTCGACGAGACGCGCGAGCGCGGATTCGCGATCGACGACGAGGAGTACGACGACGGCGTCCGCTGCGTGGCGATCCCGGTCGGCGGGATGAACGACGCCGTCGCGGCGATCTCCGTGTCCGCACCCGCGTCACGCCTCTCGCGCCAGCGGTGTCTCGAGCTCGTCCCACTGCTACGGCGCTCGGCGGCGGAGCTCGCGTCCGCGCTTCGCGATCGCGACGGCGCGTGACGGAGGCCGTCACCGCCCTTCCACACGAGGACGAGCGGCGCGTGCGCGCGGGGCTGCGCGGCAAGCCGCTCATCGACGGGCTCGTCGCGCTGCTCGGAGAGTCGAAGGTGCTCGGCACGCGCGAGGACCTCATCAACTACGAGTACGACGGGGCGGTCGACACCGCGACGCCCGACGCGGTCGTCCTGCCGAACGACACGTCCGACGTCGCCGCGCTCGCGCGCTTCTGCAGCGAGCATGGCGTGCCGATCGTCCCGCGCGGCGCCGGCACGGGACTCTCGGGCGGCGCGATACCGGTCGAGGGCGGGGTCGTGGTCTCGTTCGCGCGCATGGCGCGCATCCTCGAGCTCGACGTCGCGAATCGGCGCGCCGTCGTGCAGCCCGGTCTCATCAACCTGCATCTATCGACCGCCGCGGCGCCGCACGGCCTGTACTTCGTGCCCGACCCGTCGAGCCAGAAGGCCTGCACGCTCGGCGGCAACGTCGCGGAGAACTCCGGCGGTCCGCACACGCTCGCGTACGGCGTGACCACGAATCACGTGACCGGTCTCGAGATCGTGCTCGCCGACGGCACGATCGTGCGACTCGGCGGCAAGGCCGAGGACGCCGAGGGCTACGACCTCATCGGCGCGTTCGTCGGATCGGAAGGCACCCTCGGCCTCGTCACGGAGATCACGGTGAAGCTGACGCCGCTGCCCGAGGACAAGCGCACGATCCTCGCGGCGTTCCCGACGATGGATCAGGCGTCGACGACGGTGTCGGAGATCATCGGCCACGGCATCGTGCCAGCCGCGATCGAGCTCATGGATCAGCTCGCGACCGAAGCGGTCGAGGCGGCGGTGAGCGCGGGCTATCCGCTCGATGCCGGAGGCATCCTCCTGCTCGAGGTCGACGGACTGCGCGATGGCCTCGATGAGGCGGCCGAGCGCATCGAGGGCATCTGCCGCGAGCAGGGCGCGACGACGCTGCGGCGCGCGAAGACCGCGCTCGAGCGCGAACGGCTGTGGGCCGGACGGAAGGGCGCGTTCGCGGCGATGGGTCGTCTCGCCCCGGCGTACTACGTCCAGGACGGCGTGATCCCCCGCACGCGGCTTCCCGACGTGCTGCGCACGGTGGAGGAGGTCGCGAAGCGCCACAACGTGCGCGTCGCGAACGTCTTCCACGCCGGCGACGGCAATCTGCACCCGCTCGTCCTCTTCTCCGACGTGAGCGAGCTGCCGCGCGTCCATGAAGCCGGCCTCGAGATCCTCAGCGCATGCGTCCTCGCGGGCGGCTCGATCACCGGAGAGCACGGCGTCGGCATGGAGAAGAACTGCTACATGCCGCTCCAGTTCGCGGAGGATGATCTCGCGGCGATGCGTCGCGTGAAGCGGGCCTTCGACCCGGCCGGGCTCGCGAATCCCGGGAAGATCTTCCCCACGCCGGGCCGCTGCCGCGAATTCCAGCTGCTCGCCACGCGATGACGGCGACCGCCGAGCTCGTGCGGCCGAGCTCAGCTCAAGGAGTCGCGGAGGCGCTGCTCGCGGCGCACGCGCGGCGGCGGTCTGTACGCGTGAGGGGCGCCGGGACGAAGGACTACCTCGGCGATCTCACGCCCACCGACATCGTCCTCGAGACGACGGCGCTTCGCGGCGTCGTCGCGCACGTCCCCGCCGACCTCACCATCACGGTCGCCGCGGGCACACCGTTCGCCGAGCTCCGCGACGCGCTCGCGCAGCACGGGCAGTTCCTGCCGCTCGATCCGCCGCACGCGGACGCGGCGACCGTCGGCGGCGTCGTGGCTGCGAACAGCAGCGGCTTCTGGCGCGCGCGGTACGGGGGCGTGCGCGACATGCTCATCGGGACGACGACCGCTCTCGCGGACGGCACGCTCGCCCGCGCGGGCGGGCGCGTCGTGAAGAACGTGGCGGGCTACGACCTCAACAAGCTGCTCATCGGATCGCTCGGCACGCTCGGCGTGATCACCGAGTGCACGTTCAAGGTGCTGCCGCTCCCGGCGGCGAGCGCGGGGTGGGCGGCGACCTTCGCGCGCGCGCAGGACGCGTTCGCCGCCGCGGACGCCGTCGCCCGCACATCCGCACGTCCCGCCGCGCTCGTGGTTGAGGCCACGGCGCGTGATCGGTGGCGAGCGATCGTGCTCGCGCGTGGCGACGAGGCCGCCGTGCAGCGCACGCTCGCGATCGCCGCCGAGGCAGCGCATGCGAACGGCGGTCGGCCGGCCGACGCGTCGTCGATCGAGGCCGATCTCGACCGCCTCCGCGAGCTCCCCGGGTCGGCGCGCGGCGTGCTCGTCCGTGCGTCATTGCCGATCGCCGCGCAGCCCGCATACGCGAACATCGCGTCGAGGCTCGCGGGCTTCCGTGAGCTGGTGGCGGACGCGGCGAGCGCGATCGTGCGCGTCCGGGTGGAGGGCGACGAGACGAGCGAGATCGCCGCGGCCGATGAGCTGCTCGCGAACGCACGCGTGTGCGGTGGGACCGCGCGCGTGGAGCGGCGGCCCGCGGCGCTGCGCGATCGCGCCGCGACATGGGCCGACGGCGACGTCCCCGGGCTCTTCCTTATGAAGCGGTTGAAGGACGAGTTCGATCCGGACCGCGTCCTTGAGCCGGGGCGCGGGATCGTGAAGTGAGCGGCTATCCCGACCTCGCGGATGCGCCCTCCCGCGAGCTCCTCTCGCGGTGCGTGCACTGCGGCTTTTGCCTGCCGACCTGCCCGACATACGCCGTGCTCGGCGTCGAGATGGACTCACCCCGCGGCCGGATCAAGCTGATGAACACCGTCTGGGAGGGTCGCGTCGACGCGTCGAGCCCGGACTTCGCGAAGCACATCGATCAGTGCCTCGATTGCCGCGCGTGCGAGACCGCGTGTCCGTCCGGTGTTGAGTACGGGAAGCTCGTCGAGGCGACGCGCTCACAGCTCATCGCCGCGCGGCCGCGCGGTCCGCTCGAGCGCCTCGTGCGAACGGTCGCCTTCCGCGTGCTGTTGCCGAGCCGACGGCTGCTCGCGGCGTTCGCGCGCGTGTCGGTCATCGCGAAGCGTCTGCACGTGGGCGCGCTCCTGCGGCTGGTCGGGCTAGGACGACTCGCCGACCTGCTCGCGCTCGTGCCCCGTCGCATCTCGTCACGGCCGCTCGCCTCCGTATATCGGGCGAGCGGCGCGCGGCGCGGACGGGTCGCTCTCTTCACCGGCTGTGTCATGCAAGCCGCGTTCGCCGACACGAATGCCGCGACGGCGCGGGTGCTCGCGCGGAACGGCATCGAGGTCACCGTCCCACAGGAGCAGACGTGCTGCGGCGCGCTGCAGGCGCACGCCGGCGCGCGCGAAGACTCCCGGCGGCTCGCGCGCCGCAACATCGCGGCGCTCGAGAAGCTCGACGCCGACGCGATCGTCGTGAACGCGGCCGGCTGCGGCGCGCACCTGAAGGGCTACGGCTGGCTCCTCAAGGACGACGCGAAATGGGCGCAGCGCGCACGAGCGCTCGGCGAGCGCATCCGCGATGCCAGCGAAGCGCTCGCCGCGTTCGGGCTGGTCGCGCGGCCAGGTCCGCTCAGCGGTCGCGCCGCGTATGACGATCCGTGCCATCTGCTGCACGGCCAGCGGATAAGCGCACAGCCGCGCGAGCTTCTCGCCGCGATCCCCGGCCTCGAGATCGTCCCGCTCGTCGAGGCGGACATGTGCTGCGGCAGCGCGGGGACCTACAACGTCACGCAGCCCGAGCTCTCGAAGGCGCTGCTCGATCGCAAGATGGCGAACGTCATCGCGAGCGGCGCGGATCTCCTGGTCACGGCGAACCCCGGGTGCCAGATGCAGCTCGAGGCCGGCGTGCGCGCGAGCGGAAAGCGTGTCACCGTCATGCATCTCATGGACGTGCTGGACCGCGCGTACGAGGCCGCGTCGTCGTGACCGCCTCCAAGACCGAGTTCCGGCGCAAGCTGGACCGCGCGCTCGCGTCCGATCAGCTGCGCGTCGCGCTCGAGCGCGCGATGCCGTCGCTCGGCACGCGGCGCAACGAGCGCATGACAGAGATCGACTGGCCGCGCCTCCGCGACGACCTCACCCGCCGCAAGCGCGCGGCGATCGACGACCTGCCCGCGCTCATCGACCAGTTCACGCGCGAGGCCGAAGCGGTCGGCGCGAAGGTGTATCGCGCCGGCGACGCGAACGAGGCGCGTCGCGTCGTCGCGGCGATCTGCCGCAGCAAGAAGGCCAAGCTCGTCGTGAAGTCGAAGTCCATGGCGACCGAGGAGATCCACCTCAACGAGCACCTGGCCTCGCAGGGCATCACCGCGGTCGAGACGGACCTCGGCGAGTGGATCATCCAGCTCGCGGGCGAGCGTCCGTCGCACCTCATCGCGCCCGCGATCCACAAGACGCGCGAGGAGGTCGCCGCGCTCTTCAGCAAGGTGGTCGGCCATGCCGTGCCCGACGACACCGCGTCGCTCGTCGCGATCGCGCGCGAGCAGCTGCGCGAGAAGTTCTTGCGCGCCGACGTCGGCATCACCGGCGGCAACATCCTCATCGCCGAGACCGGCACGCTGGTGCTCGTCACGAACGAGGGCAACGCCGATCTCGCCACGAGCGTCCCGCCGGTGCACATCGCCGTCGTCGGCATCGAAAAGATCGTGCCCACGCTCGACGACGCGGTCGCGGTCCTGAAGCTGCTCGCGCGCAGCGCGACGGGCCAGAAGATCTCGACCTACACGCAGTTCATCACCGGGCCGTCGCGGTCCGCGGACATCGAGCTGAAGACGCAGATCGGCGTGCACGGCCCGAAGGAGCTGCACTTCGTCCTCATCGACAACGGCCGCACCGCGATGCGCGACGACGGCCCGTTCCGCGAGGCGCTCTCCTGCATCCGCTGCGGCGCGTGCAGCAACGTCTGCCCTTCGTACCAGATCGTCGGAGGCCACGTGTTCGGTCACATCTACACCGGCCCGATCGGCCTGGTGGTGTCGCAGTTCCATCACGGCATCGACTCGATCGCGTACGAGCAGAACATGTGTCTCGGGTGCAACGCGTGCGACACCGTGTGCCCGGTGGAGATCCCGCTCGCCGCGCTCATCAACGACACGCGTGCGCGCGCGGTCGAGCGGACCGGCTCGCCGCTCACGAAGCGGCTCGCGCTGTCGCAGTGGACGAACCCGGAGCGCATCGATCGTGCGGCGAGTTGGCTCTCCACGCTGCAGAAGCCGCTGCAGCGCGGCTCGCTGATCCGGCTGCCCATGCTCGAGCTCGGCAGGGAGAAGAGCCTGCCGGCCGTCGCCGATACGCCCCTGCACTACCGCGCGCGCGAGGTCACCCAGACGAATCCCGCGAGCCCGACGCTGCGCGTCGGCCTCTTCCCGTCGTGCATCGTCGACCACTTCCTGCCGAACGCCGGCTTCGCGGCCGCGCGCGTGCTGCAGACGCTGGGCGCGGACGTGCACATCGTCGAGGGCCGGCGATGCTGTGGCCTTCCGCATCTCAACAGCGGCGACCACCAAAGCGCGCGGCGCATGGCCAAGGACGCGATCGCCGCGCTGGAGCGCGTGTCAGCCGACCGGATCGTCGCGCCGTCGTCCTCGTGCGCGATAACGATCGTCGACGACTACGCGCGCATCCTCACGGACGAGCCGGAGTGGGAGGAGCGCGCGCGGCGTCTGGCCGAGCGCGTGCGGCCGTTCACGTCGATCGCCTTCGAGCTCGCGGCGGATCGCGACCTGCGCGGCCGGCCGCTCGGCATCCGCGCCACGTACCACGACGCGTGTCAGTCCGCGAACATCCTCGGGTTGCACGACGAGCCGCGCGATCTGCTCAGGCGCATCGCGGGCGTGACGCTCGTCGAGATGGTCGGCTCCTCGGTGTGCTGCGGGTTCGGCGGCACGTTCTCCTTCGAATATCCGGAGGTGGCCACGTTCGTCCTCGAGAAGAAGCTCGCGACGATCGAGGCGACCGGCGCGGACGTCGTCATCACGGACAACCCCGGCTGCCTCACGCATCTCCGCGGCGCCTTCGACGCGCGCTCGAAGACGACGAAGGTGCGCCACCTCGCCGAGGTCCTCTGGGAGTCGCTCTCCGACGCGGACTGACGATGAGTTTCCGGTCCGCGCCGCGTCTAGGGGGTGAGAGAAGGAGATGACCGATGAGCGTTCGTGAGCCGCGTGAGACGAAGAACCTCGACATCTACGGATCGAAGCCGCTCGAGTGGAGCCGGGCGCGCGATCGGCTCGACCGGCTCGGCGAGAGTCACACCTCGTTCTGGCTTGGGACCGTCGGGCCCGACGGGACGCCGCACGCGGCGGCCGTCGGCGCGGTGTGGTTCGATGGCGACATCTACCTCGTGAGCGGGCCGACGACGCGCAAGTCGCGCGATCTCGCGAAGCGGCCGTCGTGCACCGTGTCCGTCGCCCTCCCGGGCCTCGATCTCACGCTCCGCGGGAAGGCGACGCGCGTGACGGACGGTCGGACGCTCGAGCGCGTCGCCGCGCACTACCGCAGCGTCGGCTGGCCCGTGACGGTCGAGCGCGACACGTTCACCGCGCCGTACAGCGCGCCGAGCGCCGGCCGCCCGCCCTATTACCTGTACCGCTTCGTCTTCGACACGGCCTACGGCGTCGCGAGCGAGGAGCCGCACGGCGCGACGCGCTGGCGCTTCTGACGCGCGGCTAGGCGGCGGAGAGCTCGCGCTCGAGGTTGTTGAAGAAGTCTTCGAGCACCTTCTCGCCCTTCTTGCGGATCGCGCCCGCGCCGAGCGTCGCGACGCGACCGGTGATCTCGTACCGGCCCTTCACGTCAACGGAAGACCCCGAATCCTGCGGCGCGACATGGACGTCGAGCGCGGCGGAGATGCGCGACGCGATCTGACGGTCCTCGCCCGAGCCGCTGACGTGGAGCGTGTGCGTCGGCTCGTCGACGCGGACATCGATCGCGAGGTCGGCGCGCATGGCGAAGGGGCCGACGCGGTCCTCGAGCATCGTCTCGTAGCGGCGGCGCGGCTCGATCTCGCGCAGGTCGTGCACGACCTTCAGCCACGACGCGACGCGCGGGAAATCAAGAAGGACAGACCACGCTTGCTCGGGAGACGCGGAGATGCGGACCGTGCGCGACACCTCTTGGAACAACCGATCGAGTATCCCATTCGCTCTGGATGCGATACAAATTGAAGAGTCTCGTCTCCGAGATGCGTCCCCCACTCTTATTTAATGGAGCGCTCCGATGAGTGACACCAACGCGGCGACCGCGAAGGAACAGCAGCGCCCGTCGTTCTGGGGCCGGGGCGCGTACGAGCTCTTCATCGAATCCGAGGGCATCCCCGTCTACACGGGGCCGGCCGTCGATGATCTGCGCGCCGCCGAAGTGAAGAGGTGGGCGCGCCTCGACGCGAAGGGCGCGTACATCCGACTGCTCGGCGCGGAGGACACCGACAACGCCTACCTCCTCGAGATCGATGCCGGGAGATCGACGGCGCCCGAGAAGCACCTCTTCGAGGAGTACTTCTTCGTCCTGAGCGGCCGCGGCACGTGCGAGGTCTGGAACGAGGGCGAGAAGCCGACGAGCTTCGAGTGGCAGGAAGGCTCGCTCTTCTCGGTGCCGCTCAACACGCACCACCGGCTGCACAACGGATCGGGCCAGCTGCCGGCGCGCGTCCTCGCAGTGACGACGATGCCGATCATGATGAATCTCCTCCACAACACCGAGTTCCTCTTCGGCGGTGCGGACTACGTGTTCCGCGACCGCTACGACGGACGCGGTGAGTACTTCGACGGCACCGGGACCCTGTACACCGGGCGCGTGTGGGAGACGAACTTCGTCGCCGACGTGCGCCGGTTCCAGCTGAAGGATTGGAAGGAGCGCGGCGCCGGCGGAAAGAACATCCGCTTCGAGTTCGCGAACAACACGATGGTGTCGCACGTGTCGGAGTTCCCGGTCGGCACGTACAAGAAGAACCACCGCCATGGTCCCGGCTATCACGTCATCCTCCTCGGCGGCGAGGGGTACTCGTACATGTGGCCGGGCGACGCGAAGACGCCCTCGAGCCAATGGACCGAGGTGAACTGGAAGGCGGGCACGCTCTTCGTGCCGCCGGGCCGCTGGTGGCACCAGCACTTCAACACCGGCAGCGAGCCCGCACGGTACCTCGCGATCCGCTGGGGCGGCAACAAGTGGAAGCTCGCGGAGTACCTCGACAACCAGGGCGTGGACAAGGACGTCAACCAGGGCGGCAACCAGATCGAGTACCAGGATCAGGATCCCGTCATCCACCGCACGTACGTGGAGCGCTGCGCCGCGCGCGGCGTGCAGGTGAAGATGGACGAGTTCAACGTCCGGGTCTGACCTGATCGCGAAGCACGAGCATGCCGACCGCCATGCGCCTCACGCGCATGGCGGTCTCGTTCCCGACGAACACGAGAATGCCGGCAACGTCGCATCCGAGCAGCTGAAGCTGCGCACCGTCGGCATCGACATCGGCACGACGACCTCGCACCTGATCTTCTCCGAGCTCACGCTCCAGCGGCAGGGCATCCGGCTCTCGAGCGCGTACAGCGTCAGCGAGCGGCACGTCGTCGCGCGGTCGGAGGTGAGGCTCACGCCGTACACCTCGCCGCGACGCATCGACACCGACGCGCTCGCGGCGTTCATCGACGGCGCGTACGCGCAGGCCGGTTGGACGCGCGAGGGCGTCGACACCGGTGCGGTGATCGCGACGGGCGAGGCGGCGCGCAAGGAGAACGCGTCGAACATCGTCGCGCTCTTCTCGGAGCAGGGTGGCAAGTTCGTCTGCGCGACGGCGGGCCACCACCTCGAGTCGCTCCTCGCGGCGCATGGCTCCGGCGCGGTCGCGCGGTCGCGCTCGTCCGAGACGCCGGTCGTGCTGAACATCGACATCGGCGGCGGCACGACGAAGCTCGCGATCTGCACGAACGGCGTGGTCGAGGAGACCGCCGCGATCGACGTCGGCGCGCGCGTCGTGTCGTTCGACGGCGCCGGGCGCGTCCGTGCGGTCACGCGCGCCGGCGAGCGGATCGCGGAGCTCGCCGGGGTGGCGGTCGTGGAGGGCGAGCCGCTGCAGCGCGCCGCGCTCGAGAAGCTGGCCGCGACGGTCGCCGATCTCGCGCTGCGCGTGGCCGATGGCCGCGAGCTCGAGGCAGACCTGTGGCTGACGAAGCCGCTCACGCGACGCGGACCGTTCGCCACGCTCGTGTTCTCCGGAGGCGTCGGCGAGTACGTGAACGGGAACGAGACACGTGAGTTCGGCGACCTCGGGAAGCTCGCGGGCGCAGCCATCGCTCAGCGCCTCGCCGGTCACACCGTCACGCGCGCGGTCGAGTCGATCCGCGCGACGTGCATCGGTGCGTCGCAGTACACGATCCAGGTGAGCGGAGACACGCTGTTCGTCACCCGCCCCGAGATCCTGCCGCTGCGCGACCTCGCCGCGATCGCGATACGCCCGCGGCACGCGAACGCAGGCGAGATCGAGCGGGCGGTCCGAAGCGGCATCGAGCGGCTCGACCGCACGGATGGGCAGTTCGCCCTCGCGGTGCGCTGGGAGCACGGCCCGGCCTACGGCGCGCTCCGCGAGCTGTGCGCGGGCATGGCCGCCGGCGTGCGCGGCGTGCTGAGCGCGGGCCGTCCGCTCGTCGTCGTGCTGGACGCTGACGTCGCCGGGATCGTCGGTCAGGTCATGCAGGACGAGCTGCACGTGGCGTCACCGCTCATCTGCGTCGATCAGATCAAGCTCTCGGACCTCGACTTCATCGACGTCGGCGCGGTCGTGCCGGAGAAGCAGGTCGTGCCCGTCGTCGTGAAGAGCCTCGTGTTCTCGGAGCGCTGACTCTCACCAGTCGAGTGCGGCGTCGGGCACGTGCGCGAGCGTCGACGCGGTCCACTCCGCGCCGGCGGCGGCGAGCTCGCGCGCTTCGAACGACGTCGTGAGCGCGAGGCAGCGCGCGCCCGCGGCCCGCGCCGCCCTGACGCCGTTGACCGCGTCCTCGACCACGAGACAGGACTCCGGCGCGAGCCGGAGGTCTTTCGCGGCGAGCAGGAAGATGTCGGGCGCGGGCTTCTTCCGCGTGACGCGCGTGCCGTCCACGACGGCGTCGAACGACTCGGCCGCGAATCTCGCTTCGCGCATGTTCGCGTCGACCTTCACGCGGTCCGCGCCCGAAGCGATCGCGGTCCGGAGGCCGCGCGCACGGCACCGCGCGATGAACTCGTGCGCGCCGGGCACCGCGGGCAGGCGCCCGCGGATCAGATCCGCGTAGATCTCGTACAGCCGCGCCTTGTCGCGCGCCGGATCCAGCGGAATGCCCCGCGCCTCGGCGACACCGCCGATGTAGCGGTCCTCGCCGGCGCCGATGAAGGGGCGGAAGTCGTCCTCGTCGACCCGGGCGCCCTTCTCCTGGAAGAGCGCGATCGCAGCCTCGGCGATGAACGGCTCGCTGAGGACGAGCACGCCATCGACATCGAAGATCACGCCCCGAAGCCCGCCCAACCGGCGCTAGCCGCGAATGGGCTTCGCCGTGACCGCGCGCGCGATATCCCGATTGATGTGCGCGCCGAGCGGCACGTTCGCGGGCCGCTCGACGTTGCACAGATCCATCGCGATGCGCGCGTAGACGAGCGCCGCGTCCGTCAAGTCCTTCACCTTGAACGACTTCGTCGACGCGTGACTCTGCGCGCGCGGCGCGTACGACACGGCCGGGATGCCGAGCTCGTTGAACGCGTTCGTGTCGCGCCACATCGAGGTCACCGCGTCGGCCACGATCGCCGGCGGCGTCGTGAACGTGCGCGCGTGCGACCGCTTGATCGCGTCGATGAGCATCTCGGCACCCTTCGCCTCGAAGCCGGGGCGGTAGAGGTACAGCTCGACGTCGCCCGACACGCCGCTCCGCTTGAGCACGCCGCGCAACTCGTCGCGCACGTCCATCGGGTTCGCGCCCGGCAGGATGCGCGTGTCGACGTAGAACGCCGCGATCTGCGGCGCGCTCGTGACGTTGAACGGATAGCCGCTGCGGATCGCGTTCACGCTCGCCTTCGGGACGATCGTGCCCATCTCGCCCCGGTACGTGTTGCGCTGCTGGTAGTCGAACGCCCACTTCTCGACCTCGGCGATGACCGCGGCCGCGCGCACGATGGCGTTCGGGGAGTCCGCGAGCTCCGTCGGCCGCGGGAGGTACGGCGTGTAGTAGCGCGGGCCGTCGGAGTAGACCGTCACCTTGAAGTGCGCTTTGCCGGGCTCGATGCCGACGATGCCAAACCCCGTGCCCTCGGCGACGAGCGCGAAGTCCGCGACGACCCCGTGCGTGACCATGAAGCGCACGCCGAGATCCTTCGACAGATACATCGGCCCCTGCCACTCCTCGACGGGCTCCCGCGAGATCTCGCCGGCGACGGCGCTCACGATGAGGTCGCCCTTGAGCGGGTATCCCGCGTCGCGGATGGCCTTCGCGGCGACGAGGAAGGCGGCCATCGGGCCCTTGTCGTTGACGACGCCGTCGCCGTAGATCGAGTCGCCCTCGATCCAGGCGGAGTGATAGAGCGGGTCCTTCGGGTCGCGGGCCGACCACACCGCGTCGGGTCGGAGCGTCGTGTCGAGGTGCGCGTTGAAGCAGAGGCTGTAGCCGCCGCCGGTGCCGGGGAGCGTCGCAGCGACATTGAACCGCTCCGGGATGAGCGCGTATTTCTTCGGCGCGAAGCCGTTCTTCTCGAGCCACTGGAACACGAACTCACCAGCTGGACCCTCCGCTCCAGTTGGGCTGTCGATGTTGCCGAGCGCGAGCGCGAGGTCGACGACCTCCTTCTTTCCAGCACATTGGGATCCTAAGCTTAGAATTCCACGTGGACAAGTTGTCGCG
>JADMIO011485874.1_pt1 | contig 38949 bp, 41 predicted proteins | sample 8958161 | NCBI WGS metagenome assembly JADMIO01 (sample SAMN16585339, study PRJNA669376) | soil metagenome | isolation source: Crop rotation soil | place: USA: Cullars Rotation, Alabama | collected 2011 | reverse complement strand
CGCGACAACTTGTCCACGTGGAATTCTAAGCTTAGGATCCCAATGTGCTGGAAAGGATCGTACTTGATGCCGCGCTCGAGCAGCAGCTCGTTGGTGACCGGCGAGAACTCCCACCACGGGGCGACATAGCCTGTCGGCCGCTTGCCCGACAGGCTGGTCACCAGATCGATGCACTTGTCGAGGATCTCGGTTTCCTGCTCGCGCGTCATGGCGATCGGGTTCTCGTGGCTGTAGCCATGGATGCCGATCTCGTGGCCGGCATCGGCCACCGCCTTCATCTCCCGGGGGAAGGTCTCGATCGAATGGCCGGGGATGAACCAGGTGGTCTTGATACCGAGCCGCCCGAACATCTTGAGCAGGCGCGGGCTGCCGACTTCGCCAGCAAACAGGCCGCGTGAGATATCGTCAGGCGAATCCTCGCCGCCGTAGCTGCCGAGCCAGCCCGCGACGGCATCGACGTCGATGCCGAAGCCACAGAGAATTTCCTTTGCCATCGTCGGTGCTCCTCCAGGTTCAGGACCGCTGGAGCAGCAAAAAGCGTTCCGGACAAGGTCCGGAACGCTCTTTGATCAACTTACTTTTAGGCCCGCCCCAAGCAGGCCAAACGCGAACTGTTACAGGCCCGAGACGCTGGAACGAATATTGTAGTCGCGGAAGGTCACCCGCTCCTTGGCGCTCGACGGCTTGACGGGCGCCGGCTTGGCAATCTCCGTCGTCACGAACGGCTCGCCCGAGCTGTTGCTCTTCGCCACCGCAACGCCCTGAAGGACGCTTGCCGTGCCGAAGGTCACAACCAGGGCGACCACAAGCATGGTCGCTGCTAGAAGTAGATGACGCATCCCACACCTTCCCAGGCTAGGCGGCCTCGGACCCACCCGAGACCGCCGCACCCAACCCCACAGAGACAACCCACATATCTCTGCACTTCGGGCGCAGTAATATGCCCCTTATTTTCGGGACGCCAGTGAAATCGACTCGATTCCGACGGCGAGATATTCATTTTTGGTAACAGCGGTAGCCGTCCTGTAACCGACTTAACGCACTGCAATTACTCCAAAATTTAGTTCAAATACTTGAACGGCTTGGAGAATCCGCACGGCCATCGGCGAAATTTTCACATCGACAGTGCGATAGTCGTATTTGAGAGGCGTGATGGCGCACAAAATGTCGCACCATTGATGCGATAAATGACGGTGGAGTCACGCTTTTTCGTAGAGCTTCCGCCCCATGACCCAGGTCTCGGCGACGGCGCGGTCGTCTCCGACCATCATCAATCCGAACAGCAGATCGGCCGCCTGCTCAATCGTCCTAGGGCCGTCGGCGCCGGCAGTCAGGGACTGGCGCCAGGCTTGGCCGAGCGGGCCAGCGTTCCAGTCGAGCACGACAAAGTCGGCTTCCTTGCCGGGGGCAAAGTTGCCGACCAGATCGTCGATATAGAGCCCCTTCGCTCCGCCCAGGGTGATCGACCAGAAGCCGCGATACGGCGAGATCTTGTTGCGCTCGGCCTCGTCTTCATCATCGGCCGTGCCGTTGTTGGACATGCCGACTTTGTAAGCCTCGTCGAGCACGTTCAGCATCGAGAAGCGATTGCCCGCACCGACGTCGCTGCCGAACGACATCCTGATGCGCTGCGCCGGGTCTGTGGCCCTGCCGATGCGGAACAGGCCGCTGCCGAGATAGAGATTGGAGCACGGGCAGAACACGATCGCCGCGCCGCTCTCGGATATGCGCCGGAATTCGCCATCGCTCAGCCAGACGCCGTGTCCGCCCGAGAACTTCGGCCCGACCAGCCCGTACTTCTCATAGACCGAGAGATAGTCAGGATCGTCGGGATAGGCCTGCCGCATGGCCTCGCATTCATCGACCGTCTCGGAGATGTGCGTGTTGACCCAGCAATCCGGATGCTCGCGCTTCAGCCGTTGGCAGGCCGCCATCAGTTCGGGCGAAGCGCCGAGCGCGAAGCGCGGCGTGATGGCGTAGAGATTGCGCCCTTGGCGATGGTAGCGCTCGATCAGCCGCTTGCTGTCACGATAGAAATCGTCGGCGCTGCCGACATAGTCCGCGGGGGCCAGGCGATCGATGCCGGTCAGCCCGGCGATCAGGCGCATGTTGCGCCGGGCCGCCTCGTCGAACAGCTCCTCGCTCGACACCGCAAATGTCGTGGTGAAGGCCTGGCAGGTGGTCGTGCCGCAGGCCAGCAGATTGTCGAAGAAGCGGCGCGCGCCCTCAGCCGCATAGTCGCGATCCTTGTACTTCAGCTCCTCGGGAAAGACCCATTTCTTCAGCCATGGCAGCAGATGCTCGCCGTATGAGCCGATCACCCGCGCCTGCGGGAAATGGATGTGGCCGTCGATGAAGCCCGGGAGGATCAGCCGGCCGCGGATCTCGGTGATCGCAAGGCCGGCATGGCGGCGCGCGACCTCGTCGAAGGCGCCGAAATCGGCAATCCGCCCGTCATCGATCACCAGCAGGCCGTCCGCCTGAAAGCGAGCCGCTGCCTGTTCGTTGCCAATATGCTTCCAGGGATCGTCGATGAAGTCGAAGAACGCGCTGCGGATGCCGATGCTCGCCATGGACCTCCATAGTGCCGCAACTAGCGGCTCTTGGAACGTCCAGCGTTGAAATTGGTCGGATCGTCCGACAGCTTCGATGTGTCTTGCGTCGATGCGCCCATGGGAATGCTGCCGCCCGGAACAGCCTGCGCCGGCTCGGCCCCCGGAGTCTTGGAAGTCGTGCCGGCCGTGCCGATGGCGCCGGGCGTGCCCGTGCCGAGGCCACCATACGGCGCGGGCGGGGTCGTTTGCTGGGCGTGGGCCACAGCAACCGCTCCCAGCCCCAGGATGATCGTCAATACCAGCTTCTTGCCCATCGGATCCCTCCGTATCGCCGAGGGGAGAACGCTACAGGCCGTCCTAGGTTACAGCCTCAGGCGACGTCGCTCGCCTGGATGCGTTTGACGCCGGCGGCTTCCATCTGCTTCCAGGCGGCGGCCAGCGAACCGTTGAGATCGATGGCGCGCGTGGCGTCCTCGATCACATAAACGTTGAAGCCGAGCTTGCGCGCATCGAGCGCGGTCCAGGCGACGCAGAAATCGGTGGCGAGCCCGGTCACGAATACGGTGTCGATGCCGCGCGCCTTGAGATAGGCGGCGAGCCCGGTCGAGGTCTTGCGGTCGGCCTCCTCGAAGGCCGAGTAGCTGTCGACATCCTTGTGGAAGCCCTTGCGGATGATGAGCTGTGCCGTCGGCAGCTTGAGATCCTTCAGGAGGGCCGCGTCATCCGACCCCTGCACGCAGTGGTCGGGCCACAGCACCTGGGTGCCGTAGGGCATCTGCGTGGTCTCGAACGGCTTCTTGCCGGTATGGGCGCTGGCGAACGAAGCGTGGGCCGGCGTGTGCCAGTCCTGTGTCACCACGATGTTCTCGAACGCGCCCGCGAGCTTGTTGATCACCGGCACGATCTGGGCGCCGCCCTTGACCGGCAGCGTGCCGCCGTCGACGAAGCAGTTCTGGACGTCGACCACGATCAGCGCCGACTTCGCATCGGGCTTGATGGTGGCGGCGAACGATGGCCGGGCGAGCGCAACGGCCGCCGTCGAGGCCAGGAAAATCCTTCGAGACAGACCCGCTGTGGAGAGGTTCATGGCGTCCTCCAAGTTTGACGCCGAACAGTCTAGGCGGAAGGCCTGACCCCGGGAACAGAAGACAGCGCCTCGATCAAATATCTGAAGACATAGCGGTGGCGCGGCGTCCGCGAGATGCTGCGCAGGACGCGCTGCACCGTGTCGAGGTCGCCGGTAATCGGCGGTATCTTGTACGCAGTCTCGTTGTAGAAATTGCCGAACCGCATCCACAGCAGCAGCCGCGGGCGCGATTTCGGCACCACTGCCCGGTGCAGGCCGTAGCCGTCGCCGCAGAACGACCGGCCGGCGGGCCCGTCGAAGCGCCGCGCCGTGTGCTCGAACAGCTTCATCGCCAGGGGCGCTATGCCGGTGCCGCGCGCCGATAGCGCCTCGACATCGCCCTCGACCCCTCCGGCACGCAGCGAGGCCTCGAACTTGGCGACCTCATGCGAGCGTTCGACATAATAGTGCGCGCCCTCCGCGGGATCGTCGACCGGCGTCAGCAGGGTAAAGGCCACCAGCGAGCGGTAGTCCTCCCAGTCACGATGGAACACCTGCGAATAAGGATGCGGCTGCAGGTTGGGAAACGACCAGAAGGCATTGATCGAGTAGAGGGTGGGAGCGCCGCCGAAATAGGCCTGCGCCAGGTCGAGCAACCTGTCCTGCGTCGCCACCGACAGGATGTGCGGAGCAGACCAGACATCGAGGTAGTCGTAGCAGGCGTAGTTCTGGTCGGCCGGCACGTCGTTCAACGAGGCAACGCGCTCTTTGGCCGTATGGGCATCGTGGGCAAGCAGCACCGGCTTGGAGCGAAGATGCGCGTGGATCTCCTCGACCTGGGCGGGGCTGAACAGATGGCCGAGATCGGCGCAGCCTGTCTCGCGAACGCTCCGCGCTTCCGGTGAATCGAGCGAGCCGGTGGCCGTCCTCATGTCGGCGGGAAGCACCTTGTCGGCTCCCGCAATGGCGTTTGCGACTCCCACGCGATCGCGCGGCTGGCATTGGGTGAGCCGTGATCCGAAGTACCGGTTGATCTGGTGCAGCTGCTCCGGGGGGCTGAGGCCTTTCAGGCCCAGCGCCGACTTCTTCTCGCCGAGCTCGCCGGCCGCCTTCTTCAGGCGGGCAAGGTCGAGCTCCAACGGGCTTGCCGGCCGGACTTGCTCCCCCATCCCGAACATTCTGCTCAACAGCGACATCGTCCCGCCCCTGGGCTCCCTCAATGAGCGGAGTTCAGCACCAATCGGTCGCTGCCGCTATACTGGACGCCGGACAATAAGGTAACGATGACCACCTTCGCCATAAATTACGCGCCCTTGATGACGGCCTTTCTCATCAAGGAAGCGGGCCTCTTCCGCGACGATCCGATCGTGTTGCTCGATGTCGGCGCGCGGGGCGGCGTGGGGCGCGAATGGGAAGTGTTCGGCGACCAGCTCCGGGCCTATGCCTTCGAGCCCGACGAGGAAGAGTGCCGACGCCTTGCGCAGTCCGCTTCGTCGAACCTCACCTACATTCCGCGCGCCCTCGGGCGGCAGCGCGGCCGGCAAACGCTCTACCACACCGCGCATCCCGATTCGGCAGGCCTTTATCGCACCGACCAAAAGTACCTTGATCGCTTCCTCAATCGGGACAACGGCGTCATCGTCGGCGAACGGTCGATCGATGTCAGCGCGCTGGACGAGGTCCTTGCGGAGTTCAAGGTTCCGCCCGTCGACTTCATCAAGCTCGATATCGAAGGCGCCGAGCTCGATGTCCTGCAAGGCGGCGCCAGCTGCCTCGAGCGCCCTTCCTTGCTGGGGCTGATCAGCGAGATCCGGTTCCATCGCGAGATCAACGGCTCGCCGCCCTTCTCCGAGCTCGATCTCTTTCTGAAGACGCGGGGCTTCGCGCTCTACGATCTTCAGTTCCACCATCACAGCAGGATCGCGATGCCCTATCCCGGCCTGCAGCATTACCTGCGGGCGAACGGCGAACCGTTCTATGCCTATACGACGCGCGGCCAGGTCCAGGACGGCAACGCCCTCTACTTCCGCGATCTGCTCCTGCCCGACACAGCGCCGCTCCTCGCCAAGGTCTCGGCACGGTCGGTGCTCAAGATGTGCGCCATCATGGAAGTCTTTTCCCTGAGCGATTGCGCCGCCGAACTTCTGCTCGCGGCGCGGGCGCAAATCGATGCGCTCACCGACACCTCGCACCTGCTCGACCTGCTGGCCTCAGGCATCTGTGGCACGACGACAAGCTTCAAGGAGTATGTGGCGCGTTTCCAACAGCACCCGTCGCCGGTCGCCGGCAACATGAACCCATCGGCTGATAGTGCACCGCCGTCACGATCGCTGATCGAGCGGCTGTTCAGGTCTTCGCGCTAAACAAAATGCATCGCGGCGGTCGACAGCGACCGCCGCGAGCAGGACGAACTACATGCCTTGCTTGGGGCTGCAAGCACTGAGCGGTGCCTTGGCAGCAGAGGCAGCCGTCAGGCAATCAGCCATGTTGGTGTAGGCCCTCGGGTTGAAGGCCATCGGCCGGGGCGGCAGCGACACCTTGGCGTCGGTCAGCGACTTCTCCAGGAAAGGAATGCCCGCGCCCGGATTGGTGTCGCACGTCGACATCGCCTGCGCGCCGGCGCCGGTCGGATCGTTGCCGCGATTGACCTCGCGGTACAAGGAGCTGAGCTGCTTGCAATAGGCAGTGTCCGCCGATTGCGCGAACGCCGCGCCGAACGGCAGGGCCAGCGCCACGCCCGCAGCCACCATCAGACTCGTCTTCATAAGCATTTTGGTTCTCCCCAAACGTTGCGCCCGTGTCCCGGCGGACGTGCTCCGGACGAAGCCTTTTTGTGGCTACGTTGGGGAGAGGGTAGGCAGGATCACGGGCGATAGGGAAGGGCCAGATGGCCTTTCCCTACGCCCGAAATCCGTCGAGACCGATTGGTCCCTTCTGAGGCCTACATGCCTCGCGTGGCACCGCAAGCACTGAGCGGCACGTTCATAGAGGCGGCCGCCGTCAGGCACTCGGCCGGGGTGCGATAGGCCTTGGGATTGAAGTTCGACGGCGGGGGCGCCATCGAGCCGCCGCGCGGCGGCAGCGAAACCTTGGCGTCCGTCAGCACCTTCTCGAGCACGGGAATGCCGGCGCCCGGATTGAACTGGCATTGGGCCATCGCGTCCGCAGTCGCGCCGCTCGGCGAGTTGCCACGGACGACCGTGCGCACCAAGCCGCTCAACTGCTGGCAATAGCTAACGTCGTCCGTCTGAGCGAAGGCCGCCGTCAGCGGCAGGCCCATGGCAACGGCAGCGGCCAGGACCAGACCCTTCTTCATTACCTGCATGAATTCTCCCCTAATGGACATCCTGGTACCGGCGGATGCTGTCCGGACAGAGCCGTCGATTGACCCCGCTCCACCTAAACTAGGCGGCCTTGCGCTGAATGGGAACGCGCAAAAATGACTCAGGCCCCGCCAGGCCGGAGCCTGTTCACTCTGTTCGTTAGCGTGCCTATGTCCCTGGGAAGTCTGGCGGAGAGGGTGGGATTCGAACCCACGGTACGCTTGCACGCACAACGGTTTTCGAGACCGTCCCGATCGACCACTCCGGCACCTCTCCCGCGCGACGCTTATAAGTGGGGGATTCCCGCCCGGCAACCGGCCTCCGCTGCGGCGTCAAAGCCCTGTTTTGCCAGCCCAAATCCCAGGTTTCCGGCGTTGACTTGAGGGGGTCCTTGCGTATATTCCGCCCTCCTTCGGCGGGTCGTTCGGGCCCGCCGCGTTCTTTCGTGTCTCCCGGCATTTTGGGCTGAAACCCGGTCCATCCCCAATGGATGGTGGGCGGCGGCCGGTCCCCGGGGGCCTCAGTCAGGTGTCGTCATGATCGCCATTATCCGCACGGGTGGAAAACAATACACCGTCGCCGCCGAGGACACGCTCACGCTCGAGAAGATCGAGGGCGAGGCCGGCGCCAAGGTCGAGTTCACCGACGTGCTGATGGTCGGCGACAAGGTCGGCAAGCCGACCGTGGCCGGCGCCAAGGTCGTGGGCTCGATCGTCAAGCAGGCGCGCGGGCCGCACCTGATCGTCTTCAAGAAGCGCCGCCGGCAGAACTCGCGGCGCAAGAACGGCCATCGTCAGGACCTGACCGTGGTCAAGATCGAACAGATCGTCGCCTAACCAGAGCGACCGGAGCAGAACGATGGCACACAAGAAAGCAGGCGGCTCTTCGCGCAACGGCCGCGACTCTGACGGCAAGCGCCTGGGTGTGAAGCGCTACGGCGGCCAGAAGGTCCTCGCCGGCAACATCCTGGTCCGTCAGCGCGGCACCAAGATGGATGCTGGACAGAATGTCGGCGTCGGCCGCGACCACACGCTTTTCGCGACCGTCGACGGCGTGGTGTCGTTCCGCACCCGCTCGGGTGGCAAGGTCGAGGTGAACGTGCTGCCGGCGCCGGCCCAGAACCCGGCCAAGATGGCTGCCGAATAGCCGTTCCCACCCATATGGAATGCGAAGGGGGAGCGGCTCGGCCGTTCCCCCTTTTCTTTTCCGGATCCCTACCCACTCATCCGCCATGAAATTCCTCGACCAAGCCAAAGTCTTCATCCGCTCCGGCAACGGCGGCGCGGGTTGCGTCGGCTTTCGCCGCGAGAAGTTCATCGAGTTCGGCGGTCCCGACGGCGGCGACGGCGGCAAGGGCGGCGACGTGATCGCCGAATGCGTCGACGGGCTGAACACCCTGATCGACTACCGCTACGCCCAGCACTTCAGGGCCGAGACCGGCCATCACGGCATGGGCAGCCAGCGCACCGGCGGCAAGGGCAAGGACATCGTGCTGCGCCTGCCGCGCGGCACGCAGATCTTCGATGAGGACAACGAGACCTTGCTGGTCGACCTCACCAGGATCGGTGAGAAGGTCGTGCTCGCCAAGGGCGGCGACGGCGGCTACGGCAACCTGCACTACAAGACCTCGACCAACCGCGCGCCGCGCCGGGCCGACAAGGGCTGGCCGGGCGAGGAGCGCTGGATCTGGCTGCGGCTGAAGCTGATCGCCGATATCGGCCTGGTCGGCCTGCCCAATGCCGGCAAGTCGACCTTCCTCGCCGCGACCTCCAACGCGCGGCCCAAGATCGCCGACTATCCCTTCACCACGCTCCATCCCGGCCTGGGTGTGGTGAAGGTCGGCAACCGCGAGTTCGTGATGGCCGATATTCCCGGCCTGATCGAGGGCGCGCACGAGGGCGCGGGGCTTGGGACGCGCTTCCTCGGCCATGTCGAGCGCTGCCGGGCGCTGCTGCACCTGGTCGACGGCACGCAGGACGACGTCGCCGAAGCCTACAAGACCGTGCGTGCCGAGCTGCGCGCCTATGGCGGCACGCTGGCGCGCAAGAAGGAGATCGTGGCGCTCAACAAGACCGACGCCATGACCAAGGAGGACATCGAGGCCAAGCGCGCCGCGCTTGCCAAGGCGAGCCGAAAGACCGTGCAGGTGATCTCGGGCGTCTCCGGTGCGGGCGTGCAGGCGCTGCTGCACGAGCTGATGAAGCTCGTCGACAAGCAGCGCGACGGCGCCAAGGAAGCCGCCTGATGTCTTTGACCAGCTCCAAGCGGCTGGTCGTCAAGATCGGCTCTTCCATTCTGGTCGACGAGGCCAAGGGCGAGGTGCGGCGCGACTGGCTCGAGGCGCTGTCGCGCGACGTGGCGCGTCTGCACAAGAAGGGCTGCGAGATCGTGCTGGTGTCCTCCGGCGCCATTCGGCTTGGCCGCACCTACCTCAAGCTCGCCAACGGCCCGCTGAAGCTCGAGGAGAGCCAGGCCGCCGCCGCCACCGGCCAGATCCAGCTCGCCCATGCCTACCAGGAGGCGCTGGCGCGGCACGGCATCACCGTGGCGCAGGTGCTGCTGACGCTCGACGATTCGGAAGAGCGCCGGCGCTATCTCAATGCGCGCCAGACCATGGGAACGCTGTTGGGCCTCAACGCCATACCGGTGATCAATGAGAACGACACGGTGGCGACCGACGAGATCCGCTTCGGCGACAACGATCGTTTGGGCGCACGCGTCGCCGAAATGATCTCGGCCGACGCACTGGTGCTCCTGTCCGATATCGACGGCCTCTATACCGGCGATCCACGCAGTGACAAATCCGCCAAGCACATTGCCGAGATCCGCGAGATCACGCCGGAAATCGAGGCGATGGCCGGCACCGCGGCGTCGGAGATGTCCAACGGCGGCATGGTCACCAAGCTGATCGCGGCACGCATCGCCATGGCCGCGGGCTGCCGCATGGCGATCGCCGACGGCCGCCAGGTCGGCGCGCTGGCGGCCCTGATCGACGGCTCGGCGCGCTGCAGCTGGTTCCTGCCCGACGCCTCGCCCCTATCGGCACGCAAGCGCTGGATCAAGGGGTCGCTGAAATGCGCCGGCACGCTGGTGGTCGATGACGGCGCGGTGCGTGCCTTGTCGGCCGGCAAGAGCCTGCTGCCGGCCGGCGTCACCCGGATCGACGGCGAGTTCCAGCGCGGCGACGTGGTCGAGGTGCACGACAAGAAGGGTCGCGTGCTGGCGCGTGGCCTGGTCGCCTATGCCGCCGAGGATGCCCGGCGGATCGCCGGCCACAAGAGCCGGGAAATCGAGAAATTGCTGGGTTTCCGTGGCCGGGACGAGATCGTCCATCGCGACGATCTCGTGGTCGAATGAGCTATACTGGCGACGCGATGAACGTCCAGGCCAAGCCCTCGCAAGACGCCGCCACGATCGTGGCCGCGCTCGGCGCGCATGCCAAAGCGGCGGCGGTGTCGCTGCGCAACGCCAGCACAGCCGCCAAGAACAAGGCGCTGACCGAGGCGGCGCGGCTGATCCGCGCCGAGAAGCCTGCGATCCTGGCCGCCAATGCGCGCGACATCGAGGCGGCGAAGGCGGCCGGCATGTCGAGCGCGTTGCAGGATCGCCTGCTGCTGAACGAGGCGCGCATCGAGGCGATGGCCAAGGGTCTCGACGACATCGTCGCCCTGCCCGACCCGGTCGGCGCCGAGATCGAGCGCTGGCAACGGCCCAACGGCCTGGTGATCAGCCGCGTGCGCGTGCCGATCGGCATCATCGGCGTGATCTACGAGGCACGGCCCAACGTGACGGCCGACGCCGGCGCGCTCTGCATCAAATCGGGCAATGTCGTGGTCCTGCGCGGCGGCTCCGACAGCTTCCATTCCTCGCGCTGCATCGTCGACCTGCTGCGCTGGGCACTGAAGGGCGCCGGCCTGCCCGAAGATTGCGTGCAGCTGGTGCCCACCACCGATCGTGCCGCGGTCGGTGAGCTCCTGAAGGCGATGGACTGGCTCGACCTGATCGTGCCGCGCGGCGGGCGATCGCTGATCGACCGCGTCACCGCGGAAAGCCGCGTGCCGGTGCTGCGCCACTATGACGGCATCTGTCACGTCTATGTCGACCGCGACGCCGACATCGCCATGGCGCGCGACATCGTGGCCAACGCCAAGATGCGCCGCGTCAGCGTGTGCGGCGCCGCCGAGACGCTGTTGATCGACAAGGCCGTCCTCGACACACACCTGGTGCCGGTGCTGGCGAAGCTGCACGAGCTCGGCTGCGAGGTGCGCGGCGATGCCGAAGTGCAGAAGCGCGATCCCAAGGCCATCGCCGCCACCGAGAAGGACTGGCGCACCGAATATCTCGAGCCGATCATCAGCGTCGCCACGGTCGACGGCGTCGCAGGCGCGATCGATCACATCGCCCGTTTCGGCAGCCAGCACACTGAATCGATCGTCACCGGCAATGCCGCCACCGCCGATCGCTTCCTGAAGGAAGTCGACAGCGCCATCGTCATGCACAATGCCAGCACGCAATTCGCCGATGGCGGAGAGTTCGGGCTGGGTGCCGAGATCGGTATCTCGACCAACCGCATGCATGCCCGCGGGCCGGTCGGCCTGGTCGAACTCACGACCTACAAGAACATCGTGCGCGGCAAGGGTACGCTTCGCCCATGAGCTTTGGGCCTTGATCTCCGCGTACCATCCAATGCCGGGCGTGCCGCGCGCTACGCGCCGCCGCATCGGCCTGCTCGGCGGCTCGTTCAATCCCGCCCACGAAGGCCACCGCCATGTCAGCTTGGAAGCCCTCAAGCGGCTCGGCCTGGACGAGGTGTGGTGGCTGGTCTCGCCACAAAACCCGCTCAAGAGCGATGACGGCATGGAGCCGCTGGCAAGCCGCGTCGCCCGCGCCAAGCTGATCGCCCATCACGCGCATATCAGGGTCGAGGCGCCCGAGCTGCTGCTCGGTACCCGCTACACCCTCGATACCGTGCGCGTCCTGCGGCGCGTCTATCCGGACGCCCATTTCGTCTGGCTGATGGGCGCCGACATCCTGCCTCAGCTCGTCGACTGGCAAGGTTGGCGCGAGCTGTTCGCCGCGATCCCGATCGCCGCCTTCGCACGGCCGGGCTGGAGCTACGCCGCCCTGCAGTCGGCAGCCCCGCGTGCCTTCGCGCGTTACCGGATTGCGGCGGGCAAGGCTCGCCTGCTCGCCTCTTGTCCGCCGCCGGCTTGGTGCTTTATTCCCAGCCGTCTCGACAGTCACTCGGCCACGGCGATCCGCGCCGTGCGCCCGCGCCGAACCAAGCCGAAAGGAAATACCATCTCCGACCAGACTCGCGTCCTGCCGGACCGCACAAGGGCCACCGACGCCCAGCTCGCCCTGGTGCGCCGATCGCTGGAAGACGACAAGGCCGAGGACATCGTGGTCATCGACCTCAAGGGCAAGTCGAGCTTCGCTGACTACATGGTGATCGCCACCGGGCGCTCGAACCGCCAGGTCGTGGCGATCGCCGATCATCTCGCCGACCGGCTGAAGCAGGCAGGCCACGGCCCGGCCCCGATCGAAGGCAAGCAGGGCGGCGACTGGGTGCTGGTCGATGCCGGCGACGTGGTGGTCCATGTCTTCCGCCCTGAGCCGCGCGCCTTCTACGCGCTCGAGAAGATGTGGGCGCTGGAGAACGAAGTCGCGGCCAAGCCCCGGGCGAGCCGGCGCAAGAGGACGTGAAGCTCACCATCGCCGCCATCGGCCGCGCCAGCCGCGGCCCCGAGCGCGATCTCTACGAGCACTATGCCGGCCGCATCCGCTGGCCGCTCACGCTGCGCGAACTCGACGAGAAACGGAAGCTGCCGCCGGCAGAACTAATCAGGCGCGAAGGCGAATTGCTGCTCGGTGCTGTGCCAGACAAAGCCGTGCTGGTGGCACTTGATCGCCGCGGCAAGGTGCTGGACAGCGAAGCCTTCGCCGAGCGACTGCGACGATGGCGTGACGATTCGGTGTCCGATGTCGCCTTCATGATCGGCGGCGCCGATGGCCACGGCGAGGCGGTGTTGAAACAATCGTCGCTGGTGGTCTCTTTCGGCGCCATGACATGGCCGCATCTGCTGGCCCGGGCGATGCTCGCCGAGCAGATTTACCGGGCCCAGCAGCTCCTGGCCGGCCACCCCTATCACCGCGCCTAGTGTAACTAGTGTAAAAAGCGTCGATTTTGCCTCTGTTCTGACGAAAAACCGGGGCTACATTGGGACCCATGCGCTCCCCTCTGCCGCGGCTTGCAGCCGCCCTTGCCGCATTTGCCCTGGCGGCGGTCTCGACCGCGGCCGTTTCGACCGTGGCGTTGGGCCAAAGCCCGACCCCGACGGCCGACAAGCCGGTGACCAAGCCGGTGCGCAGCATCCCTTACGTGTCGATTACCGGCGAGGACGGCCGGCAGCGGCACTACGAGACCAACGCCATTCCGCTGCTGTTCAATCGCGCCTGCTTCGGCTGGCGCATGTATCTCGGCGGGCCCAACCGCACGGTCACCCTGACCGAGGTGCTGACCACCTCGCAGCCGGCCGAGCAGGTGATCGCCGGCCCCGAGACCGAGGTCAGCGCCGACAAGACCAAAGCCACCACGCGCATGCGCGAGGTCGTGCAGGACGGTGTGCTCCAGCGCTCGTGGTGCATCATCCCAGGCGATCCGCCGGGTACCTACACCTACGACATCTCGATCGACGGCGAGCCGCGCGGAGAATTTGTGTTCTGCGCCATCGAGATTCCCGACCAGAATCCGAACACTGATCCGCGCGAGCTGAGCTGCCCCAACAAGTTCAACTCGGTCGAGCGCGCCCGCCCGGTATCTCCCAAGGCCTCGTGATGGCGACGCGTGCGCGTCCGCGCCCCGCGGTCCTCTGCATCCTCGATGGCTGGGGTCACCGTCCCGATCCCAAGGACAATGCCATCCTAGACGCGCGCACGCCCAACTACGACCGGCTGATCGCCACCTGCCCGCAAGGCCTGATCGACGCCTCGGAGACCTTCGTCGGCCTGCCCAAGGGCCAGATGGGCAATTCCGAGGTCGGCCACATGAATCTCGGCGCCGGCCGCGTCGCCGTCCCTGAACTGCCGCGGATCGACAAGGCGATCGAGACCGGCACGCTCGCCAAGAACAAGATCCTCGCCGAGCTGATCGACACCCTGAAGAAGAGCAAAGGCGCCTGCCACCTGCTGGGCCTCGCCTCGCCGGGCGGCGTGCATTCGCACCAGGACCATCTGGTGGCGCTCGCCAACATGATCGCCGGCGCCGGCGTGCCGGTTTGGATCCACGCCCTGCTCGACGGTCGCGACATGCCCCCGCGCAGCGCGCTTGAATGCCTCGAGCACATCGCCAAGAACCTGAAGCCCGGGCTGCCGATCAAGTTCGCCACCGTTGGCGGACGCTACTACGGCATGGACCGCGATAAGCGCTGGGAGCGCGTTACCAAGGCCTACGACGCGATCGTCGACGGCAAAGGCGAAAAAGCCCAGTCGCCCAAGGAAGCGGTCGACAGGGGCTATGCCGCCAACCTCGACGACGAGTTCGTGCTGCCCACGGTGATCGACGGCTACGCTGGCATGAAGGATGGCGACGGCCTCCTGATGTTCAATTTCCGCGCCGACCGGGCGCGGCAGATCCTGACGGCGCTGCTCGATCCGATGTTCGATGGCTTCAAGCGTGGCCGCGTCGTGAAGTTCGCCGACGCCGTCGGAATGGTCGAGTATTCCGCCGCCCTGAGCGAGTACCTGAAGACGTTGTTCCCGCCCGAGACCATCAAGATGGGCCTGGGCGAGACGGCCTCGCGCGCCGGCTTGAAGCAGCTGCGCATCGCCGAAACAGAGAAGTACGCGCACGTGACTTTCTTCTTCAACGGCGGCGAGGAACGTCAGTTCGACGGCGAAGAGCGCATCCTCGTGCCCTCACCCAAGGTGGCGACCTACGATCTGAAGCCCGAGATGAGCGCGCCGGAAGTGACCGACAAGCTCGTCGAGGCGATCGGTTCCGGCAAGTTCGACCTGATCGTCGTCAACTACGCGAACAGCGATATGGTCGGTCATACCGGCAACCTGGATGCGGCGATCCGCGCCGTCGAAGCCGTCGACGCCAGCCTCGGCCGCCTGATGGAGGCGGTGAAGAGAGCCGGCGGCGTGCTGCTGATCACCGCCGACCACGGCAATGCCGAGCAGATGTATGACGAGCAGACCCATCAAAAGCACACACAACACACGCTGAATCGCGTCCCGGCGCTCCTGTTCAACGCCCCGGCCAATATTCGCTCGCTGAACGACGGCAAGCTCGCCGACGTGGCGCCGACCATGCTCGCCCTCATGCAGGTGCCGCAACCCAGGGAAATGACCGGTCATTCCCTGCTTTCCGAGGTCGCCCGGCCGGTCGTTTTGGCCGCACCCGGGCGTGCCATGGCCGCTTCTGCATGACTTCTGAACGCCTTGTGAGGCTGCTCGCCTTGATCCTGCCAAAGACCGACTAGTATTCTCCCCCGGCATTGAAAACCCCCGTCCCGCCGGTCTCATTTCGACCGGCCATGCTCTGCAAAAGGCACCCCCGATGAACCGTCTGCGCCTCGCCTCGACCGCCGCCATTCTGGCTTTTGCCGCCGGCCTGGTGCTCGCCCCCGTGTTCGCCCAGGACAAGGCGGAGCCCAAGACCGCCGCCGGGGGCGACAAGAGCGAGCTCTATCAGCAGCTCAACCTGTTCGGCGACGTGCTGGAGCGCATCCGTCGCGACTATGTCGAGCCGGTCGACGAGAAGACGCTGATGGAGAACGCCATCAACGGCATGCTGGCCGCTCTCGACCCTCATTCGAGCTACATGAACCCGAAGGTCTACAAGGACATGCAGGTCCAGACCCGGGGCGAGTTCGGCGGGCTCGGCATCGAAGTCACCATGGAGAACGGCGTCATCAAGGTGGTGTCGCCGATCGACGACACGCCGGCCTCCAAGGCCGGCATCCAGAGCGGCGACCTGATCTTCGCACTCGACGGCGAGCCGGTGCAGGGCCTGACCCTGCAGGAGGCGGTCGAGAAGATGCGCGGCAAGGTCGGCACGCCGATCAAGATCTCGATCCGCCGCGACAAAGTTAAGGACCCGATCGACGTCACGCTGACGCGCGAGACCATCAAGGTGAAGGCCGTGCGCTACCGCCTGGAGGGCGACGTCGGCTACATTCGCGTCACCTCGTTCACCGAGCAGGCGACGTCGGGCGTGCTCGACGCGGTCGAGAAGATCAAGAAGGAAGCCGGTCCCAAGCTGAAGGGCTACGTGCTCGACCTGCGCAACAATCCGGGGGGCCTGCTCGACCAGGCGATTTCGATGGTCGACGCCTTCCTCGACAAGGGTGAGATCGTCTCGGTCAAGGCGCGCAAGGCGGAGGACGTGCAACGCTGGAACGCCAAGCCGGGCGACGTCGCCAACGGTCTGCCGATCGTGATCCTGATGAACGGCGGCTCGGCCTCGGCCTCGGAGATCGTGGCCGGCGCCCTGCAGGACCATCGCCGTGCGATCGTGCTGGGCACGCGCTCGTTCGGTAAAGGCTCGGTCCAGACCATCATGCAGGTGACGGGTGGCGGCGCCATCCGCCTCACCACCGCGCTCTACTTCACGCCGTCGGGCCGCTCGATCCAGAAGGAAGGCATCAAGCCCGACATCGAGGTCGAGCAGGCCAAGGTCGAGACCATCCAGCAGCGCATGGGCTTCCGCGAGGAGAATTTGCGCCGCTCGATCACCAACCCGAACGAGAAGCCCGCCGACAAGCCGGCTGACAAGCCTGCCGACAAGTCGTCGGAGACCAAGCCTGCGGACAAGGACAAGCCGGCCGCCGCCACGACTCCCGCGCAGCCGTCGGGTGATCCCGACGAGCCGCCCAAGGACTCGGTGGCCGACTACCAGCTTCTGCGTGCCGTCGACCTGATCCGCGGCATCTCGCTCTACACCAGCCGCGCCAACTAAGGCGCGGCCCGCGGTGGGTCGTAGTGGCCGCCAGGCTCTCGAGCATACCGATGCGCTGGCGTCCGCCGCGCGGCCTGGTCATGGCCTGGGCCGTCGTGCTGGGCCTGACCGCGGCTTCGGCCGCGGTCGTGTTCGGCTTGGGCGAACCGCCACGTGTCGCGCCGCCGGCTGAGGCGGCATCGGCGCCGCCGCCGCTACGCGCCGTCTCGCTGAAGCTGCCGCTGCGACAGACCGAGTTCCGCATCCTGCCCGCCGCCGAGCGCGCGGCGATGGTCGAGACCACCGCCGATGGCTTGCGCCTGCCGCGGATCGCGCCGAGCGGCTGGATGCCGTGGATTGCCTATTCGAGACGCTATCCGCCCGAGGGCCCGGCGGCGCGTGTCGGCCTCCTGATGATCAATGTCGGCGCCGACGAGGCGCTGATGCAGCGCGCCATCGACGAGCTGCCGGGCGAAGTGAGCCTCGCCTTCCTGCCCGGCACGGCCGATCTGGTGCGCTGGATGAGCCGCGCGCGCGAGCATGGCCACGAAAGCTACCTGATGCTGCCGCTCGAGGACCCCGCCGGCACCGTCGAGCGCGGCATCCGCCCGATCGAGGCGTCGGCTGAGCCGGCCGAAAATGTCCGCCGCTTGCGCGCTGTGATGGCACGGGGCGAAGGCTATGTCGGCCTGGTGATGTCCTCGACGGGGGCTCTTTCACAAGAGGCGACCGCACGGCCACTCGTCGGCGAGATCGGCGATCGCGGCCTGGCCTTGATCGAGATCACGCCGTCGCCCGGCGCATCGGCCCTGTCCCAGCTCAGCGTCGAGCTCGGCGTCGGCTATGCGCGCAGCTCCACCGTGCTCGATTACAAGCTGGCCGGCCAGGGCATCGGCGCCAGCCTCAACCGATTGCTGGACTGGACCGCCGACGGCCACTCCGACCGGCCGCGCCACGATTTCGGCGTGCTGCAGCCCGATGCCCAGTCGATCGATGCCATCGTCGCCTGGCGCAGGCGCGTGGCCAGCCAGAGCGTCGTCGCCCTGGTGCCGATCATTGGCCATTTCGAATGCCGCGACGCCTGTATGGCGCGCATGCGGGTCCAGCCGGCCCAGCTTCGCCCGTGACGGCGGGGGCCACCCTCGGGGTTCCGAAGTTCTACCGCCCCAACGTGGGCCTGACGCTGATCTCCGCCGATCGCCGTGTGTTCGTCGGCCGCCGCCTAAACCAGCCTGATGCCTGGCAGATGCCGCAAGGCGGGGTCGATGCGGGCGAAACACCGATCGAAGCCGCCTGCCGGGAGCTCTGGGAGGAAGTCGGGACCACCAAGGCGCTGCTGCTGCGCGAGACTCGCGAGTGGATCGCCTACGACGTGCCCGAGCGTGCCCGCCCGTCGCACTGGAAGGGACGCTGGCGCGGCCAGGCACAGAAATGGTTTGCGCTCGCCTACACGGGCAAGGACGAGGACATCGACGTCGCCGCCCACGACCAGGAGTTCGACGCCTGGCGCTGGGCGACGGCACGCGAAATGATCGAGCTGATCGTGCCCTTCAAGCGGCCGGTCTACGAAACGGTGCTGAAGGAGTTCGCCGACCTGGTGCGGTGATGCGCACCATCCCGCTCAGTCGCCGACCCGCGCCGTCGCCAGCACCGCATCAAGCAGGGTGTCGACGCGCTGCTTGCCAGGCAGCGCCTTCAGGATGCCGTCAAGCCGGCCATCGAGCAGCAGCACGGCGAAACCGTGGACCAGCGACCAGGCGGCTGCCGCCTGGGCCGAGAGCTGCAGGGGCGCGAGCGGCCTGTTGGAGGTCTTGGCCGCAGCGGCTTGGCGCAAGGCCCGCCGAGCTGCATCGATGGCGGCTCGAAGCGCCGGTCGTGAACTGTCGAGGCGCTCGCTGCGGAACATGAGGACGAACAGGCCGGGATAGGTCCGCGCGAACATGACATAGGCGCGCCCCATGGCTTTCATGCGGCCTTGCGGATCGTCGCCGGCTTTCGCCATCGCCGAGTCCAAAGCGGCGCCGAAGCGGCCGAAGCCCACGGCCGCAAGCTCGCTCAGCAAGCCCGTCAGGTCGCCGAAATGATTGCGCGGCGCGGTATGGGAAACGCCGGCCGCCCGGGCGATCGCGCGCAGCGTCAGGGCCTGCACACCCTCGCGCTCCAGGATCGTCTCGGCTTCGGCGAGCAGGGCCGCCTTGAGGTCACCATGGTGGTAGGGACGGGCTGCTGATCGGCTCATCGCCCATGTTTACGTCGGTAATATTTGGGTTGACAAGGTTCGCGGCAGCTCTCTTGATATTACCACTGGCAATATCGGAGGGGTGTTATGAGACTCCTGCTGGCCTTCGCACCGTTCATCGCGTTTGCCGCGGTCGATCTTCTGATCGGCCCGAGGGAAGGGCTGATCGCGGGCGCGGCCGTGTCTGCCCTGGTGCTGCTCCGGGACTGGCTCAACCACAAGAGCGCCAAGGTGCTGGAAATCGGCAGCGTCCTGCTGTTCGGCGGTTTGGCTATCTGGGCCTTCACCGAGGGGGCGACGTGGTCGATCATCGGCGTCCGGCTGCGCGTCGACGCCGGCCTCCTGATCATTGTCCTTGTTTCACTGGCGATTGGCCGGCCATTCACGCTGCAGCACGCCCGTGACGAGGTGCCCCAGGAGCACTGGAACAGCCCGGCGTTCGTCCGGACCAACTACGTGATCACCGCGATCTGGGCACTGGCATTCGCGGTCCTGGTGATAGCCGATCTCGTCCTGCTCTACCTGCCGGAGGTGCCCCACCGGGTCGGCATCCTCGCCACCATCCTGGCCCTGGTTGGCGCATTCAAATTCACAGCCTGGTACCCGAAGCGCGGGCGAAAGGACGTCGCCGCCTGAACCTGGGCGCCGCCCTCTAGGCGCCGCTGGCCGAGAGCTTGGCGACGCGGCTGCGCAGGAACCACAGTCCCGCCCGCGTCATCATCCGGTTGAGCCAGCCCTGCGGCTTCAGCCCGACTGCCTTCAGGATCATTGCCATGGCACGCTGCACATGGCTCGGGCCATAGAGCGGATAGGCGCGACGGGCATAGGCCTGGGTGTAGCGCTTGCGGTCGTAGACGGCGTCCGCCGGCTCGTTGGAGGCGAAGTAGGCGTAGGCCAGCTCGTCGTCCTCGCTCTCGGCGATGCGGCCCCACCCGATCCAGAGCCGCTGCAGACGGTTCAGGCCGTCGCGCTTCAGGCTGAGATGCATCTGGTCATAGAAGAGCTTGTAGTGGCGCAGCTCGTCGGCCGCGATCTTGGCGCAGATCTGGCGCAGCACCGGCTCGGCTGTGGCGTCCTTGAGCGCGGTGTAATACGAGCTGGTTCCCGTCTCGACGATGCAGCGCGCCATCATCTCGCCGGCCTGGCTGCCGCGCACGGACTTGGTCGTCGTCGTGTAATGGGGCAGGTGATAGCCGGCCTTGAAGCGCGCGAAGGCGGCTTCGAAGTCCCAACCCGGATCGGCGAGCTGGGCCCAGCGGCCGAGCGCCATGCCGTGCTGGTTCTCTTCCGACACCCATTCGTTCACCTTTTCGATGAACGCCGGATCGTCCGCGAAGACGCGACGGAGGTAGACGCCATAGTCGTCGCCGTTACGCTCGACCATGGCGGCCGCCTTGATGTTGCGCACGATCTCGGGGTCGACCCTCGACGGGTCGAAGCGATCCCAGTTGATCGACTCGAGAGTCCAGTGGCCCATCGTCGAACTACCCTTCGCAGCCGTCGCCTAAACGTAATAATGCGATACCCGTTGCCGGTTGCAATGGGGGCCCTTGGGGGAAACGCGACAGATTCTTTCGCGTATGAAGTGAATCGGGCGCTAGCGCCCGGCGTAGAACGCCTGGGCGCGCTGCAGATCCTTGGCCACGGAAATCGCCTTCTGCGCTGCGGCCTTCTCGGCGTCGGTCGCAGCATCGACCAGATCGCGCTCGGCCGCCCGCTGGCGCTCGGCCAGCTGATCGGCGGTGACCTGCTCGAGCGGGGTCGCCTCGTCGGCCAGCACGGTACAGCGCTCGGGCGTCACCTCGGCGAAGCCACCGACCACCATGAAGCGCTGCTCGACCTTGCTGCCCTGGATCACTTCCAGCACGCCCGGACGCACGATCGAGATCAGCGGCGCATGGCCATGCATGGCGCCGAAGTCGCCCTCGACACCCGGCACCACCACCATGTCGGCCTCGACGTTCACAAGCTCGCGCTCGGGCATCACCAGCCGGAAGGAGATCTTGGCCATCGACTAGGCCTCGGACGCCATCTTCTTGGCCTTAGCGACCGCCTCATCGATAGTGCCGACCATGTAGAAGGCCGGCTCCGGCAGGCTGTCGTAGTCGCCGGCGACGATGCCCTTGAAGGCCTTGATGGTGTCCTCGAGCTTCACGAACACGCCGGGCGTGCCGGTGAAGACCTCGGCCACGTGGAACGGCTGGCTGAGGAACTTCTGGATCTTGCGGGCGCGCGCCACCACCAGCTTGTCGTCTTCGGAGAGCTCGTCCATGCCCAGGATGGCGATGATGTCCTGCAGCGACTTGTACTGCTGCAGCACGCGCTGGACCGACAGTGCCACTTGATAGTGCTCGTCGCCGACAATCCGCGGATCGAGCATGCGCGAGGTCGAGTCGAGCGGGTCGACCGCCGGGAAGATCGCCATTTCGGCGATCGAGCGGCTGAGCACCGTGGTCGCATCCAGATGGGCGAACGACGTCGCGGGGGCAGGGTCGGTCAAGTCGTCGGCCGGCACGTAGATCGCCTGCACCGACGTGATCGAGCCCTTCTTGGTCGAAGTGATGCGCTCCTGCAGCGCGCCCATGTCGGTCGACAGCGTCGGCTGATAGCCCACTGCCGACGGGATGCGGCCCAGCAACGCCGACACTTCCGAGCCCGCCTGGGTGAAGCGGAAGATGTTGTCGACGAAGAACAGCACGTCCTGGCCCTCGGCGTCGCGGAAGTATTCCGCCACCGTGAGGCCCGACAGGCCGACGCGGGCGCGCGCGCCCGGCGGCTCGTTCATCTGGCCGTAGACCAGCGCCACCTTGGAGCCCGGACCGTCGAGCTTGATGACGCCCGATTCGATCATCTCGTGATAGAGGTCGTTGCCCTCGCGGGTACGCTCGCCGACACCGGCGAACACCGACACGCCGCCGTGCGCCTTGGCGACGTTGTTGATCAATTCCATGATGGTCACGGTCTTGCCGACGCCGGCGCCGCCGAACAGGCCGATCTTGCCGCCCTTGGCATAGGGCGCCAGCAGGTCGATCACCTTGATGCCGGTCACCAGGATCTGTGCCTCGGTCGACTGATCGACGAACTCTGGGGCGCTGCGATGGATCGGCAGGGTGGACTTGGCATTCACCGCGCCGCGCTCGTCGACCGGCTCGCCGATCACGTTCAGGATGCGCCCGAGAGTCTCGGGGCCGACCGGCATGGCGATCGGACCACCGGTGTCGACCGCCTTCTCGCCGCGCACCAGACCGTCGGTGGTGTCCATGGCGATGGTGCGGACCTCCGACTCACCCAGGTGCTGGGCCACTTCGAGCACCAGCTTGCGGCCGTCGCTGTTGACGTGCAGCGCGTTCAGGATGTTCGGCAGCTCGGCGTCAAAGTGCACGTCGACGACCGCGCCCGTGATCTGGGTGATCGTGCCGATGTTGTTGGAAGCCATGACGGTATCCCTTTCCTTCGATTGCGATCAGCGCGCGGCCTAGACGGCCTCGGCGCCCGAGATGATCTCGATCAATTCCTTGGTGATGGAGGCCTGGCGCGAGCGGTTCATCTGCAGCGTCAGTTTCTTGATCATGTCGCCGGCGTTGCGTGTGGCGCTGTCCATCGCCGTCATCTGCGAGCCGAAGAAGCTCGCCGCGTTCTCGAGTAGTGCGCGGAAGATCTGGACGGTCAGGTTGCGCGGCAGGAGGTCGGCAAGGATCTCGGCCTCGTCGGGCTCGAATTCGTAAACTGCGCCGCCCGCGGTGGCCGGGTTGGCGCCCGCTTCCGGTACCGGCGGCGGGATGAGCTGCTGAACGGTGACGGTCTGGCTCATCGCCGACTTGAAGCGGTTGAAGATCACCGTGGCGACATCGAATTCGCCGGCGTCGAACAGCTCCATGACCCGCTGGGAAACCTTCTGCGCGTCGGCGAAGGAGAGCCGCGGGCGACCGAGCTCGGTGATGGTCTCGACGATCAGGCTGGCATAGTCGCGGCGCAGCTGGTCGCGCGCCTTGCGGCCCACGCACAGGAGTTTCACCGTCTTGCCGTCGGCCTGGAGGGCGCGGATGGTGCGGCGCGCCTCGCGCACGATTGAGCTGTTGAAGGCGCCGCATAGGCCGCGGTCGGCGGTGGCGACGATCAGCAGATGGACGGTGTCCGAGCCGGTGCCGGACAGCAGCCTGGGCCCGACGCCGCCCTTGAAGCTCGACGCCAGCGTCGCCATGACCTTGTCCATGGCCTCGGCATAGGGCCTGGCCGCCATGGCCTGCTCCTGGGCGCGGCGCAGCTTGGCAGCCGCCACCATCTTCATGGCCTTGGTGATCTTCTGCGTCGACTGAACGCTTCGGATCCTCAGCCGGTAGGATTTTAGGCTGGGCATCGGGCTCTAGGCGAACTTCTTGGTGAAGTCGGTCATGAACGCCTTCAGCTTGTCGTCGGTCTCCTTGACGATCTCGCGCTTGTCGCGGATCGAGGCCAGCATCGAGCCTTCGGCGCGCAATGCGTCGAGCATCTGGCGCTCGTACTCGCCGATGCGGCCGACTGGCAGGCCGTCAAGGAAGCCGCGGGTGCCCGAGTAGATCGAGGCAACCTGCTCCTCGACAGGCATCGGCTGGTACTGGCCTTGCTTCAGCAGCTCGGTCAGTCGCTGGCCGCGCGCCAGCAGGCGCTGGGTAGCGGCATCGAGATCGGAGGCGAACTGGGCGAACGCCGCCATCTCGCGGTACTGCGCCAGCTCCAGCTTCATCGTGCCGGCGACCTGCTTCATCGCCTTGATTTGGGCCGCCGAGCCGACGCGGCTCACCGACAGGCCGACGTTGATGGCCGGCTTGATACCGGCATAGAACAGCTCGGCCTCGAGGAAGATCTGGCCGTCGGTGATCGAGATCACGTTGGTCGGGATGTAGGCCGAGACGTCGCCGGCCTGCGTCTCGATGACGGGTAGCGCCGTCAGCGAGCCCGAGCCGTTCTTCTCGTTCAGCTTGGCGGCGCGCTCGAGCAGCCGCGAATGGAGATAGAAGACGTCGCCCGGATAGGCTTCGCGGCCCGGCGGGCGGCGCAGCAGCAGCGACATCTGGCGATAGGAGACGGCCTGCTTGGAAAGGTCGTCGTACACGATCACGGCATGCATGCCGTTGTCGCGGAAGTACTCGCCCATGGCGCAGCCGGTATAGGGCGCCAGGAACTGCATCGGCGCCGGATCGGACGCGGTCGCCGCGACGACGATGGAGTATTCCATCGCGCCGTTGTCCTCGAGCGTCTTGACGATCTGGGCGACGGTCGAGCGCTTCTGGCCGATCGCGACGTACACGCAGTAGAGCTTGCGGCTCTCGTCGGTGCCCTTGTTGATGGCCTTCTGGTTGAGGAACGTGTCGATCGCCACCGCGGTCTTGCCGGTCTGGCGGTCGCCGATGATCAGCTCGCGCTGGCCGCGGCCGACCGGCACCAGCGAATCGAGCGCCTTGAGGCCGGTCTGCATCGGCTCGTTGACCGACTTGCGCGGAATGATGCCGGGCGCCTTGACCTCGACCAGGCGGCGCTCGGAGCTCTGGATCGGACCCTTGCCGTCGATCGGATTGCCGAGGCCGTCGACCACGCGGCCGAGCAGGCCCTTGCCGACGGGCACGTCGACGATGGCGCCGGTGCGCTTGACCGTATCGCCCTCGCGGATGGTGCGGTCCTCGCCGAAGATCACGACGCCGACGTTGTCCTTCTCGAGGTTCAGCGCCATGCCCTTGATGCCGCCCGGGAACTCGACCATCTCGCCGGCCTTGACGCTGTCGAGGCCATAGACGCGGGCGATGCCGTCACCCACCGACAGGACCTGGCCGACCTCGGCGACTTCGGCTTCGGCGCCGAAGTTGGCGATCTGCTGCTTGAGAATGGCCGAGATTTCGGCAGCGCGGATATCCATTTAGGCAACTCCCTTCATCGCAAGCTGCAGGCGCGCGAGCTTGCTGCGGATGGACGAATCGAACAGGCGCGACCCCACCTTGACGACGAGGCCGCCGAGAATGTCGGGATCGACGCGCGCGTCGATGGAAACCTTGGCGCCGCCCAGCACCGAGCGCAGCACGTCACCGAGCTGCTGGGTCTGGGCAGCCGTGAGCGCCACGGCCGAGGTGACCACCGCCGTGGTCTCGCCGCGGCGACGCGCCAGCTCGGAAAGGTAGGCAGTGGCCATGGCGGGCAACTCGCGCGCGCGGCCATTGTGGGCGACGGTGCCGATGAAATTGCGCGTCAGGCCCGCGATGCCGGCGGCGTCGAGCACGGCGAGCAGCGCCTTGCCCTGCAGCTCGCGATTGATGACAGGGCTGGCGATCAGCCGGGAGAGCTCGGGGCTCTCGCCGACGAGCCCGCGGAAGGTGGTGAGGTCGTGGGCGACCTGATCGAGTGATCGGCCATTGTCCGCCAGGTCAAAAAGGGCGCTGGCATAGCGTCCGGCGACGCCTGAGATGGCGGAAGTTGACACGTCGAAAGCCTCTCCCATGCCTTGTTGGCGGGCTGGCAAGCCGTTGAATCCCCGAACTTTTCCGAATGAACGGCGATGCCCCACGCCGGAAAAGCGCGCGTTGCTACCATGCTGTTTTGTGCGGCGCAAGGACGCCAAAAGCCCGCAATTACCGCGCTTTTCAGCGCGTTGTGTCACAGGAAGGAATAGGGATCGACGTCGACTTGCAGGCGGACTGATCCGGGCAATCCGATGTGCTGCAGCCAGCCATGCAGGAGCGGCTGCACCGCGATATCGCGGGTCGCCTTGAGCAGGAACCGCCGGCGATGGCGGCCGCGCAGCAGCGACATCGGCGCCACCGAGGGTCCGAGCACGCTGATGCCGTCCTGGCGCGGCGCCCGGCGCGCCAGGGCTGCACAAACATTGTCCACCGCCGCCGGATCCGGTCCCGAGACGACCAGCGAGGCCAGCCTTCCGTAGGGCGGCATGCCGGCCGCCGAACGGTCGGCCAGCTCGGCCGCGACGAAGCGGTCGCGGTCGTTGGCAACCAGCGCCTGCATCACCGGATGTTCCGGCATGTGGGTCTGCACCACGGCGCGGCCCGGCCGGTCCTCGCGGCCGGCGCGGCCCGCCACCTGGTAGAGCAGCTGGAAGGTCCGCTCGGCGGCGCGCAAGTCGCCGCCATTGAGGCCGAGATCGGCGTCGACCACGGCGACCAGGGTCAAATTCGGAAAGTGGTGGCCTTTGGCCGCCATCTGCGTGCCGATCAGGATGTCGATCTCGCCGTTGGTCATGCGATCGACCGCGTCGGCGGCCTCGTTACGGTTCATCAGGGTGTCGGAGGTGAAAAGCTCGATTCGTGCAGCGGGAAAGAGCTCGTGCGCCTCCTCGGCCAGCCGCTCCACCCCTGGACCGCAGGCGACGAACTGGTCGGCCGCGCCGCACGACTTGCAAGCGAGCGCCGGCGGCTCGCTGTAGCCGCAGTGATGGCACACCAGGGTGCGGCGGAAGCGGTGCTCGACCAGCCAGGCCGAGCATTGCGGGCATTCGATGCCGTGCCCGCAGGCGCGGCAGAGCGTGATCGGCGCATAGCCGCGGCGATTGAGAAACAGCAGCGTCTGCTCGCCCGCAGCCAGGGTCTTGCGCATGGCGTCGACCACCGGCGGCGACAGCCAGCGGCCGCGATCGGGCGGATACTTGCGGAGATCGACGGCCGAGATCACCGCCAGCCGCTGGCCACCATGACGATCCGGCAGATGCAGCGCGCCGTAGCGGCCCGAGCTGACGTTGGTGACGCTTTCCAGCGACGGCGTCGCCGAGGCCAGCACGATCGGCGCGGATACAAGCCGCGCCCGCACCACCGCCATGTCGCGCGCATTGTAGGTGACGCCGTCCTCCTGCTTGAACGAGGTGTCGTGCTCCTCGTCGACCACGATCAGGCCGAGATCGCTGAACGGCAGGAACAGCGCCGATCGCGCGCCCACCACCACGCCGACACGGCCCTCGCTGATCGCTCGCCAGGTCTCGCGGCGCTCCAGGCTGGTCAGGCCCGAATGCCAGGCAGCCGGCGTGCAGCCGAAGCGATCCTCGAAGCGCTTTAGCCACTGCGCGGTAAGCGCGATCTCAGGCAGCAGCACCAGCGCCTGGCGACCTACGGCAAGAGCCGCGGCAATGGCCTCGAAATAGACCTCGGTCTTGCCCGCGCCCGGCACACCGTCGAGCAGGGTCGCCGAGAAGGCATGCGCCCTCACCCGGTCGACCAGCGCATCAGCCGCGGCCTTCTGTTCGGCCGACAAGATCGGCCCATCGCGCGTGCCGTCGGGCTGCGGGAAGGACCGGCGCACGGTGCGCTCCAACCCGTCGAGCAGGCCGGCCGAGGCCATGGCCTTGACCACCGACGTGCCGACGCCGGCCACGTGGGCGAGCTCGGCCACCGGCATCGCCGGGCCATCTTTCAAAGCTTCGAGCACGCGGCGGCGCGCAGCGGTGAGCTTCAGCGTGTCGTCGCTTGCAGCATCGGACGGCCGATAGACCAGCTCGGTCCTGGGCGCTTCCAGCGCCGAGGTCGAGCCCAGCGCCATACGCAGCACCGCGCCGGGCGGCGACAGCGTGTAGGCCGAGACCCAGTCGATGAAGCGGCGCAGCGCGTCGGCCATGGGCAGCGCCGGCAATACCTCGATCACGTCGCGCAGCTTTTCGCTAGCGACCTCGCCCGTGCCCTCGCCCCATACCACGCCCAGCGTCTCGCGCTTGCCGAGCGGCACCACCACGAAGTGGCCGGGGGCAACCTCGACGCCCTCGGGCACGCTATAGTCGTAGGCGTCGCTGAGCGGCAGAGGCAGCAGGACGCGCACGGTCTTTCGACCGACCTTGGCGGCAGCGTTTTCCACCGAATCAGCCCCCACGGGCGGGGTCCGGTCTGCTAGAAATTGTGGCGGCGCGGCCATCCGAACCACTGGGCATTGAGGCAGTTTATATGAAGTTCTTCGTCGATACCGCCGACGTCGCCGAGATCAAGGATCTCGCGGCGTCCGGGCTGCTCGACGGGGTAACCACCAATCCCTCCCTGATCATGAAATCGGGCCGCCCGATGCTCGAGGTGATCAAGGAGATTTGCGCCATCGTGCCCGGCCCGGTCAGTGCCGAGACCGTCGCGACCGACCACAAGAAGATGCTCGAAGAGGGCAGAAAGCTTGCCAAGCTCGCCAAGAATGTGGCGGTCAAGGTGCCGCTGACGCCCGACGGCCTGAAAACCTGCAAGGCGTTGTCCACCGAAGGCACCATGGTGAACGTGACCCTGTGCTTCTCGGCGGCGCAGGCGCTGCTCGCCGCCAAGGCCGGCGCCAGCTTCATCTCGCCCTTCGTCGGCCGCATCGACGACAACGGCCATGACGGTATGGCGTTGATCGAGGACATCATGACGATCTATCGCCAGTACCCGCACTTCAAGACCGAGGTGCTGGTGGCCTCGGTGCGCCACACCGGGCACGTCGTCCGCGCCGCCAAGCTCGGTGCCCATGTCGCCACCGTGCCGCCCAACGTACTGCGCGGCCTGTTCAAGCACGTGCTCACCGACGCGGGCCTGAAGGCCTTCCTCGACGACTGGGCCAAGACCGGGCAGTCCATCCTATGAGCAGTGACGGCACCGTTCCCGCCCCCGACGGTTCGGGCCGGCAGGTGAAAGTGATCACCGCCGACGACGTCGTGGCCTATCTCAAGGCCCATCTCGACTTCTTCGAGAAACATGGCGAGCTGGCCGGCGAGCTGGGATTGACTCCGCGCATCAGCGGCCCGGGCGTGATCGACATGCAGCAGGCGATCCTGAAACGTCTGCGCAGCGAGATCGACCGGCTGAAGAACGAGCGCACCGAGATCATCGCCAACTCCAAGCAGAACCAGATCGTCCAGAACCGCATCCAGGCGGCTGTGATCTCGATCATCCAGGCGACGACCTTCGAGAAGATGATCCATGTCGTCACCCACGAGCTGCCCGAGCTCTTGGACGTCGACTTCATCACGCTTGCCATCGAGGCCAACGCCGACGCGCCCAAGCGCGTGCCGGTGCGCGGCGTCTATGTGCTGGCGCCGGGCGCCATCGATGCCGCGATCGGGCCGGAAAAGCACGCCCGGCTGCGCAGCCACATCGCCGGCGAAGAGGCGTTCTTCGGCGACGTCGCCCGCTTCGTGAAGTCCGACGTGCTGATGCGGCTCAAGGTGTCGTCCGGCTCGCCCGACGGCATCATGTGCTTCGGCTCGCGCAATCCCGAGGCGTTCGGCCCGGAGATGGCGACCGAGCTGCTGTTCTTCCTGTCCAAGGTGCTGGAAAACACCATCCGCGCCTGGCTCGACCTTCCAGAGTGAGTTCGAAGCTTGCTGAGGCGCGCGCGGCGTGGCGGGACTGGCTGCGCAGCGAGCGGCGCCTCAGCGACCACACCCTGACCGCCTACGAGCACGACGTCGCGAGCTTCCTGGGCTTCATGACCAAGTATCTCGGCGACACGCCGACGCTCGACCAGCTCAGCAAGCTCAAGCCCGCCGAGTTCCGCGCCTGGCTGGCCGATCGGGCGCACGAGGGCATGGCGCGCACCTCGACCGCCCGCGCCTTCTCCTCGCTGCGCTCGTTCTTCCGCTTCCTCGACAAGCGCGGCTTGGCCCACAACGCCAGCATCGCCGCCATTCAGACGCCCAAGCTGCCGCGCTCGGTGCCGAAGGCCCTGTCGGAAGACGACATGACCGAGTTGCTGGACACCGCGCCCGATCAGGAGCGCGCGGCCTGGATCGACCTGCGCGACACTGCCGTGCTGCTGCTGCTCTATGGTGCGGGCCTGCGCATCGGCGAGGCGCTGGGCCTTGCCAAGCGCACGATCGATGAACTCCTGAAGAGCGGCCGCGACACGCTCGCGATCACCGGCAAGGGCAACAAGACCAGGCTGGTGCCGCTGCTGCCGCAGGCGGTCGAGGCGCTGGGCGCCTATCGCGACGCCTGCCCGTTCATGAAAGCGCTCGGCCCGGGCGACGCCTTCTTCCTCGGCGCCCGCGGCGGCCCACTCGATCCTGCCATTGTGCAAAAGCGCGTGCGCGACCTTCGCCATCAGCTTGGCCTCGCCGACAGCGTGACGCCGCACGCGCTGCGCCACTCCTTCGCCACCCATCTGCTGGGCGCCGGCGGCGACCTGCGCACCATCCAGGAGCTTTTGGGCCACGCCAGCCTCTCGACCACCCAGCGCTACACCGACGTCGATGCCGCCCGCCTCAGCGCCGTCTATCGCGCCGCCCATCCGCGGGCGAAGGTGCGGTAGCGCAACAATCGTTCAAGGGTTTCCCACGATTTCCCACGGCGTGGGAAACGTCTGATGCCGATGGCACAAGGGTTTTCGGCCGTTTTTCCCATTTGGGGCGCCACCCCCTCGATCGAAAAACTTGACAGCCCCTAGCGCCGAACGGGCTCCAGATGGCGGCCGAGGAAGGCGCGGACATCGCCCACGAACCGGGTCCAGGCCGCTTCGTTGGCGCCGTAGTGCGCGCCGCAGCAGCCGCCGGGCTTGCTGCGGTTGCCGACGCCATCGAGGTAGCGCACCGGCAGGCCGAGCGCGTCGAAGCTGTGATGAGCGCCGGGATAGACGTGGGTCTCGATCAGGTCGCGGTCGACTTTGACCCGCTCCAACAGCGCCTGACACTGGCGCACCGGCGTCCAGTCGTCGAGCTCACCCATGGCGATCATCGTCGGTAAACGGGGCCGCAAGGTGGCGCCGATCGCTTCGCCCAGCCCGCAATCGGGATAGACCAGGATTGCCGCCCGCCAGCCGCCCGGCTCGCGGCTGTCGGTGCGCGGCGAGAGCGCCCGCAGCAGCCCGACGCCGCCGCCATAGGAGTAGCCCATGAAGGTAAGCTGGCCGCCCTTCACGTAGTTCTGACCACTGAGCCATTGCCCGGCGGCGTCGATGTCGAGCGCGCGCTTCTCGGCGTCGGCCTGCGTCGGCCAATTACGCCCGCACACGTCCTTCAGCCCGCGCCCGCCAAAGCTGTCGACCACCAGGGCGACGTAGCCCCAGCTCTTCAGGAGCTCGGCCATGCGCGTGTTATTGGCGCCGACCCCGCCGCAGCCATGGAAGATCGCCACCGCCGGCGCGGGCGTGACGGCCGGGCGATAGAGCTGGGCCGGCAGGTCGGCCTTCACGCGCACGACCTGCTGGGCGTGGGCGCCCGTCGCGCATCCCACCGCGAGCAACAGGCCCAGCAGAACCTTCATGAATGATCAGCCAAGGACACCGTCAGCGCATAGCGCCGCGTGGCACCGGGCGCCAGCAGCGGCTCTTCGCCGCTCAGACCGCCGTCGAGGCGCTCGCTGGTGCAGGGCTCGACGCTCAGCACGCCCTTGTCAGGCGAGAGGTCGCCCCAGAGCTGCAGGTGAGGCAGGGTTTCGCCGGTCCAGGTGAACGTGATCTCGACGCTTGGGGTCACGACGGTGCACTCGGCACCGCCATCGCCGACCGGATAGCTCACGCTGCCCAGCGCCGCGTCGGGCACCTTGAGCGGGCCGAGGCGCCGTCGCGTGCCCTGGCGCACGATCGTGCCGCCGGCGAGCGCGGGGCGGCCGATATTGAAGTGGTAGAGACTCGCCTGGCGCTGAGGCGTTGGGCCGAGGTTTTCGACGATGTCGACGATCGAGAAGCTGCGGCCGTCGATCGGCGTCTCGATCCGTCGCTTGAGCTGAAAGCCCGGCTGGCGCACCTCGCCTTCACAAAACAGGACGCTCTGCTCGCCATCGATGCCGATTCCCGTGAGATCGGCCGGCGTGAACGGCAGGCTGCCGTGAAGCGGATGCCCGTTGGCGGGCTGGCGAATGTGCTCGAGACCGCCGGTGACCAGGAATCCCGAAAACAGACGATTGAAGCCGCGGCCTTCGTCGGCATGCGGGTCATGCCCGGCAGGATGACGGAACTTGGCGGGACCTATCCATCCGACATGCTTGCCGTGCCACAGCAGAGCGCCGACATCCAGCGAACGATCAACCAGCACCTCGAAGGCGAGCCCTCCCTTGGTCGCGAATGCGACCGCGCGTGTGCCGTCGATCTCGATCTCGCGAAGATGCACGCCTAGGCAGCCTTGGCCGGCAGATCGATGCCCAGTCGGCGGAAGGCTTCTGGCGGGGCGTCGTTCCCGGCCATCAGGCCGGCCATCAGAGCAGTCAGCCGCCGTTCCTGCGCGACGTCCCGGATCGGATGCTCCTGGCCGGGATCCTTCTGCAGGTCGTAGAGCCGCGTGTCGCTCTCGATCAGCGCGCCCGGGCCGTAGTTGTTGTACATCGGCGAGCGGCCGATCACTGGCACCTTCAGCAGCTTGGCGCCCTTGGTGAAGGGGAACGCCTCGGCAAGACTCGCCTTGGCAAGCTCTTCCGGCGTGAACAGCGAATAGATGTGCGTCGGCATCACCGTGTACTGATAGACCTCCTGCCGTTTCAGGTCGGCCGGAAACCGGTGATAGGTGTAGCGACCGTCGGTGACGTTCACCGCGCCCCCGAAGTAGCCGAAGATCGCCGCGTCGCGCTTGGCGATCGAGCCCCTGGCCGGCAGAAGATTGTGCCCTTCCATCTCGCGCGGCACGGCGACACCGAACAGATCGAGGATGGTCGGCGCCACGTCGATCGCCTGGGTGAGCTCGCTCACACGAGCCCCGCCCTGCGGCCGCCGCGGATCGTGGGCGAAGAACGGGATGTGGACGATCTCCTCGTAGAGGTTCATGCGGTTCTTGGCCCAGAAATCGTGCTCGCCCAACAGGAAGCCGTGGTCGGTGGTGAGGATGAGCGCGGTGTCGCGCCACATGTCGTGCTTGTCGAAATAGTCGAGCAGCAGGCCGAGCTGGTGGTCGCAGAACGCCATCAGCGCATAGTAGTTGGCGCGCAGCTCCTCGCACTCGTCGACCAGTTCGTCGACGCGGCCATAGCGCGGCCAGTCCCGGATCGGGCCCTTCCAGCCGGTGTCGAACGGCTTCTTGAAGCGCTCGGGCGCGGTGAACGGCTCGTGCGGATCGAACAACTCGAGATGCATCAGCCAGTTGTCGGCGGCCCGGTTGCGGTCGAGGAACTCGATTGCGTGCTCGAAGCACTTCACCGACGGAAAGTCCTTCTCCTCGCGAATGAACTCGCGGTTGATCATGTTCTGGTAGCGGTAGGCGCGGCGCTGCTCGCTGAACTGGTTCTTGTGATACATCTCGCGCAGGCGCTCCCAGTGCGGCTGCACCATCGCCTTCCAGCGATCGCCCTCCTGGCCGCGCACGAACTCGTAAGTGTCGTAGCGCGTGTGGTAGGTGGCGCCGCCATCCTCGAAATAGTGGAAGTGGTCGGTGATCAGGTGACTGTAGACGCCCGCCTGATTCAGGAGATCGGGGAAGGCGTTGTCGAACGGCTCCATCGGCCCCCAGCTCCGATGCAGGAAGTTGAGCCGTCCCGACAGGATGTCGCGCCGCGCCGGCATGCACGGCAGGCTGCCGACATAGTGGCTGTCGAAGGTCACGCACCGTTTGGCCAGGCGATCGAAATTGGGCGTCGGCACGCGGGTGCCGCCATAAGGGCCCAGCAGATGCCGGTTGAGCGAATCGAAAAGCACGAACACCGCTTTCATTTCACTGCTCCTTGAGTGAGGCCTTTGACGATGAAACGCTGGCCGATCAGCAGCAGGACCAGCGCCGGCAGGATGGAGAGCGCGGCTGCGGCGGCCATCTGCGTGTAGCGAATCTCGAAATCCTGGGCGAACTTGGCGATCGCGACCGGCACCGTCGCGGTCTGCTTCATTGTGAGGTTGAGCGCGACCGCGAACTCGTTCCAGCTGAAGACGAAGGTGAGGATGGCGCACGCCGCGAGCCCCGGCGCGACCAGTGGCAGCACGATGTGGCGTAACAGGACCGCCGTCGAGGCGCCGTCGATGCGGGCAGCCTCCTCGAGCTCGAGCGGCACCTCGCGCACGAACACGCCCATGAGCCACAGCGCCATCGGCAGGTTCAGCACGGTATGAGCGAGGATCAGGCCGGCGAAACTGTTCTGCAGGCCGATCGCCCGCACCAGGGTGTACCAGGCGCTGGCCAACGCCAGCGGCGGCAACATCTGAAACAGGAGCGCCCAGCCGAGGAAAACGTGGACCACCCAGCGTGGCCAGTCGAGCCGCGCCAGCGACCACGCCGCAAGCGTGGCGATGGTCAGACAGAGCACGGTGCTGGCGACGCCGACGATCAGGGAGTTGCGATAGTTCACCAGGAAATCGGACGTCTTGGAGAACAGCACCTCGGCGAAGTTGGACAACACGGGTGAGAACAGGAACTCGCCGGTGAGCAGCGAGATCTGGGTGCGAAACCCGGCCGCCACGACCCAGATTACCGGCACGATAATGATGGCGCCGATCGCGACCAGCGCGGCGTGGGTCAGCAGGCGGTGCGACAGGCGCGTCATCTTACGGGCTCCGGGCGCCGGCGCACCGACATCGCCGCCACCAGCATGAGCGAACAGAGAAAGATGATGGCGATCGCCATGGCCGAGCCGTAGCCGGCGCGATCCTCGGTGAAGAAGCGCTGGTAGAGCGTGAAGCTCAGCACTTCGGTGGCGGTGCCTGGCCCGCCGCCGGTCAGCAGGTAGATCTCGTCGAACACCTTGAAGGCGATCACCAGCCGGAAGGCGAAGGTCACCAGGATGGCCGGCGCCATCAACGGCAGGGTGATGTAGCGCAGCTCCTGCCACCAGCTGGCGCCGTCGATCTTGGCCGCCTCGTAGGGGTCCTGCGGCAGCGATTCGAGGCCGGCGAGCAGCAGCAAGAAGCAGAACGGCGTCCAGTGCCAGATGTCGACGACGATGACCGAGGCGAGCGCCGTCTCCTTGTCGCCCAGCCAGTTCCGGGCCTCGACGCCGGCCAAGTCGATGATCTGGTTGATCAGGCCGAAATCGAAGTTGAGCATCAGCTTCCAGATGGCGCCGATGACGATGCCGGGAATGAGGATCGGCAGGATGAACAGGGCGCGATAGAGCACCCGTCCGCGCCTGACGCGGCTGCACAGCAGCGCCAGGGTGAAGCCCAGCAGCATCTGCCCACCGACCGCGAACACCGCGAACACGATGGTGTTGACGAACCCGGCACGCAGCAGCGGATCGGCCTGGAGCGCGCGATAGTGCGCCACGCCGGCCCACGAGAAAGTGGCCTGGCCGCCCGCCCAAGTGACGGTGTGGAAGCTCGTGTAGACCAGATTGGCGAGCGGCAGGGCGCCCAGCGCCAGCATCACGACCAGCGCCGGCCCGAAAGTCGCCCATCGCGACAGCGCGCCCTGGCTGGTCATCTCGTCGTCCCGAGCGAAGCCGCTCGAAGAGCGGCGTAGTCGAGGGACCTTCTCTCAGTCGATTGCCGCCAATTCGTTGAAGCAAGGTCCCTCGACTTCGCTTCACTCCGCTCGGGACGACGGTAAGGCATCCTCAGTTGAGCTTGGGCAGGGTGCCGGTGTTGTAGTTGTACTTGGCCATCACGGCATGGATCTGCTCGGCCATGCCGTTGAGGGCGGCGACCGGCGCGATCTCGCCCGCAATCGCCTGGTTCAGCCCGAGCTCGAGGATCGGGATCACCTCTCCCGCCTCGGGGAAGTTCATCGTGCTCACCGCATGAGGCAGCGACTCGGCAATCGCCTTCATCCAGCGAAAGCGGCGCTCCTGCGCGATCGGCTCGCGATACGGCGCGGCACTCACCGGGATGCCGCCGGCCTGCGCCGTCGCCATCTGCGCCGCCTTGGTCTGGTACCAGCGCAGGAACTCGACGGTAGCGCGCTTGCGGTCGTCCGGCACGTTGCGGGCGACGCCGCCCAACCAGTGGCCGAGGCCGGGCGCCGTCGGCAGATTGGGGCCGTGCGGCGTCGGCGCGAACTCGACCTTGTCGACGACGGCCGATTTCTGCGGATCGTCCATCTGCGACCAGGCGGCGATCACCATCATGACGTGCGCCGTCTTGCCGGTGACCATATTCTGGATCAGGTCGGCCTGGTCCATGGCGGCGGTCTTGGGATGTCCCGCCTCGCGTGCCAGTCGTATGTAGTAGTCGAGCGCGCTGCGGCCCTGCTCGCTGTTCAAGGCCACCGTGTAGTCGCCGGCCGCCTGGTTCTTGAAGATGCTGCCGCCCATTCCATAGAGATAGGGATAGAAGTCGAAGCTGACGGTGGCCGGGCCGCGCGCGCCACGCTGGACGATGCCGTACATCTTGGGCGGCTTGTGGAATTTCTTCGCATTGGCCTCGAGCTCGGCGAAGGTCTGCGGCGCGGCGAGCCCCGCTTCCTTGTAGAGATCGCCCCGGTAGTAGAGCACGGGGATGAGCGGCGAGATCGGCATCGACATCAGCTTGCCGCCCGGCGCCATGGTCTTCTTCACGGGATCGAAGAACACCGTGTCGCCCAGCGTGAAGATGTCCTTGTCGAGCTTGAAGCCGGGATCGATGTCGCTCAGCGCCTCGACGAAGCCGCCGAAATACATCTCGGCGAACCAGCCCGAATTCATGATCAGGAGATCGTACTGACCCTGCTTGGCGCGCACCGAGTTGCGCTGCTTCTCCAGCGAGCCCGCGAACGGATTGACGTCGAGCTCGACCTTGTTGCCGCTCTCCTTCTCGTAGAGCTCGACGGTCTTGCGGAAGCTGTCGAACCAGGGCGACTGGTTGATGACCACGGTGATGGGCGCCAACTTTGCTTGCGCCGCGCCGATCATCGGCCAACTCGCCGCCGTGCCGGCTGCGGCAATTCCCGCGATGGTCTGCCGACGCGTCACCCGTCTTCCATGCTCGCTCGCCATGGCTTCCTCCGATGTTCTTGCTTGGCGCGAGCGTGGCACGGCGCAGACATGCCTACAAACAACTTCGGATGCTTTCACCATAGCCTGAAGGCATAGGTCAGTTCCGCGGATCGGCGCGGCAGATGACAGCGAGGCGCTCGATGAGATGTTCCGCCGCGGTCGACAGGTACCCGCCGCGGCGCAGCACGATGCCCGCCTCGCGACGAATCCTGAGTTGCGGCACGCTCAGCATGACGAGGCCTGCGCCCTCCTCGATGTCGACCGTGCGCGATGCCGTGAAGCTGAGCGCGTCCGAGCCGCGCAGCATGTTGAGCAGGAAAGCGTGGCTGCTGGTCTCGACCACGTTCTGCGGCGGGGTCAAGTCCTGCGCAGCGAACAGCGCCGTCAGGCGGCGCTGGGCGCGCGTCGTCCGCGGCAGCAGCACCCAGGGATATTGCAGCAGGTCCTGCGGTGCGATGCGCCGACGGCGCGCCAGGGGATGGCCGGCGCGGCAGCAAACGCCCAAATCGTCGGATGCGAGGGACCGGACCTCCAGGCCACGTCGATCCTCGGCCTGCGGCAACTCGGCGACGACGAAATCGTAGTCGCCGCGGCGCAGCGCACCGAACAACTCCTCGTCGAAGCCACCGCCCACACGAATGCGCACGCGCGGATAGCGCGAAACGATCTGCGCGACGGCAAGCGGCAGGTGCCGGCGCAGCCAGGCGGGCCCTGCTCCCACCGAAACAGTGCCGTGATCGCCGCTGCGCAGCGCCGCGATCTCGCTCGCCGCATCGCCGATCTGAACGCGGACCGCCTCGGCGTGGCGCAGGAAAGCATGGCCGAAGCCCGTGAGCTCGACGCCACGCGCCAGCCGATCGAACAGGCGCACGCCGAGCTCCTTCTCCAGAAGCTTGATGCTCTTGGTCAGGCTGGGCTGCGTGATATTGAGCTCGGCGGCAGCGAGCGAGATGTTGCGCCGCCGCGCCACACACCGGAAATACTCGAGCTGGCGCAAGTCCATCGTTCAGCGTCGCACGGCCCCGCGCCGCCGACAAACGTCACTGCGACGGGTCGGTGAGCCGATCGAACTCCGCGAGATGGCGCGGCGCCCAGGGATGAGTGCGCGCCTTCACGATCCAGCGCGACAGCACGGGCCAGCGGCGGCGTGCCGCCTTCACCCACTTCCGTCCGGTCTCGAACTCTGTGGCGATCAGGTAGAGCGCGATCACGAAGAAGATCCAGCCCTGCAGGATGGGCAGCACACCGCCCACCACGGTCATGGTGAGGCAGAGCATAACGAGAAGGGCCATCAGCGGCTGGCGCATGATGGCCCTTGAGATGGTGACGTGTGCGGCGCATTGCCAGGGGCAAGGCGCGGGCGCGGCTTACTTTGCGGGCGCCGGCTGCTTCTTGAAGTGCGGGATACCGTCAGCTTGCGTACGGTCCTCGAGCGCCCCGGCGCCTTCGGTCGGCAGCGTCTTGACGTAGTTCAGCGCGCCCTCGATGTCGTCCTTCCAGACCTCCTTGGGCAGGTCGTAGACGAACTCCACGCCGTAGCCGTTGGGATCGTGGATGTAGAGCGAATGGGTCATGCCGTGCTCGACCCGGCGGTCGAACTTCACGCCCTTCTTCTGCAGGTAGGCGAGGTGCTGCATCCAGGCCTCGCGGTTCGGCATGGTGATGGCGATGTGGTTGATGGCACACGGCATGCCGAACATCGCCCATTCCTTGGGCGGCTCGGGCAGTGCCTTGTTCTCGACCAGCGCGATGTCGTGATGGTGGTGGCTGCCGTCCTCACGCTTGCCGCTGTAGAAGCGCATCTTCGGCGGGTTGGGCCGCGTCTCGGTCGGCGTCAGCTGGCCGACCATCTCGAGGCCGACGACCTCGGTCCAGAACTTGTGGCTCTCTTCGATGTCGCGGACGTTCAGCACCAGATGGTTGACGCCCCGCGGGGTGACCGGCTTGTCCATATTGGTTCCTCCGTTGCCCACCATAATAACGCGTTACCCCGTTATACGGGAGGGGGCATTCGCGGCGGTTACCGGGGAGAAAGTGCCGCTATTTCGCGGGATTTGTCAGGTCGTCGAAGCGCTGCAGGCGGCCCGGCGC
>JADMIO010972808.1_pt1 | contig 38954 bp, 29 predicted proteins | sample 8958161 | NCBI WGS metagenome assembly JADMIO01 (sample SAMN16585339, study PRJNA669376) | soil metagenome | isolation source: Crop rotation soil | place: USA: Cullars Rotation, Alabama | collected 2011 | reverse complement strand
CCCCGCCGATCCAGTTGCCGGTACTGTTGTAATTGCCGGAGGTCGCGCTCACCCACTGCGGTTCCTGAGGCGGCCCGGTGAAGGCGCCATCGATGAAGAACGTGTCATTGCCATTGTGGCCGAAGTACAGCCCATCGATCGGGCCGCCCGCTCCGGAATTGGCGATGCCGTCCAGCGCCGGGGCGCTGGCAGAATTGCCGCCCATGATGCCGACCGTGTAGTTGGCGTCGCCGACCGTGTAATCGATCGTCCATGTCTGCCAGGTATTGGGCGTGTAGCTGACGCCAGTCGGGATATATCCGAAACCGTCATAGTTCATGTACTGACCGCCGGTGATGCGGCCAAGCCCGCGGTAATAGGTGCTGGAATTGTGAAGGATCAGCGCCTCGTCGCCGGCGGAAGGAATCCACAGCGGGAACTCCATGTGGATGTGGTCACCCGCCGTGGTCTGATTGGCGGAGAAATGCGCTTCGGGACCACCGGCTCCGCTGTTGTCGCGCGTCGTTGTCGCGTAGTTATTGCCCGCGAACGGGCCGGGGGTACCCCCGGCAATTACGCGATCGGTGTAATACGTCACCCACGTCCCGGCTCCCGTCACATTCGGCGCCGTGCCAACCGCATCTGACTCAAATCCGTTGGACTCAAAGATCACCTGGTTCGTCGTCTGGTTCGTCACAGTCACGGCTTGCAACCGATCCTGTGTCAATACGGTCGCCAAGGCGGACGCAGCAGCACACGACAGAATGAAGGCACGTCGGTTTCGCATGGTTCTCCCTCGACTCGTTGCAGAAGTGTTCTTGACGACGACGACGATCGCGCTCGTCACGGTGCAAAACTGTTATCATGACTAGAACAGTATGTCAACAAAAAATAGTACGGGGCGGCATTGTGATCGTTCCCGGACGCAACGCAGTCGCGAACCTGCGCTCAGTGATGGTCGTGAACAGTGGCGAGGTGTTTCAATGGCCGAGCAAATCGGAATGAGTCAGGCCATTGAGAAGCTCGCGCGCATCTGCGAAACGGAGCGCATTCTGCGTGAAGATGTCCCACAGTCGCTCAATGAAGCGCTGGCTGAGCGACGAGCCGGCGATGTGCGGAGTCAGGATGACGTTGGGCATGTTCCACAAGGGATGTTCTGAAGGCAGCGGGTATTGATAATGCGTATCCAGGGCCGCGGCGGCGATCCATTTCTCGGTCAGTGCCCGAAGCAACGCCCGCTCCTGCACGATGGGGCCGCGCGCAGGGTTCAGCAGGCATGCCGTCGGCCGAAGCGCGCGCAGCTCCGCTTCGCCGATCATGCCTTCGGTTGATTTCGTCAACGGGACCGCGATGACCAGAAAATCGAGTCCGGACAGAAATGTTTCGCGCTGTGCTGGGCTAAAGACCTGATCTGGCAAAACGCCCTGCGGGTCGCCAGTTCCGGGCACCGTGTACGCGTGGTTGCGCGGCCCGACCTGGCCGCTCCGCGTCAGCACGTGTACGCGGAGACCCATTTGCTTCGACAATCGCGCGACTTCCCGACCGATGCCGCCATAGCCCCACAGGCCCACCGTCATGCCGCGCAGTTCGCGCTGAAAAATCGCGCCGCGATCCCAGACGCCTCGCTCCTGGTTGCGGATCATCTGCCGAAGATCGCGCACGAGGTTCACCATCATCGAGATGACCCACTCGCCGATCGGCACATCAAAGCAGCCGCGGGCATTCGTCGCACGAATGCCGCGGGCCGGCAGGTCCAACGGGAAGAGTTGGGAGTAGCCGGTCGATGCAAGCTGGATCCAGCGCAGCGAGCGCATGTCGTTGAAGTTCGTCGGCGGGTGCATGCAGAACAGCACCTGTGCGTCGCCGATGCGCTGCGGATCAAGCGGCCGGGAGATTTCTTCCGGCGGACGCACACAATCGATCTCGAAACGCCCGTCACTGCGGAGTTTTGCCAGGGCGGCCTCATCCACCGATACGTCAATCAAAAGCTTGAGCACGATCTAGTCCTTCAACACCTTGCCGGGCACACTGTTAAACTCGCCGCTTCCCGGTTGGAACGGATATCGACGCCGCGTCTCGTCGGTCAGCACGATGCCGAGCCCGGGACGCTCCGGCGGCAGCACATAGCCGTCGCGGATCACCAAGCCGCCGTCGATCACTTCCGCGTGCAGTCCGGCATAGTCGGGTGGGATCTCCAGGATCGCGGTGTTGGGGGCGGCGAAGCCGGCGTGGATGTTCTGCATCAGAGAACCGCCCGCACCCCACGCGTGCGTCGCGATGCTGCGGCCACGCTGGTGAAACATCTGCGCGATACGCGAAAACTCCGTCAATCCCCCGGCAAACGACGCATCGGGTTGTCCGACATCAAAGCAGTCGTGATCCACGAACGTCTGCCATTCGCACGCTGCCGTCAGGCATTCGCCCCCGGCGATCGGGACTTTGGATCGGCGACATAACTCGCTATAGCCGAGCGGATTTGTGTAATGCAGCGGCTCCTCGAAGAACAAAAGATCGGCCGGCTCGACCGCGCACATCACCGCGCCCGCGACCTCTAAATCCCAGGTTGCCGTCGCGTTGTTGCCCATGTGGCCGTCCATCATGAGCCAGGCGTCCTTGCCTGCATGCTGGCGCATGAAGGCGGCCTTGTCCCCTTCAAAGTCGGCGGCTTCGCTTGCGGATTGCGGCATGTACCAGCCACGATCGGGCGAATAGCAACCCGCTCCCACTTTCGCGCCGCGAAAACCGAGCGAAAAGTAGTGATCCAGCTTCTGCGCCAGCCGCTCCTTCGGGTAATTCGATGGTCCACCCGTCGCATAACACGGCAGCCGCCCGTGCTTCGCGCCGCCGATCAGCGCATGCACCGGCTGATCGAGCAGCTTGCCTTTTAGATCCCACAGCGCCGCTTCGATGCCGGCCAGGACAATCGCGCCCAGCCCGACGCGGCACCAGAAATTCCCGCAGTGATACATTCGTCGCCAAAGCTCGGGGATGTCATCGATGGTCTGCCCGATCAGGATCGGCTTGAAAAAATCCACGATGCCTGGGACGGCTTCGGGAATGAAATAGCCGGCGTACGTTTCCCCGATGCCGGTCGGGCCATCGGTGATCACTTCGATGAACGCCGCGCTGCGGAGCTTGCGCGCTTCGCGCAGGAACGGGTCATTGGTTGACGGCCCGGTGAGCAAAGTTGTTCGGACGTCGCGGATTTTCATGGCTGCGTCGATGCCTTCGCGGAACCCGCGCCGATGCTCCCCGGTTGGCCACTTGCGGGCGTCACGGTCGCGACCGTGAATGTCCGTCCTATGACATCGCGGCGCATCCCTTTGCCCCAGCCACCCAGGTCATAGCAGAGGTAGAGTTCACCGTTGGTTGGCGTTTCCTGGATCGCCATGTAATGCGTCGTAAGCCGGCCCGATGTGATGCGAACGACGTTGCTCCAGGTCTGGCCGTGGTCGAAACTGAACGCTAGGTAATTGCCGTTCCATGGGTGCTCGGGGTGATTCCAGCACTGCTTCTGCGGGATGCGCACGCCGAACGCAGCGACGAGAATCCCGCTGCCGCGAAGCTCGACCATGTCCGGATCGACGACGGCGCCGCGCACCTCATCAAGGTTGTTCTCATCGAGCAATCGCCCTTTGAAATCCTCGAACTGCCGGAACTGATCGATCCACAGTTTCCACTGATTCACATCGAGTCCGGCCAGGATCAATTCCGCTGCGGGCGTCCAGGTTTGTCCTTCGTCATCGGAGATCGTCTGATACAGGTTTCGTCCCGTGCGGCTCCAGCAGATGATCCGGCCGGCATGCGGGCCCTTGCTCACGCGGCAGATCACCGGCTCGCCAAACCCTTCTGTGCCGACATCCGGCGCGACAGCGAGGTTGCTGATCATTCGCCAGCTTTTGCCCCGGTCGGATGAGCGGACGAACATCATCCGCCCCTTCATCATCTTGGGCTGATACGGGCAAGGCGTGTTGTCGCCGTGCAGGCAGCCGTAGATCGTGGCGATCAGATCGCCGTTGGGCAGTTCAAGGATCCGACGATGCAATCGGACGGCGACGTGCGGCCGGCCGCCGTCGTCGCGAGAGGCATAGAAGTTCACATTCGGCAATTTGAACAGCACGTCCAGCGGACCTTGGAGCGTCTGCCAATCGTCGGTGGACGTGTACACCTGCCCCACCCCAAGGTCCGGCTGATCGCCGGGCGTGACATAGGTGTCCAGCGCGAGGATCGTCCCATCCTTCAATTGAATGGCCCCGCCTTCCATGTTCAACCCGTTCTCTCCTGGCTTCAGCGGAATCCGTGCCCAACTGGTTCCTCCATCGCGTGAGATGACGGTGGCCAGCGCGCTGGGATAGCTCATACGCTGCCTAAGGACGGGCTTCTCGGGAATTTGCGCCTGCACCACCAACGCGCCACTGGACGTGCAGAGCAACGACGGCTGCAACCCGCGCGGGAGGATGACGCGTTCCTTGCCAAACTCCAGGTGAAGCTTGCCATCGGACTGGATCATCTCCGGCGCATTCGCCGCCGCTTCCTCGAGCGCGATGACCGGCGCCTCGGGCCGTTCCATGGTCGATGATTGTGCCAAGGCAGTGCGCGACGCGACAAGGAGAAGGAGCACAAGGCCAACGGAGCGATGACTTCGAATGAGACGTCGTGGTTCAATCATGGAAAGCCCTCACAACCCATCTGGTGTTCACGATCGCTTCGAACGAATCTGAAGCAACACCACGCCGTGGCGTGCCACGGGTGCGCTGAATGATCCATCGAACGTTCCCACATCCTTCTGTCGCCACAGATCCCGGACGACCTGTTGGCCAGTGATGCCCAGTTCCCTCCAACGGATCGAGACGTTTGTCTCGCGCTCGGCGCGATTGAATAGTCCGACGGCGTGGCTGCCATCTTCCAGCTCGCGCGCCCACACCTCTTGATCGCCGTCCTGCTCGATGCGCGACGCGGGCTTGCCCAACGGATCCTGATCGACGTCGATCACTTCCGCGTTGCAGAGCAGGCCGATCGTGAAGTCATCGAGTTGCGTCATGTCGCCGCCAAAGAACAGCGGCGCCGCGACCAGCGCCCAGAACGAGACCTGGGTGTACTGCTCGTTCGGCGTCATCGTCGTCGGCTGGATCTTCCCGCCCAGGCCGAGCTTGCCGATCAGCAGGTAGTCCGGATCATTCCATCCGCCGGGGCCGGCGTGCTTGTGCAGTTCCTGCTGCGCATACAGATCGAAGCAATCCCGGTACATGCTCGGCGCGATCGAGCGCCAGTTGGTGCCCAGATCGATCGCCGTGCGCCAGCTATGCCCGCCGACGCTCTGCCCCCAGTTCCAGACATCGTGCGCGCCGTACTGGCAGAGGTTGAAGACGATGTCGCGCTTCTGCTGTTTCAGCAGTTGGCCCATCTTGCGGAACGGTTCCTGCGCTTCTTCAAGAGTCGGCTTGGGTTTGATCCGCGCATAGGAGCACCAGTCGTACTTGAAGAAATCAAAGCCCCAGTCGGCGATCTGCTGCGCGTCCTGCGCTTCGTGCTGGTAACTGGCGGTGTACCGACCGCAGGTCAGTGGGCCGGGGGAGCTGTAGATGCCGGCCTTCAGGCCCTTGCTGTGGATGTAATCCGTCAGCGCCTTCATGTCGGGGAAGTGACGATTTGGATTGATCCGCCCCTGCTCGTCGCGCGGCTGCCCGCGGCGGAGCGGATCGTCGGCATCGGGACGGATCGACCAGCAATCATCGATGTTCACATACTGATAGCCGAAGTTGATCATCCCCGAATTGACCATCGCGTCAGCGGCGTCGCGGATGGATTGGTCAGTGACGTGATGGAACCAGATGTACCAGCTATTCCATCCCATTGGCGGCGTGAGCGCGATCGTGTCGCCGCAGACGATCTTGAATGGGCGGCGCACTTCGCCGCGCGCGTTTCGCGCGATCAACGTGACGGGATACTCGCCCGCTTTCTCCAGTTGGCCGGTGATTTGCCCCGTCGATTCATCCAGCGTCAGCCCCGCCGGGAGATGCTCCGCCGTGAAGCGCATCGGCCGATCGCCGGTTGCGGCAATTGTGAAGAGGAACGGCGAGCCCGGCCGGACGCCGAAGATTTTCGCGCCGTTGATGCGCGGCCCGGGCGCGGGTGATGGCGTGAGACGTATTGCCGGTTCGACGACATGTGGCCAGCGAATCGCGCGCGGCGCTTCACCCCGATAAGTGAACTCCGCCTGCGCCCAATCCGCCAGCGCCTCCTTCGTGCCGTTGCCGGCGTCGTCCACGAACATCTCCAGCCGCCTGAAGCCCTTCACGTCCACATCAATGCGCTTCGGCGGGTTGCCGCGGCGCATGATCCCAGAGTCATAGAGGCGCTTCCCGTCCGCGAAGATCCGGAACACGATCACAGCGGAGTCGCTGCTGGCGGCGTCATCGACGCCGACCGACGCACGGAAGCGCTCGCTGCCTCGCAGGTCGATGAGCAGGACGCTCTCGGCATGCGTTCCGACGCCATGCGCAAAGCGTTGACCGCTGATGGAGATTGGCGTTGCTTTCACCGATCGATCCGCTTGCGGCTGGCCTTCGCTCTGCTCGATAACGGAAAGATCCAGGGAGCTCAGGCGAACGGCCTGCGTCGTCGGAGCATCTGCCGGCGCCGCCGCGCTGAGGCTGCGTGCGGAAGCCAGCAGGCAAAGAAGAGCGATCTGAAGAAGGGAGCTACACGTCATGAATGCGATTGAATCGTCGGGGCGACGGGCCACCGGTGGCCCGCCGCCTCCCGACGATCAGCGTGTTCGCCAGGCGCAGCGACATCGGAACTTATCTGAGCAGCCTGAAGTGCGCGCGTCCATGGTTCTTTACGCGCAGTTGTGTGTCGGGCGGCGCCGGCTGCGCATGTGTATCAAGCCCAGCAGCGATGTCGCGAGCACACTGACGGACGCCGGCTCGGGAACGAGCGCGCCCAGCGCTGCCGGCGCGGGCGATGCGCCGCTGGCGCCGTAGTTGTTCGCCAGCATGTTGAAATCGAGCAGGTTGACGGTTCCGTCGTAATTGAAATCGCCGCTGACCCAACCCGCGTCGCTGGTGTTGAACCCCTGCGCAAGCTTCGTGAAGTCGGCCGAGTCCACCTTGCCGTCGAGGTTGGCGTCGCCGAAGTAGGTATAGCGGACCAGGATCGCATCCTGATCGACGGCGATGCCGTCGAACGTGCCGATGCCGGCTGCGCTGGCTTCGGCGTAGCCCAGTGCGGACTTGAATGCGATGCTGCTGTTTGCGGCGACCGCAGCGGCCGAACTGCTGGTCAATCCATTACCCGTCCACGCCCCGCCGGCATAGGCGCTCTGGATCAGCCCGCGCACGAGCGCGGTTTTCACCGGATCCGCCGCGCCGCCGTTCGCGTAGTCGAGGACCAGATCGTTGTTGGTCAGGTCGAGCTTCAGGCCCGCACCGATCGACAACGAGCTGACGATGCTCGTGCCAGAGGCGGTGTTGGACGTCGTCTTGGCCGTGATCGACGCGCCGCCTGCATTCAACGCGAATGCGCCCACGCGTACTGCCCCGAACTGGACCGATCCGCCGCCGGTAATGGTTAATGCGTGGCCCGTCCCAAGCAGTGTGCCGGACACCAGGAGTGACGAACCGGCGACGACATTCACCGTGGCATCGTTCTTCACGACGACGCCGGAGCTGATCGTGTGCGTGCCCGCAGTCACGTTGATGCCGACGCCGCCCGTTGCAGAGGCGAGGGTCAGATTGGCCGTCGTCGTCACGCGGGTCGTGCCCGCCATAAACGTGCCAATTTCCGCATTCACGGTATAGCTGTTTGCACTGCTGAAGTTGAGCGTGCCGGCCACTTCACCGGTCGTGAGCGTCACCGTGCGCGGCGCGGTAATGACGTTGCCAAAGGTGACCTGCGTGTCCAGACCGTACGGAGCGTTGTTCGTCCAGTTGGTGTCGGTGATCCAGTTTCCGTCGGCGTCGGCGTTCCATGTGGTCGTGGTGGTGTTGTTTGCGACCGGCGAGAGCGTGAGGTCGTCAAAGATCGCGTCGGATACGACGTTGTTGGCGGCGGCCACGCGGTTCTTGTAGAGCACCACGCCGTTGGTGCCTGAAGCACTGCCGCCCAGGTACGAGAGCAGACCGCCGGCGATGAGGCTTGGGGTCACATCGGCGCCATTGATCAGCATCTCGACGAAGTCCTGGCCACCCGTGTCCTCATTGTTGATGATCTGCAAAGACAGTGTGAACGGCTCATTGGGGGTGAGCAGGCCGTCCTGGTTCACGTCGAACGGCAGCCCGTTGATCGTTGCAGGCAGTTTGCCGGCGTGGAGCTTGGCGTCGGTGTTTGCGTTGTTGTTCCAGGGATTCTTGCTGTAGACCGCGGTCAACGTACCGGTGCTCTTCAACTCACGGATCAGGATGTCGCCGTTGGGCCCGATCTGCGCGTCGATATATCCACCCTGAGACGTGGGATTCCCCGGGCTGTTGAAGTTCACATTGGTCGGCGCGCGAAGAATGAAGCCAATGCGGTTGGCGGTCAGCGATCCGTTCGTCGCGTTTGCGGCCGCAATCGTGGACGCCTCGGTGTTCAAGGTGCCCTGATCGAACGCCACCGTGGCCGAGATGATCGGATAGGCGTTGTTGTAGCCGGTCAGTGTGACCAACCCCGGCGACGACGCCTGAAGGAGCGCCGTGGCACCCGCGGCGTTGCCCACGATGCGCAGCGCGTTGTTCTCGATCCTCGCGACGTTCACCAGGTCCGGACCAGTGGTCGACGCACGTTCGGTGTAAGAAAACTTCTCGGGCGAGAACGGGTTGATTCCGATGCTGTCTACGGAGATCGAGCCGTCGGTGCGGTTGAAATCGTCGACCAGATCCGCACACACCGGCTGGATCGCGGCGCACATCGCGGCAGCCGTAAGAATTGCAATTTGCTTGTTCATTCTCTCGCTCTCCTTTTGCGTCAGCCCCACTATCGCATGACACCGTTGGTCAAATCAGCCGCTGACCTTCGTCTGGTCCTTCACCAGGCCCTTGTCCACAAACCAGATCGCGGTCTGCTTTTGAGGAACGCCGAACTTGGTATAGCCGATCTGATCGCGCGGGACGCTTTCGACGTGCCCGTCACAGAACACGACGTTGAAGGTCTTGCCGTGCCAGTTTGTGCCGATCCATTTATTCAGGGGTGCGGCCTGACCATCGACCGCCCCGCCCTGGATCACTTGTTGCCACAGGTGCCCGCCGAACGGATCGGGGATCGAGATGACGTTCGTGCGGATCGTCCACCAGGCAATATCCGCCCACTCCGCGGTTTCGGCGGGCTTGCGGATGATGTTTCGCTTCCGCTGTGCGACGTGCCCGTTGATCGCGTAGCTGCGCTGGTAAAGACCGTTGCTGCCCAGATCCGCCAGGTCCAGGCCCCACTTGGTAAACGCGCCTTCGCTTTTCAATCCGCCTTGCGTCGGGTCCGCCGGGCAGACGATCAGCTTGGTGCCGTCGGCGCTGAAGATGCCATTCGGGTTTGACGATGTCGAGCCGGAGGTGGACGAGTTCGGATCAACCGCTTTTTTGCCGAAGTAGGGGCGAAGCGAGTTGTACCAGATCTGGATGTCGTTCCCGGCCGCGTCGGTCCATCGATCCTTGGTGATGACGTTTTTCCAGTCGTTGGAATACATCATCGACGCGGTCTGAATTTGCTTCAGGTTCGATTTGCATGCCACGTTCGCGGCGGCCGCCCGGGCCTTGCCCAGCGCCGGCAGCAGGATGCCGACCAGCAAGGCGATGATTCCGATCACCACCAGCAGTTCGACCAGCGTGAATGCCTTGCCACGTGACAGCGCCGAAGCGCGTCCAGAGACGTGCGATTGCATGGCCAATCCTTTCCAGACGACGGACTACGACTTGAGCTGGGCCAGCGTCGTTCCGGCGCTGATCCCCAACGGAATCTCGATGCGTTCCTCAGACTCGATCGGTTTCTTCCCGCTCCGCATGTCGTTGAGCAGACCTGCGGCCAACTCGCCAAGCTTGGTCTCATCCACGGTGACCGCCGTGAGCTGCTGCTGCATGGCGCCGAGGCGCATGGCGCCGCCGAAGCTCACCAGGGACATGTCACGCGGCACACTGATGCCGCGACGCATGAGCTGAATGAACATCAGTTCGGTCACGTCGTCGAACGTAGCAAACAGCGCCGTTGGACGAGCGGGCTGATCGAGCAGGCGCCCGATTGCCTCATCCAGTCGCTGTTCGTACTGCTGCTGATCGGTATAGGCGTCGGATTCAAGATAGATCACCCGATTGTCCGGCAATTCCGCGCCGCGCTCCTCAAGACCGATGCGCAATCCCGCTTCGTATCGAGCCGCAAGATCGGTTCGCCAGGTGGAAATAAACGCGACGTGGCGATGCCCCTTGCGATGAATCGCCTCGGCGGCGAGACGTCCGACCTGCTCGCCGCTGAACGCCAGCAGTGGCGCGCGAACGCCATCGACGCCGCGGTGGCAAAGCACGACCGGGATCTGGTGCTGCTGGAGCTGGCGGATTTGATATGCCGGGGTCGGCGGCGACATCGCCGGCACAATCGCGGCGCCGGCAACCTTCTTGTCGATCAACTGAAGGATCCCGTCCGCCTGCCGATGCGAATCATTCCGTGTGTTGATCACCAGCACCTGGCTTCGCACGCGTCCGGATGCCGCCTCGAATCCCGCCAGCAGCGAGGGGTAATAGCCCTTTTGTGTGTCGGGCAGAACCAGCGCGAAGGCGTCCAAGCCGCTTCGAAGCCGCATATGGGCGTCTTCGTGAATGAATGTGCCCTTCCCGCGCACGCGGCGCACCAGCCCGTTCTGCTCGAGCTGCGCCAGCGCCTGGCGAACCGTGGAACGGGCCACGTTCATCTGCTCGGCAATCACCGGCTCCGGCGGAAGCACGTCCCCGGGGCGCAGCCGGCCCGAGGTAAGCTCGCCCACCAGCTTCGCCCGCAGTTGCTCGTATTTCGGCAGGGCCTTATCGGTAGGAGACAGTTCCTCGAGCAGCAGAGCCATGGCTCAGGAACGTACATTGTCAAACAAGCCATTTGCAACAAAAATTCCCAACATTTTGGTCGATATCCGCATTTTTCGGGATGAATATTGTACGAACATACATCAGACAAGCTCATACATGCCGCGCCGTCGACGAGACTTTATTGGACATGGGGCGTTCGGTGGGATTGGCTAGCGCGGCAGCCCCGTCGCGTGCAGGTGTCGCTCAACGAGTGCGTCAAACTCGATATCAGCTTCCGAGCCCGGAACAACCGTGTGGGCAGACTCGCACCAACCCCGGTATCGCGTGCCCAAGGCAAGCGATCGCGCGAAGTAGCTGAACGACCGCTGGATCTGCGGCAGCTCAAACATCTTCCACAACGCCGTGATCTGCTGCTGAAGGCGCTCGGCTTTGGCAACGTCTCCATCAAAGAACGCGCGCTGAAGCTGCTGGTGCCATTCCGGCGCGATGCCCGCCAGCGCTGAAACGCACCCGTGTCCACCGGCCTGAAGCGTGCCCAGGTAGATCGGCTCACTGCCTTGAAGGAGGATCAGTCGCGTGTGCCACGTGGCCTTCGCCAGCGCCTGCATGCGGTCCAGCTTTCCGCTGGTGTCTTTTAGAGCAACGACGTTCGAATGCTCCGCGAGGCGCGCCATGGTCTCCACGTCAACGACCGTCGGCATCGCGACGTGGTGATAGATGCACAGCGGGATCGGACAACCGTCAGCCACCTCCATGAAGTAACGAAGCAGCTCGCCCTGGCTGAGCCGTAGAAAGAACGGTGCCATGACGACGGCGGCGTCTGCACCTTCATCGGCCGCTTGCCGCGCAAAACGCAAGGTCTGCCTCACGCCCATCCCGCTGATGCCGGCATACAGGACTTTCTCGCGTGGGCACCCCGCGCGTGCCGAAGCAATCATTCGCGCCCGATCCGAATCGTCAAGGAATGGCATCCCGCCCGTTGACGACACCACGAAGACGCCATCACATCCGCGATGAGTCAATTCCGAGGCGATGCGCTCGATCGCCGCGTAGTCGATCTCCCCCGCATCCGTGCAGGGCGTGATCATCGGCGCCGTCACGCCCGCGTAGCGATTATTCGGTTGCGCATGCGGCAGGGCCGCGTTCGTTGCTGAACTCATATCAAGCATCTTGAGGTTCCTGTGTTGTCTGCGTCAATGTCGCCTCGTCCAACAGCATGCGCTCCCACTCTGGCTCAAAGCGCAATTGGCTGGCGCGATGGGCTTGATCGATTTGTTTCGTCGTTCGTGCGCCGATCAGCACACAATCGACGTGCGGGTTCTTGAGCACCCACGCCAGCGCCAGTTCGGCGGCTGGAATCCCCAGGCGTTGCGAAAGCTCCCCAAGCCGTCGCACGATCTCAAATCGCTCACGCTCAAAATAGATCCTGGTATGGCCCGGGATAATGTGGAATCGCGAGCCTGGCGGCAATGGTGCACCCGGCGCATATTTCCCGGTGAGAAAACCAGCTCCGAGCGGGCTATAGGTTTGAATCGCAATCTCCTCGGCCTCGCACAGCGAAATCAAGTCCCGCTCGAGTTCGCGAACGGCCAGGTTGTAGTTGGACTGTAATTGTTGCATGCGCGGCAAGCGGACCTCGTGCCGCGCCACGTCGAGTGCCTGCCGGAGCTGAGCTGCGCTGAAATTGCTGCATCCAACGGCGTCGATCTTGCCCGCCTGCCGTGCAATCGCCAGCGCCTCAAGGCTCTCCTGGACTGGGGTGTTTGAATCGAACGCGTGGAACAGGAAGATGTCGATCCGATCAGTTCGCAAGCGACACAAACTAGCATCGATACTGTCGAGCACCCGCTGCTTCGAGAGCGGCGGCAGCACTTTGGTCTGAAGGACGATTTGCCCGCGGCAACGGCGCGACGCAAGCCAGCGACCAATGATCAGCTCGGAGGAATGGAGCTCGCCCGAAACTTCGCGAACGTCCTGAATCCCCATCGTCTTTTGCCGCAGAGCGCGCGCCTGCCCGCCACCGTATGCTTCGGCTGTGTCGAGCAGACGGATCCCGGTTTCCAGCGCGTGATCGAGAACGTCGAACGATGCCGCTTGGTCAATCTCCCGACCGAGCGTCGCGCATCCCAGGCCAAACCGGTTTGAATCGCGCAGCGCAGCGAGTTTCATGCGTCCACCTCTTGCGCCAGGATCTGTTCTCGATCGCGGACGATGGAAGTAGCCTGACGCTGCCACAGAAGCGATGTCAGCGGAATCAGCAAGCTCACCAATGCCGCCGACGGCGCAACCCAGAGGATGTACACACCGGAGCCGATGACAACCCACCCGATGAGCGTGCCCGCCACCATGCCAGCAATCACGCTACGCGAGCTGACGCGCAGCTGCATCACCGCCAGCACGATGCACACGAGCAGCGGGCCAAGGAAGACACCCGTCAACGCCTGCGTGATGTCAAAGAGCGGCCCCAGGTGACTGACCACGCCTGCAACGCCTGTAGCGATCAGGCCCAGCAGCAGGCTGGTGATCTTCGCGAACTTAAGCTGCGCCCGTGGTGATGGCAGCCGCCCGCTGGGGACGACGAAGTCGAGCGTGATCGTGCCGGCCAGCGAATTGATCCCGCTTGTCATGCTGCTCATGGTCGCAGCCAGAATGGCTGCAACGATCAGCCCGGGTGCGCCGGGGGGCAGTTGCGAGACGACGAAGTTGGGGAACACATCATCTGCGCGCTTCGGCGCAATCGCGCCGGGAACCGTTCCATACCACGCCGCCGTCGCCAACCCCACCATCGCCAGCATCAGGATCACGATGATCACGCCGATGACGTTGACGGCGAACGCCTTTCGCGCCGATGCGATGCTCTCCGACGCCAGGTAGCGCTGGAGCGACATCTGATCGCCGAGGTACATCCCGAAGTTCGCCACCGCCATCCCGATCAGGATCGACCAGACCGTGAACGGCTCATGCAGGCTGAGCGACGGGTTGAACCACTTCAATCGGCCGGTGTCGCCGAGATAACTCCACGCGGTGGAAAGCGGCACCGGCAGGTGCGTGAGCACGTGCGCGATGGGCCAGATGATGCCTAGCGCGATCACCACCATTTGAATCGCATCAGTCACGATGACCCCGCGAATCCCGCCGAGCGTCGTGTACAGCGTGCTCGACAGGCCGATGAGGAGCACGGTGGGCCAGAAGTACGACTCCGGCAGATGCATGCCGGCCATCAGCGCAACCGTCGGCGCATAGATCAGTGTTCCCATCCACGCGACGCGCAGCAGCACGAACATGCCTGCCGCCAGGGCGCGCGTGGGATAGCCGAACTGCCGTTCGATCACCTCGTATGGCTGACTTCCTGCGACGCGCAGGTAGCGCGGCAAAAACCAATATCCGACGACGACCCAGCAGATCGGCAACAGCAGCAGCCCCAACAGGATCGCCAGGCCGTTGCTGTAGATCACGCTGGGATAGACCAGGAAGCTGATCCCGCTGAAGAATGTCGCTGCGATGCTCAGGCCGATCAGGATGACCCCGAGCAACCGCGAGAAGCCGCGCTCGGCGGTGAAGTAATCGCCGGCGTCCTCCTGCTTGCCGCGCGAAGCGATCCCGATCGCCACCATGGCCAGCAGGTAGACGACGATGATGATCAGATCCAGCGCATGAACCATAAGACCTTCCTTGCGCGACGGTGGTCGAATCGCTAGGCCGTCGTCGCTTCGGCATATCGTTCCACGCGCACCCGCGCGGTGATCGCGTGGGCCAGCATGCGCTCCGCGTTGCACTGGCGTTCGGTCACCGCGCCGACTTCACGGCTGGCCTGCGCCGTCATGCGCTGATAAGTGCAGGTCTTGAGGAACTTCCCGACCCACACCCCGCCGGTATAGCGCGCGGCGCGACTCGTCGGCAGGATGTGGTTGGTGCCGATCGACTTATCGCCGTAGGCAACCGTCGTTTCCTCGCCGATGAACAGCGAGCCGTAGTTGCTGAGATGGTCGAGGAAGTATTGCTCGTCTTCGACGTGCAGTTCCAGGTGCTCCGGCGCGTAATCATCGCTGAGCTTCACCGCTTCGGCCAGATCATCGGCGACGTAGATGATGCCGTTGTCGCGCCAGCTCACGGACGCAATTTCGCGCGTCGGCAGCGTCACCAATTGCCGTTCGACCTCGGCCAGCGCTTCGCGCGCGAAGCGCTGGCTCATGCAGATCAGACACACGCCGCTGTTCGGATCATGCTCTGCCTGGCCGAGCAGATCGCACGCGACCAGCGCTGGATCGGCGGAGTCGTCGGCGATGACAAGGATCTCCGTCGGCCCGGCCAGCAGATCGATTCCGCATCGACCAAACAGTTGCCGCTTGGCTTCGGCAACGAACTTGTTGCCGGCACCGCAGAGGATGTCCACCGGCTCGACGTCGCCCAGCCCCAGCGCCATCATCGCCATCGCCGGCACCCCGCCGACGATGAAGATCCGATCGGCGCCGGCGGCCTTCATCGCGTTGATCGTCGCGGGGTAATAGCCCTCGCCCTTCACGGGAGGTGTGCAAGCGATCACCGTTTTTACGCCGGCAACCTTCGCCGGAATGATGCTCATCTGCGCCGAGCCAAACATCGGATAGCGCCCGCCGGGGATGTAGCTGCCGACCGCATTCACCGGGATGTGCTTGTGCCCGAGCGTCACGCCCGGCCGAATCTGCACTTCCAGCGGCAGCATCGTCTTGAGCTGCGCCTGGGCAAACGCGCGGACATTGGCCTGGCAGTACGCGGTGTCGTCGATAACCTGCTTCGGCAGCGACGCGCAGGCTGCTGCGATTTGTGACTCAGACAATTCGAACGAATCCGGATTCCAATCGTCGAACTGCTTGCTGTACTTGCGCACGGCATCCATGCCATTGCGCTCCAGGTCGCTGAGCATTTCTGACACGACGCGCGCCGTTTCAGGATCGGACTCGAACAGCCGATGTCCGCCGTTCTTGATGATCTTCATGATTTGTGACTCCAGTCCGGCCGGCGGAACAACAGCAAACCCGCTGAGGCTGGAAGAATCAGCATACCGGGCGCCGGCTCAGGTACGCCCGCGAACTTCACTTGCGAGAGGTAGATACTCGCTTTGCCTTCGTGCGATGAGTAGTAGCTGACCCAGAGGGTTTGATCCTTCCAGACGAATCCCGGATAGCTCGTGTCACCGCCGGACGGGAGCGCCAGGAATTCATTGAGCGAGCCCGTCGAAGGGTTGAGGAACATCAGCGACGTGCGCGTCGTGCCGTCGGTGAGCCGTCCACCCACAACGATCCGCCCATCCGGCAGTTCGATCATGCTCGGCCCGCCGACAAAGCGGCCAGCGTCGTGCCACGTCCAGCTCGTGTAATCGCCAGTGGATGTCCCGATCACCGCGTTGGCGGGATCTCGACGCACCAGCGCAATGGCCGAGCCATTCTGCCGAAACAGCAGTGCTGCTTCGTTGCCGGTCGTCAGCGTGTTGACCACGTTGGTGTAATGCAGGCCATCGTTCGTCTTGTGGAGGCGGGTCGAATTGTTGAGATAACTGATGCCATAGCCCGTCGCCCCGTTCCATTCGACGCGCCACAGCCATCGCCCCGCGTCTACGGTTGGAGTGGGCACAGACCAAGTCGTGTTGGTCAACGTCCACGCGTACGACTGCCGCGTGCCACCGTTTTGCGGCGAGTCGGACGCGATCAGCAGCAGGCGGTTGTCCGGCGTGACGCTGAGCTTGGGATCGCGCAGATCATTGTCGATACCAAAGTCCATCAGGCCAACGGATCCCCAACTGCTCCCGGTGCTCGACCGCAGCACACGGATCCGGCCGCCCTGCGTGCCCGCCGGCGGAACGCCATGCTGGGTTGCCTCGCGAAATGTGCAGTAAAACTGGCCGTTGAGGAGTTCCAGATCGGTGAACGCGTTGTGCGGCGCGTTGTCCCAGATGCGCTGCGTGCTGATCAACAGCGCATCGCTGGGCACCAGCGCACGGGCGGCCGAGACGATCAGCAGCGAGCCGACCACGGCCAGAGCCCGGCTCGTCTTCCTCCATCTGGAATCTCGTCGCCCCAGCCGGGTCATCGGCCGGTCTCCTTGAATGCGGCCGCGGTGGAGGCGCGTTGCGACTCGATCCGCGACAGCGCAAACGCCGCGGCGCTGCGCACATCAAGGTCGTCGTCGTCGATTTGCTTCTGCAATGCCGCGACGTCCGCGGGAGTTCCATGCCGGCTGAGGTACATCGCTGCCTGATATCGCGCAGGCGCCGACGGATCATTCAGGAGCTGACGGACGGGTTCGCCACCCAGCGCGACGATCAGCAGTGGCCGGGCAAGCGATGATGCAGAGGCGGACGCGAGGGCTGCGCGAAGCGCCTGCCTCGCCTCGTCGCTCTGCACGTTCAGCCGCGCCAGGGCGTCGGCTGCCCGCGCTTGCGTGACTTCGTCCGGAGACGACACGAGCTTCACCAGCGCCGGGATCGCCTGTGCATCACCGGCCTGCGCCAAGCGCCACCAGGCAAACGGCGCCGACGCGTCGGAACTCCTCGCGATGTGCTCGACCTCGGCGCGCTCCGCGGCGTCTTTAATCGGCGCTTCGAGCTTGGCCAGTGCTTCCATCGCGTGAACGCGATCGGTGCCCTTCGGATCCATCAGCGCCCCGCGGATGCGCTCGACGAATAACGCGCGCTGCGCATCGTCCGACATGCTTCTGGCGAGCACGCGCCACACGCCAATGCGGTACGGCGCCGGTGCGGTGTCAGCCTGCGATGCGAATGCGTTGCGCACGGTATCGCGTTGCCCGAGTGCGATCAGATCTTCGGCTGCGTGGACGCTGATGAAACTCCCCCGCTTCGCCAGTCCATCCGCCAGGATTGCGTTCAACCGCTGCGCGTTTGCCTGCGCGGACGGCAACTGGCATCGGGCCAGATAGATGCTGGTTTTGGTCTCGTGGCTGGAATAGTAGCTCACGTACAACACCCCATCGTGAAAGACGAGCCCCGGGTAGCTGGTGTCGCCCGCCGACGGCAGCGTCAGGCATTCGCCGATCGTCGCCTTCTCCGGATCGACCCAGAACAGCCCGGTGCGCACCTTGCCGTCGTACAGCCGACCACCGCCCAGCAGCCGGCCCGATTCCGTCTGCATCAGCGCCGGGCCGCCCACGCGGGCGTTGGTCTGTTTCCAGGTCCATTCCGTGTACGGCGGCGCTGCCGTTCCGACGAACGCGTTGTCCGGGTCGCACCGCAGCAACACAGTCGCCTTGTCCTGCGCGTCGATCGCCATCGCGTTCTCGTTGGGAAACGGAGCGGAGATCTCGAACCGATCGACGACCTTTGCAAAGTGCCGTCCGTCCGTCGTCTTGTAGAGACGCACGAAATGCCCGGGGCCTGTGCCATAACCGATGCTGTAGCCGGTGCCCTTGTGCCAGCAGATGCCCCACAGCCAGACGTTGGGCTCGCCAACATCGACCGGGCCTTCCCAGGTCTTCAGATCTTTCGTGAAGAACGCGATCGACTGATGCCCCTTCGCCTCTCCTCTGCGAAGCGCCGTCGCGGTCAACAGCATCAATTCGCCGCTGGGCGTGATCGAGAGCTTCGCGTCGCGAATGTCGCCGCGCTCGTCGGCCAGCAGCGCAGCCGATTGCCAGTGCTCGGCATCCTTGCTCGAGACCAGGCGCATCTTGCCCTCGACGTTCTTTCCAGCGTGTGCCGATGCCTCGCGGAACGCGCAGAGCCATTGATCCTGAAAGCGGATCAACGATGTGAACGCGTTGTGCGGCGCCTGATCCCAGATCTTCTGCACACCAATCAGCTTGATCTCATCGTCCGCCGCCGCCGTAAGCAGTGGCGAGCCGAACACCAGGATGAGACATGTCAAAAGGAGGTTGCAGCTTCTCATCGCGCAGATTCCAGTTGGAGGATCATTTCCACTTCAACGCTCGCCCCCAATGGTAACTGCGCCATCCCCAGCGCCGTGCGCGCATGCCGGCCGGCTTCGCCGAAGACATCGCGCACCAGTTGCGACGCGCCGTTGATGATTAGGTGTTGCTCGGTGAACGTCAGATCGGAGTTGACGTAGCCAGTGATTCGCACCACGCGACGAATCGCATCGAGCGAACCCACGTGCTTTCGCACCGTCCGCAGCACGTTCGCCGCACACAGGGCCGCCGCACGCGTGGCGTCGGCGGACGATACTTCGCTAGGCACCTTCCCCTTGCTTACCAGTTCGCTGCCATCGAACGGAACCTGACCCGACGCGTAGACGATGTCGCCGACGATCGCGACCGCATCCACCAGCTTCCCCTCAGCCGCCGTGCGGTCCAATGGGAATCCGAGCGCTTCGAGCTTTGTCTCACGTTCACCCATCATTCATCTCCCGATGCGGATCTGCCGAACAACTCGCTGGTCATCTGCCGCACGCGCCAGACGTTCTCGGTCAGGCGCTGCTGCCACTGTTTTGCCTGCTCGGGCGTATAGTCATAAAAGCCTTTGCCATTGCTGATGCCCTTTGCGCCGCGATCGAGAAGCTCCTGCATCGGCTTCGGCACCTCCGTCGCGCAGCTCAGCTTCGGCCAGAGCCGCTTCATCACCGCGGCATAGGCGGGAATGCCGGTCAGATCCATCCAGCGAAATGGCCCGGCAATGTTCGCCCAGACCGACAGCGCGTTGCGGAACGACGTGTCGATCGTCTCTACGTCAGCGACGCCATTCTCCAGCAGCCAGAATGCTTCGCGGAACATCGCATAGCCGATTCGATTGACGATGAAGCCTTCGACATCCTTGCGCACCAGCGACGGCTCTTTGCCCACCACCCGCCCCAGCGCCATGGCCGCTTCCACGCTGGCGTCGTCGGTCTGTTCGCCGCGGATCACCTCAAGGAACCGCGTGAGATGACAAGGCTCGGCCCAGTGCATGCCGATGAACCGCGCGGGATGCTTCCGTGGCTTTTGCAGCAGCGAGATCGGCAACGCCGATGTGTTACTCGCGATGGGTGTCTGGGCTCCGACCACCGATTCAAGCTGATCGAACACTGACTGCTTGATCTGGAGATCTTCGAACACACTTTCGATGACAAAGTCGCACTCGCAGAGCGCGCTCAGCGATGATGCTTCAACGTAGTTCGCGCGCCACTGTTCGCGCAGTGCCGCGGGAAAGCCGCCGCGCGTGATCAACTCGTCAATTGACGTCGCGATATGTCGTCGTGCATCGGCGAAGCCGGCCGCTTCAGCCGTATATGCAACCACGCGCAGCCCATGCGACAACAGGCAGCAAGCGATGCCTCTGCCGAGCAGTCCTAATCCGACGATACCAACGGTCTGCACAGTCATCTCGCGTGCGTGCCCCTATTCCAATCCGAGGATCTTGAGCGAATCCCGATGAATCATTTGCTCGATCTGCTGGTCATCCAGCCGCGGCAGGCCGGTGCCGCGCGTCATATCGTTGAGTTTGCGGATGCCGGCGATGGAGTCGTTGACCGTCGTGAACGGATAATCCGTGCCGAACAGCACCTTGTGCCACACGCCATACTCCTGCACGAGCATCAGCGAGTGATAAAGTTGGTACGGCCGATAGTGCAGGGCCGAGACGTCGGCATAGACGTTGGGATGCTTACGGAACGTCGCGATGCACTCGCCCTCATACGGGTGGCCCAGGTGGGCCATGATGATCTTCACATCCGGAAAGCGAATCGCGACGTTGTCCACCTTTCGCGGCAGCGTACATTCCAGCGGCGCCTGCGCGACAAACGTGGTGCCGGTATGCAGCAGCACCGGTAGCTGGTGCTTCGTCGCGTATTTCCACAGCGGGTCCAGGCGCTGTTCATCCGGGCTGAACCCCGCATACATCGGCAGCAGCTTGATCCCGCGCAGGCCCAGCTCTTCGTGCCCGTCGCGCATCTCGCGCTCCCACCCTTCCTGCGTAGGATCGACGCACAGGAAGCCGACCAGCGTCTCCGGATGTTTTCCGACGTAATCGGCGACATAGCGATCATCCACCCACTGATCGCTGCGCCTCGCCTTGCCGCCGAAGACGATCGTGCGCGTGTCCGGCGGACAGGTGGCGCGATAATCCTCGTAGCGCACGGTCAGATCGACCTCGACGCCGGCGCGCGCCCGCGCGGCCTGCTGACGGAAATCTTCACCGAAGTGACGCGGGTATTCCCACACGTGACTGTGCACGTCGATAATCATTGATCCTCCACGACACGCTCGCTGTTCACGTTAACCTCCCGCGTGCATCGACCTTCAAGGCGTGCAACGACCCGTCCGCTTGGCGCAGCCAAACCTCATCCTGCAAATTCACGCACGGGCAAATGTGATTCGGGATGACTTGAACGCGGTCGCCGAGCTTCGGCCGAAGATCGCACGCCGAGACATCCAACTCGCCGTGTTCTTCGCTCAGCCGGACAATCCGGGCCTGCGGATATTCGACCACGTGGCCATGACCCGAGTCTGGGAACTTTGCGTTGCGGTCGCTGGTCAGGGTCTTGGTGCCGGCGTCGATCACGACCTTTTCTGGAACGGCGGTGCTCACCACGGTGCAGACCAGCCGGGCGGCGCAGTCGTCAATGGTACAGAAGCCGGCGCGCGCCGTGTTCATGTCGTTGTAGAGATACGTGCCGGGGCGGATCTCCGTCTGGTTTGTGATCAGGTGGGACTGATACGCGGTGGGCGTCGAGCCGCCGGAGACGATCAGCGCTTGCAGGCCACGTGCTCGCCAAAGATCGATCGTCTCTTGAAGAATCGCGTCGATGCGCTTCAGCTCCGCTTCCTGTTCCGCAGCGCTCGACCAAACATGGCCCGGATAAAAGAAGATGCCATCGAGGCGCACGTGACGCTGCTGCGACACGTATTGAGCCACTTCAAGTGCCGCCTTGGGCGATTGGACGCCCGTGCGATGGAAGCCGATATCCAGATCGACGAGTACGCCCACAGCAGAGCCCGCCTGTCGCGCGGCATCGGCGATGCGATCGACCGCGTCCAGTGCGTCCAGCGCAACACGCACGGTCGCGGTCCGGGCCAGCGCCGCCATCCGGCGCGCCCGCGCGGGATCGCTGGCGGGATAGGCGATCAGGATGTCGTGCGACACCTGCGCCATCAGCTCAGCTTCACCGACCTTTGCTGCCGTCAGACCGATCGCGCCGGCCTCCGTTTGCAGCTTCGCGATGAACTGCGACTTGTGCGTCTTCGTGTGTGGGCGCACGCCGATCCGATGCTCGCGCGCATAGCCGGCGAGCTTATCGATGTTGCGCCGCACCAGCGGCAGGTCGATCACCAGCGCCGGCGTCGATTCGAGTTGTTCGATCCCATTACGCATATCTCACCACGCGGTCCAGCCGCCATCGATGACCATGTTCTGGCCCGTCATGTAGCTCGATGCGTCGCTGGCCAGAAAAACGACCGCGCCTTTCAGTTCCTCCGGCCGACCCATGCGTCGCATGGGGCTTTTCTGCTTTAGCCGTTCGACCATCGCTTGCGGCGCTTTGGGCGAGGGGAATGGGCCAGGCGAGAGACAATTCACGCGCACGCGATCCGGCGCCCAATACACCGCCAGGTGTCGCGTCAGTTGGACCACGCCACCCTTCAGTCCGTGATACGCCGCCGGGCTCGCCGGCGCAATTCCCTCGTATGCGTCGGGATACGATCCGACGGTTCCGTACATCGAACCGATCAGCACAATGCTGCCTGCGGCGCTGCGCTCGACCAGGCGATTTCTCACCATTCGCGCCAGCAGGAAATAACCCGTGAGATTGGCCAACTGCCGCGTGAACTGCTCGCCGCTGACGGTTGACCAATCCTGCGCGACCGGTTCATGCCCGTTGTTCACCAGCACATCGATCTGGCCGGCTTCGTTCAGCGCGGCAGCGAAGCCGGCTTCGATCGAGCGTTCATCCATGTGATCGAGTTCGACCGCGTGGTGTTTGGCTTCGATCTTCGGCAAGCCTCTCGCCGCTTCCCGCGCCGCAGCGAGGCGCCGGCTGCTTACGATCACGCTCGCACCCGCCTCCGCCAGCGCCGCTGCCATCGCCGACCCGAGGTGCCCGGTTGCGCCGGTGATCAGCGCGACCTTTCCCTTGAGGCTCAACAGATCCCAAACATGGGATGCTTCGTGCGACACGCCGTCAAGTCCCCTCGATCTTGGTCCACGCACCCTGCTCGGCACTGCGCAGGATGGCCAGGTTCGCGCGCAGCGTTGCAATGCCTTCATCCAGCGAGCACAGCGGCGCGCATTTGCCTTCCACGGCATCGAGAAACGCATGCGCCTGGCGAACGAACAGTTCGTCTCGCTCCAGGATCCGACCACCGTGATCGGTCCACTCCGCACCGGGCGACTGCATCGACCGCCAGCGACAATGATGATGCTCGAATCGCGCCACGCCGCGCTCGCAAATCACGGTCAGCGTCATCTCGTTGGGCGCCTGGTGCTGATTCAGGCAGTAGCTCGCCAGCACATCACCCTGCCGGGCCAGCACATGCACCGTGTCTTCCACTTCGACGCCGCTCAGCACCTTGTGCGCCAGATCCGCCACGACCCGGTCAAACGAACCGACAAGCCATTGTCCCGCATTCAAGCCGTGCGTCAGCGCATCCTGGACAGCGCCGCCGCCCGAGTCGCGGCGAACGTAGTACGTCTTGCGGTATGCCGGGCGATAAAACGGAAAATGCTGTCCACTGACGAACACCAGTTCCACCGGTGTGCCGAAGCACCCGTCAAGGATCGCCTGGCGCATCTCCGCCAGCACCGGATGGGCCCGGTAAACATGGGCGATGCCCAGGACGATCCGACGCTGGTGCGCGATCTGCCGAAGCTCGTCAACGCGATCGAGCGACACGCTCAGCGGCTTCTCGATTAGCAGGTGCACACCCCGCTCGGCGAGTTGAAATGCCTGCGGCACATGCAGTGGCGCAGGCGTGGCAACAACGGCCAGATCCGCGGGGAATTCCAGCGCAGCCTCCAGCGACGCAAACGCGCGCGCCTGCGGATATCGCTCGGCGATCTGAGCCCGCAACTCGTCCTTCGGCTCGACAAAGCGCACCGACACCCGCTCGGTCGCTGCAAAGCAGCGGATATGGCGCTCACCAATCGAGCCGGCGCCGACAACCAGAACCGTTTTGAGTCCTGCTGGCACGTGATGTCCCCGTGAATTATGTCGTCATAGATCTTGCAAATTTGACGACATAGAATATCATCCGAATCTCGAACTGCAATGCCAAAGTTGTCCGCGGACACAACATCAAAGCGCGACCAGGCGTATCACACGCTCCGCCGGCTGCTGGTGCTTCAGCAGCTTCAGCCAGGGGATCGGATTCGCGAGCCGGAATGGGCGCAGCGCCTGGGCGTGCATCGTTCGGCGTTGCGAGAGGCGTTTGCGCGTTTAGAGGCCGAAGGGTTGATCGAGCGGGGCGCCCAGACGGGCTATTTCGTCCCCGAGCTGACCGAGCAGGACGTGCACGAGATCACGAAGCTGCGGCTGACACTGGAATGCCTGGCAATCGAAGAGATCTGCGGCGCGGAACAGCCGGTATCACTCGCGCCGATGCAGCAGGCCGTGAAGGAACTGGAGCAGTTCGTGCAAGGCGGTTATTCGTTAGGAGTCCTTGAGGCGGACCGCCGCTTTCACGAAGAATTGGTTGACATAGCGGGATCCCGGCGTCTGTCTGCCCTGTATCACCGCGCCCCACTCCCGCTGATCCACAACGACACGCAGGATCAATCCGTTTGGCGCGAAGCGGCGGAGCGAACCTTGAAGGAGCACCAGCAGATCCTCGCCGCCCTTCGCGAACGCAATGCCCGCCAGGCAATGTCCGTCCTGCGCAACCACCTCACACATCGTTCTATGCTGCCGATCTGCCGCTGAGGTTGCGATCGTCGGTGCCCGATGGAATGCGGAGTTCGCACTGCGCTAAAGCTTCATCGCACTTGGCGAGAAAGGTCTGAGCCTCGCTTCCTTCTCCAACGCAGCGCGCGCCGCAGCTTATGCGCAGGCGGATGAAGGTGCGGTGCGGCGCCAGGCAAGGCACGCTGACACGAGTGCCGTCAGCACGACCGTGGCGGCGGCGCCGGTCAGGAGGAAGTAGAACAGGAAAAAGCGCTGCATATTTGACGGCGGCTGGACGGCATCCAGCAGCGGAGATGCAGGCGCCGGATGGAGCCGGCGCAGCCCGGCTGGTCCCGCGACCGGCGGGGACATCAGCATCTTCGGCGGGATCAATTCAGCCGGCGCCTCGGCGGCGCCCTGGGCTGCACCGGCACCCGGCGCAGCGCGGCCGGCGCTGGCGTTGGCCGGCGCGGGCGATTGGCTCGCCTGCTTCTGTACGGTCCGGAGGAACGAGACGATGTCCGCGATCTTCGCGTCATCCAGTGACGGATTGCCGCCCTTGGGTGGCATCGCCAACCCAAGCACGCTCTTCGGGTCGCCGGGCTGTCGGCCGGCCTTCACGAAGCTGAGGAGTTGAGCGTCGGTCTGTTCGGCAATGAACTTGCTGGTCGTCAGCGTCGCGCCCTGGTGTGGCAATCCTTGCGCCTTGGCGCCATGACACGCCGCACAGGTTTCCATAAAGAGCTGTTTGCCGCGCACCGGGTCGGCGGCTTTTGGCGCCGCGGCTGCTGTTGCGCTGCTGTCGCTGGCTGTGCTGCCCACCGCGATGAAAGATTTGAATGGCGATTCTCCTGCGAGGATCACGGGCTGCCCCAGGCGCGCGCTGAGGTATTTTCGCGTCGGATGATATCCGTTGCCTGCAAGCAGGTTGTGCTGCCATTTCGCGTTGTAGTCGGCCCCGAGAGCGGCGAGGAAGCCAATGCCTGCAATGACCGCCAGGCCCACCAGCGCGAACGAGGCGCGTCCGGCACCGCGTCTTCGCGTCCAGATTGCCGCTGCGCATGCAACCGCCGCAACGAGCATCAATACGATGCCCACTCCGATGAAAGTCGGATCAAGCAGACGCTGCGCGAAATCAACCGCGTCCAGATTGGCCTGCTGGTAGAACAGGAACGCAACGAACAAGGCGCCGGTCACAACGATCTCGATCAGCAGCAACGGCGCGAGCCAGCGGCTCGCCCGCGCCGGTGACGCAGCGGCGGCGGCCGTTGAGGGTGTGCGCAAATCGGAAGACTCACTCAGATCATGGTTGTCGCTAGGCATGGTTGATTCCGAAATCGCATCAATCAAGATTTTACGCAGGCACATGCACTGTCTACGATTGGCTGATCTCTCTATTGCGCTGCGCTTCCCACCGTTGCAGCCTCGCCGGCGCGGCGCTGTTCCGTCGGCGACGCAGACGCCAACTTCGTGAATGCATCGATCGTCCCGCCCACGCCCTGCTCCGACCGAACCTTTTCCGCCTCGGTCTGATTGGCGGCTGCAAGCAGCCCGTACCCCATCGGCGAGTGGATCTGTGCGCTACGGACGAACGCCGCATCCTGCGCCGCAAGCCACTGACGAGTCGCGAAATCCTTGACATACCGTGCCAGCACGTGCTGATCGGCATGGCGATGGTCGTATTCAAGCAGGCAGCCGATGTCGTCGAACGTGCAGGCGGTCTCCTCGCCATCGGCCGCACTGACGATCTCGGCCGCGGCAAAGCGCTCGTCGTTGATCGTCATGCCGCACTGCGTGCATTCGGTCTGCCCCAGCGCGATCGCCGGCGGCTGCACGGGTTGCTGCCGTCGTGAGCATCCCGGCGTGCACAGCATCAGCGCAGCAGCGAGGATCAGGGTCGGAAACAGTGAACGAGACGCCCGGATCATGACGCATCACCTCGCCGCGTAAACACCACGTACGCGATCAGCGCCGGCACCGCGATCCACGCCGCGGCCGATGCCGCGAACAGCGCCGGCAGCGCTGCGCCATAGCTGCGCGTCGCGTACGTTCCAGCTGGTCCGAGCACGTCGAGCGATGCGTGGATCGAGCTCAGCACCGACATCTTGAACACCTGCATCGGGTTCAGCAGCGCCAGCGCAAACAGCTCGCGCACCTGGAGCTTGAACGCCAGCGTGCTGCCCATCAGCCCCAGATCCGTCAAAAACACGAGGCTGAACCACACGAGGATCGCCGCCCCGACGGCAACGGAATTCCGGCTCGACAGCACCGAGATCAGCAGCCCTACACTGAGCATCGCCAGCGCCAGCAGCGAGGTGGCACAGATCAGTGTGAGGAAGCTTTCAACCTGGTGCACATGCCCGCGCCCGCCACTGTGACGGGCCACCACCAACATGCTGATCGCGAATCCGATCAGCAGCGCGGTGAGCAGCGCGATCGCCGAGCCAAGGTATTTTCCGATCAGCAGCTCGCTGCGCGTCAGCGGGTGCGAGAGCAGGTATTCCAGTGTGCCTCGCTCGCGTTCGCCGGCGACCACTCCGGCGCCGGTCGTCAGCGCCATCAGCGGGACGATCAGCAGCACGATGTTCACCAACCCCGCCGCCGTGCGCCCAAATCCGGCCATCCCGGTTGCCCCGGTTCCGGCCAGTGACAGCGACGCCAGCGCGGTCGTCAGCACCGCGAACAGGATCGCGTAGAGGAGGAACCAGCGGTTGCGGAACGCATCGCGAAGCTCTTTGAGGGTAACGGTCACGATCTGCTGCGCCGCCGAGCAAATGACGGATGATGATGACGTTGCGGGATCGCAGACGCTGGCGTCCGACTGCTCGATCCGTTCGGATGGGCGCGCTATCGTCTTCGACGGCCGGGTCGGATCGCGGAGCACTTCCGCATCAAGTAGTTCAGTGGTGCTCGGCATGAGGATGCTCCATCACATCGCTGTCGGCGATCTCAAAACTGTCGGTCTGGATTCGATGTTCGGCCAGCACGTGGATCGGCGCGGCGTTGCGGTCGTGCTCGACGCGCACCCAGATTCCGCGGCCATTGCGATTGGCGGCAAAGCCCGCACTGCGCAGGATGCCAAGCGCTGGATCAATCTCCGATGACGGGACGATCAGCTTGACCTGGCACGCGAGGCCCAAGGCCGCGGGCAGTTCGCGCGGCGTGCATTCGGCATCGAGTCGCCCGCTGCGCAAAACCAGAACTCGATCGGCCAGGGTTTGCACTTCGTCCAGCCGGTGCGACGTGAACAGGATCGTCTTGCCCTGCTGCTTGAGCCGAACGAGCAGCGCCAAAAAAGCGTGCCGCGCATCGGCGTCGAGATTGGCGGCCATCTCGTCGAGCACGAGGAGCGGCGGATCATTCAGCAGCGCCGCGGCCAGTGCCAGGCGCTTGCGCATCCCGCCGGAAAGCTGCCCGACGCGCTTGCGTTCGTGCCCGGCCAGTCCCACCTCGCCCAGCAGCGTGTTGACCCGATCCGGCGCCGCGCCTTTGATGCGTGCGTAGAAGCGCATCACATCGAGCACCGATGCGTCGTCCTGAAATCCCGGCGTCTGCGGGATGTATCCGATCCGCGAACGCGCGAGCTTGCCCGCGCGTTGCAGATCGTGCCCGGCGATCGTGACGGTGCCCTGGTTGCACCGGATCAGTCCCAGGATGCATCGCAGCGCCGTCGTCTTGCCCGCGCCGTTGGTCCCCCACAGCGCTAACGCGCTGCCGGCGGAAAGATCGAAGGACAGCGAATCGACGGCGGTGAATGAGTCAAATCGCTTGGTCAACGAACGGACCGACACGACCGGCTGCGCCGCGTTGCCGCAAGGTTCCCGCTGCGCGATAACGCGTTTCGATCCACGCGCCCGCCTCGGAGCGCTGGTGAGCGTCATTACCCGCGCCGCCAATGCCAGCATTGCGCCGGCGATGCCGGTCATTGGCCAGGAAACGCTCGACGCTTCGGCAGGTGCCTCGACCGGCACGGCAGCCATCAGCGGGTGATCATCGCTGAACTTCGGCTGCGGACGCACGGCGGGGAACGCTTGCGAGGCCAGCTCCAGCGCCTGCTGTGCCGGGCTGTAGAGGAACATCCGCAGCCGCGGCTCGCGATCCATCAGGTTCTCGAAGAAGCTTTCCGAGCGATACGGCACGTCGCCCAGCCCATCGCGGTTCATGTCGTATCCCTTGTAGTCGCTCCAAAAATTGCCCCGGCCTGCAACCGAAAAGTCATTTCCAGAGAAATCGCCGCTGCCCATCACCGCCACCTGTTCCTGATTCTCCTGAAATGTGTTGGCGTGGAAGACGTTTCGCTTGTCGTTGGGCAGGAACGCGATGCCAACGTCGTTGTAGCCGATCAGGTTGCGCGCGAAGTGGTTGTACACGCCGATGCTCTGCGGTGAGGTGTCGATATAGATCCCGATGCGGTTGCCGACGACGCGGTTGTCCTCGGCCACGATGTTGTCCATGTCTTTCAACCCGACGCCATACCCGCTGGAGCCGCGGTTGTTGGCGAAGGTGTTGCCCAGCAGCCGCAGGTTGCGGCTGAACATCAGGTAGGTCCCGACCGAGTTGTCTTCCAGCTCGTTGCCGCGGATTTCGTTGTTGTCGCAGTACATGAAGTGCAGGCCGTACCGGCAGCGCGAGACGCGGTTGTTCGTCACGTGCACATCATGCGAGAACCACACGACCAGGTCGCGCGCGTCGTGCGCGGTGTTCTGGTCGATCAGGCAGTTCGGCGAATACCATAGTCGAATCGCATCACCGCGACGGGCGATATCGAGCTGCTGGCCGCCGATGGTGTTGCAGCGGATGGTGCAATGCTCCGCCTGCTTCACGTAGATGCCGAACAACACGTCTTGAAGGACGTTGTCCTCGACCGTCACGAGCGGCGCCAGCACCCAGACGCCGGTGTTTTCCTTCTCGATGTCCGAACCCGAGGCGCGGATGGTAAAGCCGCGAAGCGTGGCGCCGGCGGCCTTGATCAGCACGACATCGCCCTGTCCGCCGCCGTCGAGAATGGCGCCAGGCGCGCCTTGAAGCGTGACCGGCTTATCAACGGTGATCGGCCCGTGATACACGCCCGCCGGCACGTTCACCGTATCGCCGGCGCGGGCTTGCTGAAGCGCCGCTTGGAGATCGAATGACGCAGCGGCAAGCGACGCGGGCGCGCCTGACAGCAGCAGCACAAGCAATCCGACCGACAGGACCGCGCCGGCGGTGAGTCGTTGGAGGATTCGGATTGTTCGCGACGTTGCCATTTTGTTGTTCCCACGGATCTCGCGGCGACTATGCGGCGATCAGCGATGCATTCGGTTCCCGATTCGATTGCGTTTGCTGCTGCTTCACCAGTGGACGGAATGCCCGTCGATGCAGGTACAGGCCGACCAGAACCAGCGCCGCGGCGATTGTCATCAGGATCAATCCCTCGTCGGCGGCGGCGACGGTCTTGAACTGCCCGACTTTTCCGACGCCCAGGACCGGCGGCGTGAACGGTTTGATCGAGCTGGAGAGCGGCGCACGCGGATCCAGGTGATTGCCGAAATTCCACAGCCAGAAATACAGATCCAGCAGGAATGCAGCCGGAAAGACCACCGACGGCAACGACAGCACACCCGCCATCGGGCTGTGCACCAGCAGCGCAATGATCAGCAGCACGGCAAACGCGTAGATCGATGCGACGCCGATCGCCCGCTCGAGCTTGGCCGCATCGTTCAGCGGGCGCATCCCGATGTAGTGGTTCAGCTCATCGATCTCCTGAACGTCGCCGCTGAGGCGATCGACATAGCCGTGCACCGTCAGTCCCTTGGGATACTGAGGCGCCCGCAGGGTCATCCGCCAATACGGCCGCTCGATCGAGATCACCATCAGCACGATGGCGGCCAGAAAGAACAGCGCCGGAAGCACGTATCGGATCGGCCGGCGGAACAGATCGCCGCGCGGGATACGCGGCCCGACGGACTTTTTGAGCAATCGCGCAAGCATTGTGTGCCTCTCACCTCGTTCAGATCACTTGGCCGTTTCAGGCGACGCCTCGGCCGATGCCGACGCGACGTTGGGCGCCGGCTCGACGAACATGTAGCCCATCATTTCCAGGTGCAGGGCCGAGCAGAATTCCGTGCAGTAGTACGGGAAGACGCCCGGGTGCTTTGGCTCGAATTCGAACGTCACCGTCTTGCCCGGCTCGATCGACAGGCTGATGTTCGAGCTGCTGATCGTGAACCCGTGCACCGCGTCCTGCGCGCGCTCGGTGGACGTGATGTGCCAGGTGACCTTGTCGCCGACCTTGAGCTTGATGTGCTCGGGATTCAGGTGGCTGCGCACGGCGGTCATGAAGATCTCGACCTTGTTGCCGTTGCGGACGACGCGCTCCTTGCCGGCCTGCGGGGCGTTGGCATCCACCGCTTGCTTCTCCGCGTCCCAGCCCACTTCCGGATAGACTGTCCAAGGCTTGAGCTTGGTGGCGGCGATCATCTCGGCGTAGTGCGGCTCGCCCACGCCCAGCGGCAGATCGGCGATCACCGGCATCTTGTCGCCGCCCTGCCCGATATCCAGCAACTGGAGGTTCTGCGGCAGCAGCGGTCCCGTCGTGACGTAGCGATCGACGGACCACTTGTTTAGCGAGACGAGATACTTGCCATCCGGATGTGCCGTGTCGCCGCCGGCGGCACAGATGTGGCCGACGTTGTATTGAACGGTCGTCTTAGCCACGACCGTCCACGGCTGTTCGGGGTGGAGCTTGGCGTAGTTGCCGCCGAGCGTCCAACGCGCCACGGCGCTATCGAGGAACAGCGACGTGTAGACGTATCCCTTCGGATCGAACTGGCAGTGCAAGGGGCCTAAGCCCACTTCCACGCGCGCCTCGGTGCAGGCATCCATGTCCAACACCGGCACGCCATATTCATCCGGCTTGTAGTTCTTCGCGGCGATCGCCTGCTGGATCTTCTCGAAGCTGTACACCGTCACGTGCGGATCGAGCTTGCCGGAGACGATCACGTATTCCCCGCCCGGCGCCACATCGCAGCCGTGCGGGCTCTTGTTTTCCGGGATGAAGTAGAGCAGGCCTTCTTCGATCGCGGTCTTCATCGAAATGACCGGCATGCCCTGGACCTTCTCGAACTTGCCGGCCTTGAAGACCGCTTCGGCTTTCTTGAGATTGACCACGTGCATGTAGTCGGTGTCGCGCTGCGAGACACCCGCCTCGAACGGCGGCTTGCCTTCTTCGATGCCGCCGGTGGCCTGCTCGACATTGAACGAGTTGCCGAAGATCCACCCATCGCTGACGCCCTTGCCGCTGGAAAACAGATCCTGCCAGTACGGCGGTAGCTCAATCGAGAACGACTGGCTGGCGTCGATGCGGCCGGCCTTGCGGTCAAACTTCCAGGCCGTCACCAGGCCGCGGAACTTCTCCTTGTATTGCTCGATCGGCGCGTAATTTTCGCCCCAAGGCGTGGCGTACTGACTGCCTTCCACGATGTATTCGGTGTTCGGCGTGACCATCGTCGAACCATGGTCGTCGTGCAGCAGCGGGTTCTTGATGATCTGCTTGGTTTCCCAGTCGCGCAGGTCGATCACGCCGATACGCGCGTTGGCCTTGTCGTTGATGAACAGGAACTCGCCGTCGTAATCGCCGTTGGTCTGCGAGAGCGCCGGATGGTGCGTGTCGCCATGCGTGATCGGTTCATCCGGATGCGGCGAGCCCTTGGCGAGGATGTCGTTGCCGACGCCAAAGCCATAGCCCTGCCAGGGATCAGGCGTGAAGACGGCAATCGAGCGCAGCAGTCGCATTGACGGCACGCCGATCGCGAAGATCTGCCCGGAGTGTCCGCCGGAGGCGAACATCACGTAGTCGTCATGCCGGCCGGAGGGCATGTAGGTTTTGAGCGCGGCACGGACGTCGTCGGGCGTGAGGTTGCGCTCGCCGGCGACCTTGGCGGCGACATCGCCGACTGCCCCGCCGCCGCCGCCAGACCCATCACTGGCTGTGGTGACACCCATCCCCTCGCCGTCGGCGACGGAGTCTTCGCTGTCCCGGCTGCCGCACCCGCCGATGATCGCGGTGCCCACAGCAAGCGCTGCCGCGGCGGCGAACAAGCCGCAACGCCACCACCTGCTGTTGGCGGCGGTTCGGCAAAGGATCGAGGGGGATGAGGAACGATGACGGTTCGGCAGATCGCTGGTCATGGTCTTCCTGGGATCGAAGGATTTTGGAGTAATGGATCTACTTATCCTTATTATTATCGCCGATGTCAATGGTTTTGCGACTCAAAATCGAGAAATAATTATGGATATTTGGATCCTGAAGTCTTGACATTGGAAGACGACATCTTACATTCGCTCCTCGGGAGTGCTCGTTCATGTCGCAACCTATTCCGGCGGATTCGACGCCTTCATCCCAGCCAGCCGATCAACCGCGCGCCGCCGGCGCCCAGGCATCGTTCTGTTTCCCGCGTTACGCAAACCTGCTGCTGCCGGCGATCGTGCTGACGATCCTCGGCGGCGCCGGTTATGTCGCGGCGCTGGTGACATATGGCGCATCGCCACAGACGCTTCAGGTGGGCTACTCGCCACAGCAGCCAATCCCCTATTCGCACGCGCTGCACGCCGGCCAACTCAAGATCGACTGCCGGTACTGTCACACGACCGTTGAGACCACTGCATTCGCAGCGCTGCCGCCGACGCAGACCTGCCTGAACTGCCACAACGACAAGACGCAGTTGCGATGGGATAGCGCCAAGCTCGGAGCGCTGCGGCACGCGACTGAAACCGGTGAGCCGATCCCCTGGGTGAAGGTCCATGACCTGCCCGACTACGTGTTCTTCGATCACTCGGCCCACGTGCAGAAAGGCGTTAGTTGCATCTCGTGTCACGGCCGCATCGATCAGATGGATCAGGTGCGCCAGGCGCGGCCGATGACGATGAGCAACTGCCTGGAGTGTCACAACAACGCCGCGACGGCGATCCGTCCGCTGGCGCGCGTAACGGATCTGGGATGGAAACCGTCGCAGGCCACCCTTGATGAGCGCCGCGAGGTGCAGGGCTTGCGCAAGACCCTGCCGACGCAGCGGCAGATGACCGATTGTTCCACCTGCCACCGCTAAACGGCAGCCGCTAAACAGCAGACACCGACATGAACCGTTCGTCACACGAAACCTCCGGCAAGGCGTATTGGCGCAGCCTCGAAGAACTGGCCGACAGCGCAGCGTTTCGCGCCGCGGCCGAGCATGAGTTTCCCGCGGGATTCTTCGATCAGCTCGACGGCGTGTCGCGCCGGCGATTCCTGAAAGTCATGGGTGCATCGCTGGCGTTGGCGGGAGTGGCTGGCGCCACCGGGTGCCGCCGCTGGGAGACACGCCAGCTCGCGCCACAATCCTCGCGCCCCGAAGGCACCGCGCCGGGACAACGCCAGGCGTATGCCACGGCGTTCGAGATCGGGGGGGTTGCCCAGCCGGTGCTGGTCAGCGCATTCGATGGCCGGCCGGTCAAGATCGAGGGCAACCCGCTCCACCCGCAAAGCCGCGGCGCCGCCAGCATCATCGCGCAAGCCAGCGTCCTGGAGTTCTACGATCCGGAGCGCAGCCAGCGCCCGCGGCTGTTCAACAGCGGCAAGCGGCTGGCCAAGACGCGCCAACAGTTTCTGTCCGTAGCGGACGATCTGTTCGCCGCAGCGCGTGATCGCCGGGGCGCCGGTGTCGCAATTCTTTCAGAAGCAACCAGCTCCCCTACCGTCGCCGCCACCCGCAAGCAGATGGTCGACCGACTCCCGGAGGCGCGATGGCATACGTACGAGCCGGTGAATCGCGACAATGAGCTCGCCGGCGCCAAGCTCGCATTCGGACGGGCGCTGCGCACGCACCCGCGCCTGGATCGGGCACAGATCATCGCCTGCTTCGATTCGGATCTGCTGATGCGTCATCCCGCGGCGATCGGATATGCCCGCGATTGGGCGAACGGCCGGCGGTCGGCCGACGCAGCGGGCACGATGAACCGCCTCTACGTCGTCGAAGGCGCCTACACGATCACCGGCGGCGCCGCAGATCATCGCCTGGCCGTGCGACCCAGTCAGGTCGGCCGGCTCCTTGCTGCGCTGCTCAAGCAACTACGCGATCCGTCATCGGCTGCATCCACTGACGATTCCCGCCAAGCCGCATTCATCAAGCAACTCGCCAACGATCTGCGCGAGCACCGCGGAAGCTCCGTTGTTTCGGTCGGTCCGCAACAACCGCCCGAAGTGCACGCGCTGGGGCATCAGATCAACGCGGAGCTCGGCAACGTTGGCGCGACCGTCACGTATACCGATGAATCCGACGCGGATGCCCCCGCCGACCACGACGCAATCGCGTCGCTGGCCAGCGATCTGAACAATGGCAAGGTTGAACTGTTGCTGATCCTCGGCGGCAATGCCGCGTACGACGCACCGTCGGAAGCTGACTTCCCCACGGCGCTGTCGAAAGCGAAGACCAGCATCCACCTCAGCCTCTACGACAACGAAACCTCGCGCCTGTGCACGTGGCACGTGCCGCGGGCACACTGGCTGGAAGCCTGGGGCGACTGCCGCGCGTTTGACGGCACGATCACCATCGCCCAGCCGCTGATCCAGCCGCTGTACGACGGGCTGAGCAGCATCGAATTGCTCACGCGTCTCGTTGATGCGCGCGGCGCCAGCGACGGCGGTAAACATCGGCTGGAGAATGGCTACGATCTCGTCCGCGAAACGCATCGCTCGATCCTGCCGGCCGGTTCGTTCGAAGTGGATTGGCAGCAGGCGTTGTTCGCGGGCGTTGTCGCGGGTAGTGCATTTCCGAAGACAAACGTAAAGCTGGTGCTCAAAGATCGCGATGCGCTGGAGCCGCTTCTATCCGGCCCCGCGCCGGCGGCTGATGCGCTGGAAGCGCTTTTCGTCGCCGACTACAGCGTGCACGACGGGCGCTTCGCCAACAACGGCTGGCTCCAGGAGCTGCCCGATCCGATCAGCAAACTGACGTGGGATAACGCCGCGGCAATTGCGCCGGCGACGGCCCAGAAGTTCGGCATCGTCAATGGCGATGTCGTCACCGTTCAAACGGCCGCGGGTTCTGTTGAGATTGCCGCGCTGATCGCCCCCGGCACCGCGCCGGGCGTGGTCGTGCTGCCGCTTGGATATGGCCGCACGTTCGCCGGGCATGTCGGGAATAAGGTGGGCTTTGATGTCTATCCGCTGCGCGTCGGCGGTGCATCGATCGCGCCGATCAGGCAACTGTCCCGCACCGGCCGCACCTATACGCTGGCGCTGACCGAGCAGTATCACGCAATCGAGACGGACATCCTGAAGGAGAAGTTCGACGAACAGGTCGGCGAACTCGTCCGCCAGCGCACGCTCAGCGAATATCGCCAGCATCCGCACTTTGCCGGCAGCGAAGGCAAATACGACGGTGCGCCCGCCGCTCGCAGCATCCCGCTTCAGCTCTGGGAAGATCCGATCGACTATGACAAGTCCGCCCCGCACCAATGGGGCATGAGCATTGATCTCAGCGCCTGCATCGGATGCAACGCGTGCATCGTCGCCTGCCAGGCCGAGAACAACATCCCGATCGTCGGCAAACAGGAGGTAAATCGGGGCCGCGCGATGCACTGGATTCGCGTCGATCGCTACTTCCAGGGCGAGGATGCAGATGAGCCAGGCATGGCGTTTCAACCGGTGACCTGTCACCACTGCGAGAACGCGCCCTGCGAGCAGGTCTGCCCGGTTGGCGCCACCGTGCATGACAGCGAAGGCCTGAACGCGATGGTCTACAACCGCTGCGTCGGCACGCGATACTGCTCGAACAACTGCCCGTACAAGGTGCGGCGATTCAACTACTTCGACTGGCACAGCCGCGATCCACGCACTGACGGCATGACGGCGCCGTTCCTGGGGATTCCCGACCAGCAGCAGGCGCGGCAGGTGAATGCCGTCAAGCAGATGGTCTACAACCCCGACGTCAGCGTTCGCATGCGGGGCGTGATGGAGAAGTGCACGTTCTGCGTGCAGCGCATCAAGTCCGCCGAGCAGCATGCCCGCACCGAGCACGCGCAGGGCCAGCGTCCGGACGCGCAGGTGCGCGACGGCGAAGTGCAGCCGGCGTGTGCCCAGACCTGCCCGACGCAGGCGATCACGTTCGGCAACCTGCGCGATCCACAGGCGCGCGTGCGCCAGCTTCGGAAGCAGAACCCGCGCACCTACACGCTGCTGGATGAGCTGAACGTCCGCCCGCGCACCAGCTACCTGGCGCGGCTGAAGAATCCCGCGGATGGGTTGGAAAACGCGACCGACGTGGCTCACGGGGCAAGCAAGCAATCCGATCGCGAAGGGTAAGCCGGATGGATGAAGCGATGATCACGACAAGCAGCAACCATAACAGCAGCATCCACAGCAAGACGGCGCCGATCGAATCGTCGGGCGTGCAAGACGCCAATCACTCGGCGCGTCGCGTGGACATCGACAACACGGTCGATGATCCGGCCCATCGTGCCCCGCTGGTGCTGGGCGATGCGACGCTGGCCTCGGTCACGCAACAGGTCTGCGGCATTGCCGAGCGTCGTCCGCCGCGCGCCTGGTATGTCGCGTTTGCGATCGCATCGAGCCTGGCGCTGATGCTGGTCGGTTGCATTGGGTATCTGTTCACCACCGGCGTGGGTGTGTGGGGAAACAACCAGCCGGTGGCGTGGGCGTTTGACATCACGAACTTCGTCTTCTGGGTCGGCATTGGCCACGCCGGCACGCTGATCTCGGCCGTGCTCTTCTTGTTCCGGCAGAACTGGCGTACGAGCATCAACCGCTTCGCCGAAGCGATGACGATCTTCGCAGTCATCTGCGCCGGCATGTTCCCCGCGATCCACATCGGCCGCCCATGGCTGGCATATTGGCTGATGCCGTATCCGAACCAGATGGGCACGGTGCCGCAATTCCGTTCGCCTCTGCTGTGGGATGCGTTTGCGGTCGGGACGTATGCGACCGTCTCGCTGCTGTTCTGGTATGTCGGGATGATTCCGGATCTGGCCAGCCTGCGCGACCGCGCCACGACGCGCGGGCGATTCTACTTCTACGGCATCCTGAGCCTCGGCTGGCGCGGATCGCAGCGGCACTGGCATCGCTTTGAGCGGATGTACCTGCTGCTGGCGGCGCTGGCTACGCCGCTGGTGTTGTCCGTGCACTCGGTCGTGTCGTTTGACTTCGCTACGTCGCAGCTTCCCGGCTGGCACACGACGATCCTACCGCCCTACTTCGTCGCCGGCGCAATTTTCAGCGGCTTTGCGATGGTCGTGACGCTCGCGGTGGTCGCACGGCGCGTCTACGGGCTGGAGAACCTGATCACCCGTCGCCACCTGGACAACATGGCCAAGGTCATCCTCGCCACGGGGATGATGATGACCTTCTCCTACAGCATTGAACTGTTCGGTGGGCTCAACAGCACAAACGCCACCGAGCGCTTTGTCGCGCTCAACCGCATCATGGGCAGCCAGGCGATCTCGTGGTGGACGATGATCATCTGCAACGTCGTCGCGCCCCAGTTGCTCTGGAGCCGCCGGTTGCGCCAGCATCAGGGCGTGCTGTTCGTTGTCGCGATCCTGATCAACATCGGGATGTGGTTCGAGCGTTTCGTCATCTGCACGACGCTGGGGCGAGATTACCTGCCGTCGAGTTGGCACGGATACACGCCGACGCTGATCGACATGATGATCCTGATCGGCAGCTTCGGGTTGTTCTTCACGTTGTTTTTGCTGTTCCTGCGGTTCCTGCCGATCGTCGCGATGGCAGAGGTCAAGGGCGTGCTGGCGCATGAACAGCACGAGCGACATCACGCTCATCATGCCGATCACGCGCGACATCCGCATGCGCATGCATCAAGCGGCAATGGCAACGGGAATGGCAACCACAACGGCAATGGTGACGACACGCCGGACGATTTGATGGACGCCATCGGCGCCACGGCGGGGGCGAGGTGATCATGACGCAAGTGACACTAGACAATCGCGCGAGTGACGCGCAAGCGAGCGAAACGTACGGTCTGCTCGCGGAATTCCACGACGCCGATTCCCTGCTGCGCGCCGCGCGCGAGGTGCGCGACGCCGGCTATCGCCAGTGGGATGCGTTCACGCCCTATCCGGTTCACGGTTTGGACGATGCGATGGGTGTGCGCGCAACGATCCTGCCGTGGATCGTGCTGATCGGCGGACTCACCGGCTTGACGGCGGG
>JADMIO010787585.1_pt1 | contig 38963 bp, 29 predicted proteins | sample 8958161 | NCBI WGS metagenome assembly JADMIO01 (sample SAMN16585339, study PRJNA669376) | soil metagenome | isolation source: Crop rotation soil | place: USA: Cullars Rotation, Alabama | collected 2011 | reverse complement strand
CTTTCCCGCCCGCCGACGTCCACGTCGCCCGCGCTCGCCGGCGAGCTATCCAGCGTGCCGCCGACTTGCGTGCGGCTCGCGTAGCCGAGCGCGCCGTCGCCGCCGTAGCCCCAACAGCGAACGCCTCCGCTCGCGAGCAGCGCGCAGGTGAAGTCGCCGCCCGCGGCGATCGCGCGGACCTCGCCGCCGACGTCGACGTCGCCCATCGTCGAAGGAAGGCGCGCTGGCGTGTCGCCGACGTCGTGGCAGTCGGCGTAGCCGAGGCGGCCGAAGCTGCCGTCGCCCCAACATCGAACACCGCCGGCCGCCGTGAGCGCGCAGGTGTGGCGGGCGCCGGCGGCGATTTGAATCACGCGTGCGCCGACGCTCACCGGCCCGACCGAAGACGGCTTATTCGCCGCGCCGACCGAGAGCGTGTCGCCGTAGCCGAGGCGGCCGAGCGAGCCCGCGCCCCAACACCGGACGTCGCCGCTCGTGAGGAGCGCGCAGGTGTGGAGCTCTCCGGCGGTGAGCTGCACGACCTCGCCACCGACGTCGACGTCGCCGGCGGACGCGGGGAAGTTTGCGGCGCCGACGCTGTCCTGCGCGGCGTGGCCGAGCTGCCCCATGAAGCCGTCGCCCCAGCAACGCACGCCGCCGAGCGACGTGAGCGCGCACGTGTGGATGCCGCCGCCCACGACGGCGATCACGCTCGGCCCGGTGCTCGGCGACGACGTCTGCGCGGGCGCCGCGGGATCACTGCCGGCAACGCCCGCGTCGCGCGTCGCGGGCGCTCCACACGCGGCGGTGAGAGCGAAGACCAGCGGCGACAACATCGCGATCGCCGAGCCCAAGCGTCGTGCGCAAAGGTGCATGCCTTACGCGCTGAGCAAGAGCCACACCTTCGAGCGAAGTCACTGCGCACGCTCGGGAACACGGCGTCGCGCGCACGTTCGAATAGGTGGTTCGGCGGTGAACCGGGATCACTTTCATCACGCGCGTGGATCGCACCGCGCGCCTTGCGTGCACCGCTGCGACAACTTTGCTGCGCATTCGTGCGCGCAGCCCGAATGCGCACGCGCTCGCACGGTCGTTGCACTGTGCACGCGACCGGCACTCGTTCGGCACGCGGCCGGCACGCGCCCGAAAGTTGCCGAGCGCGCGGACACGAAAGTGTCACGAGAGGCCACGCCGCTGTGACAACCGGCTGTGTACACGCGTGCCAGCATCGGCCGAAATCCGAATCTCCGTTCGCCAGGAGGGACGCATGACTGTCCGCAGCTCGACCATCTTTGCTTCTCGACGCGCCCGCGCATTCGCGGTCCTCGCTGCCTCGCTCGCGTCGCTCTACGCGTGTGGCGGCGACGACACGAGCGGCGGCACCACGCCGTCATCGCTCGACAGCGGGACTGGCAACGACGCGACGATGCAGCCGATGGACTCGTCGATGATGACGAGCGACAGCGCGACGGACGGCGCGACCCCGACCGATGGCGCGGCGCCTCCGACGGGCCCGTGCAGCGGGCTTCCCGGCACGGTCGTCTACATCGAATCGGGCGACACGCAGGAGAACCTCTTGAAACGCCTCGGGCGCTCGCTCCGCGACAACGCGAACATCACGCTCGCGTTCAACCTCACCGGCTCGTGCACGCTGACGAACGACATCTACACGAATGCGAACGTCGTGAAGAACGGCACGCTCAAGTACATCCCGTCGACGGCGGAGGACCCGAATTGGGACCCGTCGAAGCCCGAGCCCACGTGCTCGACCGACGCGACCGGCGTGTCGATCGACGTCGCGATCTCGGCGCTCTTCGTCGAGAGCTGCGGCCTCGGCGGACCGCCCGCCGGCTCGGGCCTCGGCCTGCTGCGCGGACCGGTTCAGGCCTATACGTTCGTCGTCCCGACGGCGAGCACGCAGACGGCGATTTGGGCCGAAGAGGCGTACTACGCGTTCGGATTCGGCAACGCGAACAAGCTGACGCCGTGGAACATGGAGCAGCTCCTCTTCATTCGCCCGCCGACCAAGAGCACCCTCGTCGCGACGGCGCTCAACATCGCTGTGCCGCCGAACAAGTGGAAGGGCGTGCCCGAAGCAGCGTCGGGTGACGTCGTCAACGCGGTGAAGGGCGCGACGAACGCGCAAGCGGCGATCGGCATCCTCGGCGACGAGGTCTACGACGCGAACCGCGGCAAGGGGATCAACGTCCTCGCGTACAAAGCGTATGGGCAAGACCGCGCGTACTACCCGGACTCGACCTCGACGTCGTTCGACAAGCAGAACCTCCGCGACGGTCACTACACGCTGTGGTCTCCCACGGTGTACATCGCGAAGGTCGACGCCAACAACGTCCCGACGAACACGGCGGTCCACTACCTGATCGATCTCGTGCTCGGAAATCCGGCGGCGCCCCCGCCGGGCGGCACGGCGATCGACGGGCTCGCGCCGGTCGTGAAGGTCGGCCTCGTCCCCGAGTGCGCGATGAAGGTCACGCGCAACGCCGACGGCGGCGATCTCTCGCCGTTCACGCCGGCCGGCGATTGCACCTGTTACTACCTCAGCAAGATCACCGGCGCGACGGGTACGCCGGCGGGTTGCACCGCATGCACGATGGACGCGATGTGCGGCGCGGGGAAATGCAATCACGGGTTCTGCGAGCCTGACACGACGGTCGGGCCCTTCACTGGGGACGCCGGCTCGTGCTTCAGCGGGACGCCGACGACGAACGCGGAGATCGTCAACGCGTGCACCAACGCGACCGCGATCGACAAGGCCGTCGATCTCACGCCGATGAACGTCAACGGCGGCCTCGCTCCGCTGCCGTGAGGCGCGCGGCCGCCTCCGTGCTGGCGATCGCGGTGCTGGTCATCGCGGCGCCGGCGCGGGCAGAGGAGCCCGCGCCCGCGCCTCGTTCGGACTCCGACGCGATCCGCGCGGAGCTGGCGCGGCAAGCAGCGGCCATCAACAAGCTCGAGCAAGCGCGCGAGGCGCAGCCCGCCGTGCGTGTGTCGGGCTATGCGCAAGTGGACTGGACGATTCACAACCAGTCGTCCGAAGACGAGATCAACTTCGCGACGGGCGCGCCGCTCAATCAGGATCGCTTCACGCTTCGACGCGGGCACGTGCGCTTCGAGTCCGAGAAGGGGCTCGTCGCGGGCGTGCTCGAGCTCGACGCCAACACGGTCAATGGGCCGCAGGTGCGACCGATCGACGCGGAGGTGACGCTGCGTTGGCCGGAGAAGCGCAACGCGAATCTCCCTTACCTCGCGGCGAGCATGGGGCTCTTGCGCACGCCGTTCGGGTTCGAGGTCGGTGAGCTCGACAGCGTGCGCCCGTTCCTCGAGCGCGCGACGGTGCTGCGCGCGCTCTTCCCGGGAGAATTCGACGTCGGTGCGCGGTTCACCGGCGGCTATCGCTTCGCCGAGTGGGGCGTCGCGCTGATGAACGGGAGCCCGATCGGGAGCAAGACGTTCCCGACGCTCGCGCCGAGCCGCACGAAAGATCTCGTCGGTCGGCTCGGCGCGCACGTCGACGTCGCCGAGGGCGTGCGCTTCGAAGCCGGATTATCGGCCGTGACCGGCCAAGGCTTCCACCAAGGGACGCCGACGACGAAGGACGCGCTCATCTGGCGCGACGAGAACGGCGACGGCATCGTGCAAGCGACCGAGGTGCAGGTCATCCCCGGCTCGTCGTCGAGCGCGTCGCAACAGTTCCATCGCTTCGCCGTCGGCGCCGACGCGCGCCTGATCATTCGCATCCCGACTCTCGGCGACCTCGCGTTACGCGCGGAGCTCGTGCGCGGGAGCAACCTGGATCGCGGGATCGAGCCGGCGGATCCCGTCGGCGCAACGCACGATCTGCGCGAGCTCGGGTGGTACCTCGGCGCGACGCAGGAGCTCACGAAGTGGGCGATTATCGGCGCGCGCTTCGACCGCTACGATCCCGACGCCGACGCGTCGAGGCAGAGCGCGCTCGAGCTCGTGCCGGCGAGCCGCGCGTACACGACGTTCGCGATGATGGCGATGCTCCGCTACGAGACGGCGCGCCTCGTCCTCGAATACGACAAGAACGGGAACTCGCTCGGACGCGACGCGACGGGCGCGCCGGCGACCTTGGCGAACGACTCGCTGATCCTCCGCGGGCAGGTCGCGTTCTGATGCGCCGTTTTGCCTTCGCGATTACGCTCGCCATCTGCGCGCTCGCCGCGTGCACGAAGGGCGAGACGGCGGACCCGGGGCTCGGCGCGTGGCTGCGCGTGAGCGACGCGCAGTTCGTTCGCGGCGCGATGCCGTCGGGGAAGGACGACGGTCCAAAGGCGCTGTCGATCACGATGCCGACGAACACGGTGTGGCCCGGCCTCGACGGGCGATCGCTGACCGGCGCGCTCGACTCGTCGGCGGTGTCGGCGGCGATCGCGATCGACACCGACGAAGGGTATTGGATCGTCCCCGCCGGCCCGGCCGACGTCTCGACGCCGACCCTCCCGAGCTACCGCGCTTCGCTCGCGTTCTCGCCGACGCTCGCGGCGGGCAGCTACACGCTGGTCGTGCGCGCGATCGACTACGACGGATCGTTCGGCCCGCCCGCGACGCAAACGCTCACCGCGCTCGACGCGTCGCCGGCGCTCGAGCCGACCGACGCGACGCTGCTCGTCTCGCTCGAGTGGGACTCCGAAGCCGATCTCGATATCCACGTCATCGATCCGCTCGGCAACGAGATCTTCCACGGCGATCCGAGCTCGCGTCCGAAGCTCATGCCCGGCCGTCCGCCCGTCACCGACGCGGGCAGCTTCGGCTTCCTCGACGCCGACTCGAACGGCCAGTGCGTGATCGACGGGCGCCGGCGCGAGAACGTGATTTGGACTTTGCCGCCGCCGTCGGGGCGTTACGTCGTGCGTGTCGACGCGACGTCGCTCTGCGGAGCGGCGCTCGCGCATTGGACGACGACCGCGAAGCTCGACGGCGCAGACCTCGGCGGCGCGATGGGGACCGCCGTCGATGCCGATATACGCGGCGCGCACGATCGCGGCGCCGGAGTCACCGCCTTCTCCTTCGACGTGCCGTGATGCGCGCGCGCGCCGCAGCGATCGCGTGCTGTGCCTTCGCGATGCTGCGCGCCTCCCATGCGCTCGCCGCCGATCCCGATCCGGCGCCGGCTCCCGCTCCCGCTCCCGCCGCGAGCGAGGTCACCGTCCGCGCCGCGCGCCCCGCACGCGACGCGCTCGACATCGGCGTCACGGCCGCCCAAGCGCGCGCGATGAGCGGCACCCAGAACGATCCCGTCAAGGTCGTCGAGAACCTGCCCGGCATCGCGCGCCCCTCGTTCGGCGCCGGCGGCCAGCTCATCGTCTGGGGCGCCGCGCCCGGCGACACGCGCACCTACGTCGACGGCGTCGAGATCCCCGCGCTCTTCCACGGCAGCGCGATCCGATCGACGCTCAGCGGCGATCTCGTTCGCTCAATCACCCTCACGCCCGGCGCGTACGGGGCCGAGTACGGGCGGAGTCTCGGCGGCCTCGTTCGCGTCGAGACGGCGGATATGCCGCGTTCGGGAATACACGGCTTCGTCGCCGCCGACACGCTCGACGGCTCGGGGCTCATCAGCGCCGCGCCGAGCGATCGCGTTCGCGTCGGCCTCGCCGGCCGCTACGGCTGGCTCGACTCCGTCGTGAAGGGCGTCGACGCGCGCGACGTCGGCGACTACTTCGCCATCCCGCGCTACCGCGATTTTCAAGCCAAGGCGCAGATCGCGCTCCGCGACGGCGAGTCGCTCGACGCCGTCGTGTTGGGCTCGCGCGACGAGCTCTCGCGCGCGATCCCGGACGTCGATCCCGCGCGGGCGCGGGTCGAGAAGACGAGCAACGCGTTCGATCGCTTCTACCTCCGTTACCGCCGCGTGCTCGACGACGGCGCGAGCGTCGACGTCGTGCCGTACGTGGGTCGCGACACGAGCACGCTCGACGCGCGCTTCGGCGACAACCCCGCACGCCTCGACGTGTCGACGTGGCGATGGGGCGTGCGCGCGGTTCACCGCCAGCGCGCGTCGTCGAGCGTCCGCATCGCGCTCGGCGTCGACGTCGATGGATCGAACGGAAAGATCACGCGCGACGGCTCGCTCACCATTCCGCCGCGCGAAGGCGACGTCACGGTCTTCGGCCAACCGCCCGGCGGCGACGTCACGACCGACACCTGGCGCACGACGATCGTCGACGTCGCGCCGTACGCGTCGGTCGACGTCACCCTCGGCGCGCTCACGCTCACGCCGGGCGTTCGCATCGACGGCATGCTCCTCGAAGCGAGCCGGCAAACTCCACGCGTGGGCAGCACGCCGTCGATCGGTCTCTCGCACCTCGAAGGCGCGCTCGAGCCGCGCGCGTCGGCCCGATGGCGCGTCACACCCGAGCTCGCGATCCTCGGCGGCGCCGGCGTCTATCACCAGCCGCCCAACCCCGCCGACATGAGCGCGGTCTTCGGATCCCCCGGGCTCGATCCCGAGTCGGCCGAGCACGCGACGCTCGGGACGTCGCTGCGCGTGACGCAAACGCTCTCGGTCGAGACCGTGGGCTTCTACAAATGGATGGGCGACCTCGCGGTGCGCGATCCCTCGCCCACTCCCGCGCTCGCGCACACGCTGCTCCAGAACGGCGTGGGTCGAAGCTACGGCGCGCAGGTCCTCTTGCGCCAACAACCGTGGAACGGCTTCTTCGGATGGATCGCGTACACGATCTCGCGGAGCGAGCGGCGCGACGCGCCCGACGCCGCGTGGCGCCGCTTCGACTACGACCAGCCGCACGTGCTGACGATCGTCGGGACGAAAGAGCTCGGGCCGTGGAGCGTCGGCCTGCGATTCCGATACGCGACCGGTTTGCCGCGCACGCCGCTCACGGGCGCGCTCTACGACGTCAAAGACGACGCGTACCAGCCCATGTTCGGCGCGCAGAATTCGATCCGCTTGCCGGCGTTCTACCAGCTCGACTTGCGCCTCGACCGGAGCTTCGAGCTCGGCGAGTCGTCGCGCGTGCTCGTCTACCTCGAAGTCCTCAACGTGACCGCGCACGCGAACCGCGAAGAGATTGTCTACAACACGGACTTCAAGCGCCGCGGCTTCGTGACCGGGCTCCCTACCCTCGCCGTCCTCGGCGCGCGACTGGAGCTTTAGCGTGATGCGCCGTGTTTTATTCTCCGTGTTCCTGCTCGGCGTCGCGGCGTGCAAGCCAGACCTGGGACCCGGCGACTCGCTCGTGACATCGACGCGCATTCTCGCCGTGCGCGCCGACCCGCCCGAGGCCGCGCCGGGGAAGGGGGTGACGTACAGCGCGCTCGTCGCGGGCGCCGACGGAACGGTGCACGGCGCGCCGATCGTGTGGAGCTATTGCACCGCACCGAAGCCCATCGGCGAGAACAACGCGGTGTCGGCGGCCTGCTCAAACGCCGCGTCGCTCGTGCCCGCGGGAGCCGGTCCGACGATCGGCGCTCCGCCGCCGAAGGACGCGTGCAGCCGCTTCGGCCCCGATACGCCGCCCGGCGGTTTTCGCCCGCGCGATCCCGACGTGACCGGCGGCTACTACCAGCCGCTGCGCCTCGACCTCGACGGCGCCGACGCGACGTTCGAATTGATGCGTGTAACCTGCAACCTCGCGAACGCGCCGCCGGACGTCGCGAGCGCGTTCGTCGCGGCCTACACGCCGAACGCGAACCCTCGCCTCGCGCCGCTTGGCGCGAGCGTCGCCGGAGCACCGGTGGCGCTCGATGCGATCCGCGCGGGGTCGCGCGTGTCGTTCGAGGCGAGCTGGGACGCGAGCGACGCGGAGGCGTACGCGTACTACGACATCGCGAGCGAGGAGCTCGTGACGAAGCGCGAGGCGATGCGCGTGGCGTGGTACGCGACGGGCGGCGCGTTCGACTCGGAGTCGACGGGGCGCGCGGAGAACGACACGGCGACGTCGACGGCGAACGGGTGGACGGCGCCCGACGCGGTGGGGCCCATCCACGCGTGGGTCGTCTTGCGCGACAGTCGCGGTGGGATCGCGTTCGCGTCGTACGAGATCGCGGTCGTTCCGTAGTCGGCGGCGGCCCAACCGTTGGAGCCTGGCCCGCGTGCTGGTATTGGGGAGCACGGCAACGAGATGCAGAAAACGAAGAAGCGAGCAGCTCCTCTCGTCGCGACGCTCCTTGCCGCGCTCCTCACGATTCCCGCGGTCTACGCGCTGCTCCGCACGAACGACGTGCTCTTCCAAAACGAGCCGAACCCCGCGACGGTGATCTGGTCGGCGCACATCGCGATGTTCTGGCGGCTGCTCATCGGCACGTACGCCGCCGGAATGGTCGCGCCGCTCGTCTTCACCGTCGCGACCCGCGACCTCGCGCGCACGATCAAAGTGCTCTCCGTCGCCGCGCTCGTGGTCGCCGCGATGATCGGCGGCCAAGGGCTCCTCTTGCCATGATCCTCTTGCTCCGCGTGCTCGAGCGGATCCACGGCCACCTCGGCTGGCTCTCGGTCGCGGCGCTGCTCCATCCGGCGATCATCTTGCGCAACCCGAAGCGAAGAGCGCGGCTCGCCGTCGCGCTCTCGACGTCGTTCGTCGTCGCGACCGCGCTTTTGGGTGTGTACATCTACCCGGAGTATCGGCTGCGCTTGAAGCAGCGACTCTTCATCGAGGCGCCGAAGGTCGGGTGGATGTTCGAGCGCAAAGAGCACCTCGCCGTCGGCGCGGTCGCGTTCGCGCTCATCGGGTGCGTGGCTCACCTCTCGCTCGGAGCGTTCGCGGAAGAAGACACGCAGCGAACGCTCGCACGCCTCGCGCATCGCGCGTTCGTCGTCGCGTTCGCGCTCGCGGCGATCGTCGCGGGCATCGGCGTCGCGGTAGCGTCGTACAAATCGTTTTGACCATGAGACACCTTCTTCCATCGAGCGTCGTAGCCGTCGCGGTGATTGCTGCCGCCTGCACCCCCGCCGTGACGCCGGCACCCGTGGCGAGCGGCCCTTCTGCGACGAGCACGAGCGCGGTTGCGCCGCCGCCGCCGAGGCACGTCACGATTCTCATCTCGATCGACGCGCTCCGGCCCGTCGATCTCGACGACCCCAGCATCCAGCTCCCGTCGTTGCGCGCGCTCATCGCGCGCGGAGCTCGCGCCAAGAGCGCGATCAGCGTGTGGCCCTCGGTCACCTACCCCGCGCACGCGACGATGGTCACCGGCGTCGCGCCGCGCGAGCACGGGATCGTCGCCAACGGTCCGCTCGATCCCGACCTCACGAACGACGGCGGTTGGTTTTGGTACGCGGAGGACATTCACGCGAAGACGCTTTGGCAAGCCGCGAAAGAGAACGGCCTGCGCACCGCCAACGTGTACTGGCCGACGACCGTCGGCGCGGTCTTCGATTGGTCGTTCCCGCAGTACTGGCGCGCGAAGGTCGACGAAGACGACAAGCTCCTCCGCGCGCTCGCGACGCCTCACGGCCTCGGCGACGAGCTCCGCGCCGCCCAACGCGCGCTCCCCACCGAGCACCGCGACGACGTCGCGCGCACCGACGGCGCGGTGTTCTTGCTCGAGAAGAAGCACCCCGACTTCTTGCTGCTCTACCTCACGGACCTCGACACCGTCCGCCACAAGCGCGGACCCGAGAGCGACGAAGCGAAGGCGACGCTCGCGATCATCGATCGTCAGATCGGGCGCGTCGTGGCAGCGACGCACGACGACGATCTCCGCCACACGACGATCGTCGTCGTGTCCGACCATGGCTTCCGACCCGTGTCCCAATTCGTTCGCCCGCTCGCGTATCTCGCGAGCCAAGGGTTCGTGACGTTCGACGAGAGATCGGGCCGCGTCGCGCATCGTGCGGTCGCCGTGTCTTGCTCCGGCGGGATGGCCGACGTCGTCGTCACGGACGCGACGCAGCTCGACGCCGTGAAGCGCGCCGTCGACGAGCTCGCGGTCGATCCGAAATACGGAATCGAGCACGTGTATTCTGCAAGCGAGATGGCGAGCCACGGCGGCGGGTTTCCGTCGGCGCAGTGGACGCTCGAGGCGAAGAGCGGCTTCATGTTCGACTGCGCCGCGGGCGGCGACGTCGTCGGCGCGACCTCGTACAAAGGCACGCACGGCTGGCCTCCCGAGCTCCCGGAAATGCGCGCGGTCTTCCTGAGCGCGGGCGCCGGCGTGGCGCGCGGCAAGACGATCCCCGACGTGAGCCTGCTCGACGTCGCGCCGACGGTCGCGCGCATCCTTGGGATTCCCTGGGCTCTCGGGCCCGGTCACGTGCTCGACGCGATCTTCGAATGAGCGCGCGCTCGCGTAACCAACGCGTGACGTCGAAGTGGCGCGCGTCACCCGCGCGCTACGGCGTATCGAGAGCCCAGACGCTCCGCTCGGTCCAACTGTCAGGCAATTGACGCCGGCGTGCCACGGCCCGACAGTTGCTCATCGTCGATCCGCAAGTGCACGCCCGCTCCAACATGCCGTACCAACGTCGGAGCGGGGCGATCGCGACGTATGCTGCGCTTACGCTCGCAATCGTCTCAGCGCGCGAGGGAGCGGCGCTCGCGAGCGGCGGCGCGGCGAACGATGCCTACGACGACATCGGCAAAGACAGGCCGGTCGACGTCCACGCGCTTTTGGATCTCTACGCGCAGCACGACTTCAACATGGCGCCGGAAGAGGCGCCCGACCTCCACGCATTCGAGCTCCGCGACGACCAGCTCGCGCTGAACTTCGCGCGCCTCACGCTCGCGCATCGCCCGGGCCTCTTCGGCTTTCGCATCGACGCCGGCGTCGGCGACACGCCCGCTGCGTACTACCGATCGGATCCTGCGACGCTGCGCTACTCCGATGCGTCGCGCGGCTTCTCGTACGTGGAGCAGGCGTTCGTCACGTACGTCGCGCCGGCCGGGCGCGGCCTGGCCGTCGACATCGGGAAGTTCGGCACGCCGGTCGGCTTCGAAGAGAACGAGACGCCGACGAACTGGAATTACACGCGCGGGCTGCTCTTCACGCTCGCCGAGCCGACGTATCACAGCGGTGCGCGGGCGACCTATCCCCTCACCGACGATCTCGCGCTCTCCGCGTTCTGGCTCAACGGCTGGAACACGAACGTTCTCGAGGGGACGACGATGCGATCGTACGCCGCCGCCGCGTCGTGGAACGCGACGAAGAAGCTCGAGCTCTCCGGCACGTACGCGGGCGGGCTCGAGCGCGCGCCGCGACGACTCTCGGATCCAACGCTCACGTTTCGCCATGTGTTCGCCGGCACCGCGGTCTTTGCGCTGCTCTCGCAGCTGCGCTTCGCCACGACGCTCGACTACGGCCACGACGAGCGCGACGGCGGCGCGACGTGGTGGGGTGTCGGCGGTTATGTGCGCGCCGAGCCGCGCGAGTGGCTCGCGGCGACGCTGCGCGGCGAGGCGTTCGCCGATCCGCAAGCGTTCATGACGGGCACCCGCCAGCGGATCGCGGGAGCCACGGCGACGGTGGAGGTGCGCGGCGAAACGCGAAAAGTGTTCCTCATCGGGCGCGTCGAGCTCCGGCGCGATCAGTCCGACACGCGCGTGTTCGCGACACAATCGCCGCCCTTCTCCACGCGGCAAGACACGCTCACGTTCAGCATGTCCGCGACCTATTGACGACGAAGCTCCAGGCGCGAGCTCGGAGTCAGTGCAGCGCGCGAGCGTCGGCGGCGGCCTCGGACGGCAGCGAATCGCGCTGCGACTCGACCATCGGCGTGACGCGCGGGAGCTCGAACCAAAATACGCTGCCGCCGCCGCGTTTGCGCGAGACGCCGACCTTCCCGCCGTGCGCGTCGGCGATGCGCTTCACGGTCGCGAGCCCGAGGCCGAGCCCCGGTCGATCGTTGCCGGGAGCGCGCACGTAGGGCTCGAAGACCGCCGTCTCGAAGCCCGCGGGAATGCCTGGGCCGTTGTCGTCGATTTCGACGCGGACGCGCGTCTCGCTCGACCGTACGCGCACGACGATCTCGCGCACCGGCGCGTCGATGGAGTGCTTGGCGGCGTTGCCGAGCAGGTTCGACGTCATGACCCCGAGGGTGGCCGCGTCGCACGCGACGTCGCAGTCGGGGAACGGCTCGACGCGGATGGTGGGCGGTGAGTCGGGCTCGAGCGACAGGGTCTCTTCCACGGCCGCGTCGACGCTCGCGGCGACGCTCGAGCACGCGCCGCTCGCCGGGCGCGCACCCGAGCGCGCGAAGCGCAAAATACCGTGAACCATGCCGCGCGCGCGCTCGAGCGCGCGACGGGCGCGTGTCGTGGTCTCTTTCGTGGTGGGGTCGGGACGCTGGCGATCGATCGCGCCGAGGGCGAAGGTGACCGCCGAGAGTGGGCTCAACAGATCGTGCGCCACGCGCTCGCCGAACACCTCGAGCTCCGCCGCGCGACGCGTCTCGGACTCGGCCGCTTCGCGTAGCGCTTGGGTGTGGCGGCGCGCCGCGCGGATCGCGAAGAACGACGCGATCATGGCGACGAGGGCCGAGAGGCCCGCGAGGGCACTGGCGACGCCTGCCGCGGTGTGCCGCGTACGTGCGATATCCGCGCTCGCGGCGTAGGCCCCAGCGTGATTGATGTCGGCGAGCTGCGCGAGAGCGTGGTCGACCTCTTCGACGGCGGCGTCGACGTCTTCGTGAAGCGCGGCGCGACGCTCTTCGGGCGCGCCGGTACGCGCCGCGTCTGTGAGCTCGCGCATGGCGTCGTCGAGCCACTTGAGGGCGGGGCGGAGGCGCTCCGCCGTGGCCTCGTGCTCGCCCGGGTACTCCGGTGTTTCGCCGGCCAGGCGGACTTCGTTCTGGAATTCGTCGCGCATGCGCCCGGCGTGGGCGAGCGTCGCGTCGAGCGAGCGGCCGCCGGAGCGCTGGAGGACGTCGGCGTCGCGCTGGACGCGGCGGAGCTGGGTGCGGGCGTTCATCAAGTGCTGCACGCTGGGAAGCGCGTTGATGTCGAGGCTCGCGGTGTCTTCGTCGATCGAGGCGCCGGCCTGGTGGGCCGCCAGGGTGGCGCCGACGGAGACGACGGCGACCACGCCGAACGCGATCGGAAGCTGGTAAATCCCTTTGCTCTTTTCGGCGGACCGCATCGTGATGTGGCGACTAGCATGCCACATGCCCTGCCGGCGCCGCCAAACCGTCAGAATTTGCACATGATCGTCGCGGGCGCGCTCACTCGCCCTCATTCGCCGGCGAGCCGCTTTGCGCGGGCCCGAATGGTCGCGGCGTCGTCGCTCGAGCCGGCGCGGACGCGGACGATGAAGCCGTCTCCGCTCGAGTCGACCTGCACGCCGACGTTTCGCCCTGGTAACCCATAGGGATCGTCCGCTCGAGCCTCGACCTCACCCGCGGCGACGCGGGCGGCATGGCACTCGAGGGCCCGCGCCAAGAGCTCGCGCGTCATGCCACGAGCGGGGCGCAAGTAGACGCGCGCGCCGCCTGGCTGTGCCGTCCACTGATTCTTTGGAGGCGCTTGCACCAACGTGCTCTCCGCCTCTTCGCCTTCGACGCTCGCCGGGTCGAGCGCCGCTGCCACGTCCGACTCGGAGACGTTCGCACACCGATTCACGACGAACGCGTGCGCGCGCGCGACTGCGTCGTTCGCGTGCGTGCCGCCACACCCCACTAGGAACGCGCCCGCGAAGGCGACTGTGTACCGACCGCGAGTGACCATGACGACCTCGCGAGCAATCTACGACTCCGCACATCAAAGAGTGATTAAGACGACGTCGCGAGACTGCTCGACTCATTAGGAATCCGTAAAGGCCAAAAGCCCGCACTGGTCTTAACGGACTCTTTATCGAGCGCAGGCTTATACATGAGTCGACTCGGCGCGTGGGGGCACCGCCGGATCGGCACGGAGAGCTTCGATGCACTCGTGGGTCCGCTGTTCGATGGCGTGCGCGCTCTTGGGAGCGGCGCTGGTTCCTTCCGTTGTAGGCGCTCAGCAACCGCCGCCCCAGCAACCGCAGAAGGCGCTGCAGGCGCAGCAAGCGCAGGCGCCCGTGGCGGCTCCGCCCGCCGAGGAGAAGCCGGCGGAGCCGTTCGCGTTCGGCGACTTCACCTGGCTCAATGGGACTAGCCGCCAGCACAAGGCCATTCTCGATACGCCCTACTTCACGCCGGAATTCCTGCTCGACGTCAACTACACGTCGTCCACCAATGCCCCGATCGACAACACGGTCGTCGGCTCGACGACGCTCTCGCGAAACAACGAATTCGCCCTTCAATTCCTCGGGCTCGGCGGCGACTTCCACTACGGCGCCGCCCGCGCCCGCGTGATGACCCAGCTCGGCAACCGCTCGACGGTCGTTCCGCGCAACGACCTCAGCACGCTGCGCGGCCAATACGATCTGATGACGGCGCTTCGCTACATCAGCGAAGCCTACGGGGGTGTGCACCTCGACGTCATGCACGGGATCAACATCGACGCCGGCATCTTCATGTCGTACGTCGGCCTGTTCTCGTACGACAACTTCGAGAACTGGATGTACCTCCCGTCGTACACCTCGGACAACACGCCATGGTTCTTCAACGGCATTCGCATCCAGACGTTTCCGAGTGACAAGCTGAAGATCGAGCCGTGGATCATCAACGGCTGGCAGACGTACGGCAAGTTCAACTCGATGCCCGGCTTCGGGATGCAAATCCTGTATCGGCCGACCGAATCGGTCTCGGTCCTGACCAACGACTACGTGGGGTGGGATACCGCGAACAACCCCGGTCGCTTCCGCTTCCACAGCGACAACAGCGCCCTCGTTCGGTATTACAACGATCCGAACAACAAGCTCTTCCCGCGTGCAGCCTTCTCCGTCACTGCCGACATTGGCGGCGAGTTTGGCGACGGGGTGACGGCGTTCGGGGGAAGTGGGACAGAGGGGAGCTGCTCGTCGGCCACGCCGTGTACCCAGCAGTTCTTGAGCTGGATGGCTTACAACCGGTTCTGGTTCTTCGACGGGCTGCTCGCGTTCACGGCCGGCGGCGGCATGATGCACAACCCCGGGCGATACCTGATCCTCGCGCCCACCGGCCAGGCCTCGCCGCTGCCACAGCCGCTGAGCACGGGCAACGTTGGGTACGTTCCCACGACGGCGCCCTACGACACCAACCCAGGAACGAAGTTCGACGCATGGGACGTGGGCGCCGGCTTCCAATACATGCCGAATGAGCTCATCACCTACGATCTCGAGCTCAGTCGCCGCGCGAGCTCCGTGCCGTACTTCGCGGGCCACGGCGGAGTGACCTCACCCGATGGGTACGTATCCACGCCGACCCCTGGCGGCTGGCGGCCCGACCTCGTCAAGTCGGACCTTCGGATCATCGCCGCGCTGCTCGTGCGCTTTTAGTCCCACTGGGAGCTCGTCATGAAAGCACGTTCTTCGAACCATCGGCTCTCGCTCGTGATCCATCTCCTGTTCGTCGTCGGCGCCATTGCGGCTATTGCCGTGCTGATGAACGGCTGCGATGGCGGCCGCGAGGGCGAGCGCTGCATTCCCAACCTAAGCCACAACGACTGCGGGGGTGGGCTCACGTGCATGCAGCCCGCGACCTGTGTCGAGAGCTATTGCTGCCCCGAAGACCCAACCACCAGCACCAACCCGTTCTGCAACGGCCAGGGGTGCCCAGCAGCTTTGGACGGTGGGACCGATGACGCCGCCGGCGCGGACGCGGCCTCGGCAACCGACGGCGCCGGTGAGTAACCCGGCGCGGGCTTCGCTTTCGATGAAGGGTGGAGGTCTGCGATGATGGACGTCTTCTTTCTGGCGGTAATCGCGGTGTTGTTCCTCGCGACCGCAGGACTGGTCCGCATCTGCGGTCGCGTCTAGGCCGGCCATGGATCCGCTCCACGTCATCGGCGGGATCGTCGCGCTCGCGCTCCTCGTCTACCTCACGTTCGCACTGCTCAAACCGGAGCTCTTTTCGTGACCGCGCGAGGCTATCTGCAAATCGCGGTCTTCCTCGTCTTGCTCCTGGGGCTGGCGAAGCCGCTCGGTACCTACATGGCGAAGATCTACGGCGGCGAGCGCACGTTGGCTTCGCGCCTGCTCGGCCCGGTGGAGCGCGTCTTCCTTCGAGCCATGGGCGTGAGGCAAGACACCGAGACCGATTGGAAGACCTACGCGTTTGCGATGCTCTTCTTCAACGTCTTCGGCCTCCTCGCCGTCTACGCGCTCCAAAGACTCCAGGCTTCCCTGCCACTCAATCCGCAGGGCCTGCCCAACGTCACGCCCGATCTCGCGTTCAACACCGCCACGAGCTTCGCGACGAACACCAATTGGCAAAGCTACGGGGGCGAGACGACGCTCGGCTACCTCGTTCAAATGCTGGGTCTGACCGTCCAGAACTTCGTCTCGGCGGCATCGGGGATGGCCGTTCTCGTCGCGGTCATACGCGGATTCACGCGCAAGACGTCGCAGACCGTCGGCTGCTTCTGGGTCGATCTCGTCCGCGGCACGCTCTATGTCCTTCTCCCCATCTCGATCGTCTTCGCGGTGTTTCTCATCTCGCAGGGTTGCGTCCAAACGTTCGCGCCCTACGCCAGCGAGCCGCTTCTTCAGATCACCAAAGCGGCGGATGGCAGCACGGTGTCCGATACCCTCGTCGCCCTCGGCCCAGCGGCCTCGCAGATCGCGATCAAAGACTTGGGGACGAACGGCGGCGGCTTCTTCAACGCAAACTCGGCGCACCCGCTCGAGAACCCGACGCCGCTCTCGAATTTCGTCATCACGCTTTCCATCCTGCTGATTCCCGCCGCGCTTTGCCACACGTTCGGTCGCATGGTGAAGGACGCGCGCCAGGGCTGGGCCTTGCTTGGCGTCATGTTCGTCATCTGGCTGCCACTCCTTTACGTGTGCGTTAGCCAAGAACAGGCCGGCAATCCTGCGTTTACGTCGCTCGGAATCGATCAGGTCGCGAGCGCGCTTCAGGCGGGCGGCAACATGGAGGGCAAGGAAGCACGCTTCGGCATCTCCGCTTCCGCCCTCTACGCGTGCGCCACGACCGCCGCCTCGAACGGCAGCGTCAACTCCATGCACGACTCGTTCACGCCGCTCGGCGGGCTGGTCCCGATGTGGCTCATTCAGCTCGGCGAAATCGTCTTCGGCGGCGTGGGCTCCGGTCTTTACGGCATGTTGATGTTCGCGGTCATCGCCGTCTTCGTCTCGGGCCTCATGGTCGGGCGCACACCGGAGTATCTCGGCAAGAAGATCGAAGGTTACGAGATGAAGATGGCGTCGCTGGTCGTGCTCGTTCCGGCGGCCACCGTACTGGTCTTGACGGCGCTCGCCGTCGTTCTGCCGGCAGGAAACGACGCGATCGCCAACCCCGGCGAGCATGGCTTCAGCGAAGTGCTCTATGCGTTCTCCTCGGCCGCGAACAACAACGGCAGCGCGTTTGGAGGGCTCACGGTCGCACCGCCCGACAAGCCGATGACCCCACTCTTCTACAACACGGCGCTGGGCATCGCGATGTGGCTGGGGCGCTTCTGGATCAAGGTGCCCGTGCTCGCGCTGGCCGGGGCACTGGCGAAGAAGAAGCTCGTACCACCCTCCGCCGGGACGCTCCCGACACACAATTTGCTCTTCGTCGTGATGCTCGTCGGTGTCGTGGTCATCGTCGGAGCGCTGACCTTCATCCCTGCATTGGCGCTCGGCCCCATCGTCGAGCATCTCCACGCGCACCCCTAACGGGAGAGGGTCCGAGTCCCATGACCGCGGAAGCCGTAGTCAAGACAGCACGCCAAGCCAAGGCGAGGCCGCTGTTCGACGCCCCGATCGTCAAGCGCGCGATTGTCGAGGCCTTCAAGAAGCTCGATCCCCGTCACCAGCTCCGCAATCCCGTCATGTTCGTGGTCGAGGTGGGGAGCTTCTTCACGACGGTCTTGTTCTTCCAAGCGCTGGTCGGAAAGGGTGAGGCCCCCGCGGGATTCATCCTGGCGATCTCGCTTTGGCTGTGGTTCACCGTGCTCTTCGCGAACTTCGCCGAGGCGATGGCCGAGGGCCGTGGGAAGGCCCAGGCGGACACGCTGCGAAAGGCGCGCAAAGACATTCCCGCCAAACAGATCGCGCAACCTGCTCGCGACGCCGCGCGGAGCCCCGTCCTCGCGTCGCAGCTCCGCAAGGGAGACTTCGTGATCGTCGAGGCGGGCGACTTCATCCCGGCGGACGGCGAGATCGTCGAGGGCGTGGCATCGGTCGACGAGAGCGCGATTACCGGCGAGAGCGCGCCGGTGATCCGCGAGAGCGGGGGGGATCGCAGCGCAGTGACTGGGGGCACGCGCGTGCTCAGCGACTGGCTGATCGTGCGCATTACGACCAATCCGGGCGAGACGTTTCTCGATCGCATGATCGCGATGGTCGAGGGGGCGAAGCGGCAGAAGACGCCGAACGAGATCGCGCTCGACATTCTAGTGGCTGCGCTGACGATCATTTTCCTCCTGGCGACGGCCACCCTCCTCCCCTATTCGCTGTTCAGCGTGAAGGCCGCGGGGCAGGGCACGCCCGTCACGATGACGGTGCTGGTTGCGCTCCTCGTCTGCCTCATCCCGACCACCATTGGGGGCCTGCTCTCGGCGATTGGAATCGCGGGGATGGACCGTATGATCCAAGCCAACGTGATTGCGACGTCGGGCCGCGCAGTCGAAGCGGCAGGCGACGTCGACGTGTTGCTGCTCGACAAGACGGGCACGATCACCCTCGGCAATCGCCAGGCGACGGCGTTCCTCCCCGCGCCCGGCGTCTCCGTCGAAGAGCTCGCGGACGCCGCCCAGCTCTCATCGCTCGCCGACGAGACTCCCGAGGGGCGCAGCATCGTGGTGCTGGCGAAAGAGAAACACGGCATTCGCGAGCGCGATGTTCACGCGCTCAAGGCCGCTTTCGTCCCGTTCACCGCGCAGACGCGCATGAGCGGCGTCGACATGGTGGGGCGCGAGGTGCGCAAAGGCGCGGCCCAGTCGGTCGAGGATTACGTGCGCTCCAAGGGCGGAGAGTTCCCCGGCGAGGTGCGCGCCACCGTCGACACGGTCGCGAAAGCGGGCGGGACGCCGCTCGTCGTGGCCGAGTGGAGCCATTCGGGGTATCGCGACCACGACCACGGCGGGGCCAGGGTGGTCGGCGTGGTGCAGCTCAAAGACATCGTCAAAGGGGGGATCAAAGAGCGGTTCGCCGAGCTTCGCCGAATGGGGATCAAGACCGTGATGATCACCGGCGACAACCCGCTCACCGCCGCGGCCATCGCCGCCGAAGCCGGCGTCGACGACTTTCTCGCGCAGGCCACTCCCGAAGCGAAATTGAAGCTCATTCGCGAGCACCAAGGCGGCGGCAAGCTCGTCGCGATGACCGGCGACGGCACGAACGACGCGCCGGCGCTGGCCCAGGCCGACGTCGCGGTCGCGATGAACACCGGCACGCAGGCGGCCAAAGAGGCCGGCAACATGGTCGACCTCGACTCCAACCCGACGAAGCTCATCGAGATCGTCGAGATTGGAAAGCAGCTCCTCATCACCCGCGGCGCGCTCACGACCTTCAGCATCGCGAACGATATCGCCAAATACTTCGCAATCATCCCGGCGGCCTTCGCGACCACCTACCCGGCGCTGAATCGGCTCAACGTCATGCACCTCGCGTCGCCCGACAGCGCGATCCTGTCCGCGGTGATTTTCAACGCGCTCGTCATCGTGTTCCTGATTCCGCTCGCGCTCCGCGGCATCCAGTACCGCGCCGTCGGCGCCGCGGCCCTCTTGCAACGAAACCTGCTGATTTACGGCCTCGGCGGCGTCGTCGTGCCGTTCGCCGGGATCAAAGTGATCGACATATTGCTCGTCGTCCTCCACCTCACTTGAGGCATGCCATGCTCGCCCAAGCCCGCGCCGCGCTCGTCGCGCTCGTTACTCTGACCCTTTTGACAGGGGTGGCCTACCCGCTCCTGATCACGGGAATCGGGCACCTGGCGTTTGCGCGTCAAGCCGAGGGCAGCACGGTCATGCTGAAGGGCCAGCCCGCCGGGTCTTCGCTCTTGGGGCAGCCTTTCGACGACCCGAGGTATTTCTGGTCGCGCCCGTCGGCGACCGGGCCATTCCCTTACAACGCCGGCGCATCGACGGGTTCGAATCAGGCCCCGACGAATCCCGCGCTAATCGATGCGGTGAAGGGGCGGATCCAGGCGCTCCGGGACGCGGATCCGGACAACAGGACACCAATTCCGGTCGATCTGGTGACCGCCTCCGGCAGTGGGCTGGATCCAGACATCAGCCCCGCCGCCGCGTATTACCAGGCTGCGCGGGTAGCTCGCGCGCGGGGCCACATGGATGTGGTGCGAGTCAAAGCACTGGTCGCGAAGCACACCGACGGCCCGACTCTCGGGTTCCTCGGCGAGCCGCGTGTGAACGTGCTCGAGCTGAACCTCGACCTCGACGCGCTCGCACCATGACTCCGCCGACTCTACGCTCCCGAAACTCGGAGCTCGTGCGCGCCTCTTAATGCCTTTTTTGCACCGGCCTCGTCATCCTGTCTCTCCACGGAGGCCACACCGGCATATGACCTATCCAGTAGCGAGTCATGTCATTCGGGTCGCAGCCCGCAACATGCGTTGGGAGGTGTCCGTCGACGGCAGGACGCGGCGGATGATCGATTGGCTCTGCACGAAGGAGCGCGCGACCGAGCACGCGCTCGAGATCGCGCGAGAGCTCGTCAGCGCGCCATCGTCCGAATCGGTCGACGTCATCATCGAGGACGGTAGCCCGTACGAGCCATCCGCTGACGAAGACGCACCTCGCATTCGCTTGCGGTCGCGCGCGCATTGAGCCCGAGCACCGTGACACCTTACCGCACCCCTGCCCCGCCGCCTCCCCAGCGTCCGCGCCTCGTTCGCGAGCCGCGGCGCGGGCCGCCCATCGCCCCCCCTGCTCCTCGTAGCGACGGCGCTGGGGATTAGCGCGGTGGCGCGCATCTCGAGCGGCCACGGCCCTGGGATGGGCGGGCTCCTCGGCGTCGTCGCAGTCATCCTTGGCATCTGGCTCGCGAACCGCGCGCGTCGACGGTAGGCCTACCCGCGCCGTCTTTACGGAATCTTGATCTCATGGACCGTAACCTCATGGTGCGGGCGCCATGGCGGAGACGGTTCCATCCTCGCTCCAAGCTCACGCGCCGCGCACCGGCGTAACGGCTCTCGCCACTGTCGTGGAGCTCGGCACTCAGATCGATCTCTGACAGCGCGGTACAATGAATCATGAGCGGCGAGCGCCCCGATCCCGACGAGCTCCTCGCGCGTGCGCGCGAAGAAGAGGCGAGCGCAAACCGAGGGAGACTCACCATCTTCTTCGGAGCGGCGCCCGGGGTGGGAAAGACCTACGCGATGCTGGAGCAGGCGCGCTCCGACCGAGATCTCAAGCGCGATGTCGTCGTCGGCATCGTCGAGACCCACGGGCGATACGACACTGGCGCGCTGCTGATTGGGCTCGAGCTCCTCCCCCGACGCAAGGTCCAACATCGCGGTGTGACGCTGAGCGAGCTGGACCTCGACGCGGCTCTCGCGCGCAAGCCTCGGCTCATCCTGATAGACGAGCTGGCCCACACCAACGCGCCGGGATCGCGCCACAACAAACGATGGCAGGACGTCGAAGAGCTGCTCGACGCCGGCATCGACGTCTACACCACCCTGAACGTCCAGCACCTCGAGAGCCTCAACGACGTCGTCGCGCAGATAACCGGCGTCGTCGTGCGAGAGACGGTGCCCGACGTCGTGCTCGAGCGGGCGCACGACGTGAAGCTCATCGACTTGCCACCCGACGATCTCGTCGAGCGCTTGCAAGAGGGCAAGGTGTATGTCGGCGATCAGGCGGTGCGCGCCGCCGAGAACTTTTTCCGCAAGGGGAACCTGATTGCGCTCCGTGAGCTGGCGCTCCGCCGCACCGCCGCGCAAGTCGACAAAGAAATGGACTCGTATCGACGCGCGCACGGCATCGACCGAACGTGGGCGACCGGCGATCGACTCCTCGTGTGCGTGAGCCCGAGCCCAGCGTCGGCGCCGCTCATACGCGCAGCGCGGCGCATGGCAGGTGACGCGAGGGCGGAATGGATCGCCGCCTATGTCGAGACGCCGGCGGCGCTTCGGCTCTCGAAGGCCGCGCGCGATCGTGTCGCGTCGCACTTGCGCCTCGCCGAGAGGCTCGGCGCCCAGACGGTGACGCTCGCAGGGGAAAACGCCGCCGAGGCGACGATCGAGTACGCCCGCAAGCGCAACGTCACGCGGATCGTCGCGGGCAAGCCAACCCATGCACGCTGGCGCGATCTGCTGAGGCCCTCGTTTCTCGAGGAGCTCGTGCGCACGAGCGGCCCGATCGACGTTCAAATCATTTCGGGCGACGAAGCAAGGCCCGCAGTGGCTACGTCGGCCGCCGACGTCGTCCGATCGCGAATCCAATGGGGCTCGTACGCCGCGTCGATCGGCGTCGTGGTGTTCGCGACCATTGCAGCTTGGCTCATGTTCGGCGACCGACTCGCGGACGTCGTCATGGTCTATCTGCTCGGCATCGTCCTCGTGTCGATGCGCTTCGGTTACGGGCCGTCCCTCTTGGCCGCGGTGCTCAGCGTCGTTGCCTACGACTTCTTCTTCATTCCGCCCTATTACACCTTCGTCGTCGCCGATCTGCGCCACTTCGTCACGTTCGCCGTGATGTTCTTCGTGGCGATCGTCATCAGCTCGCTCACCAAGCGCGTGCGCGAGCAGGCCGACGCAGCGCGCAGGCGCGAGCTCCGAACCTCCGCGCTCTACGCGATGACCAGAGAGCTGGCCAGCACCCGCTCGGTCGCGAAGCTGCTCGACGTGGCAGCCCGCCACCTCCACGACGTCTTCGAGAGCCAGACCGCAGTCCTCCTGCGCGTCGACGACGCGCTCGCCCCCGCGTATGAAGGCCCTCACGCGCATGGCGTCGACGAGAAGGAGAAAGCCGTCGCCGACTGGGTGTGGCGACACGTCCGGCCCGCCGGGCTGACGACCGACACGCTGCCTCTTTCGAAAGCGCTCTACGTGCCACTCCCCGGCTCCCGCGGCGTCATCGGCGTGCTCGGCGTCGTCCCCGCGGATCCGACCCGGTTCGTCGATCCGGATCAACGCCAGCTCCTCGAGACGTTCGCGAGCCAGATCGCCTCGGCAGTCGAGCGAGCGCAGCTCGCCGAACGCGCACGAAACGCGCAGCTACGCGCCGAGAGCGACCAGCTACGGAATGCGCTCCTGTCGTCGGTCTCCCACGATTTGCGCGCTCCGCTGGCCGTCGTCGCCGGTGCGGCCAGCACGCTGCTGGAAGGCCATAGGGGCAGCGACGATCACGAGCTCGTCGAGACCATCGCCGAAGAGGCCGAGCGGTTGAGCCGCCTCGTGGAAAACCTGCTCGCGATGACTCGACTCGAGTCCGGCGCGGTCAAGCTGAAGAAAGAGTGGCAGCCTCTCGAAGAGGTCGTTGGCGCCGCCCTCACTCGGCTCGAGCGGCGACTCTCCGGGCGCGAGGTCACCGTCAGGCTGGCGCCGGACCTTCCACTCGTCCCGCTCGACGCGGTGTCGATTGAGCAAGTGTTGATTAACCTCCTCGAGAACGCGATCGAATACACCCCGAGGAGCAGCCCCATCGAGATCGACGCAAACCCAATCGACGGGGGAGTCGAAATGGCGGTCTTGGATCGCGGGCCGGGTATTCCCGCAAGCCAGAAGCAGAGAATTTTCGACAAGTTCGAGCGCGCTCGCGACGGAAAGACCGGCATCGGCTTGGGTCTCACCATCTGCCGCGGCATCGTCGCGGCGCATGGCGGGCGGGTTTATGCGGAGGACAGACCGGGCGGAGGAGCTGCGTTCCGATTCACGCTACCCGTCGAAGGGCCGCCGCCGCGCGTGGATCTCGGAGAGCCCATGGGGCTCAGCGCACCGTGATGAGCCGCGCGCGCGCGTGTGGGTATTCACATGAACCAACTGACGACCAGGCCGACGGTCGCGGCGAAGATCGTCACTGTCGTGAGCCCACCCAGGATGTTGACGGCTCGACCGTTCACCTGCTCGCCCATGATGTCGCGACGATTCGTCATGAGCAGAATGAGGAGCAAGAGGGGTGGGGTCGAGAACCCTTGGACGATTCCGGACCAGACGAGCATCTTCATGGGATTGAGGCCGAGGAAGCTCACCCCCATCGCCAACACCGTGACTGCGCCGATGATGGCGTAAAACCCTTTCGCTTCACGCGGTTTCGCGCCGAGCCCGTACCGCCAGCCTGCAGCCTGCGCGACATCGTAGGCGGCGCCGGCCGTCATGACGGGCACGGCGAGGAAACCGACGCCGACGATGCCGATGGCGAAGAGGAGCTCCGCTCCCTTGCCTGCGATTGGCTCCAGTGCGCGTGCGGCGTCGGCTGCCGAGGAGATGTCGTGGTGGCCTGCGCTGTAGAGCGTCGAAGCCGTCGACAGCATGATGAAGTACATGATGACGTTCGCGAAGATCATGCCGACCACGACGTCGCGTCGCGTGCGCCGGAGCTCTGCGTCCGTCAGTTGTTTTCTTCGTTGCGACGGGTTCTTGCGACCAAGGGCGATCTCCTCTTCGACTTCTTCGTTCGACTGCCACGTGTAGATGTACGCCGAGAGGGTAGTGCCGATGATCGCGACCAGCAGCGACAAGGACTCTTTGTCGAATCGCAAGTGGGGCATCAAGGTCCCTTCGATGATCGGCAAGAGTGCCGGCTTGGCGAAGATTGCTGCGCCGACGTAAGCGAGGAGCGAAAGCGCCATCCACCGAAAGAGGTTGCGAATGAACGTGTAAGACGCCCAGATCTGCAGCGCGAGGACGCTTGAGCCAATCCCGACGACCACGAGGCGGAAGGGCACGCCCGGCATCAACACGTCGACGGCAGCCGCCATACCTCCGATGTCGGCGCCGGCCTCGATCGTGTTGCCGATCAGCACCGCGACGAGCAGCGAGTACAGGAGCCAGCGCGGGTAACAGTCGTGAATCACCTGGAAGAGCCCACGGCCCGAGACTCGGCCCAGCTTGGCCGATAGATACACGACAGCGCACATCATCGGCAGGGTTGCCGGCGCGGTCCAAAGGAAGGACGGGCCGAGCTTCGCTCCCGCCGCGGCATAAGTGCCAATCGCCGAGCAGTCGTCGTCGGCGGCCCCGGTGATGAGGCCCAAGCCCAGCGTCCGAATGACCTTTCTTCCGCGGTGGCGCGACTCGTCGTTCGGGCGATCCGTCGACGAGTGAGGCGTCTCGGGCGCCGTTGGCTGATGGGTCGACAAGATCAGGACAGCGTGCGACTCGCGTGCCGCGGGCGGCAGGCCACCGAGGGTGGGTCTGTTCAAAATGTGTTGCGCTCGAGCCGCTGTCGGGTAAAACGGAATTTAACGAATTGCAGACATGAGACGAACGGGTACCCCCATGAGACCTCGCCTTCTTCCCAAGGTTGCCGCCGCTTGCGTCGTAGCGATGGCGCTCTTCGCTTGCTCCGAAGACGATCGGCCGAGCCCCCTGCCCGCGATCGATGCGGGCATTTTCGATACGGGAATGACGCCGATCGACTCGGGCGCGGCCGACACCAACGGAGGCACGGGGTTGCGGCCCTTCGTTCCGCCCTCCGACCCGGGAGGGGGCGGTGTGTTGTTCGCGGCTTCCGGCGAAGTATTGGCTTTGAGCGGATACCCATTTCCGCCTGCGTCGATGGACGATCCCGCGTTCGTCGATGGCTGGGAGGTCAAGTTCGACAGGCTGCTCGTGACCGTCGACAAGATTCGACTCTCCAGCGCGCCCGATACCGCCCCAGGCGATCAATCGCAGACGGGCGCGATCGTCGCCGAGGTCGACGGCCCTTGGGCGATCGACTTGAGCAAGGACGATCCGAGCTACTTGCCTGGGAAGGGCGGAGCCGGCGAGCGTGCCGCGCCCATCGCGGCGCTCACGACGCAGAACAAGAACGGCGATGCGGCTTTTCCCACCGATGGAACGCGCCTCGCGTTCGGCTTCGACACGATCGAGGCCACGGCCGAGGCCCTGAACGTCAATCTAGGCCCCGCTGGCCTCGCGGATTACCAGCAGATGGTGACGGACAAGTGCGTCGTCTTGTACGTGGGGACTGCCACCTTCAAGGGCCAGACGTGCACGCCCGCGGATCCAGAATTCGACAGGCTGCCGAAGAGCGTCGACTTCCACCTCTGCTTCAAGTCGCCCACTTCGTACCTGAATTGCCAAAACCCAGACAACGATCCGGCCTCGCCCTTCCCCAACGAGGAGCATCAGCGCGGCATCGCGTTCAAGACGAACGCATCGGTCGTCGCGCAGATGACGATCCACACGGATCACCCGTTTTGGGAGAACACGCTCCACGACCAGCCGGCACACTTCGATCAATTCGCTGCGCGGGCGGTCGGCGCGAACGCCGCGACCCCAACGGTCACCCTCGAGATGACGAAGGGCGTCGACTTTACCGCGTTCACCGATGCGCTTGGAAACAAGCTTCCTTGGCGGTCGTGCCTCGCGACGTACACGCCGCCGGGGACTGGGCAGATGTTCTTCAACCCCGAGACCGTTCCTACCGAGCCACCCAGCGGCGACCCCGCGAAGGGTCTTCGCGACTACTATGATTTCTCGACCTACGATCAGAGCACGCAGGGGCACCTCAACTCCGATGGCCTCTGCTTCGTGGGCAGGGCGTATCCCTCCCCCAAGTAGGGATTGCTACTGCCAGGTTCGCTTGCTGCCAGCGTCGCTTACTGCCAGCGGCGCTTACTGCCAGCGGCCGTCTTTGTCGCGCACCTTCGAGCTCAGCTCGTCGAACCATCTCATGACGTCCGCCCAGCCTCTCGCGGTGACGGCGCCGAGCTCCTTCGCCGCCGCGCGCTTGTCGGGCGCTTGCTCGAACGCCATGTGACCGTCAATCAAGCTCCGGATGGTCTTTCGGAGCGCTTCGATGCGCTCGGCGGTGGCCTCCGCGACGAGCCGCTCGTCGACGAGCAGCTCCTCGACGTTGCCGAGCGCTAAGACCACTGCGCCCGCCCGTGGAGCGCTATCCGGCGGAAGCTGGGGTGCCGAGTCGCTCGGGAGCGCCGCGACGATCTCGCGCTCGATCGATAGGAGAAGCGCGTGCACCGCGACCTGGAGGCGCGCAAGGCGAACGCTCGATTCACCAGGCGATGCGGGCTGCATCAGCGCTTCTCTACCAATGAACAGTCCACCTTCTAGGCGTAGGAGCCTCATCGTGTAGGTGTCAACGTGGCAAAAGGCCACATAACACCGGCCCCCACATCGCAGCGTGTCCTGCTCGCGTGCGACGGCACATCTTGTCAGTGGCGGTGCTCGTGGTGCACGTCAGGCGCGTGCTCGTGCTCGTGAGTGACGGCCGTATGGGTATGCGAGTGGCTGTGCGCGCCGATTACCGCAGGATCATGAGGGTGATCATGATGGCCGTCGTCGTGGGCATGCGCGTGATCGTGCTCGATGGGGTCGTGCGTGTGCGCGTGCCCGTGTTTCTCCGAGGCGTGGAGGTAGACCGCGGCCGCGAAGAGTGTCCCCGCCACCAGCGTCGCCGAAGTCGCGCAGCCGTCGCCCATGAGCCACGCGAGCCCGGCGCCCGCGAAGGGAGCGACCGCGAAGACCGACCCAGTCCGCGCTGCGCCCATTCGACGTTGCGCGAGAAGATACAAACGCAGGCTCAATCCGTACCCCGTCGCACCGCAAACCAGCAGCGCGACGACGCTCGTCGCCTTCGGCCATGGCTCTCGAAACCCGACAGCGAGAGCCGCGGTGAACGCCGCGCCAAAGAGAGCCTTTCGCGCGATGACACCCATGGGGTCGAGATCGGCGAGCGGTCGCGTCAGTGTGTTGTCGGCCGCCCACGCGAGCGTCGCCGCGAGAACCGCGAGCAGGCCCCATTGCGCGCCCATCGCGCCCGTCGCGCCGGCCGACCCCGCGACGACGAGGACACAACCGCCGGCGAGAACGAGCGACGCCGCGACCCACGCGCGGGCGCCCAGCACCTCGCCGTAGAACAGACGCGCAAGGAGCACGGTCAGAACGGCTTCGGAGCTCAATAGGAGAGATGCGCTCGCCGTGTCTGCGTGCTGAAGGCCCCAAGCAAGAGCCGTTGGAGCGACCACGGCGCCCGCAATCGCAAGGGCTAGGATGCGCGGCAGGTCGGCTCGGCGTACGCGTGCCTCCGCACCCGCGCGTTCGCGCCAGAGCACCGCAACGAGCGCGGCCCCGGCATAGAGGAGGCACGCCGTCGTGAACGGACCGATGCGTTTACCGAAGCGGTGCACGAACGGTGTCGTGCTCCCGAACGCCGCCGCGGCTGCGACGGCGAGGAGCACTCCCATCGCGATCGGCGAGCGCTTCATGGGTACAGCATGACCCGCGTTGCTGCCTGCTGGCGAGCGATCAAAGGTCATCCGACACGAGTCAGCGCGAAGCCCACTACCCCCGCGGCGGCGATGAGCACGGGCTCGGGTAATCGCTTTACCTTCAGCAGCAAGCCGAGGGTCGCGAGCGCGATGAGCGCCGTCGTGACATCGACGAGCGCGCGCCGCCCGAGCACGAACGCGGACCCCGCGATCGCGCCGGTCGCCGCGGCCGTCACGCCCGAGACGAATGCCTTCAATCGCGGCCCGGCGCGCCGGAGCCGTTTGGCGGCGAGCACCACGACGAGGTACGGCGGTAGGAACGTGCCCGCGCCCGCGAGCACGGCCCCCAGTGGTCCGCCCGCGATGTAGCCAATGAAGCCCGCGGTAATCACGACCGGCCCGGGTGTGATCATCGCGACGGCGACTGCGTCTCGGAACTGCGCCTCCGTGAGCCATGCATGCTCGTGAACGACACCGTCGTAGAGAAACGGGACGATCGCGAGGCCGCTCCCGAAGACGAAGGCGCCGGCCTTGGTAAAGAACCAAGCGATGTCCAAGAGCGTCGACGTCGACGCCGCGCCGTGCGCGCCCGTGACGAGCAGCGGAGGGAGAAGAATCAGCGCCGAGGGAGCCCCTCCCCGCCACGGCGGCGACTTCACGAAGAGCATGATCACGCCGCACGCGAGAATGACCAGGACGATCTCACGCTGCGTGATCGCGGTGATCGCCGCGCACACGGCGGCCATCCCCCAGAGCCAGGGATCGCGCGCCAGCGTCATTTTGCCGAGCTTCGCTGCGCTGCGCGCGACGATCGCAATCACCGCTGCGCCGACGCCGTAAAACACACCCTGCATCCAGGGCAATCCGCCGAAGCGCAGATACGTCCACGCCAGGCCCAACACCATCACGAAGGAAGGGAGCACGAACGCAATCCCGACGGCCGCGGCGCCGAGCGCCCCACCACGGACCCAGCCGAGATACATCGCAAGCTGCGCCGCGAGCGGGCCCGGCGAGAGCTGGGCGAGCGCCAACCCGTCGACGTAGTCTTCTTTCGAGAACCAACGGCGCTGCTCGACGAGGTCGCGCTGCATGTACCCGGCGAGCGCGATGGGGCCCCCGAACCCGAGCGCGCCGAGTCGTGCGAAGTAGGCGACGAGCTCGCGCATCGAGCAGCGCGCGAGCGCGTCGTTCGGCGCGTCCCCTGCCCGCGCGCTCACGTCGACTGCGTCTTACCGTCCCACGCCGTCAGGTCGAGCGCGCGCTTGACGATCGATGCCAGGTCTGCGGCGGGGCCCCTTCCCCAGTAATGGAGGAAGAGTATGCGCGGACGCTCGCCCGTCATGTGCGAGTGGATCGCGACGATGTTGATCGCCCCGGCGCGCAGCGCTTTGAGCACCGGTTGAAGCTCCTCCTCGGCCACGGCGAAGTCTCCATCGACGACCGCGTTGTCGTCTTTGCCCGCGAACGCTGCCCACGTGTTGACGCCCATGGCCTTGCCGATGGCGCAGCCGCAGTCGGCCTGCGCTTTACGGCCCATCGTCGCCTTGTACATCCCGTCCTTGCTCGTGCCCTTGACGCCGAAGAGGGCGTCGAGCTTCGTGCCGTCGATCGCGCTCGCTCCCGCGGGCAGAGATGCGCCGAAGCCGCTCCCGGACGGTTGCGCGGCGCTCGTGCGCACGGCACGTTGGGCATCGAGCGCGGCTTTTACTCCTTTTCCGAGCTGGTCGAGCGCGCCCTCGCCGCCGATGTGCATGAAGTAGACGTGGGGCTTGTCGAAGAAGAAGTGATTGTGGAGGGCAGTCACCTCGAGGCCATTGTCGAGCGCCGCGCTCATCGTGGGATTCACCTCGTCCTCGAAGAGGACCAAGTCGCCCATCACCATCGCTTCGACGTTGGCCTTTTCGCCCGGGACGAACGCGGCCCACGACGTGAGTCCCATGAACGGCGGCATCGTCCAACCGTCGACCTGCACGGGCACGTCGTTGCGCGGGAAGGAGACCTTCACCGCATTGTCGATGGTGTCTGCTTTGCCGCCGGTGAGCGCCGCGATGCGCGCGGCATCGAACGGTGGCTTGGGCGTCGCCGGCGCTGCCTGCGAGCTCGCGGGTGGTGCGCTCGAAGTCGGTGCGGCGCTCGCCGTCGCCGGCGGCGTGGGCTGCGTCGCGCTGGGTGTCGGTTGCGCCTGCGTCATCGGCGTGGGCCTCGCTCCGCCACACGCCATCGACGTAGCGGCAACGCCAACGAGGGTCAGTACGGTTCTAGTAAGATTCATGGATCCCTTCCTGTGTAACGCTCCTCGACGCTCAGACCGTCGAAGGTGGTCACCGAGTCTTGCTGAGCAGCGCCTCGTAGTCGAAGTTGAGCGTCACGATGAGGCTCGTGTTCCGCTTGCCGAAGACGTCGGCCGTGCGCGCGGCGCCTAAATTGTAGAGGTACGCGACGTCAATTTTCACCGGCTTGAGCGCGACGCTCATACCCGTGGTCCAAGTCGTCTCGTCGAGCCCAGCGCGCGCCCACACTCGCTTCTTCACGAGCGCCTGCTCGGCGCCGACCGTCGCGTGAAGGTCGAACGTGGTCGTTCCTTCGAGGCCGTTCGAGCGATCGAGCGCGACAGCGCCGACGTCGAAGAGCGTCCCCGCCCAGGGCGAATATGCCGCGCCGAGTCGGTATTCGTAGGATCGCAGGAGCCCCTCCTTCGAGGTGCCTCCTTGGCTGCGCGTCTCGTTGTCGTGATTCAGAATGACCCGCAGCCCTGCTTGCCAGTGATCATCGGGGTGCCAATGCAGCCCGGCTCCACCGGAGGGGAGATACGAGGTGCGAAAAGTGATCGGCGCCGCGCCGCTATCGGGCAAGAGTGTGGCTTGCGAGAGCTCGTATGCCCCCATGAACCCGAGGCTCCACGTGCGCGAGAGCGGCTTGGCGAATTTGACGAAGACCGAGGTGTCCGCGAGATCTCCGCGCGACGGCGGATGGGCGGCGGTCGGGACAAAGTCCCAGACGCGCACGTCGGTCGCGCGCTGCCCGACCGCGATGATGTAGAACGCCGCGTCTTCCCAGAACGTCGGCGTGGTGAAGCCGACCGCGCTGAACGTGAAGACGTTGCCGTTGTCTCTAAAGCGCACGATGCCTTCGTCGAAGAGGGCGCCGCCGGCGTCTTTGTACACCAGGGCATAGTTGCCAGTCGTCGCGCCATCGCCGCCCATGCCGATCGTGCGGACGCCCTTTTTGACCTGCCCGCCCGCGAATTCGCGCAGCGCGGTCTCCGGCCCGGCGTGAGCCTCACCCGCCAAAGCCAGCAAGGAGACAGAGAAGACAACCATGCAAGTCAACGTACGCATTTAGGTTCCGCTGGAGCTTGGAGAGGGAGCGAGCTTCGGCTGCATGATGCGCAGCACGGGCTTGCCATTGGGGCCCGCGATGAGCGGGAAGAACACGCGATGGGTCGCGGGGTCGACGGCGACCGAGTGCGCGTTGTCGCCGGGGTGCTCGCGATCGATGGTCACGAGACCTGGCTTGCCGATATCGAAGACGACGAGGTCCCCGCTCTCGGCGGCGACGTAGAGCCACCCAAGGCCGGGATCGACGCTCATCACGTCTGGGCCACTTCCCGTCGGGGCGGTCACCACGGCATGCGATGCGCCGAGGTCGACCCGGACTAGGACGTTGTTGTCCTCGCACGCCACGAACGCGCTCTGCCCATCGGGATGCAGGCGAACGCCGTGCGCGCCACCACAACCCGGGAGGTCGATGCGGGTCGTGACGGTACGCGCTATTGGATCGATCGCGACGAGCTGGTCGGGAGGCGCGTCGTTGACGACGGCGGCCCAAAAGCCGTGACGGCCATTGTCGAACACGACGTTACCCGTCTCTTTGCCGAGCGGGACTTGCGTGCGCGCGCCGCTGCCGGATGCTGCAATGAGCGAGATCGCGCCGTCGCGCTGATCGGAGACGCCGACGATGTTGTCGACGGGGTCGAAGCCCACACCATCGGGCCCATTTCCCGTCGGGACGCGCGCGAGCTCCTTGAGAGATAGAGCATCGATGATCACGAGCTGGGATGGTGAGCTCGTGACGAAGATCTTACCGTCCCCCACGGCGACCCCACGTGGAGTGGGGATATTGGCCAAGAGCGCCGCGACCGAGCCGTCGGCGACGTTCAGCACGAGGACCGAGGCGTCGTTCATGTGCGCGACCACGAGGTGACCGCGTGCCGGATCGATCTCCTGGTAGTCGAAGCGCGTGCTCCCGCCGGGGAGCTCGGCGTCCGCCACGAGCGCGAGCGGGAGGTCCGGCGACGTGCTCACCGGAGCCGACGCCGTGCTTCGTCCGCATGCGTTGCAAGCCGAGAGCGCGATCGCTCCGAGCGCCGCGACTGCCGCGTTCTTCATAGGACTCCCCCTCGCGCCTTCTTCTTTGCGAAGACCTCGATCAATGCATCGAACATCGCTCCCCCCACTTCGATCCGTCGCTCGTCGTCCCGATGCGTAACGGCGATCCCCGCGATGAGCGCGGCGATACCAGGCGCCTCCGCGCGCGCGAACTTGCCGTCCTTCACGTCGATGTCGTGGATGATCTCGGCGATGCTGGACAGCCCGCCGTCGCGCAGCTCGAAGCGGTGGACGAGGGTCTCGAACGTGCACGCGTCGCCGACGTGCGTGAACGTCCCCTCGTACATGTCGAACGTGAGCTCGCCGTCGGCGGCGCGGTAGCCCTGACCGGTAACGAACTTGAACGTGGCCTTGGGATCGATGAAACGACGGATGAGCCATGCGCTGGCGATGCGATCGACGTGGATGTTCTTGCGCGTCACCCACGTACGACCCTTGTATGCGCCCTTCTCGAGCGCCTTCGCCTTCGCTGCTTTGGTGGCCTCACCGCGGCGAATCTTGCGCTCGAGCGACTCGATCGCCGACTCGGCGCTCACGCGGCCGGAGCTCGGGAAGAAGTCGATCGCGGCGATCTCGCCGAGTCGCTTTCGCAGCCGCGCGAGGTGGGCTTCGAGCTCTTGGCGGCGCTCGTCGTCCCGCGCGAGGCGGGGCGGTAAGCCGCCGAGGAGCTCGCCCGCCTCTTCGCCCAGTTGCGCATACTCGGCGTCGCGTGCGCCTTGGAACAGCCGCTCGACTTGATCGTCGCGCAGCCCTTCCACGAACGACGCCCTGCACAGCGTAGCTTCGCCGCCGTCGTTCTCGATTTCGCGCGCGACCCACTGAAAATCTTCCTGGGTCTGTTCGCCGCACGGGAGGACATACACGGAGTTCTTGATCGCGACCGCGCCCAGCTTCGAGAGCCGCCGGCCGACCTTCGCGCGAAAATACGAGGGCGTCGGCGGTATCTGATGGATCAGCAAGAGCCAGCGGTTGCCCGCGCCGTCGCCCGAAACAGGCATGGAGGAGGCGTATGGCAACTGTGCGACGCTGACAAGCCGATAACTCAGTTGTCGTACCAACGCAGAGGAGCAGGAGCAGCCAACGTCGGGATTGCGGACCGAGATACGGGCTCGCCCTCGGGTCGCGTAACCAACCAGGCGGCCGTGCGTAGTATCGTCTGATCACGTGAGGGAGACGGCGCTCATCGGGGAACGCTTCGAGCTGCTCGGCATCGCCGGCGCGGGCGGCATGGGGACCGTTCATCGAGCGCGCGATCGCGAGACGGGCGAGACGGTCGCGGTGAAGGTGCTCTCGTCGCGCGGTCGCGCGGAGACCGAGCGGTTCGCGCAAGAAGCCGCGCTCCTCTCGGAGATGAAGCATCCGTCGATCGTGCGGTACATCGCGCACGGCGCGTCGGAAGCCGGCGCGTTCCTCGCGATGGAGTGGCTCGAGGGCGAAGATCTCTCGGATCGACTCCGGCGCGGCGCGCTCCCTCTCGCCGACGCGCTCGTGGTCGCCGAGCGCGTCGCCTCGGCGCTCGCCGCCGCTCATGCGCGCGGCGTCGTCCACCGCGACGTCAAGCCGAGCAATGTTTTCCTCGTCGGCGGGCTCGCGTCCGAGGCGAAGGTGCTCGATTTCGGCGTCGCGCGCATCGCGGGTCGAGCGGCGATGACACGCACCGGGGCCGTGATTGGGACTCCGGGTTACATGGCGCCGGAGCAGGCGCGCGGGAGCCGCGATCTCGACGCGCGGGTCGACGTCTTCGCGCTCGGGTGCGTTCTCTACGAGTGCCTGACCGGAGAAGCGGCGTTCCGCGCCGAGAGCCTGCTCGCTCTCCTCGCGCGCATCCTGCTCGACGATCCGTTGCCCCCGAGCTCGATCGCGCCGGTACCGCCCGACGTGGATCGGCTCGTGATGCGAATGCTCGCGAAGGATCCCGCGTCGCGTCCGCGCGACGCAGCCGCCGTAGCCGAGGCGCTGACGCGGTTGCCGCCTTCGGCGAGCGCGTCGATCGCGCCGAGCGCCGGAACGCTCGGCGAGCAAGAACAGGAGTGGGCCTCGCTCGTCTTCGCGCGCGATCCCTCGCACGTCGAGACGGCCGAGGCGCGCACCCTGCCGGTCGGCGAGCGTGATACCGGCGAACGGCTCGCCGCGGCAGTGTCGTCGCTCGGCGCGCGCGTCGAGCGCCTCCTCGATGGAACGCTCGTCGCGCGCCTCGCCATGACGGGGACGCCACGCGATCGCGCGGTTCGCGCCGCACGCTGCGCGCTCGCGACGCGTCGTGAGCTCGGGACGGAGGCGCGGGTGGCGCTCGTCACCGGGCGCGGCGTTCGTGGTGCGCGCGTGCCGCTCGGCGAGGTGATCGATCAAGCCGCGCGCTTGCTCTCGTATCCGTGGTCGCCCGAGGGGCCGCGCGTCGACGGCAGCAGCGCGGGTCTCCTCGACGCGCGCTTCTCGATCGGCGGCGACACCGCCAGCCTCACGTTGCGCGCCGAGCTCGATGACGACGAAGCGCCGCGACGGCTCCTCGGCCAACCCTCGCCATGCGTCGGACGCGACCGCGAGCTCGCGACCCTGACGGGGCTCTTCGAAGAGTGCGTGTCGGAGAGCGTCGCGCGCGTCGTGCTCGTGTCGGCGCCGCCCGGCGCGGGGAAATCGCGGCTTCGCAAAGAGCTCGGAGCGCGGCTCGCCGGTCGACCCGAGATCGCGATGCCGTGGATCGCGCGCGGCGACGTGATGAGCGCCGGCTCGCCGCACGGCATGCTCGTCCAGCTCGTTCGCAGCGCGATGGGTCTGCGCGACGGCGAGCCCGTGGAGGTCTCGCGCCGCAAGCTCGTCGCCCGCGTCGAGCAACGCGTCGCGCGCGCCGAGGTCGATCGGATCGCCGCGTTCCTCGGGGAGCTCGCGTCGGTCCCCTTCGACGACGACGAGACGCCTGCCCTCCGCGGCGCGCGTGCAGACCCCGTGATGTTGGGCGATCAAATCCTCGCGGCATGGGAAGACTTCGTCGCCGCGGAGCTCGAGACGGGCCCACGCGTGCTCGTCCTCGAAGATCTCCATTGGGGCGATCGCCCCACGATACGCGCGTGCGATCGCGTGCTACGGCGGCTTCGCGATCGCCCGCTCTTCGTCTTGGCCACGGCGCGCCCCGAAGTGCACGAGGCATTTCCGCGGCTGTGGGACGAGCGCGACGTGCAAGAGATTCGCCTCGTTCCAATTTCGCCGCGCGCCAGCGAGCGACTCGTTCGTTCCGCCCTCGGCGCCAACGTCGCCGACGACGTGACCGCGCGCATCGTCGCGCGCGCCGAGGGCAATGCCTTCGTGCTCGAGGAGCTCATTCGCGCCGAGTCGATGGGCGCGAGCGGCGCGCTCCCCGAGACGGTGCTCGCGATAGCCGCCGCGCGGCTCGACGCGCTCGATGTCGGCGCGCGACGCATTCTTCGCGCAGCGAGCGTCTTCGGAGAGGTGTTCTGGCAAGGCGGCGCCGCGGCGCTCACGTCGGCGCCCGATCTCGATGCGGCGCTCGCCCGACTCGTCGAATCGGAGATCGTCGAGCGCCGCGCGACGACACGCTTCGACGGCGAGCGAGAGCTCTGCTTTCGCCACGCGCTCCTGCGCGATGCCGCCTATGCGTCTCTCACTGCCGCCGATCTCGCGACGGGCCATCGCCTCGCCGCCGCGTGGCTCGAGAGCCAAGGCGAACGCGACCCCGTGCTGCTCGCGGAGCATCACGAGCGCGGTGGCGATCGGGTCGCGGCGGCGACGTTCTATGCGCGCGCCGCCGAGCACGCGCTCGAGGGGAACGATTTCGCGGCGGTCGTCACGCACGCCGAGCGGGCGCTCGCCGCCGGGGGCGGTGACGCGGGCGCGGCGGCGTGCAAGAGCCTCATCGCCGACGCGGAGCAGTGGCGGGGCAACTTCGCCGCCGCGTCGAAGGCCGGGGAGGAGGCGATGGCGCTCTATCCCGAGGGGAGCGCCGGGTGGCACCGCTGCCTCATGATCCGCGTGATCGCCGCGCAGCGCAGCAGCGATCAGGCCGGCGTCTTGTTGCTCGCCGAGCAAGCGCTCGTCACGAACGCCGCTGACCCTGACGCCCACCGCATTCGAGTCGAGGTCCTCGCGCGGCTCGCGATGCGTATGCAGTTCTACCGAGGGGGCCCGATCGTGGACGCGCTCGCGACCGCAGCCGAGAAGTCGGCGCCGGCGGAGGCGGACGGGGCCACGCTCGGTTGGCTCGAGGCCGCGGCGTCCGCGCGCGCCCACGCACGCAACGATCTGCCCGTGTTCCTCGCGCACCTCGAGCGCTCGTCGGACCACCTGCTGCGCGCCGGGTACGCGCGCGAGGCGCTCAGTCAGATGGCCGACCAAGGTTGGTGGTGGCCATTCTGCGGTGAGCACGAACGCGCGGAGACGGTCTCGCGGCGCGTCATCGCGGAGGCGGAGCGCATGGGCCTTCGTGGGCTCGAGCTCAACGCCCGCATGGGGCTAGTCGTGGGCCTGCTCACCGCGCGCGAAGTCGAGAAGGGGCGAGCCGAGGCTCAACACCTGCTCGATCACACTGAAGGAGCCGATCACGAGCAGGCAAGACTCTTCGCAGGGTGGGCGGCAGTGGCGGGAGAGCGTTACGAGGACGCCCTCCGTGAGCTGAACGCGTGCACGCTCGCCCGCGGCGGCCTCCTCTGGAAAGCCATGCGCGGATACCAGATCGTCGCGCATGTCGCGTGCGGGCGATTGGACGAGGCGGCGCAGCTCGAGGCGGACTTGACGCCGACCATGAGCCACCGCGGGCTGCCCCACATCGACGTCGCGGTCTGGAAAAGCGTCGCGGTGTTCCGCCATGCCGCCGGCAACGAGGCAGGCGCGCGCGAAGCGGCGCTCACGGCGTGCGAGCGCGTGCGCGACTTCGTCACCGGCATGTCCGACCGCGCGCAGCGCGAGAAGACGCTCGACGTCGCCCAATTCGCCGACGCCATCGCGTTCGCAAAGCAACTGGGGCTCACCCCGACGTTGTAGTGGGAGTCTCGGCGAGGGTGAGCGGTCGCTAAAGTGCGTGGGTCTCGGCGAGGGTGAGTTGCACTGCGAACGAGAGTGCACGCGCGTGAAACGCGCTCCCGCTGGATCGACGTCGACAGCAAACGCACCCTGTCGCTACGCCGTGCTTCGGTCCCCCGAAAGGGACCGAAGACCAGCGCGCCTCAAGCGCGCTGGGCACGTGTGTACTTGTGCAGGATCTCCGTAACAGCCGTCCAAGCCCTCTGCGTCGGCGAAGCCGACTCGCGAGCGAAGTCTCGCGGGGTCTGGGGCGAAGCCCCAGTCGTGAACGTTAGAGGGTAGAAACTCCATGCGAGCTTTAGCCACCGCTCACACTCGCCGAGACCCACGAGCTTTAGCCACCGCTCACACTCGCCACACCCCACGCACTTTAGCCACCGCTCACCCGCGCCGAGACCCACGCGCTTTAGCAACCGCTCACACTCGCCACACCCCACGAGCTTTAGCCACCGCCCACCCACCCCATGCCTCCGAGCTTTAGCCTCCGCCCACCCGCGAGACGACGAAGCAAGCGAGATCTCTTTTCGATCGCGCGCAATCGATTTCGGATCGCGCGCGATCGCTGTCTAATCGCGCGCGACGAGCCGTGGCTCAAAAGTGAGACACGTATGAGGGCGCTCGAGCCTTTGTCTCTCATCTTCGAGACACGCGCGATGGCGCGCGAACGATTCTGGATCGCGCGTCACCTGCCCGCGATCGCCTGCAAACCCATGTGGCTCAAAAGTGAGCCATGGCACCTCTCGCGCAATCCGATTGGGATCACGCGCGAAGTCGATGGAAGAAGAACCCATGCACCGGCCACGCGTACTCGGCCTCGAGACGCCGTCGGCGGAGAGATCGCCTTCTCGCGTGCGATCACTGACCGCGTCTGCGCGATGGGGAGCGTGGCGCAAGGTGTGGACGGGGATGCGTGGGGGAAAGAGGGGGCGGGCGCCGCGAAGGAGGTCTCCGACGCCGCGAACCAGGCCTCGGACGGCGGTAGAATCGTGCTCGACGACGCGGCCGAGGCCTCCGCGCACCAGGCGGGGGTGCTCGACGACGCGGCCGAGGCCTCCGCGCACCAGGCGGGGGTGCTCGACGACGCGGCCGAGGCCTCCGCGCACCAGGCGGGGGTGCTCGACGACGCGGCCGAGGCCTCCGCGCACCAGGCGGGGGTGCTCGACGACGCGGCCGAGGCCTCCGCGCACCAGGCGGGGGTGCTCGACGACG